>Ga0208903_1000053_pt1 | contig 114313 bp, 132 predicted proteins | sample AntAceMetag02UKJ_FD_184769 | JGI IMG/M metagenome (GOLD analysis project Ga0208903, IMG submission 184769) | Saline lake microbial communities from Ace Lake, Antarctica - Antarctic Ace Lake Metagenome 02UKJ (SPAdes) (version 2) | ecosystem: Environmental > Aquatic > Non-marine Saline and...
AGAATCGAAAGGTACATGTTGGTTTACAAAATATGTTTTGGGAAGAAGAAGGTTCATACACAGGTGAGACTGGAACAAGTATGGCTAAAAATAGCGGAGCACGCTTCGTGATTGTTGGTCATTCAGAACGAAGAGCTCTTGGAGAAACCAATCAAGAAATCGCACGCAAGGTTAAGGCGGGCTTAGAAAGTGGATTTCATGTTGTGTTGTGTATTGGAGAATCAAAACGAGATAATTCTGGTGCATATCTTCGTTTTATTGAAAAACAACTCACAGAATCATTGGCAGGTGTCAAGAGAACTGAGGTAAAAAAACTTGTCATTGCGTACGAACCTGTGTGGGCAATTGGAACTGGGAAAAAACCACCAGCAGTTCATGACATTGCGCAGACAACTATGTATATTAAAAAACTACTGTACAAAATGTATGGAAAAAAAATTGCTGAAGCGACAAGTATTTTGTATGGAGGTTCAACTGATGCAGAGAATGTTAAGAATATTATTTACGAAGGTTCTGTCGATGGTGTTTTAGTAGGGAGAAGTAGTTTAAATCCACATGAATTTTCAGAAATGATAACTGCTGTAGCAAAAAAATAATTATTTATGAACAGTATCCCTAAATCAATTAAAGAATTAGAAGGAAAGTTGCGTGGTAAACGCGTACTGCTTCGAGCCAGCTTAAATGTACCGATTGAAGATGGAAATATTACCGATCAGTATAGGTTAGAAAACGCACTGCAAACAATTTCCTTTTTACGGAACGAGGGTGCAAAAGTTATTGTATGCGGTCACATTGGTCGAGAGCCAATAGAGACACTTGAACCTGTTAAACGAGCATTACAAAATCATATGCCAGTTATTTTTGTGAAAGATATTTTCGCTGAAGATATCGTTACTATTGTTGAAAAAATATCAACAGGTGGAGTAGTGTTACTTGAAAACTTACGCCGTTGGAATGGTGAAAAAGAAAATGATGTACATTTTGCTAAACGACTTGCTTCATGTGCAGATATTTATGTTAATGATGCATTTCCTGTTTGTCATCGAGAACATGCGTCTGTTGTTGGAATTCCTAAACTACTTCCATCACATGCTGGGATTCAGCTAGAAAAAGAAATTTCTAATTTACAGAAAGCCCTTGCCCCGACACATCCATTTTTATTTATTTTAGGTGGTGCAAAAGTAGCTACAAAGATGCCTTTAATTACTTCGTTTGTTGGAGTTGCAGACACACTATTTATTGGTGGGGTATTAGCTAACGATTTTTTTAGTGCACAAAAAAAAGAAATTGGAGTTTCAAAACACTCCGATTCTGTTCCAGATACCCTTAATGAGTTGGTAGAAAAAATTACGCTTCCTATTGATGTTATTGTTGAACGGGCTGGTAAGAAAACATTCACAGAGATTTCAGATATTCAGAGTGAAGATAGTATTTTTGATGCTGGACCTCAAAGTGTTACTAATCTTTTGAAAGAAATTGAACGCGCATCGTTGATTGTGTGGAACGGACCACTTGGTTTTTGTGAAGGTGGATATTGTGATGCAACACTTCGAATTGCCGAGGCAATATCTAAAAGCGATGCTTACTCTATTGTAGGAGGTGGCGATACACTTGCTGCTGTTCCCGATGATGTGCAAGAAAAAATGAGCTTTATCTCTACAGGAGGTGGTGCAATGCTTACATATCTTGCAGAAAAAGAAATTGTTGGTGTGCAAGCTCTGTTAGATTCACAAAGCAAATAGTGACTATAACTTTTCTTTAATACGCTTTGCTGTGCTTTGTAATACTTCATCTGAAGCCTCTTTTCCTCCATTGATTTCTAACTGTTCTTTATACACGGGAAAGAGTTTTATGTGGGCGTGTGGAACTTCAAATCCTTCAACAACAATACATGTGCGAATTGGTTGTAGTGCGCTATCAATTGCTGTCGCAATTTTTTTTGCAACTGTAAAGCAGTGGGAATACGTCGTGCTGTCTAAGTCAAATATGTAATCAATTGGCTGTAAAGGAATTATAAGTACCTGGCCTTCAGTTGTCGGAAACTTATCTAAAATAACAATACAAATATCATCTTTGTAAATTTGTATTGATGGAATATCCCCACTGATAATTTTTTCAAATAGTGTCTCATTCATATCTATAATAGTAGCAAATTATACTACTTTTTGAGAATTACATGAGGTACAGCGTGCTACAATGCTTCCATGTCAGAATACAAACTCCGCCCCGAATTAGTTGCATCTGAAAGTTCAGCACTAGAAAATTATAATCCATTGATTCAAAAACTTTTATTCTATCGAGGAATTACTAGTAACACTGCTGCAGAAAAATACTTTTCTTTTGATTATAAAAATGGATTACACGATCCTTTTTTGTTACCTAACATGCAAGCTGCTGTAGATAGAATCTTGGAGGCAATAAATAATAATGAGGATATTACTATTTACGCAGATTATGATGCTGATGGGATTCCAGGTGCAGTTGTTATGCACGATTTTTTTAAAATGATTGGGTATGAAAAAGTTTCAGTGTATATCCCTCATCGAAATAAAGAAGGATTTGGACTTAATACAAAAGCATTAGATTCTATAAAAGAAACTGGAACCACATTACTTATAACAATTGATTGTGGAACTGCAGACGTTGCCGAAGTTGCATATGCAAAAGAGCTTGGTATTGATGTTGTTATCACTGATCATCATAAAGAGAATGAAGCTATTCCAGATGCTATTGTTGTGAACCATAAAATTGCCTCATCAACGTATCCTGAACAAGTGCTCTGTGGATCAGGAGTGGTATTTAAGCTTGTTCAGGCACTTGTTCAGCAGGACGTATTTTCAATTCCAGTTGGTAAAGAGAAGTGGTTGTTAGATATGGTTGGTATTGCAACACTTTCAGATATGGTTCCTTTAACGGGTGAAAATAGAATATTAGCGCACTATGGAATGCTGGTGCTACGTAAATCTCCAAGAAAAGGACTGCTTCATTTATTAAAAAAAGCTGGTACACAACAAGATTCAATTTCTGAAACTGACATAGGGTTTACTATTTCTCCACGTATTAATGCAGCATCTCGAATGGGAAAACCTATGGATGCTTTTGCATTACTTACTGCAGAGGATGATGCTACTGCAGATATGGCTGTAAAAAAATTAGAAGCATTAAATAACGAACGAAAGGGTCATGTAGCAAGCTTAGTTAAAAAAGCTAAGAAAAAGCTTCTGGAATCAAAACAAGATACTTCTCAGGTGGTTGTGGTTGGAGATCCTACGTGGCAACCATCTTTGCTCGGTCTTGTTGCTAATGCATTAGCAGAGCAATATAAATGCCCAACATTTGTATGGGGAAAGGGTGATGGAAAAGAGATTAAAGGGTCATGTAGAACGGGTAACAGTGTGGGTGTTCATGGTTTGCTTCATGATGCTAAAGACGTTTTTATTACAGCTGGTGGTCATGATGAAGCGGGAGGTTTTGTTTTAAAGCTTGAGGCGGTTGATATTTTACATAACGCTTTGCATGAAGCTGCGGTTGCAAAAAGTAAAGATAAACAAGTAAAAGAAAAATATATAGATGCTTCAATTTCTTTAGATGCTGTTGGTTCTGTTTTTCGAGATATACAACCTCTGTCACCATTTGGAATTGCAAATGAAGAGCCAGTATTTATTATCGAAAATATAGAGTTTGATGATGTTGTGGTATTTGGTAAGCAAGATAATCACATTAAATGTGTATGTAGAAATGAAAATGGATACAAGGTTGAGGCCATGGCGTTTTTTAAGAATCAAGATAGTTTTACTAAAAAATTAGAGAATGGTTGTAAGGGCTCAATTATTGGAACTCTTGAGGAGCCTCAATGGGGATATAAGAAAAATATTAGAATTCGTATCTGCGATGTACTTTAATATTTATTTTGGATAAATATTTTGGGTTTCAGAACTATGTGAAGTGACAGAGCTTGATGTTGCTTCAGATTCTGTGTCTTGTAAAACGCGATTAACTTCCACTAATATATCGTCTAAACTGAGTGTTGCTTTAACTAAGTACTTTTCTGCTCCAAGTTCGATACCTTTTTGTACCTCCTCTTTTTGTCCAAAATTTGAAAGTATAATAACGGGAATGTTTTTAGTTTCAGTTGTTTCTTTTAGTTCTTTTAATATTTCAAAACCATTTCTCCCTGGAAGCAGGATATCTAAAATAATAATATCTGGAAGTTGTGTTTTGAGTTGCGAAAATGTTTCTTCAGCAGTAGTTGCTTGCATCAAGTCGCATTTATTAGCTGAACATTTTTTCTTAATGATATCTGAAAGAAAAACATCATCTTCAACCCACATGATACGTCGGCTAACTGGAGGTGTTTGTATATTTGATGTTTGTTCATTCATAGTGTTTCTGTATTGTAACAAACTTATTCACCAAAAGGGCTTTTTAAACCTTGATTTTGATTGTTTCGTAATAAAGGAAGGGTTATGAAGAAAGTTGTCCCTTCCTTTTCAACGCTATCAAACCAGATTCTACCCCCATGGTCTTCAACTAAATTTTTAGCAACAAATAGTCCAATACCTGAACCTTCTGTTACTTTTCTTACAGCATTACTTGCTCGGAAAAAACGTTCAAAAATTCCTTCTTGATCTTCTTTACTGATACCAATACCTCCATCTTTAATTGCGATTTGTACCATTGTATTAATTTTTGAAACAGTAACTTCAATAGTCCCACCTTTTTTACTGTATTTAATGGCATTATCAATAAGATTCTGAATAACGATACTAATTTTTGCATCATCAATTTCTGTAATTATCTTAGTGTCTTTAGGGACTCGCGGTGGAATAATTGTTAATTCACTTCTTCTTGCTTGGGGTGTAAGGTCGTGAATTGCAGTAGCGATAATTGGCAAGATGTCTGTTGGTGCAATGTTGTATATAACCTCGTCCTTTACTAATAGATCTATTTCTAATAAATCATTAATAATTCCAATAAGTTTATCGGTAGTTCCAAGGCCTCGTTCAAGGAAATCCTTTTGCTCTGCTGTAACTGGACCAACATCACCTGTAGATATCATTGAAAGACTCCACTTTAGCCCAGATAGTGGTGTTCGTAATTGGTGAGCTGCAATAGAAACAAACTCAGATTTTTTTGAATCTAGCTTTTTCAATTCTTCATATGCTCGCTGAAGCTCTTGAGTTCTCTGAGACACTTTTACTTCAAGTGAATTAGTAAGTGCTTCAAAGTCATCAGTTTTTTGTCGGATTTGTCTTTCAAGCTCTTGTTTTGACATTAGCGATAACCAGTCATCAAAATCTAAAACTTTTTCAGGAACAATTTTTAATATAATTCCAACAATTTTTGCGTTATAAGTGTTTTTGAAAAGTAGAAATAAATTCTTAAATACTTTTCCTGCTTCTTTCTCTCCATTGTGTTTTTCTATTACTGCATGAAGTCCAGCCACAAAATGGGTAAATGATTTTGTGATTTTATCTAATGGATAATCAATTTCGTTTACCGTAACAGCGCTATTAATGAGATCAACATTTATTCCTGTACCAGTCGATCGAATTTTTGCTAAAAGTGGGTCGCTGTGCATGTTCTTCATTGCTTTTATTAGTACATCATTGCCAATTTCTTTTTGAATGTATTCTGTAAGTTCTTGAACAAATAGGACATAAAATGCGATGGTTTGTTCTCGTGGCGATAGAAATAGAACTCGAAAATCTTCATTAAGTTTATCAACGTTAATTTCGTGACGAATTGATGTGTGTAGGCTGTCTTTAGAGTATTTTCGATTGTTTGCTGGCTGATCGCTTACAATAAATTCTTCCCATTCTAAATAAAGTGTAATGAATATTTTATCTTCACCTGTTCGATATTTCTTACGCAGTCTGTTGTATCGATAAAGAAAATTTTCAATTGCATCTGGGTTGTGACTGATACCTGCAAGAAAAGAAAATAATCTATCTGCTTCAATAACAGTTTGTGTTTCTTTTGTGATAAATAGCTTTTTAAAGGTAGATGCAAATGACATATGTAGTGCCTACAGTATATCAGATGGTTTCTTTTCAAAATAAGATTGAATGTTGTATATTCCAACTATAAGCAATGCGATACCTCCAACCAGAAGTATTGTCGCAAAAAGAACGTTGTAGATTGATAATGTATATGAAAATGTCATAGCTATAAGTCCTGTACAGATTGGATATAGGTATTTTGTGGCAGCATCCTTTTTGATGATACCAAGAGTAAATAATGCAGCAGTAATAATTGACGTGTATGTAATGAGTAGTGAAATATCAACAACAATAGTGCTGAATGGTGTTGATATGAAAGAGGGAACACCAACAATAAAAAGTGTGCATATAAACACAGCTATAAATAGCAATGTCGTTGTGTGTTCATGTTTACTTTCATATAAGTGTTTTTGTGTATGTAAAATATGATGTAAACCTAAGATTGCAAACAGAGCTCCAAGTGCCCACAGTAAGTGTGCAAATAAAATAACAACAGTATTTTTTTCAAAAAAGAATACTGCGTAATCAGTAAGAAGTGTACTTAAAGTAAATGATGCAAACATGATTCCGAATGAGCTCAATGCTTTCCCTGCAAAATTTGTAGTCCCAACAATTGCAGCTGCGCGAGTACTTATATAAATTCCCAAACCTAACAATACATACAGTATTGTAGAAAAAATAAAAAACGTTACATCAAAGATGTTAAATAACCAATTGAGTAGAAATAGGGATGAAAAGATTATTAGTACAGACCAAGAAAGTACATGTTCATGTTGTGATTTTTTGTCTGTAAGATGGGGTGTTGTTACTTTCATGTAAAATATCGTTTATGTGTATTATTCTATCAAACTTTCAGGAATTATTGAGAACAAGTATAATCATTGCAACATAAACATATGCAAAAGAAACTTCGAGAAAATGAAATAATAATTTTTACTGATGGAGCGTCAAAGGGTAATCCTGGTCCTGGAGGATGGGGTGCTGTTATTGTTTCAGAAAATCATGTTGTAGAACTTGGTGGACATGAAAAAGAAACAACAAATAACAGAATGGAACTCACTGCTATCGCAGAGGCCCTTGCCTACATTCAGAACCATAAAGGCTTTGTGACACTCTACACAGATTCCAGGTATGCAATCCAGGGAATCACATCGTGGATGAAGGGTTGGAAACAAAACGACTGGCAGACAAAAGGAAAGACGTCTGTTTCAAATAAAGATATATGGGAAAAAATTGATGAAGCAAAAGCAAATCTTGCGCTTGAGTTAAAGCATGTAAATGGTCATGTAGGAGTTCCTGGTAATGAGCGAGCAGATACAATTGCCTCTTCATTTGGGTTAAAAGAACATCCAAGTTTATTTAATGAGTCACTAGAAACCTATCCAATACAAAATATTTTCTCTATTGAAACTGTGCAAGCAGATGCAAAAAAGAAATCTCGTTCTAATGCAAAAGCATTTTCATACGTATCGCTTGTAGATGGTGTGTTAGAGAAACATCAAACATGGTCGGAGTGTGAAGCACGAGTAAAAGGAAAAAGTGGAACTCGATACCGAAAAGCTATTTCACAAGCAGATGAAGTGGAAATTATTCGAGAGTGGGGGATGTAAGTAAAAGAAAATGTGCCACGAATTAGATTCGTGACTTCGCGTTGGCAAATGCCATTACGAAAAGACCTGCAACAAAATCCAGTGATTCCAAGAATTTGAAGCTTCTGGTGAGCAATGTGTCGAACGCTGTTGCGTCGAAATGTTCAGGAGTTCCTGAAAGTCCGATGATGTATGCGTGTGGAGCCTTTTCTCTTATTGCTACTGCCAGCTCACTTGCTTTAACGAAATTAAGCTTGAGACTACTCAAGACAACGATTAGTTTGTCGGCATCCAGAAGACTGAGTACCTCGTGACTTCTTGTTTCTGGAAGTGAAATACATTCCACCTCAGATCCATTAGCTTGGTAAGCCACATTGTTGAGAGCGTCCGCAATTTCTGCAGGAAGTACATCTTGGCAAGATGTTGAGTCTATTATAATTAGTCTGTTCATTTATTAACTAGGTGTACGGTTTGGGTTTCAAATAAAACTACAATAAAAGCAAGAAAAGTCAATGTTTTATTCATAGTTACTAATTTATTTACTTTTAGAATTACTAGGTGTCCAAAATGCACAAAGGGTGTTAGTAAAAGTAGTAGTAACGGTGCACAAATTCCTGCGAGTAAGATGTATTCAATATTCATTTTTATTAATTTTCTTTTCATTTCAAATATGTCAGAAGTTGCATATAGTAGTTTTAAATAAATACTCTTTTAGAGATAAAGTTATTTGTCTCATATCATGATATTTCAACTTATGATTATCTAGTGAGTTTATATGTTGTAACAATTAGTTTTTTATTTGGGACAACACTTTACTACTTGTTTACACCAGCTGCGTTGTTTATCTCTATCTTGTGTGTTTTGTTGGGTGTAGGTGTTGTGCTTCTGAAAGATTCTGTTTCCAGAAAATACATACTTATATTTTGTATTGCTCTGGTACTTGGAGTTTTTCGTGCATATGTATTCCAGTCTGCATTGCCTGAAATAGATACAAAAGTGCTAAGTATTTCAAAAGAATATAATGCTGAAATAATTCAAGAGCCTGATGTTCGAGAGTCTGTCACTCACTACTATCTTTTAATTGAGGAATTGGATAAAAAAAGTTTAGTCCGAATGACACGCGGGCATTATCCAGAACTACAATATGGTGACGAGATTATTTTACGAGGTACGCTAGAGTTACCTGAAAATTTTACAAGTGAAGACACAGGGAAAACATTCGATTATATTCATTATTTAGAAAAGCAACATGTGCGATATGTCATGGCATTTCCTCAGGTTGTTGAACAAGTTTCTCATAAAGATTCTTCTTTGATACGAAGACTGTTTGAAGTAAAGCATTGGTTTGTGCAGCAATTAAATAAAAAATTACCACCACAGCACGCTGCCTTGGCGGGTGGAATTTTATTGGGCACAAAACAGTCTCTCGGGAAAGAATTACTAAATGCATTTGAACGAGTCGGATTAATACATATTGTTGTATTGTCTGGATACAATGTGACACTAATCGCAGAGGCAATACAGAAAATATTAAAAGTGCTACCTAGGCCAGTAGCATTTGTAAGTTCACTATTTAGTATTGTATGTTTTGCTTTAATGACAGGTGCAAGTGCAACAACTATTCGGGCAAGCATGATGGCGGGTATTGTTTTAGTGGCATGGTTTTTGCGAAAACAATATGGAGTTCATAGGGCGCTGTGGCTGGCCGCACTACTAATGATGTTGCACAATCCGATGATTGCGCTGTACGACCCCGGGTTTCAATTAAGTTTCGTTGCGACACTAGGTTTGCTGCATATCTCACCATATATAGAAAATCTACTGGCACAATGTAAATTTCCAAACATGTATGAAAGTCGAACAATACTTGCCGCGACCATTGCAACTCAAATAGCAGTCGCACCTTTACTAATTAAAATGACAGGAGAGCTTTCAGTTATTTCCTTAGTGGCGAACCTCATTGTGTTGCCAATTATTCCAATTGCAATGCTTTCATCATTTATATCTGGGATACTTCCAAATATGTTTGTCAGTCTTCCATTTACATATATCTCATATGTACTTCTGTCGTTTGTATTCAAAATAACAATGACACTTTCACAAGTGCCATTTGCTGTTATTAAGTTTTAAGCAAAATTTAAGATGATAGTGCTTCACTGAAGTTTTTAGCAATCGCATCCCAGTTAATGTTTACAAAGAAATCGTCAATATACTGACCTTTTCCGCTCGGCTGGTAATCTGCGACAAACGCATGTTCCCACACATCAAGTGCAAGAATTGGAGTACATCCAGTTAGGTGTCCAAGGTGTTGCTCATCCACCCATGTGTTTAATAGTTTCTTTTCTTGTGTATCAAAATACAGCATAGCCCATCCAACACCACGAGTTTTCGCAAGACCTTTTATGTCTTCTAGCCACGCCTCAAACGATCCCCATTCTTTCGTGATGGCTTTTTTAAATTCACTTTCTTCATGTATTTCTGTTGCACCATGCTCAAGTGATGCAAAATAAATTTCATGATTTCTCATTCCATCAAATTCAAATGCAAATCTTCGACGCATTTCACTTAACGCATATGAATCAAACTCATCTTTGTTTTTAATAGCTTCAAGAATTTTGTTTGTGTTTGCTACATATCCTTCATATAACTTAATGTGTTCTTCGATGTTAGTTTGTGAGATTCCTGTAAGTTCCGGAATAGAAAATTTTTTTGCTTGGTATGACATAGGTTAGATATATTTTATTTATTCTTAATAATTACAGTATACCAAATGAGCTTACATACTGTGATATGAAAAAGATACTAGGTTTTTTATGGATAGTCTTAGTTATCACACTGGCTGCTCTGGCAATACTGTGTGTGCAATTTTTCTATTGGCAACAAGAGCCTTTACTTAAAGTTTTTGTGCTTGATGTTGGGCAAGGGGACGCAATTTTAATTGAGACACCTAATAAGTACAGAATACTTGTTGACGGCGGTCCTGATTCAGTTGTACTGCGACGTATTCATGAAGTAATGCCGTTGTTTGATTCTACAATTCATACTGCAATAGCATCACATAACGACGCGGATCATATTACTGGTTTATTGCCAGCACTGTCGCTGTTTAACATTTCAAACGTACTCATTGCATCAAGTTCACAACATATAAAATTTGATGATGTGACAAATGCATTTCGAGAAAAATATCAATCACTACAAATTGAAAAACCTGTGCAAGCAGGAGATAGAATATATTTAGACGGTGATGAAGATTTATATATTGAATTTTTACATCCATCATCTGAGTACAAAGATGATGATAGTAATAGTCATTCACTGGTATTCAAACTGCAATATAAAAACACCTGCTTTATTTTTACAGGAGATATTCCAGTTACAGTAGAGCAAGAAATTCTGGCTACTTACAGTTCTGATTTTCTAAACTGTGAAGTTTTAAAAGTGGCACATCATGGTTCCGACACTTCAAGTGGAGCACTCTTTGTTGGAACAGTCTCTCCGAGTATTACTTTGATTTCTTCCGGAAAAGAAAATAAATATGGGCATCCTCATCAGTCTGTTTTAGATACTTTAAAAAAAGTTGGTGCAGAAGTGTATCGAACTGACAAGCTGGGGACTATCCAGGTCGTGAGTGATGGAGAGAAGGTGTGGGTTGAAAATTAAAGTTCTAGATTTTTAATAAACTTCACATACTCTCGCACCACATCCACTTTTTCAAACAGCTTTACATTCTCTTCAAGTATTTTTAATTCTATTTTTTCTTTATTTTGTATTTGGTTGAAAATCGGAAGTAATAAACTAATAGCTAAAACAAAGTGCCCTTCTTTGTATGTTTGTTTTTTATAATCTGAAATTAAGTGATGTAAGTCTTTGAATTCTGGAAATGCAGATTTAATTTTGTCATCTTTTTGTTTGTGCAATGTGAGAAATTCACTTACTAAACAGTATTTTAATGCTAAAGAAATATCGAGAGGGGCCCTGTGCTTACTAATTAAATACCATACAACCATGGTGAGTTGGTAGTTGTCTTCATCTTGTATAGAACAACTTTTATTTTTGGGAGGAAGAAATGTGAGTAGTTCTTTGAGTGATGTTTCTGTCATTGTAATTTGTTTAAAGTTTAAGAAGTATAACAAAAAACACTCTAGAAATTTCCAGAGTGTTTTTATAGTTTATTTAAAGCTTTTGATTTTATTTATACTAAAGCATAAATAAAATATAATCGCTTTGCTCTTTATTTTATTTAATTACTCCTGCATCTTTAAGTGCTCGATATACTCCTTTTTTATTGATAGTTTTGATTCCTTTTGTAGAAACAGTAAGGATAAATTTCTTATCAACTTCAGGGACAAATACAGTTTTCTTCTGTAAATTGGCGTAACGCCGTCGTTTCCCAGTTGGGTTGAACTGAGTAGCACGAGTACGGTTAGAGTATCCGCCTCCCATTTGTGAGCTTTTTCCTGTGATTGCGCATTCTTTTGACATATCTCGTAAATTAGTTTCGCCATAGTAGCAAACCACGTGTATAATGCAAGTCATTACTTTTACTTTTTAGTTACATTTTTCAGTATGTTCGGCGAATCAATCATTTTAATCATAGCAATACTTATTCTTTCTGTTGTCATTCATGAAGTTGCACATGGCTATGCCGCACTGTGGCTTGGCGATACAACAGCACTTCATGCTGGACGACTAACACTTAATCCACTTAAACATTTAGACTTTTTTGGATCTATTGTTGTGCCTCTATTACTATCGTTGACTGGGTTTGTTTTCGGATGGGCAAAACCTGTGCCATATAATCCTTACAATTTGAGAAATCGAAGATGGGGGGAGTCGCTCGTTGCACTTGCTGGTCCAGCCTCAAACCTATTACTCGCTGCCATTTTTGGATTGTACCTACAGTTTATTGGAGGATCTCCAGCTGCTGTAATGGTCGGATTACTAATTGTGCAAATTAATGTGGCACTAGCTATTTTTAACTTGGTCCCAATTCCACCACTCGATGGATCAAAAATTCTCTTCTCACTTTTTCCAGAGCAAGCAGCAAAGATGCGGGCAACAATGGAGCAGTGGGGATTTATGCTACTCCTTATCTTCATCTTCTTCTTCTCAAGCATCTTAGGTCCAATTATTGAGTTCGTAACACGGTTTCTTACTGGAAGTTTGTAAACGTAGTACAATAGATAATGATTACACTGCATTCTAAATAAACAATATTACAACGTGACAGACGAGCAATTAAAAAAAGAAAAAAATACTCACGGAATCCCAAAAAGCGACATTGTGGATCCTTTTGATACGGATCGTGTTGCTGATAACGCAAATGGTAAGAAGGGGGATATAAATAAAAATGAAAAAAGTACAAAAAATACAGAAGCGCAAAGTGCGCTACAACAAGCAATTGACTCATTAGCTAAAAAGCAGAAGCAGTCACATAACTCATATAATGAACTATTGAAGGTTGCTCCAATGTTACTTGCGACAGGGCTATTATTATTTGGTGTTGCATTCGCTACTTCATATAAACCGGTTGGAAATATTATTTCGTACGGCGCTTCAAATTTCATAGCAACAACAGACGAACTTATTGAGTACACATCATTGGCAGCTACACTGGGAGTTACTTCACTGATTAATACTGTGCAATCTTCACGTAGCGATACTCCACTACTTACACAAAAAGAAAAGATGGCTACATTGCGAGCGGTAAAGCCTGTTGCTGTCCAACGAATTAGGATTTTACCGTCTTCATTTTCACTCGATGTGATAGCTCTGGTTATGCAAAAACAAATGGCTGCGGCAGGGGAAGCAATGCGTTCAGTTTTAAATATGCAGTAAATGTTGCATCTTCCAACACTCTATAGTAGAGTACTCCCACTTCACATTTTGTTTGGAGTTTTTATATAGACTTTATATGCCAACAATTAATCAACTAGTACGAAAAAAGCGAACGAAACAGACTACTAAGTCTAAGTCTATTGTATTGCAACGAGGTTTCAATACACTTAAAAACCGGCCAACAAAATATAACTCTCCATTTAAACGAGGAGTGTGTACAAAAGTTACAACAGTTACTCCACGTAAGCCTAACTCTGCTATTCGTAAAATTGCTCGAGTACGTCTAACTAACGGACAGGAAGTAACAGCGTACATTCCAGGAATGGGACACAACCTACAAGAGCACTCAGTTGTAATGCTACGAGGAGGACGAGTAAAAGATATTAACGTTCGATACACAGTTGTTCGAGGTGTGTTAGATGCAGAAGGTGTTCAGAACCGAAAGAACTCTCGAAGTCGATACGGAACTAAAATGCCTACAGAATAATTGTAAAATTTAAATACTATGCGAAGACCAGTAAAAAATAGAAATATGGTGACAGGAGATGTTAAATACAACTCTGAGAAAGTTGAGAAATTCATCAACCACATCATGAATGATGGGAAGAAAGAAACAGCTCGAAAAATTGTATACGGAGCTTTTGATATTATTAAAGAAAAAGAAAAAGTTGAAAACCCTCTTGAAGTTTTCGATGCTGCACTTAAGAATACAGCACCGGTTATGGAAGTTCGATCACGACGAGTTGGAGGTGCTAACTACCAGGTCCCTCGAGAAGTTCGACCAGAACGACGAGCATTTCTTGCAATGACTTGGATGAAAAAAGCAGCTGTTGGGCGAAAAGGAGTGCCTATGCGAGAGCGACTAGCAGAAGAGCTTATCTTGGCTTCTAAAAATGAAGGTGATGCAGTGAAAAAGAAAGAGAATACTCACAAAATGGCAGAAGCAAACAAAGCATTTGCACACTTTGCTTGGTAACGGTTTAAAATATACTTATCAATAAAAAACACCACATGTTTGTGGTGTTTTTTTTGTTTCTGATATAATATGTGTCTCGAGAAGAAGTACATGCAGCGCTTCTTTTTATTGTATATATTACACGCAACAACACTTCAAATATGACACTTTCCAAAAAATACTTTTCTTTTCTAACATTCACACTTTGCCTTTTTGCTGTGATTGGAACACAGCTCTACATAGATTTTGTGCAGTCTCCGGAGAAACTAGAAGCTGTTGATTGTTCAGGTGGTGTGTTTACAACAGGTGATGATACCATCACCTGTACTGGTGATGTTGTAATTACAAGCAACTCTGGATTAGATTTTGGGCTTGGGAGCGACACAGTAACTAATGATGGTGATATCTCTATAACATTGTCAGAATATGTATCACTTACTGGGACTAGTCACAACAGTAACGAAACTACTGTTGCACTGATTCGTGTAAACAGTGGAAATAGTAACGACACCGTTACCGACACCTATATTAACAATGGGACCACAAGTGCTGCTTTATCACTTACTAATACTAGTCACGCTAGCGTGATTTTGTTTGAAAATAATGTTTCTTCTACGAACATTTTAACTAACGCCGGTTTAGTCGAAGCTAGCTCAGATTCAACAGGCATTACCGATGTTGTATTATTTGCACGATCTGCAAATAATACAGTTACTAACTCTGGAATTATCAGAAACAATACCACCATTGCACATTCTGCTGCAATTCTTAATTTTGCTGGTATCGTTTCTTCATCTGGGCAACGTGCGACACTAAATAACTATGGAATTATTGGAACAAGCACAAACTCAAGTAATGCAATATCTTCTCAACAGGCAATCACCATCTTAAACACTGGAACAATATATGGAGAGATAGGCTTTAGTGGAGGTACATTTGCCGACACTATCACCAACCGAGGAACTATTGTGGGCACTGTTAGTATGGACAATGGAAACGATACATACATCCATAACATTGCAGCTGCAAGTGTTAGTTCTATTAGCGGAGGAAGCGGTACTGATATGTTCTGTGCCGAAGCCTTGGATGATGAGTACGAAGATTTTGACGTAAGTGACATTAACGATAGTTCTTTCGAAGATCTCTGTATAACAGGAGGAGGACACATTAACTACTCTGCTGCAACACTGGCATTTGATACATCGGTAGCATCTTCAACGACACTGTCTGCTTCATCTTCGCTTGCGATTACTGGGGACCTTACTCTTGAAGACGAAGATACAGATGGAAACTTGTACGTGACAATCGATTCTGACACTCCAACAGTCCAACAGTTCAACATTTCAGGAGATGCAATCCTTACAGGAAATCTGAAGGTTGTTGATATAGGTTCAGGCTTAAGTTTGGGAGATACATTTACTGTGCTAACTGCAAACGATATTTCAGGAACATTCGCCACTACCGACTTGCCAGTAACACCTGCTGGACTATTTTGGGATATTACACACAACGCAACAAGTGTAGTGATTGAAATTGTTGATTCTGCTGGCTCACTCGCATACTCTGACTCTGGAGAATATGACATTAGCACAGCAACGTTTGAGGGTGTTGCACATATTCTTGGACTTCATTCAACTCCAACCGACATGCTCTTCAATGAAGATGGAACTGTATTGTATGTTATTGGATACAGCACTGACTTTATTAGCCAGTTCAATCTCACTACCCCATATGACATCAGCACCGCAACATTCGACGCTATCGCTCTCAATGTTTCAGGGCAGGAAGCAAGTCCATACACCATGCTCTTCAACAACGACGGAACAGCACTGTATGTGATGGGAACTATAGGCGATGACATCAACGAATACACTCTGAGTACCCCATATGACATCAGCACCGCAACATTCGACGCTATCGCTCTCAATGTTTCAGGGCAGGAAGCAAGTCCATACACCATGCTCTTCAACAACGACGGAACAGCACTGTATGTGATGGGAACTATAGGCGATGACATCAACGAATACACTCTGAGTACCCCATATGACATCAGCACCGCAACATTCGACGCTATCGCTCTCAGTGTTTCAGGGCAGGAAATAGTTCCAACCGACATGCTCTTCAACAACGACGGAACAGCACTGTATGTGATGGGATTTTCGGGTGATGACATCAATGAATACACTCTGAGTACCCCATATGACATCAGCACCGCAACATTCGACGCTATCGCTCTCAATGTTTCAGGGCAGGAAGCAAGTCCATACACCATGCTCTTCAACAACGACGGAACAGCACTGTATGTGATGGGAATTTCGGGTAATGACATCAACGAATACACTCTGAGTACCCCATATGACATCAGCACCGCAACATTCGACGCTATCGCTCTCAGTGTTGCGGGGCAGGAAACATTTCCAACCGCCATGCTCTTCAACAACGACGGAACAGCACTGTATGTGATGGGATTTTCGGGTGATGACATCAACGAATACACTCTGAGTACCCCATATGACATCAGCACCGCAACATTCGACGCTATCGCTCTCAATGTTTCAGGGCAGGAAGCAAGTCCATACACCATGCTCTTCAACAACGACGGAACAGCACTGTATGTGATGGGAACTATAGGCGATGACATCAACGAATACACTCTGAGTACCCCATATGACATCAGCACCGCAACATTCGACGCTATCGCTCTCAGTGTTTCAGGGCAGGAAATAGTTCCAACCGACATGCTCTTCAACAACGACGGAACAGCACTGTATGTGATGGGATTTTCGGGTGATGACATCAATGAATACACTCTGAGTACCCCATATGACATCAGCACCGCAACATTCGACGCTATCGCTCTCAATGTTTCAGGGCAGGAAGCAAGTCCATACACCATGCTCTTCAACAACGACGGAACAGCACTGTATGTGATGGGAATTTCGGGTAATGACATCAACGAATACACTCTGAGTACCCCATATGACATCAGCACCGCAACATTCGACGCTATCGCTCTCAGTGTTGCGGGGCAGGAAACATTTCCAACCGACATGCTCTTCAACAACGACGGAACAGCACTGTATGTGATGGGATTTTCGGGTGATGACATCAACGAATACAGCCTTGGAGCTAAATACACCGAAACATCTAACGGTGCAGTTGAAAGCAATTCACCTCTCACTGTTACTCTCTCAGGCAATACCTTCCAAGATACTGATAACGACAACTTGCTTGATGTTGGTTCTGAAGTGACACTTGGAAACATCCCTGCAGGACTCACACCAGTACTGACACTTTCAAACAGTGATACGGTGGTGACATTAACCTTCACCGGAAATGCTACATACCACGCTGATGCAAATGATGTTTCTGATATCACCTTCTCGTTTAGTGACAATGCATTCACCTTCGGTGATGCATCACTTGTTACAAACTCAGGAGATGGTACGCCGTATAGCACCAACATCGCTATCGACTTCTCTGGTGATACTGCAACAGGACTAACAGTGGTATCTAATGATGACGATGACAACACACCTATATCAAGCTCACGCCGACGAAGTACAACTGGTTCAAACAACAACGTCACCACTGCAACAAATACCAACGTATCAAACAGCTCAGGTGCTTCAAGCAATGTGGTGCAAGTATTACAACTACTACGAACATTAGGACTCTACGACGGACCTGTTCCAGACAACACAGCAACCTGTCAGCGGTTTACAGAAAACCAAAGTATTGGAGATGAAGGTGCAGAAGTGTCACGAATCCAATCATTTCTTACCACAACAAATCACTTTAACTTCACCGTCACTGGATATTTTGGAACTATTACAGAAAACGCAGTGAAAGCATTCCAAGCACAATATGCAGATGACATCTTAGTGCCACTTAACCTTAGTGAACCAACAGGGAATTGGTTTGAGTTTACGAGAGGGAGGGCAAGTGCTCTAGAGTGTTAGAATAAAATTATGACATTTAGAAATATTATTGTGGAAGAACAGCGAGCTGTTAACGAGCGAGAGGTTGAAGGGTTGATTATGATTTGCAAAGAAATGGCGCAAAGAGAAAGACATGAGCAGGTTATGTTAATGGCTATTCCGTTTGATCCAGCTGTTGTTCGAGAGGCAAGGCGGAGAATTTTGGGGTAGGTTTCTTTACTTTCAGCCTCTATTTGCTATATTTACTTTCACTAAAAAAGAGCGCTATTACTATTCTTTTTTATTTATTAATTACAAACTTACACATTATTTATGTCACGAGATTATCCACTCACAAAAGTCCGAAATATCGGAATTATTGCCCACATTGATGCGGGAAAAACTACTACTACAGAACGTATTTTGTTCTACACAGGTGTTTCACACAAAATTGGTGAAGTGCATGATGGAGACGCAACTATGGACTGGATGGAGCAGGAGCAAGAACGAGGAATTACTATTACTTCAGCTGCAACAACTGCATTCTGGACACCTACGTATTCACCAGGTGATGAATCTCAAAAACATCGATTCAACATTATTGATACTCCTGGTCATGTAGACTTCACCGTTGAAGTAGAACGAAGTCTGAAAGTACTTGATGGAGGAGTTGTTGTATTTGATGGTGTTGCTGGTGTAGAACCACAATCTGAAACTGTTTGGCGACAAGCAGACAAATACAAAGTTCCACGAATTTGTTTCATTAACAAGATTGATAGAACAGGTGCATCATTTGAGCGCTCATATGCATCTATTCTAAATCAACTGTCTAATAAAGCTGTCCGAATACAAATTCCTTGGGGTGAAGAAGAAAATACAGAAGGAGTTATTGATCTACTAAAAATGAAGGCATACAAGTTTGAAGGAGAAATGGGTAATACTGTTACAGAACATGAAATTCCAGCGGAGCTAAAAGATGATGCTGATACGTATCATGCAGAACTAGTTGAACGAATTGTAGAAAATGATGAAGATGCGATGAATGACTTTCTTGAAGGGAATGAACCTGACGTAGATACACTTAAGGCAATTCTTCGAAAAGGTGTTATCGCCAATGAGATTATTCCAGTATTCACAGGAACCGCACTTAAGAATATCGGAGTGCAGCTAGTACTTGATGGTGTTGTTGATTATCTTCCATCACCAATTGATGTTCCAGCTATTACTGGAGTAGATCCTAAAACAGGTGAAGAAGATTCACGAGAATCTTCAGATGAAGCACCGTTCGCTGCACTAGCGTTCAAATTGCAAACCGACCCGTATGTAGGACAGCTAACATTCTTCAGAGTTTATTCTGGAGTTGTTGAAGCTGGTTCATATGTTCTTAATACAACTACAAATAAGAAAGAACGTATCGGACGAATTCTACGAATGCATGCTAACGACCGTGAAGAAGTACAGGCTGTGTATGCTGGAGAAATCGCAGCCGCAGTAGGACTTAACGATACAAAAACTTCAGACACACTTTGTGATACTGATAACCCTATTGAACTTCACAGAATTGAATTTGCTGAGCCAGTTGTTTCACTTCGAATTGAGCCAAAGACTAAGGCCGATCAAGAAAAAATGGGACTCGCACTACGAAAACTTTCAGGAGAAGATCCAACATTTAAAGTTATTACAGATGAAGAAACCGCAGAGACTATTATTTCTGGAATGGGAGAACTTCACCTTGAAGTGTTGGTAGATAGAATGAAACGAGAATTTAATGTTGAGGCAAATGTTGGAACTCCTCAAGTTGCATACAGAGAAACAATTCAGGGAGAAGCAGAAGCAGATTACAAGTACGTGAAACAGTCTGGAGGAAAAGGACAATATGGACACGTTAAAATTAGAATCTCACCACTTGGAGAAATTGACGAGGAAGAAAAAGTTCCTAAAAATGTTACTCGGTCTGAAGGGTTTGAATTCACCAATAGCATTAAGGGAGGAGTTATTCCACAAGAATTTATTCCTGCGGTACAAAAGGGAATCATCGAGGCTATGGCACGAGGAGTGGTTGCAGGATATAAAATGGTAGACGTTGCAGTCGATTTATATGATGGTTCATTCCATGATGTCGATTCAAGTGAAATTGCATTCAAACTTGCTGCAATCAATGCATTTAAAGAAGCTGCTCCGCGTGCACGCGCAGTGCTACTGGAGCCAATTATGAAAGTTGAAATTGTAGTTCCTGACGAATACACAGGAGATATCACAGGAGACATCTCATCTAAGCGTGGACAAATTGGAGGAATGGAAGAACGTGGACAAGGTATTCAGGCTATTAAGTCACTTGTGCCACTTTCTGAAATGTTCGGATACACAAACCGACTTCGATCAATGACAGCAGGACGAGGTTCTGCGTCAATGGAATTTGCGAAATATGAAGTGGTTCCGCCAAATGTTGCTGAAGAAATTAAAGCAGCTAGGGCTTAGTTCGAAATCAAAAAAAACACTGCACCTTGCAGTGTTTTTTTGTGTGTAAAATGTGTAGTAATTTGAACATGGGCTGTTATACTCTTTAACACTATGACAACAGCGATATTAATAGCGATAATGGCAGGACTGCTTGGAATGTTTGGATGGGGTCTTGCCGATTTTTTTGCTAAGAAAACGATTGATAAGGTTGGAGACGTTCAAAGTTTGGGGCTAAGTAACTTATTTGGAATGGCTGCATTGTTTGCAGTTCTTTTATTTCAATCGTTGCAAACTGGTGTTGCAATACAAATACCAAGTACTGGCTCACAATGGGTTGGGTTAGCATTCTTCGGGGCTTTAAATGCTGCTGTTTATTTATTTCTCTATAGAGGATTTAGCAAAGGGAACGTTTCATTATTAAGTCCTGTATTTGCAACGTTTAGTGGAATAGCTGCATTACTTTCAATTCTTGTTTTTAAGGAAATAGTTGGTGGGTATGTGTTACTTGGATTGGCAGTAACGTTTGTGGGTATTTTAGTTATAAATAGCGACAGAGATACATTTAGGTTTAGTAAAAAATTACTCACCATCGTTCCTGGATTTAAGGAGGTTGCAGCAGCAACATTGATGGCTGCATTGTGGACTATTTACTGGGATCAATTCATTGGAGGTCAGAGTTGGTTATCTTATACATTTTTTATGTACAGCCTCATGACAGTCGCTGTATTTTCATATGCATTTATAAGAAAAATACCAATGAAAATTAAAGATAGTTCAATGTGGAAATATATTGCACTCATTGGATTCACTGAAGTTGTTGCTTATGCAGGTTTAAGTTGGGGGTATAGTCTTACAACCAATACAAGTATTATTGCAGTGCTAAGTGGTGCATCTGCACTGCCAGCAATTATTCTTGCTGCAATTTTCTTAAAAGAACGAATTACAAAAATTCAACTCATTGGAGTAATCATTACCATTCTTGGTATTATGTTTATTTCTTTGTTTAATTAAAATATAATTTCTGTTATGACTGAAGAACTGTTTGAAAATGAATATCTAAAAACTTTTAATAAGAAAACACCATTCTTTATTTACTCAAAGGATCGACTTGAAAAAAATGTTCTTGAGTTTAAAAACGATTTTCCTGTTGCAGAAGTTTTTTATGCAATGAAAGCAAATTTTGATTTTGAAATTCTTAAGTGCCTTGCTGAAATGAATATTGGATTTGAGGTTGCGTCTAAATATGAATTAGATATTTTAAAAAAGCTTAACGTTGCACCTGAAAAGATTATTTACGGAACAGCAATTAAGCCAATTGATCATATCGTTGATTTTTATGAGTATGGTGTTCAGGTTTTTGCCTGTGATTCACTAAGAGAGCTTGAAAAGATTGCAGAATTTGCACCTGGTGCAAAAGTGTTTTTTAGACTTCATGCAGATAATAAAGATAGTAAAATTGACCTATCGGAAAAGTTTGGTGCTACACCAGAAAAGGCTTTATCAATGATTGAAGCTTGTGAGTCGTTAGGTGTTGATGCTTACGGCTTAAGCTTTCATGTTGGTTCCCAAGCAAAGAATCCTGAAGCATGGGCTCGAAACCTAGATGCAGTTTCTAAAGTGATTGATAGATCAAAAGAGAAGGGAATAGTGCTGAATATGATTAATATAGGAGGTGGATATCCATGTAGTTATTCTGTTAAAGAAGATCATATTCACTTACTGGATATTGCAGAACGTGTGCAAGAAGAGTATAAAAAACTTTCTTTAACTCAAAAAATAATTACAGAGCCTGGTAGAAGGATTGTTGCAAATGCTGGAGTTGCAGTTGCTACAGTAATTGGTAGATCTACAAAAGGGGAGAAGGAGTGGTTGTTTTTAGACTTAGGAGTGTATGGGGGACTATTTGAGGTTATGGCATATCAGGGCTCAACACGATATAGAATTTCTTGCCTTGATGACATTGAAGGAGATGAAACCCAAGAATTTTCTGTAGCAGGGCCTACCGGAGATGGTCCTGATGTAATTGATAGAAATATTACACTACCCAAAAATATTGCTACCGGCGACAGGCTCATCATTCATGATATTGGAGCATACAGTCTTCCAACAATTTGTAATTTTCATGCCTTTCCACCACCTCCAGTTTATTTAGTATAGTTTGAAGGGTGGTGCAATTGTCATTAAATGGGTTAGAATAGAATTATGAAATTAAATATGACGACTCCGCAAAAGATATCGTTGTTATTTACAATTGTGCTATTCGCATATTGGGGAGTTTTATATACCACAAATACTACTGAAGGATTCCATAACTTCTTCTATTCATTCCTCTTTGGATTAACACCACTTATTGGAGGTGCAATTGCGGTTGCAAACTCAAAGGTGTGGGGAGGATTAAAAACAGCAATAGGTGCAGCAGTATTCTTTGTTGGTTTTGGTATGTTCTTGTGGGGGGCAGGAGAAATGATTTGGTCGTATTATAATTTCTTTTTAAATGAACCAGCTCCATATCCTTCATTGGCTGATATTGGTTTTGCTCCAAGTATTTTCTTTTATGGAGCTGGTGCATTGTTCCTCTCTAAGGTTACTGGTGCAAAATTTGGATTGCAAAGTGCATTTATGAAATTCTTATTAGTAATTGTTACTTTAATAGTTCTTCCTTTATCTTGGTATATCTTGGTGGAACTTGCTCGAGGAGGAGTTTTGATTCCTCCTGGCGAAACGCCAGTTAAAATAATTCTAGACATTGTTTATCCTCTTGGTTCATTCTTTGCACTACTGGTTGCTGTTGTAATATCTGGTTTATCATTCAGGTACATGGGTGGAAAATACACATTTAGTATTGTCTCAGTAATTCTTGGTTTATTTGTGATGTTCGTTGGTGATACGATATTTTCATACACAACAACTGTGGGAACTTATTACAATGCAAACTTCGGAGACCTTGTGCTTACAACTGGAACATTTTTGTTAACATTTGGAATTTTGGGATTTTATAGATATCAAGAGCCTTTACCACAAGCTGTTCGTGGAGGAACAGGGGAGCGTGTTTATAATCTAATCGCAGAAAAAATTGTTAAAGAACAGGAACAATTAATGGGTTCTGTTGCATGGATTGAAGCTGAGCAAGTTCCAGGTTTGCAGATTGTCAAAAATAGAGATGAAGAATCTGTGACAATCGACAGTGAGGTTGATGGAATGGTTGCGATTGATAACCTGGTTGGGACGTACAGAAACTTATTCGGACAAGCTGCAGTTGAAGTTTGTCGAAAAGCTGCAAGTGTCTATCTGGCTGATATTCAGGAAGGGCAAATACCATCTAGTCTTAAGTAATTTTTTAAACTTGTTTGGATTAAAGAAAAAAAATAATAGTAATAATCCATCGCCTACTGACGAATATAAAAAGCTGACCGATAATTTGTATCAGCAAAACATTGAAATCGCATCAAAAAATAGAAGCCTCTCTACTTTACGAAAGTTATATGAGCTAAGTATTCTTACTCTCAATCCTCGAGAATTAGCGAAAGAAGTTTCTGAAACAATTCAGCAGGAATTGTCATTTGAATTTGTGAGCATACTACAATTTGACGCAAAGAAGAAATTATTTCGCCCGCTAGGAAGTTCAAGTTCTACAAGATTAGAAGCAGTAGAAACGACCCTTCCATTTACTGTAGGATCGATGGCAGTATCTCTCGTCGATAACGATTTAATTGCCGATGCAGTTAAGATCAAAACAAGTCTGAATACCTCAGACCTTTCAAGATTATGGGGTAATCAAGTTGATCAAGATGGCTATCTGAAATTACAAGAAGAGGGACATATTCGTTTATTAGTTATATCTCCACTTCAAATCGACAACAAAGTTATGGGTCTTGTTGTGTTTGGAATAAATAGAGAATATTCGCAATTAACAGATCATGAAATAGAATCACTTAATAACTTCAATAATATTATTGCAGTGGCAGTCGACCGCGCTGTTCTGTATCAAAAGCTTACAGAAACAAATGATGAGCTTGGGGAGGCAAACGAAAAACTAAAAGTGCTTGATAAGCAGAAAACAGAATTCGTTTCACTAGCTTCACATCAACTTAGAGGGCCATTAACTGCAATTAATGGTTACGTTGAATTACTCGTTGGCGGTGACTATGGAGAAATTTCTGAAAATATAAGTGATCCGCTTAAGAAAGTGCAAACAGCAGTCAAAGACTTAGCTGTACTTGTTGGCGATTATTTAGATGTAACAAGAATTGAGTTAGGAAGGATGAAGTATGATCTTTCTGATTTCTCAATTTCTGATGTTGCAAAAGAAGTTTCATACGAACTTTCACCAGTTATAGAAAAAAATAGACTTGTATTAATCGAAGATATCGAAGAAGGGTTAATGGTTAATGCCGATAGAAATAAGATTAAGCAAGTAATGTTAAATCTTATTGATAACGCAGTTAAATATTCTGAGAAGGGAAACGTTGTCGTTTCAGTTCGTAAGGTGGATAATAAAAAAGTACGATTTTCTGTTAATGATGCTGGTACAGGAATTAGTGAGGATGTAATAAAAACATTATTTCAAAAATTCACACGCGCTCCTGGTGCTCAACAAGTTAATGCAACAGGAACTGGTTTGGGGCTTTTTGTTGCAAAGAAAATTCTTGATGAGCATAAAGGAAAGATTTGGGTTGAGTCGGAAGGGCTTGGTAAGGGGTCAACATTTAGTTTTGAGCTTGACTTGAAATAATATTCGTTCTAATTTCATAATAAATAGAAAGTAAGAGGATAAACCAGCCTCTAATAAAAAATGCCAAGAATAGTAATTAAAGGTTTTGGATCTGAAACCAGTGAGGTAGTAGAAAAAGTTACCAGTGTGATGAGAACAATGTCTCAGAAGAAAATACTGGGCTCATCGCAACTAAGTTGAGTGAGCAAGGGTTTGAAGTGGAGGCACAACTACTGGTTGGTTTCTATGTTGATGGCGATAAAGTTTAGTATGTTTTTACCATTAAAACACCGCTTCTCTTTGAGAAGTTTTTTCTTTCCAAAACCCTCACCTTGTGTTACTCTCATTCACATAAGGCCAAAGACAGAAGGCAGAGCAATAGCTCAGAAGCCCTTCCCAGGTACACAATCTAATCTAAGATATTTTCTTAGAAGAAGTGTAATGCGACCATTGGCCTTATGGTCGTTTATTTTTATTAACGCCGAAAAACACGTATGGCAATCACACGAGAGAAAAAAGAAGAACTCTTCAAAGGGGCACAAATGGTTGCAGGAAAACCTTCTGTGGTTTTTGTGAACTTTCGAGGTTTGTCTGTAGGGGATACATCTGCAATGCGAGCGAAGCTTGGAGAGCAAGATGTGAACTACGTTGTTACCAAAAAGACTTTGGTAAAAAAAGCGTTTGCTGAAGCTGGTATTGAGGGTGAACTTCCGCAGTTAGATGGGGAGCTTGCACTTGCATATGCAGACGATGCAACTGCAGCAGCGCGAGAAATGTATTCATTCCAAAAAGAATATAAAGCAAAAGTTTCTATTCTTGGAGGAGTATTTGAGAATAAATTTCTAGCAAAAGATGCAATGGAGGAAATTGCGCAAATTCCTTCACTTCACGAACTTCGTGGAATGTTTGTAAATGTTATTAATTCACCAATCCAAGGTTTTGCGATGGTGGTTAAGGCATATGCAGATAAGAAAGAAGCGTAAGACTACATTAATTATTCATTTTAATTTTGATAACTATGTCAGAAGAAGAAACAAAAGTAGAAGAAACTACTGAAGAGGCCGCAGCACCAGCAGAGGAGACAACAGAAGCACCTGCTGAAGAAAAAGCTGAGGAAGTAAAAGAAGAAGTAAAAGAAGAAGCTGCTCCTGCAGAAGAGCCAGCTGAAGAAGAGGAGGTAGAAGTTCCAGCTAAATTTGTAAAACTTGTTGAAGAAGTAGAATCAATGAGTGTTTTAGAGCTTAACGAACTAGTTAAAGTTCTGGAGAAGAAATTTGGTGTATCTGCAGTAGCTGCCGCAGCACCTGCCGCAGGTGGAGCAGACGCAGCTGAGGAACAATCTGAATTTACTGTTTTCCTTAAAGATGTTGGAGCACAGAAAATTGCTGTTATTAAAGCAGTAAAATCAGCTCTTGGACTAGGTCTTAAGGAAGCTAAAGAGCTTGTAGACGGAGCACCAGCTGATGTAAAAGCAGGTGTATCTAAAGAAGAAGCAGAAGAAATGAAGAAAGGGTTAGAAGAAGCTGGAGCAACTGTTGAACTTAAATAGTTTTAGTTGTCCACAGATATTGTTTTGTGTAGCTGTATAAACAGCGTACAATAAAGCACATACGATGAGAGGGGCTAGTATTTCTAGCTCCTCTTTTGTGTTTTAATTAAAATATTATATATAAAACAACAATGCTGCACACTAATTTTATGAATATTCGAATACCATTTGAAGTAATACTCTCACTGTTTGTAACGGGGCTTTTTCTTGTGCCTTTTTTCCCAACTTATGCACTCACTGCAAATGATGTGGATGTTTTATTACGTAATGGTGTAATTACGAAAGAGAATGAAATACTTGCACGGCAAGTTGTTGATATTACTCAAGCTCAGGCTGGTGATTTGGCAAATACTGAAGGAATATATTTTAATACTGGTGCTAATAATCAAGCTGTCACAACAAATGTAACGAGTGAGACTGGAGAAGCGACACAAAGTTGCTCAAACCTTTCAACGGATCTGGTTGTTGGGATGAGTGGTGCTGCAGTTACTAAACTACAAGAATATCTAAAAGAGAAAGGGCACTTTACGTTCCCTAGAATCACTGGATATTATGGAAATGTTACGAAAGAAGCAGTTCAGAGTTTTCAGAGAACCGAAGGAATTGTAAGTTCAGGAACTCCTGAGACTACAGGATACGGAATTGTTGGTCCACGAACTCGAGAAACAATTAACAAGTTACTGTGTACTGAAGGTATTGGAACAACGGGTAATGGAACTGTTGATCCGGATGGGTATATTCTCGGATATGACTTAGATGATTTGTTTAATTCGTATGACTCAGATTTTTCTTATGACAGTGGGCAAGTTGATAATTTTAGCTCAGATTTCGTTTCAAATTTCACATATGACCCAGGAGAAGGGTTTGATAGTAATTTCGATTATGATGCAGATTTGGATTTTGTAAGTGATTCAGTATATGACTCAGGTCCAGGGTATGAATCAAATTTTGGTTACGAATCATCTTCTTTTGATGAAGCTGGTGATCCAATTAGGGTTCGAATAGGTTCAAAAGATGCACAGACTGACAAAGTTTTTTATGGAGAAGGAAAACGAATGTATGTTGAATCTAAGTCTCGAACAGTAAATGTTACATGGGATTCAAGAAATGCTGATACATGCGCTTTAAGCGGTAGTTTTTTTGAAGGAGAATTAGTTGTTCCAGAAAATGGTGATGCAAATGTCTTTCTGGTAAATCCAATTGGAAGATATTCAGGACAAGAGATGAGAGATGCAATTCAAACAGATATTGAGGAAGAACAGAGGGCTATTGCGATTGCTAATGGTACATATGAACCAGAGGATGATGGTAATGATTTCTTCTATGACTCTGGTGCTGCATTTGATTATAATTCTGATGTGGAGACACGTCCTGTGTTTGCGATATCGATTTATTGTCGGGATGAACAACGTTTTGGTAATACGGCTTCAGATACAATTTATATTCATTTAGATGAAGATGCGGTTCAAGCCGAACAAAATTCTACTAATACAAATACTAACTCTGGCCAAGAAGGCGTTGCAGCACCAAAAATATCTGGTATTACACCAGATTCGGGAAGATTCGGAAGTGAAATATTTGTTATTGGAACAAATTTTGCTACACAAGGAAATACAGTAACAATTACACCTCAATCTGGATCTGGTTCATATTCATTGCAAAATATTGTTCCAAGTACAAATGGGAGTTTGCGGTTCACATTTCCGTCTGCAGCCACACTAAGTAGTGTTACTGGAAACTACACAATTACTATTACTTCGAATAGTACCTCAAAGGTATCTAACTCTGTATCGTTTAGGGTACAATAAAATAATGACGCAAATCAGAAAAACAGTATATTCATTAATTATCGGAGCAGGTCTTATTGTTTCACCTTATATTGCATTTGGAATTACACTTGCAGACATTGAACTTTTAATTTCATTAGGTATTTTAAATAGTGAACAGGCAGAACTGGCAAGAGAAGCCATTGGAATTACTCCTGCTGTTGCTCCTGGAACTTCTGGTGCAACAGTACAGTCTGGAACAAACCAAAGTATTACATGTATGACGCTTACCGAAGACATGTTCTTGGGTATGCAAGGAACTGCTGTTGGAGCATTGCAACAGTTTTTACAAAATGAAGGTCATTATACCTATCCATCTATTACTAATTATTATGGCGCATTAACGCAAACTGCCGTTGTGGATTTCCAGCTCGCTGAAGGGTTAATTATGTCTCGAGCACAAGCGGGGGCTGGTTCAGTTGGTCCTATTACAAGAGAACGTGTACAGCAAGTTTCTTGTGCTCGAGCTAATAATCTTGTAGTAAATAATCCAGATTCTGTGATTGGGCAAGTAACACCAGAGATAGAAAGACAAGCAATTGGAAGTGGAGATGGAACATTCACATTTACTGGCTCTGAACTTCGATTGGCACGACGTCAATCTGGAGGAACGACAACTATGGCTCCTGGTAGTAATAATATTGATGTTGAACTAGAGACAGTTCTGACCAATGATTATTCAGGGGAAGGTGTTCGAATTTTTCGATATGAAGCTAGTATTGAACCAGATGAAAAACTAGTTGATTACTTTGTTTTTACTGTAGTCTGCGATGAAAATAATGTTGAATTTAAACGAAAAGAATTTGAGAATAAATGTGGAGGTAGTGCAATCTTTAGATCTAATCGTGATGGTAAGGCTTCATTTAAGATTGAGTTTGAAAATACAGGAGGAATTGATCAGACTATAGGAATGGGTGTTGAAGCTTACGATAGTCAAGACAGGTTGCTTGGATTAGATGAAATTATTGACGCACTTCCTGAGGCATCATCAGGTGGTAGCACCCGAAATAATAATAAATTTACAGAATATTCGAGTAATTCTAATAATGGTCAGTCTGGAGGGGGTAATATTCCTACAGACAGGGCTTGTTCTCGAAGAGAGCAGCTCAATTACATGCGATTTGTAATGACTGCAACGATACGAGAGGGTGAAATTCCTCCACTTCCACCAACATGTAATCCTGGAAATGTTCAATGTTCATTCCAGTCACCTCCAACTTACTGTGAGGTTGTTGATGGTCCAAATTCTGGAGATTTATGTAGTGGAGCAAATTTCTATTTTTATGACGGAAAATGTTTGCCAGAATCTGAAGTATTGCAGTATACATAGCTTTCAACATTGACAGAGCTTACAGCTCTGATACTATACCTTCACGCAATTTTGCGCTTTTTCCGTGTCTTTTTGTTCAGAAAAAACGCAAGAAAACGTGATGAGAGTAATGCTTTCCCTTTGAGCACACAACGTTCTCGCGCTGTGCTCTAAGTGAAAGATATGCTTTCAAAATAAAGAATTATTATTTTAAATTAACGTTAAATATTATGGCAGAATTTAATCGAGACAAGCCACACGTAAACGTTGGAACTATTGGTCACGTTGATCATGGGAAAACAACACTTACAGCGGCTATTTTGCACTCACTAAACCTAAAGGGTGGAGAGTACGGATCAAGTGTTAAGGATGTTAGTCAAATTGATAATGCTCCTGAAGAAAAAGCACGAGGAATTACTATTGCACTTTCTCACAACGAGTATTTCACACCATCACGTCACTACGCTCATATTGATGCACCTGGTCACGCCGACTACATCAAAAACATGATTACTGGAGCAGCACAAATGGATGGTGCAGTTCTTGTAGTAGCAGCTCCAGACGGAATGATGCCTCAAACTCGAGAGCACGTTCTTCTTGCTAAGCAAGTTGGAGTTCCAAAGCTTATTGTATTCATTAACAAAGTGGATATGGTTGATGACGAAGAAATGATTGAGCTTGTAGAAGAAGAAATTCGAGAACTACTTGATCTTCACGGATTCGATGGACAAAACGCTCCTGTTATTAAGGGTTCTGCTCTTAAAGCACTAGATTCATCATCAGCAGATGACGAATGGACACAAAAAGTTATCGAACTTATCGATACTATGGATAGCTACTTCCCAGAGCCAGTTCGAGAAACAGATAAGCCTTTCCTAATGCCAGTTGAAGATATTTTCTCAATTGAAGGACGAGGAACTGTTGCAACAGGGCGAATTGAACGAGGAATCGTTAAGGTTGGAGAAACAATTGAAATTGTTGGATTACACCCAACTACATCTACAACTGTTACTGGAGTAGAAATGTTCAATAAGCAATTACAAGAAGGAATGGCTGGAGATAATGCCGGAATTCTTCTACGAGGAACAAAGAAAGAGGATGTTCACCGAGGACAAGTACTTGCTGTACCAGGTTCTGTAACACCACATACAGACTTTGAGGCAGAGGTATATATTCTTAAGAAAGAAGAAGGAGGACGACATACACCATTCTTCACAGGTTACAAACCACAGTTCTACATTCGAACTACTGATGTTACTGGAGAAGTAACATTAGCTGAAGGAGTAGAGATGGTAATGCCAGGAGATACTGTAACGTTCAAAGTTAAGCTTTCAGCTGCAGTAGCTCTAGAAGATCAAACTCGGTTCGCTATTCGAGAAGGAGGACGAACAGTTGGAGCTGGAGTTGTTACAAAAATCGTTGAGTAATTCAACTTTTTAAAGTACAGAGAAAATCTTTATAAAACCTAATACATAAGAGCAGAGGAGACCTACTCATACCGTTTTTGGTGTGAAGGAATACTCGGTATCTTATGATACACATGGCTGAAACAAAAAAAACAGACAAGAAGATAGAATCAGCAAGTGTGCCAAAACTTCGAATTCGAGTTCGAGCATACGACCATAAGATTCTTGATTCATCTGTAAAACAAATTATTGATACTGCGCTTCGTTTAGATGCAAATGTAAGCGGACCAGTACCATTACCAACAGAAATTAAGAAATATACTGTTAATCGTTCGACCTTCATTTATGAAGATGCGCGAGAACAATTTGAGATGCGAGTCCATAAACGATTAATAGATATTCTTGAACCAGAAGCAAAAGTTATTGAAGCATTAACAAACCTCTCACTACCATCTGGGGTAAATGTTGACGTAAAGATGATTTAAGGGTAATTTACCGATACATTTATAAAACACGAGAAATATGAAATTCATTTTAGGAGAAAAACAGAACATGACGCAAATCTTCGATGAACAAGGACGTGTTTTCCCTGTAACTATCATTAAGACAGGCCCAATCACAGTTACTCAGGTAAAAACGCTTGAAGCAGACGGTTATGACGCTGTTCAAGTAGGGTATGGTGATCAGAAGGAGTCACGGCGAACTAAAGCCGAACTTGGACACGCTAAGAAAGCATATAAGGTGCTTAAAGAGTGTCGAGTTAATGGAGAGCAGGTTGAAGCAGTCAATGTTGGTGATGTGTTCGATGCTTCAGTTTTTGAAGCTGGAGAAAAAGTTCGAGCATCAGCCGTATCGAAAGGTAAAGGATTCCAAGGAGTTGTAAAACGACATGGTTTCGCAGGAGGTCCTCGAACTCACGGACAAAAACATGGTGAACGTTCACCAGGGTCTATTGGAGCAACAGGTCCACAAGAGGTTAGAAAAGGAATGCGAATGGCAGGACGAATGGGAAGTGATCGAGTAACACTACCAACCGTTACCATTGTGCATGTAGATGTAGATAAAGGGGAGGTCTACGTAAAAGGAGCACTCCCAGGTCGACGAGGAACATTAGTTGAACTACAAGGAAAATAGAACTATGGAACAAAAAATTTACAGCACAGCAGGAAAAGAAGTGGGATCAGTGAAAGTACCTGAGGCACTTTTTGATGTGAAATGGAATGGTGACTTAGTTCATCAAGTAGTTACATCAATGATGAGTAATACTCGACAAGGAAATGCTCACACGAAAGATCGAAGTGAAGTACGTGGAGGAGGTAAGAAACCTTGGAAACAAAAAGGAACAGGTCGAGCACGACATGGATCACGTCGATCACCAATTTGGGTTGGTGGAGGAATTACATTCGGTCCTCGTAACGAAAAAGATTTCTCGAAGAAAGTTAATAAGAAAATGCGAAATAAAGCACTGCTTACTATTCTTTCTCAGAAATTACGTGACGGAGAAGTTATCTTTATTGATGAATTGGCATTTGAGACTCCTAAAACAGCGCAAGCTAAAGATGCGTTGCAAAACGTTGCAAAAGCTTCAGGAGAGGCAATGCTATTCGATAAGAAGCGAAATGCTGCTTACATAACCACTGATACACACGATGTGAACACAGTGAGAAGTTTCTCAAACTTCAGTAATGTAAAAGTTGATGAATTCCGAAATGTTAACCCGATTGATATTCTTCGATACAAATATATTGTAATCGAGAATCCTCAAGAAACTATTACACAACTTGAAGCACGTATTAAATAAGTATTATGGCAATTTTCAAAAAAACAAAAGAAGCAAAGGAGGAGAAAAAAGCTGTAAAAGCAGATACATCTGTAGCTAAAAAAGATACGAAGCAGACAGTTGTATTGGCTAAAGATTTATCTTGGGTACTGCGTTCACCACGTATTACAGAGAAATCTGCACTTTCTGCAGAAAAAAATGTATATGTGTTTAATATTGCAACACGAGCATCAAAAACTGATGTAAAGGGAGCAATTGAAGAGGTATACAAAGTAAAGCCTGTAAAAGTTACTACTACAAAAGTTCCTTCAAAGATTGTAACTCGTCGGAAACGAGGAGGTGTAACAACTGGAAAGAAGATTGAGGGAAAGAAAGCATATGTTTATTTGAAGAAAGGTGATGTGATTGAATTTGCATAAACTACTTTCAAATTAAGTAAACAAAAACCACCAAGTACTTGGTGGTTTTTGTTTACTTAAGCTGTTGCATTGATGCGTTAAATCCTGTAGTATCACCCTCACTTATTAAACATAACGAGGTTGTATAGCGTGCGTTTGCTCGCTGCTAACTCAAACAAACATATGAAACGATTAAAACCAGTAGGAAATGGTCAACGAGGGACCACATTTGTAACGTACAAAGGTGTACTTACTAAAACAGAGCCACATAAGGCACTAACAAAAGGTCGAAAGCGGCATGTTGGGCGAAACAATGCAGGACGAATTACTACTCGACATAAAGGTGGAGGTCATAAGCGACTGTATCGAGAAATTGATTTTACGTACACAAAGAAAGATATTCCTGCAAAATTGGAGTCTGTAGAATATGATCCAAACCGATCAGCGTTTATTGGAATCTTAGTTTATGAAGATGGAGAACGTCGATATACAGTTGTTCCGCAAAAACTAAAAGTTGGAGATAAAGTGGAAACATCTGCAACTGCAAAAATTAAAACTGGAAACCGAACAGTGATTTCAAATATTCCAGTTGGAACAATGGTGTACGGAATCGAACTTAAGTTTGAAGGAGGTGCAAAAATTGCACGTTCAGCAGGTAACTATGCAGAAGTTGTTGCACAAGATGCAGATGCAAAAAAAGCACAACTAAAAATGCCTTCAGGTGAGATTAGAAAAGTTCCATCAAATGTATGGGCAACAATTGGAGAAGTTTCAAACGGAGAGCACAAACTTCGAAATATTGGTAAAGCTGGTCGAAAGCGACATATGGGAATTCGACCTACTGTTAGAGGATCTGTTATGAACCCTGTAGATCACCCTCATGGAGGAGGAGAAGGTAAGCAAGGTATTTCACTACGACGTGGACCTAAAACACGACAAGGAAAGCTTGCATATGGTGTAAAAACTCGACGAAAGAAGAAGTACTCAAACGACATGATTGTCGCTCGACGAAAGACAAAGCGATAGAGTATTGCTATTCTATAGCTATCACACAGATAGATGACATTATTTATCACACTAATCCTAATTGTTATACTTGGTTCAGCTTTCTTCTCCGGATTAGAGGCTGCACTTTTCGCCATATCTACTAGTAAAGTTGCATTACTGCGAGAGGAGAAAAAGCGAGGGTCTGCCTCGCTTTTTCTAATTAAAGAGAGGATGAGTCGACCAATTACTGTAATTGTTATTTTTAACAATATTTTTAATATTGTCGGAAGTATTTATGTTGGAGTGCTTGCAGCTGAAATTTTTGGCTCTACAGTACTTGGTTTAATATCGGCACTTCTTACTGTCGCGATAATTATATTTGGAGAAATAATTCCTAAGACACTCGGAGAGAATTATTCAGAGCACGTTGCGTTATTTTGTGCTCCATTCTTACTGTATATGACCAAAGTACTACTTCCTGTTGTATGGCTTTTTGAGCAAATTACTAAACATTTGGTAAATACAAATACTATTGTTTCTGAGGAGGAAATTCAGATGATGAGCCACTTAGGGCATCTCGAAGGTTCTATTGAGCAAGATGAACGAGAAATGATTGAGAATGTATTTTCATTAAATGATATTTCTGCACGTGACATTATGACACCTCGCTCAATGATGTACGCGAAAAATGTTAATGAAATCCTAGGTGACATTAAGCAAGAGTTATATGGAGAGGCATTTTCTCGAATTCCTGTGTATGGAGAAGACAATGATGATGTTGTAGGGATTGTATACAAAATTGAACTACTCACTGCGCTTGCTAAAGATCAGCACACGAAAAAACTTTCAGATTATGTAAAGCCAGTTTTCTTTGTTGATGAAGATATTAGAGTCGATCACTTATTGCCACTTTTTCAGAAGCGCCGTTCACACTTGGCAATCGTTAAGAATGAGTTTGGTGAAACGTCTGGTATCGTGACACTGGAAGATGTGCTTGAGGAACTGGTGGGGGAGATTATTGATGAAACTGATGATATGAAGGATCCTCGCGAAGAAGCACGAAAAAAGTTGGAAGATAGTGAATATGAAGTAGAGAAATAAAAAACCACTTCGTTTGTGAAGTGGTTTTTTGTTTTTGTAAACGAGATTATTTTGTGAGTTTATCTAGCAGTGCAATGTCCTTCGCTATTTTCTTTAACCCTAATTCAAAGAATTCAGTTTTAGTTGTATCGATTCCAGCTTTCTTAAATATTTTATGTGGAGGGAGAGAAGAACCTGCTTCAAATATGGCTTCAATTTTATTGAGGTAAGATGTATCTTCTTTGTATTTTTCATATAACGCGGTGCTAATTAATTCTCCATATGCATAACTATATACATAAAATGGTGAACGGAAGTGTGGCCAGCTAATGAATGAGTACCCATCAATTTCTTTTTGGTCGAGCACAGGTCCAATGTATGATTTCATGTGTTTATTTAATAATGCTGCAAATTCTTCATGAGACAAGTATCCCTCCGAACGAATCTTTTCATGCATTTCTTTTTCAAAATTAAATGCTGCAATTTGTCTAAAAATTGTTGAAACTTGGCGCTCTATTTTGTCATGAAGTGCTACAATCTTTTCTTTCTCTGTTAGTGAGTTGAAAACTTTTTCAAATGCAAAGTTTTCAAAAAACGTACTTGCTGTTTCTGCAACCGCTGTTGAATATCCTTGGTAGTGTAACGGTTGGCTTTCCTTACTTATGCTTGAGTGAAATGCATGTCCCATTTCGTGAGCATAGGTTGTAAGTGAGTCAAACGTGTCTACGTGGTTTAAGAAAACTGCTGTAGGAACATTTGTACCTGCCCACTGGAATGCACCCCCACGTTTCCCTTTTTTTGGATGTGCATCAATTTGCCCATTTTCAAGAAAACTAGAAAGTGTCGCAGCATACTTAGGGTCAATTTTTCCAAATTCTTCATGTAGCAGTCTTGAAGAATCATCAAAAGTGAATCGTTTAGTGACATTCCCAATTTTTGCAGCCCTGTCTTGATACTGAAAACTTGAAATACCAAGCATTCTTTTTTTAATTTTATAAAACTTATGAGCAATCTTAAAGTTCTTTGTGATTAGTTCTGTGAAGGGCAGTATGTCTTGCTCTCGTGTTTCGTGGCTTTTAAATGTTGTGTGATAAGGTTTTTTAAACCCACGTAGCTCATCATTAATTTTTTTATTAATACAAAAAGCATTTAACTCACCTTCTGCATAATCAGCTACTTCCATTGTTACTTCCATCATGTCTGCATGTAGCTTTCGTCTTTTTGTAGATGATAGTTTTGGTATTTCATACAGTGCCTCACCAAGAGATATTTTCTTGCCATTATGTTCAACAACTTTTTTATTAAGTGTTTTCTCAACACCGTCTACCCACATACCTGAAGAAGTTTGGCTTTTTAAGGTAAGAATTTTTTCTTCAGCTTCAGTAAGTTGATGCTTTGCATTAAGAAAGAATTGTTCTAAGAAATATCTATATGATTCTAATTCTTTTGCTGCTAAAAATTTTTTCTGTATCTTTTTATCAATTTTTCCTAGCTCTAAAAAAAGTGGCTGCGTAAGAATTGATAGCTTCTGAAAGCGCGACTCAATTTTTTTCTGAAGCTTGTCTGCCTTGTCTGAACGTTTTCCCGACACTTCTAGTAGTTGTAAGTATCGCATTGGCTTATTTGCTCCAGGGAGTTCATCAAGCATCTTTTCGTCATCTAAAAGTTTTTTAAGTGAAGAAGCGTTTTTTAGGTACGAACTGTCTTTACTGTATTTTTTTACAAAAGATTTTATTTTTCTTTCTAATTCATCTACATCTTTTTCAATCTGTGAGTCGTTAACTGATTTATATAAAACTGATAAATCCCATTCATTTTTCCATTTTTTTGTTTGCATAGTTCCCGTAGTATAACGAATTAGGGGAGGGGAATAAAGAAAGTCTTTGACACCGCCTCATATACTTACCGCTTCAGAACTTATTTCTTGACTTCAATCCACATTATGCTAGCATTGTCCCACAACGAAGCTCGTCTGAGCTTTACTTTTATATAGAAAACAAACAAATGGCACGATCAATAAAAAAAGGACCATACGTCGACGAAAAACTACTCTCTAAGGTTGAGGGAAAGAAAGCAGCTGATACTGCCCCTATTAAGACTTGGGCACGAAACAGTCAAATATCTCCAGATATGGTTGGTTTTACTTTTCAAGTTCACAACGGACGAGACTTCATCGATGTACTAGTTACTGAAGAGATGGTTGGTCATCGGCTAGGTGAATTTTCACCAACAAAAACATTCCGACGACATGGAGGAAAAATGCAGAAAGAGCTTGATATTGCAAAGCGTGAAACTGAAATCGCTGCTGCTAAAGCTGCTAAAGCAACTAAATAATATAAATAACTAGCATGGTAACAGCAACACTAAAAAATTATAGACAATCTCCGCGAAAAGTACGGCTAGTCGCCGATCAGGTACGTGGTAAAAAAGCACTTGCTGCTATTACTGAACTTACGTTTACTCCAAAACGAGCTTCATTGCCAGTACAAAAACTTATCGAATCTGCTGTTGCAAATGCTGAGCACAATAGTGGTTTAAAAGCTGAAAATCTAATAATCAAAGAGATTCGTGTTAATGATGGATTTTCAATGAAGCGATTTATTCCAAAAGCTCGAGGAATGGCACACCCAATTAAGAAACGAACATGTCATGTTGAGATTGTTTTAGTCGATATTACAGCACCTGTAGAAAGTACTTCTGATGATGCTAAAAAAGAGGTAGCAGATAACAAAGATAAAAAATAGATATATGTCACATAACGTTCATCCATACGCACACCGATTAGGAATCTTACGAGACTGGCAGTCACGTTGGTTTGGTGATAATAAAAAATACCGTGATTATTTAAAAGCAGATACTCTTATCCGAGAACATCTTCTTAAGGAGCTTGCAACAATGTATGTTTCTGAAATCATTATGGAGCGAAACGATTCATTGCTACGAATTATTGTGCGAACATCTCGACCAGGTCTTGTTATTGGACGTTCTGGTGAACAAGCTGAAAAAATTCGAAAGAAACTAGCTAAGTTTATGAAAAAACAGGGTATAGATGATGATTCAATTCAAGTAAAACTTGATGTTGAGGAAGTTCGATCACCTGAATCTAATGCACAACTTGTTGGACTTATGGTGAAAGAGGCTTTAGAAAAACGAATGCCATTCCGAAGAGTATTAAAGCAAACAGTCGATAAAGTTATGGCTAATCGTGATGTTCAGGGTGTTCGAATTAAAATTGGAGGACGACTAAACGGTGCAGATATGGCACGAAATGAACAGGTCAAAAAAGGTCGAATTCCTTTATCAACATTCCGTGCAGATATCGACTTTGCAAGAATTCGAGCAAAGATTCCTCAAGGAGATCTTGGTATCAAAGTTTGGATTTATCGAGGTGACGTGTTTGACACAAAAAAATAATCCAGTAACCTACTACTATTATGTTATTCCCAAAGAAAGTAAAACATCGAAAATGGCAAACAGGCCGAATGAACGACGAAAAACGGCTACGAGCTGATACGCGTGGCGTAACCGTTGCATTTGGAGAGTTTGGACTTAAGGCTACAACACAGGCTCGAGTTCGTTCTAATCAAATTGAGGCTGCTCGACGTGCAATGACACGTCATATGGGAAAAACAGCGCGTTCTTGGATTAGAATTTTTCCAGATCGACCATTCACTAAAAAACCTTCAGAGGTAAAGATGGGAAAAGGAAAAGGTAACCCAGAAGGATATGAATTTGAAGTGTTTCCTGGACGAGTATTGTTTGAGGTTGAAGGAGTTACAGAAGAAGTTGCTCGAGAAGCACTTCGTAAAGCTGGAACTAAACTTCCTTTAAAAACAAAGGTTGTGGCAAGAGACCAATTGTAGTAATGTAGGAAAACTTAAATTATCATGGCAGTTAAATCACTAGAAAAGAAAAGCGAGAAAGATCTTCAGAAAGATCTTCAAAAGAAGCGAATGGCACTTCGTGATATTCGGTTTGGCACAGTTGGTTCTAAATCACAGAAGCCACACGAACCTAAGATGTTACGAAAAGAAATTGCTCAGATTTTAACTGAACTACATAACCGAGTTACTAAATAATTATGGCAAAAGAAACAACAACAAAAGAAGAGGTAACACTAAACGGTAAAGAACTGAGTGGTGTTGTGGTGTCAGATAAAATGGACAAAACTGTAGTGGTAGAAGTGCAGCGATACTTTAAGCATCCAAAATACCAAAAATTCATCAAAGAACAAAAGCGATATAAAGCACATGATGAAGAAAATGTGTACAAAACTGGAGATAAAGTTGCAATTCAAGAGACCAAGCCTCTTTCTAAGGGAAAGCACTTTGTAGTTTCTCGAACAACTAACTCAGATAACAAATAGATATATGGTACAACCACAATCAATAGTAACAGTTACAGATAACTCAGGAGCAAAAATTGGTCGTGTATTTAAGGTGCTTGGTCATTCTAAAAAACGATATGCTGAAATTGGTGATCTTGTTGTACTTTCAGTTCAGAAAGCGGAGCCTCGAAAACAAGTAAAGAAGAAAGATATTCTTCGTGCTGTAGTTGTACGACAAAAGAAAGCATTTCGTCGTAAAGATGGTTCTTATATTCGTTTTGATGAAAATTCAGTAATCATAATTAATAAAGAAAAAGGTGAGCCAGTTGCAAACCGTGTTTTCGGCCCTGTACCTAGAGAATTAGGAGAAAAAGGGTACCAAAAAATTGTCTCAATGGCCCCTGAGGTTATTTAATATATTTCAATACACTATTATGAAAATTAAAAAGAACGACAACGTAATAATCATCTCTGGAAAAGATAAGGGGAAAGAAGGTAAAGTAATTACCACTTTTCGTGAAACTGACAAAGTGATTGTTGAAGGGTTAAACACTGTAAAGAAGCACGTAAAACCGCAACAAAAAGGTCAAGCAGGTGAAGTTGTTGAGAAAGCAATGCCAATGCACGTTTCTAATGTTGCACTTATCGATCCAAAAACAAAAAAGCCAACCCGGATTGGTTACGAAATGAAAGACGGTAAAAAAGTACGTATTGCTAAGAAATCTGGTCAAACAGTATAGCTAGAATAAGTAACGAATAAAATTATGGAATCAATTATAGAAAAACAAAAAAGCGTATACGAAACAATGAAAGAAGAGTTTTCATACAGTAATGTTATGCAAGCACCAAAACTTGATAAAGTAATTATTTCTGTTGGTGTTGGTAAGACACGTGCAGATAAGCGAAAAATTGAAGTTATTCAACAAAATTTAGCTAAAATTACAGGACAAAAAGCTGCAGAGCGTATTGCTAAAAAATCTATTGCTTCATTTAAGGTTAGAGAAGGGCAGTTGGCTGGATTCCAAACCACACTTCGTGGAAAACGAATGAAAGATTTTGTTGATCGATTGGTCAATACAGCATTACCTCGAACACGTGACTTCCGAGGACTAAAAACTACTGTAGATGCAATGGGTAACTATACTATCGGAATCAAAGATAACTCTATTTTCCCTGAGGTTGCTGATCAAGATCTCCGTGACGCTTTTGGTATGTCAATTATTATTGTTACTACTTCAACTTCTGGAGATGAAACACGAGCATATTTGCGACATTTAGGATTTCCATTAAAGAAAGTTGATGAGCCTAAGAAAAAGAAGACTTTTAAGAAGAAATAGTTTTAAATAATTTAATAGAAGTGAAAAACCTTAGTTAATGCTGGGGTTTTTCTTTGTATACATTGATTGCTACATTTGAGTATGATACTATAGCAACTAATATGACAACAATATCAATACCATTCTCATCAGAACTAGAAGAGTTTATTGTGCAACAGATTGCATCTGGAAAGGCAGAATCAAAAGCTGAAGTTGTTCGGCGAGCAGTACGTTTTTTAAAAGAAGAAGAAGAAATGAATGAGCTGATGAAATCATATTCAGAGTATAAAAATGGAGAGGTTTTATCTGGTGATTTAGAGATATTAGTAAATAAACTAAGCTAGTTTATTTTATATGAAGATTGATGTCTTTTACACAAAACGTTTTGTAAAACAGGTTTCTAAATTTGATACGAACTTGCAGAAAGATATTTTTGCAAGTGTAAAATATTTCAAAGATACTAAAAATCATAAGCAATTAGAAGTGCATAAATTGAAAAATAGTATGCGAATGTTTCATAGTTTTTCTGTTAATTATAAAACGAGAATCATTTTTATTTTTGAAAAAGATAAAAAATCTGCTACGTTGTTGCAGGTTGGAGGACATGAGATTTATAAGTAAACATCTTTCAGTTATTACATTTTAAATACCCCCATAACAACTAGTTTTTATCTCTCAACTTTGCTATTTTATATACATGGAAAAACACCCACTTCACATCAAAACTCCAGAACTTCAGAAATCTGAAGACGTGCAAAAGTCTGTCGACAAGAAAGAAAGGATTAATGAAAAGACGTTGAACGAAGCAGTGAAAAGACATGAAGAAGCTGGAGAACCTATTGATGATGCGTTATTTAATACAAGAATCCCCAACGACCCCACCGACCGTCTCGAAGCACATATGGATCGTCTTGAAAATATCTTTCTGAACGAAGATGAAGACACAAGAAAGAGAAATATAGAAATGTTGAAGCCTGCTATGTATGATGAATACGTCATTAAGCCTGAAGAAGTCCCACAACAATACTTCGACCTCCAAGGTGAAGTTGCACGGACACGTGGACAGCTCCCTGAGCTAGAACAAAGTGGTGTTACAGCAGAACAATACACCATTGAAAAAATAGACCAAGAAGGGAATTTTAGAAGCGTCACTAAACATCACTATCATTTCCCTGAAGAATTGAGACAACCAATGATTGAAACGGTTATTGAAGACCAAAAGCACTCTTTAGAACAATGGACTAACTATCTCACCAGTGATGATGCAATGTACCCAACATGGTTTAAATACTTTGTTTTTCAAAATATCACCAAGCTTTCACAATTTGATAAATCATTAGGAAAATTTAAAAAACGCACTAAAGAGACCGTCGCACCATATCCAGATGTTCATCGTGAGGCACTTGCACAAATTTGTGATGTATATGAACAAGTCGCAGAAGACAACAGCCTCCTCAAGACTGATCCAGAAGCCCAGCGTCAGTTTTCTGCATCTTTCCCCAAGCTGTATGCAGAGAAAATCACCGAATCGTTGGCTGCCAGAATGGAATCTAACGAAGAGATTCGAGGAGAGTGGGTTGCATACAAACAAGGAAACGATGAAGAAGCACAAAAGCTGTATGATTCATTGCAAGGCAAAGGAACTGGTTGGTGTACTGCAGGGCAATCAACTGCACAAACACAGATTAAATCTGGAGATTTCTATGTGTTTTATACAAATAACGAAGATGGTGAGCCAACACAACCACGACTTGCAATTCGCATGGACGGCAATGAAAAAATAAGAGTAGTGCGAGGTATTAATGAACATCAAGAAGTGGAACCAATTCTTGCTGATGTCTTGGATGCAAAGCTTTCAGATTTCGGCTCTGAAGCAGACGTATACAAAAAGAAATCTGCCGACATGAAACAGCTCACTATTATCGAGCACACACTTCAAGAAGATCAAAATGCACTACTAACCAAAGAAGACCTCCGATTCCTCTGCGAAATCGACTCATCGATCGAAGGTTTTGGGTATCAAAGAGATCCTCGCATTGAACAACTTTTAGAAACAAGAAACTTCACCGAAATCATGCCCATCATCTTCGACTGCACACCAGAACAAATCGCTACCAATGCACACGAGGTGAATGAAGACACCAAAGTATATAACGGAGCACTATACCCTAACATCTTCAAAGAGCTACCATCAACAATAGAAAAAATATACACTAACTTCCCAGAGAAAATCTCAGAGGTATACATCAAAGAGATAGAACTACCGCAAGAGCAAAAAACCGCAGAAGCATATGAAAAAGAGCTGACAGCCGAAGGGTATAGTCTGTCAGATTGGGCAAAAGATATAGTATCAAAAGCAAACCTAGAAGAAGGTGCAGGACAAAAGATCAAACTCATTATTCCATCAAATACATCTCTTGGATTCCCACAAGGCGCCACAAGAAAAAAGTCAAAAGAAAAAGCCCAAGCACTTGGTATAGCAAATGAAACTCTCCCTGCTATAGTTGGTCCTGAATTACGCAAACAATACACAGACCAACCAGATCTTGAGTATCTCTTAGTGGACATGGAATCTATTCTTGGCCGCAGCGGCTACCCGCTCGTGCTCAGCGTCGGTCGGGACGGTTCTGACTCGGAGCTCGGTGCCGACCTTGGCAGGGCAGACTTCAGGTACGATGACACCTATCGCTGGGCTTTCTCGCAAATATAATCAGTGCTTTGGGTTTAGTTGCTTAATACCAGTACGTACCTTTTTTACTGCTGTCATTACTTTTCTTCACTGTCATCCCTTTTCCTCACTGTCATCCCCGTGAAAACGGGAATCCAAAGCTAAACTACCTAAATTTTTACCTATATCTTTTCACATGGATCCCGTATAAATTTCGCTTCACTCATTTTACGGGATGACAAAGGTTGTACAGGAATGACAGTGGCTGTAAAAGCTAATCATGCACAAAAGATTGACACTAAGCAACTCCCTTGCTAGTATAGCGAAACGCTTTTTAGCGGATATATTTATGGCAAAAACATCAGTAATCAATCGAGCAAAAAAGACACCAAAGTTTAAAAGTCGTGTTGTACGACGGTGTTTCAAGTGCGGACGAAAGCATGGATACATGCGAGATTTCGATATGTGTCGTATTTGTTTCCGTGAGCTCGCTAACGAAGGAAAGATTCCTGGAATTAAAAAATCATCATGGTAGAAGATAAAGTATCAAACTTCATTAACGGTATTAAAAATGCACAGACTCAAGGAATTGAATCTGTTAAGTTTTCACACACTAACTTCTTAGCTTCTATTGCAGATAGTTTGAAGCGAGAAGGTTTCATTGTTGATGTTGATCAATCAGGAAAAGGTATTGCAAAAAGTCTGACAGTTATGTTGGGACATGATGAGTCTGGAGCACCAAGAATAAATGGTTTAAAGCGAGTTTCGAAACAATCAAAGCGGGTATACAAAAGTTCAAAAAATATTTTTGCTGTGAAGAACGGATATGGAACACTTATCCTTTCAACACCATCAGGAATTATGACAGACCGACAAGCTCGAAAAGCTAATGTTGGTGGCGAAGCATTATTTGAAATTTGGTAATTTTTATTTATATATATTATTTATTATGAGTCGAATAGGAAAAAAACTAATAGCAATACCAAGCAATACAGATGTAGCTGTAACTGATGGTCTTGTTACAGTAAAAGGTCCAAAAGGTGAACTTCAGCTTCCGTTCAAGTCTGTTGTAGATATTACAGTTACTGATGGTGAGGTTAAGGTTGCACCAAAAGGTACTTCTGTTGAACATCGTTCATTGTGGGGAACATATGCTTCAGAAATCACAAGCATGATACAGGGTGTACATACACCATATGAGAAAAAGCTTATTGTTGAAGGTGTTGGTTTCAAATCTGATTTACAGGGAAACAAGCTTGTTTTAAATATTGGCTTTTCTCATCCTGTTGAACTTACCGTTCCAGAAGAAATTGAATGTGTGGTAGAGAAGAACAACATTACTATTACAGGAGTAAGTAAAGAAAAAGTTGGGCAATTTGCTGCAGTCATACGATCAAAGAAAAAACCAGAACCATACAAAGGTAAAGGTATTCGATATCATGATGAAGTTGTTCGACGTAAAGAAGGTAAGAAGGCAGTATAGTAATCAGTAAGCACGTAATATGACTATGACTAAAAATGACAAAAGAATAGTACGACACAGACGAGTTCGAGCAAAGATTGCTGGAACTGAAGCGCGACCACGTCTTGCTGTTTTTCGGTCTAATAAATTTTTATATGTGCAAGTAATTAATGATGAAACTGCTACAACAATTGCATCTACTGATACAAAATCTAGTAAAGCAAAAACACCAGTTGAACGAGCTCAAGAGGCAGGAAAAACTATTGGTGAGGCACTTAAAAATCTAAAAGTAGAATCTGTAGTATTCGACCGAGGAGGATTCATTTACGCTGGAGCTGTAAAAGCTGTGGCTGAAGGGGTGCGTGAATCAGGAATAACTGTATAAACTAATTATTATGACCGACGTTAAAGAACAAAAAGAAACAACAACTGAAGTAAAGGATGCACCAGCAACGCCTGCAACAGCAGAAGCTCCAAAGAAAGCTGAGACTTCAACAGAGCGACCGCAACGACGTGAGTTCAAGAAGAATCGTCGACCATCTCGACGACAAGCCCCACGATCAGAATTTGACCAGCGGATTCTTGCCATTCGACGTGTTACTCGAGTTTCATCTGGAGGACGACGATTCAGCTTTAGCGTTACTATGGTAATTGGAGATGGAAAAGGGAAAATTGGAGTAGGTATAGGTAAAGCAACAGATACTGCACTGGCAATTGAAAAATCTGTTAAAAATGCTAAAAAGAATCTTGTTACCATCAAGATGACAGATACAAACTCTATTCCTCACGAGATTCAAGCTAAGTACTCAAGTGCAGTAGTTATGCTACAGCCATCGCCAGGTCGAGGAACAGTTGCAGGTTCTGCAGTTCGAGATTTATTGGAGTTGGCAGGAATCAATGATGTGGTCGGAAAAATCATTTCTGGATCAAAAAACAAACTAAACATCTCACGAGCAACAGTGAAAGCTTTAGAGTCTCTTAATAGTCCAAGAGCGTATCATGCGCCAAAAGTTAAGGCTGTTAAGCGAACAGTAAACAAAGCTGAGTAACAGTAACAAAAAGATTTATGCAAATGCACCAAATAAAAAGAAATACTCCACGTAAAACGTCAATTAAGGTTGGTCGTGGTGGAACTCGTGGAAAAACTGCTGGACGAGGAACAAAAGGGCAGAAAGCTCACGGAGGACATGGAATTCGACCAGATATGCGAGATACTATTAAAAAGTTCCCTAAGATTCGAGGTCGAGGTAAGAATTTAAATACAAGTGCACAAGCTGTTGCTCATACTGTTTCAATTGCAAAATTATCTGAAGCATTTGAAGATGGTGCAACTATTACACCAGAAGCAGTGGTTGAGATGAAATTAGTAAAACGAGATGGAGGAAAAACTCCGCTCGTGAAAATTCTTTCAGATGGAGATCTAACTAAGAAATTTGCGGTAGAAGGTTGTCAGCTTTCTGAAACAGCAAAAGCAAAAATAGAAAAAGCCGGTGGTAGCGTAAAATAAGCATTATGTTTGCTTCTTTCATACAAAAACTAAAAATGATTGCACAAGACGCAAAGCTGCGTAATCGTGTTTTGTTTGTGCTTGGAGCTCTGCTAATTTTTAGGTTACTGGCTGCAATCCCAATTCCAGGAGTTGACCGAATTGCATTAGAAGAATTTTTTAATGGTAGTCAGTTTCTAAGCTTCATTAATATTTTCTCAGGAGGAGGTCTTTCTGGACTTTCTATTGTTATGCTTGGTGTTGGTCCATACATTACTGGTAGCATTATTATGCAATTGTTAACCATGATGTCTGAGAAACTAAAAGCGCTTTATCATGAAGAGGGAGAAGCAGGGCGACGAAAATTTGCGCAATACTCTCGAATGCTTACTGTGCCACTAGCCGCTATTCAAGGTTATGGATTCATGTTGTTGTTACAGCAGCAGGGGATTTTAGAAAACATGACGCAATTTCAGATGCTAAGTAATCTTGTAATAATTATTGCTGGCTCAATACTACTTATGTGGATTGGTGAACTGGTCTCTGAGTTTGGTATCGGAAATGGAATGTCATTAATTATTTTTGCAGGAATTGTTGCAGGGTTACCTAATGCTGTACAACAGATTTTAGTAAACTACGATGCGAGCCAGATTAGTACATACGTGTTATTTGTTGTTATGTCACTTATTATTACTTTTGCGGTTGTACTGATTACAGAAGCAGAACGTCCAATTCCAATTACATATGCAAAGCAGGCAAGAGGAAGTAATAATACAACGAAGACATCTACAGGACCTTCAACATATTTACCATTACGACTAAATCAGGCGGGAGTAATTCCAATTATATTTGCACTATCAATTATGTTGTTACCACAAATGCTGGTTAACTTCTTAGGTGGTGTACAAAACGAAATAGTGCAGTCTGCTATCTCTGGATTAAACCAGTTCATTAATAACGGACTTGCTTACGGAGTGGCATATTTCATCTTGGTATTCTTGTTTACGTACTTCTATACAGCAGTAACATTCGACCCAGACTCTGTTGCAAAGAATCTACAGCAATCTGGAGCATTTATTCCAGGTGTACGACCAGGAGAGTCGACAGCTAAATATGTTGGAAATGTAATTTCTCGAGTAACACTTGTAGGAGCAACATTCTTAGGGCTAATTGCGATTTTACCTATTATAGCCCGTGAAATTTCTGGGATTGAAGCGGTTGCACTTGGAGGAACCTCATTACTTATTGCAGTTTCAGTTGTTATTGATTTAATTAAGAAAATTGATGCACAGCTATCGATGCGTGAATACTAATAATTTAGGCCGAAGTTAATAAAAGAAAAAAACTGCTTAGGCGGTTTTTTTAAATAGATAGATCACGAATCCACTTTCTGAATGGTTTTGATATTACAATTATATATAGAAGTGTCAACTATATTTATAATATTAAAAAAGCTACTATCAAATTTATATGAAAATAACGATTAAATCACAAGATGAAATAGCTACTTTGCGCGAGGGAGGAAAAAGACTTGCGTATATTCTTGATGAAACTTCAAAGTTGATTGCTCCTGGAGTTTCAATTGATGAGCTGAATTCGTTTGGGCATAAATTAATGATGGAGGTTGAAGGTGATCGACCAGCATTTCTCGACTACACACCATCTGGTGCAGATCGACCCTTTCCTGCAGCATTGTGTATTTGTGTAAATGATGAAATTGTTCATGGAATTCCAACAGAAGATCCTCATATTTTACAAGAAGGAGATATTGTAACTCTTGATGCAGGTTTAGTGCATAATAATTTATTTACCGACCATGCACGAACATTTCCTGTTGGTGAAATTTCTAAAGATGTACGAAAGCTTTTAACTGCAACAAGTGAAGCGCTTTCTCGAGGAATTAAAGAAGCACGACCTGGAAATAGAATTGGAGATATTAGTAGTGTAATAGAGAAACATCTTACTTTAAACGGATTTACTGTAATTGAAGGGTTGTCTGGCCATGGTGTTGGGTACGACGTACATGAACCACCCTATGTTCCTAACGAAGGACGAAAGGGTACAGGTGATGTTATTCAAGTTGGAATGGTGTTGGCAATAGAACCAATGGCAAGCATGGGAACATCTAAAATTATTTTAGATAGAGATGGATATACCTATAAAACTGCAGATGGCTCACTTTCAGCTCAGTTTGAACACACGGTAGTAATTACAGAAACTGGTGCAGAAATTTTAACTAAAATATAATTAGTTTTATTTATTCATAAATTACGTCTATGACACATTATTCTCAAGAACAAACATTAGTAGTTATTAAGCCAGATGGGGTGCAACGCTCGCTAATTGGAGACATCATTAAACGTTTTGAAATAACAGGACTTAAGTTGGTTGGATTAAAGCTGTTACAGCCAACAGAATCGTTTGTAACGAGTTTTTATACATTAGATGCAATGTGGCTCGAGAACGTTGGTAAGAAGGCTATTTCAGCTTATGTCGATAAGGGAAAAACTCCTCCAACAGAACATCCACAAGAAGCAGGGCAAGTAATTTTAGATAGACTAAATGTGTATATGACAACAAGCCCTGTTGTTGCAATGGTGTGGCAAGGAATGAATGCGGTTGCAATTGGGCAAAAAATTACAGGTTCAACCGAGCCACTTACTTCAGATGTTGGAACTATTCGTGGAGATTTTGTTATTGATTCTTATGCAGCTGCAAATAAAGACATTCGAGCAGTACGAAATGTTGTACACCGATCTGGTTCTATCGATGAGGCGAAAGAAGAAGTGAAACTATGGTTTACAGAAAGTGAAGTTTTAGACTACCGATTAGTACAAGAGCAAATTTTATATGATGTGAATGTTGATGGGGAAAAGGAGTAGATCTGCATGTAATAAAACTATTTTTTTTGTTAAAATATTGGTATGGAAAATTTCTTAAATAAAAAATATGGAGGAATACACCAAACTCCTGAGGTGAAATCGGCAAAAAAACGGACAGAAGCTAGTGACCGAGAAAATGTATCTGAAAAACCTGCAGAGCTTGTTCAAAATTATCTTGATCGTTTTTCTGAGATTCTGCAAAGAGAAGATCCCTCAAAGAGAGAAAGAGGAGTAGAGGCTTTAAAACAAGTGCTTCATAAAGAACATATTATACAAGAAGAAAATATACCCGAAGCAACATTTTTGTTAGAACAAAGAATAGCCGAAGTGATGGGGAAAGGGGAAATAGAATTATCTGAAGAGCTTAAAACAGAAAAAACAAAAGAAATAATAAATAACCAAACACAAAGTCTAGACCGGTGGACAAATTACTTATCATCAACTGATGCTGATGATGCGGGTTACCCAGACTGGGCGCGGTATTGGGCTTTTCGTTCTGTTACAGAAATGGGAAAGTTTGAAAAGAAAGAAGATGAAGACGGAAAAGAAACTGCACGGTTTAAAAAAAGAACAAAAGATACTGTTGCTCCATTTCCAATGATGAATCCAAGAGCTATAGCTATGACAATTGGTTCAATGAAATCAAAACTAGAAGAGCAATCTAAAGCAAAGAATGAACGGCAACCAATAGAAAACAAGAGTAGTAAATTAGATGATGAGGCATTTAAAAACTTACTTACATCAGAGAACTTTTCTAAAATATACACACAGTTTCTTGTGGAAATGCCAGAATACAGCACAGAAGGTTTGAAAGAAATACGAGGGAAATGGATAACATATGCACAAAATACTAATCCTCAGGAATTAGTCGACTCTTTGGAAGGCTATCCTCTTGAATGGTGTACCGCAAATTACGATACTGCAGAAACACACCTACAAGGTGGAGATTTTCATACATACTATTCACTTAATAGTGACGGAGAAGCTACAATACCAAGAGTGGCCATCCGCATGGAAGGGAATAAAATTGCAGAAGTGAGAGGAATTGCTGCCGATCAAGAAGTTGATCCGTACATTACCCCTGTCATTGATGAAAAAATGGACACATTTGGTGCAGAAGCAGAGCAATACAAAAAGAAGTCTGAAGACATGAAAAAGATGACAGAACTTTCAGAAAAAAGTGAAGAAGGCAGAGAGTTTTCCATAGAAGATTTGAGGTTTCTCTATGAAATAGATTCAAAGATACAAGGTTTTGGATATGAGAAAGATCCAAGAATTGAAAAGCTTATTGAAGGTCGAGACAAAAGAGTAGATTTATCAAAGACACTGGACTGTCTCCCAGAACAAATCTCTTTAAATGAAGAGGAAGCTTTACGTGGGGATATTATTTTTCACTATGGATATCTTAATCTCAATGGCCTCACCTCTGCAGAAGGTCTGACACTTCCTGAAACAGTGAATGGAAATATTGGTCTCATCAGCCTCACCTCCGCAGAAGGTCTGACACTTCCTGAAACAATGAATGGAGATCTTGGTCTCAGCAGCCTCACCTCTGCAGAAGGTCTGACACTTCCTGAAACAATGAATGGAGATCTTTATCTCAGCAGCCTCACCTCTGCAGAAGGTCTGACACTTCCTGAAACAATGAATGGAAATATTGGTCTCAGCAGCCTTGCCTCTGCAGAAGGTCTGACACTTCCTGAAACAGTGAATGGAAATATTGGTCTCAGCAGCCTCACCTCCGCAGAAGGTCTGACACTTCCTGAAACAGTGAATGGAAATATTGGTCTCAGCAGCCTCACCTCTGCAGAAGGTCTGACACTTCCTGAAACAGTGAATGGAGGTCTTTATCTCAGCAGCCTCACCTCTGCAGAAGGTCTGACACTTCCTGAAACAATGAATGGAGGTCTTTATCTCAACGGCCTCACCTCTGCAGAAGGTCTGACACTTCCTGAAACAATGAATGGATATCTTAATCTCAATGGCCTCACCTCTGCAGAAGGTCTGACACTTCCTGAAACAGTGAATGGAAATATTGGTCTCAGCAGCCTCACCTCTGCAGAAGGTCTGACACTTCCTGAAACAATGAATGGAGATCTTGGTCTCAGCAGCCTCACCTCTGCAGAAGGTCTGACACTTCCTGAAACAGTGAATGGAGGTCTTTATCTCAACGGCCTTGCTTCCGCAGAAAAGCAAAAACTTCGAGAAAAATATCCACATTTAGCAGAAAATATAAGATAATACGAGTATGAAAAAGAAAGAATGTTAGTTGTAATAAAGCCAGATGGATTTTAAATACAAGATAAAATCAAATGCATTTACTCGTTGCCGAGTGAGCGATGTGAATGGGGAGTAAATAAACAAAACCTAAACTATTTCTAAACTCATATTTTGACTCCAACATTTCTCAGGAGTATACTGTGAATATTGGCTAGCGATATAACTTAGATATTTTGAACAAGGGTAAGCTTATATTGGATGGGGCTTAGGTCTACATTCTGCGGCGACCCACCTGGCTATCCGCTAGGGGTATATCGCCGGCCATCTAAAAAACCTCACATGTATTTGTGAGGTTTTTTATTTATGTGCTGAAGCTACAGATGCAATGAGTGAGTCTTTTTCGCTAGTATTACTAATACCTATTGCATCTTCAGGTCTATCAATTCGCTTCATTGCGCCATAAAAATCTTTATCTGCTACATCGTGATGTGTTTTATCTTTCCTGCTTGTTTCACGGCGTTTTTTGATTTCTTCAACTGAAATATCAATAAATATAACTTCACTTTTTGCATTGTTACTTTCTGCAAGTGTTGCTAGCTCATCTCTGTGATGTTTACTTAGGTTGGTGCTATCGTAAATAACTGAACGATTTTCTTTTAGAAGATAGTTAGTAATTTGTTTTCTGCAGTTCTCTACACACATATCGTATGTTAGGTCTGGAAAAGAAATTTCTAATACTCGCCACGTATCATCAAAACTAACTATTGGAATACCAGTTTGTGCAGAAAGTTCTTTTGCTAAGGTAGATTTTCCAGAGTAGGGAAAGCCACACATAATGTAGAGTGTATTCATAATAAAATTTATTCTACACGAATTTTTTGTGAAAATGGAATTTCTGAAACTTCTTTTGCTTTATCACTAATAAAATACTTTTCTCGCATTGCTTCAGTAGACATGGTTTCATCTACAGCTAAGAATCCCCGTGCTTTTGCGTATTCATCAGATTTTTCTGGTAATAATAAGTTTATGTTCCATGGAACCTGAAACTCATCGCCGTTAATGTTGTTAATGTGCTGTGCAATGTTTGTTGTGCAGTTATTTGTAACGGTATTATAAAATTCTGGTGTTTCATAAAGTGTATTGATACGTTTTGCAATATCTTTCAGAAGTGCAATTTGAGTAGATTGTGCACCATTAGTTGGATAGAGATACACATCGTTATTCCTGTGGTTTGTTCGAAGTTGTATTGCATCTTTTTCGCTTGCAACAACGTACATAATTTCATACTCTCTTATTAGTCCTTTTAATGCTGAAAATGTTTCTTGTTTTTCTTTTCTAATTTCAACTGAAATTGCTACATACTCTATTTCTCCTGATTCATTCAGAAAACCAAAACTTAAAAATGTATGTGCACCTCCAATTGAACCAAAGGGAACAACAATGTAATCGACAGAATGTAAGTTTGTTATTGGAAACGTTTTATCTTTATATGCTTTAGTGTATTCAAATTCTGAAGTATATGAAAAATCTCTAATATTCTTAAACGTAACTTCATTATTTGTAATAAGTATTTGAGGAAGTAGTTGTTGATCTTCCTCCCAATTACGGTTATTACTTGGGTTTTTAGATAGAAGTAGTGCCGTGAAAATAAGTATGCATACTAGTATTGTAATTATAAAATATTTCATATAAATAAAAGTAATAGGTATAAGTATATAGCAAAAAGACGCTACTTCAGTATTGAGGTGGCGTCTTTTTTAGTTGCTTTTTACTTTATGAAATTTGTATCGCTGATTTATTTCTGTTTTTAAAATTTTCAATTTTGTTTGAAACAACTATTGTTCCACGTTGTTTTCGAAGGTGATATGCACCTGCAAGACTTATTCCTGCAAGCAATGCAAGCACTCCTAAAACTTTTAAAACGTCTGCTGGCCCTGTGTAGGGAACTTGTGAAAGTAATACAGAATTCACTCCAGCATTAGTTCCAAACGATGCACCCGCAATAGTATTGCGGCCATTTCCTCCGTTGTATGTTTGAATTTGGTTAGTATTAGACGTGTTGTTTCCAAATAGTGAAAATAGATTTCCAGATGAAGCAAAGTTTCCTGAATTTCCTCTTCCTGAAATTCCATTATTAGTAAAAACAGATGTTCCTGTGTTTGAAGAAGAATTTATTCCAGTATTTGAATAGTTATATTCATCTACTCTGACATCAGGACAAGAAATTCGCTCTCGCTCACCATCGTCGTCAATAACTTCAACGTCGACCTCCATTCGTCCATCTCGTTCATAACGAACTCGTTCTGTTTCATCATCACCATCAATGTCTCCAAGCCATTCAATATTGTACGGACTATTTCCTCCATCGATTTCTACTTCGTATTCAACTATGTCACCTTCACGTACTCGTGTATCTGAAACGCGACATCGTAAATCTAATTCGTCGCTATTATTTGTAGATGAATTGTTAGAATTTTCTTCTCGCACCACTACTGTTGGACATAGTGCAACGTCCATATTTCCTACATCATCACGAATCGTTAAGCGAACTTCGTAATTACCATTTTGATTAAATCGGATACGTTCAATTTCATTGCTTCCATCAATATCCCAATCCCAGTCGTAGTCGTATGTTCCACTTCCTCCAGTAACATCTGCTTCAAATTCAACAACATCTCCTTCAAAAACAGTGGTGTCTGAAACGCGACATTGTGCATCAAGATTATTTGTTGCCGCAGTTCCATTCCCGCCAGTATTTTGTGAATTAGTAACTGTTACAGAACAGTTTACTGCAGTAGAAAAGCTATTATTATCTGTTACTACTAGCGTTTGTGTTTTGTTGCCGGGAGCGATAAACGATTCTGTGAGTGTGTCATCAGAAGATCCATCAGTCCATAAATAGGTGTAGTTTCCAGTACCACCCTCTGCGTCTGCTGTCCATGTAACATTTTCTCCAACCATCACCGACTCTTCCGAAGGGGAACAGGTTGCAGTTAGTGAAGTTGATTCATTTGCATGAAGTGGCTGTATTGATGCCCCTGCAAATAAAAATATAATTCCAAGAGTTGTGATTGTTTTACTAAAGTGTTTCATAATGCTGTTGAACGCTAATAATTAATTATTCTATGTACATATTATACATTTTTATTGACGTTATGTCAATAAAAATGTATAAAAATACTCTTACATATTACAACCATTGGCGCATTCACATGCTACAATTAATTTATGATTATCAATAAACCGTTGCTAAAAGAATTTTTCTTTGCGGCACTTATTACGGCAATATTGCATTTTTTCGCCTTAAAAACATCACTTTATTGGACTACAGAGTGGTTCGATATCGTAATGCACTTTTTGGGCGGCTTGACTGCAGGACTAGGAGTCTTTTTTGTTATTTTAAGCCTTGGAATGATTACTCATCATGAAGTAAGTAAAAAACTACTCTTTTTCTCTGTTATTACAGGAGCGTTACTGATTGGAGTTGTGTGGGAATTGTGGGAATTATTTATGCAATTTACTGATATTTCTACTGATATGCTAGATACAGTATTAGATATTGTAATGGATACTGTTGGAGCGATTTGTGCATTTGGTGTAGGTAAACGGTATTTAGAAAATAAGTAATATAATTATATGTCTGAGACAACTACAAAACTTGCAGTTACATTTTATGGGGGAGTTGGGAGTGTGACGGGAGCTAATTTTCTTTTAGAAAATAGTGACACAAAAGTGTTAGTTGATTGTGGTTTGCAGCAAGGTAGATTTGAGAAAGATACAGACCCAAATCAAAAAGTTTTTGCATACAGTGCTAGCGAAATAGATTTCTTAGTTGTTACACACGCACACATTGATCATATTGGAAGAATAGGAAAACTTATTAAAGAGGGTTTTACGGGAACAATTATATCTACCCCACCAACACGTGACATCGCTGAGTTTATGCTTGAGGATGCGGTGAAAATAATGAGTTACGAAGAAAAGCGTTTTAACAAGCCAAAGTTATATGAAAGTCATCATGCTGTACAAGCTTTTGAGAATTGGAAAACTATTGAATATCATGAAGAAATGAAACTAGGAAGCTTCTCGCTTTTCTGTAAGGATGCAGGGCATATTCTTGGTTCAGTAATTGCTGAGCTTACAGACACTCACTCTAAAAAGAAAATCGTATTTACAGGAGATTTGGGAAATACACCCACGCCATTACTTAAAGATACTGAAAAAGTGTTTGATGCTGATTATATGATTACTGAAAGTGTGTATGGAGACAGAAATCATGAACATAGAAGTGAAAGGAAATCTAAAATCAAAGAAGTGATAAATAAAGTTGTAAAACGAGGTGGAACACTTATGGTTCCTGTGTTTTCTTTAGAAAAAACACAAGTATTTTTGAAAGAACTAAATGATTTAATAGAAGATGGGGAAGTGCAGAGTGTGCCAGTATACTTTGATTCACCGTTAGGTATTAAAGTTACCGATGTGTATGCTCGTTCAACAAAATATTTTAATGAAGATGTGCAGCAGGAAATTAAAGCAGGTGATGATATTTTTGATTTCCCAAAACTAAAAGTAACCATGCGACAGCAAGAGTCGCGTTCAATTGATAAACATCACGGTCCAAAAATTATTATCGCAAGTTCTGGAATGAGTGAAGGGGGAAGAATTACTGCACATGAAAAGAAATTTTTGCCCGATAAGAATAACGCATTATTGCTTATTGGATATCAGGTTGCTGGAAGTATGGGGCGACGTTTACAAGAAGGAAAGAAAAAGGTTCGAATGGGAAAAGATTGGGTAAAAGTTCGTGCAAATATTTATACTGTAAGTGGCTACTCTTCTCACAAAGACTCTGATGGGTTGGTAGATTTTATTTCTCATTCACGAGACTCACTTAAAAAAGTATTTGTATGCATGGGAGAAACAAAATCTTCACTCTTTCTTACACAACGAATACGCGAGTTTTTAGGAGTTGATGCGATGGTCCCAGATGAAGGGGAGCGGGTGGAGTTGGAATAAAAATAAACAAAAAACCTCAGATTTCTCTGAGGTTTTTTGTTTATTTAGCTTCGTCTACGATTCTATCAAATGTTTCTGGATTATCTTTTGCAATCTCAGAAAGCATTTTTCGGTTCAGTTCAATTTTCTTTCCTTTAAGTTTATTGATGAACGTACTATATGTTTCTCCTCGCATTCGAAGTGCTGCATTTAAACGTGTCACCCATAGACTTCGGAATACTCCTTTCTTTTTTCGTCGGTCTTGGAAAGCGTGTTGTCCTGCTTTTCGTAGGGCTTCCTTAGCTTGTTTTTCTTTTGTGCTTCGTCCATGTCGAAATCCTTTAGTTGCCTTTAGGACATTTCTTCGTCGTTTTGCTGCATGTACTCCACCTTTTACTCTTGCCATATTATTTCTTTAATAGGTTAGACAAAAATCGACTTTTAGATTTATTGCTCATAGATACTGGATCTATGTCTGCACCACGCTTCTTCATTGTAGTAGTACCACTTTCTTTTGCATTGTAGTGGTTCTGACCTTTACGTCGCGCAACAATCTTGCCGTTTTTGGTTAGTTTGAATCTTCGTTTGTATGATTTGTTTGTCTTCATGATGCTATTTTGCTCGTTCGATTATCATTGCAAGGCCTTTTGGTACCTTTTTTGCTGTTTCTGCAACGGTATGATCTGCAGTAATAAGTTTTCGTATACGATCTAGGCGTTCTTCAAGGAATCCTTTATCTAAATACTTCAACCGTCCAGGAAGGAATAATTCAAGTTTCACTCGGTGGCCTTCTTCAAGCCATTCTGATGCACGTTTAGCCTTAATGGTTAAATCGTTATCGTCAGTTCCAACTTTTACTTGAACGTTCTTAACTTCAACACTTTTAGCTTTCGCTTTTTGTGCTTTTACCTTCTTTTTTTGATCGTACTGAAATTTACCATAATCCATTATCTTTGCAACAGGGGGTTTTGCATTAGGGCTAATCTCAATAAGATCCATGTCCATATCTCGGGCTTTTTGTAGAGCCTCCTTTGTGGTGATTACTCCATGGTTTTCACCATCGTCACCAAGAACACGAAGTTCCGATGCTCTAATTCTCCCGTTGATATTTACATGTGGGAGCTCTTCTGCTTTTTTTCTTCTACCTTTTCGCAATGTGAATTATTTAAATTTATGAATCCGTACTCTACCATTTATTGTTATATATAACAATGATTTTAAAGAAAATCGCAAAACTATGCTTACTTTGAATTGTAAGCAAGGTCTGCAATGAAAAGCTTGAGATACTCAGAGTCTTTTCTTGAAATAACTGTTGTGTCCGGACGGACTGTTTGTGGCGACTCAGATATCCAGACAATTTGGCCAACAGTTGTTTTACGAAGTTCAAGATACTGAGCTTCAGATTCAACAATGCCAATACTGCTACGGTTTGGCTTTGTTGATAGGCTAACATTCATCTTCTTCAGATTCTCGACTAGCTTCCTGAGAAATTCTGAAGGTTTATTAGGTAGGGTGATCTCTTTCATCTAGTAATTAAATTACAACTTAGTAATATGTATGTCAATATTTATTTGTATACTAAACTTTACATAAATACGTTCTACACTTACACTAATTACTATATATATGAAGAAAAAAGACCAAAAACCTATTGTGTTAAATACGGTAAGTGAACACCGTAAGCAAAAAGATGTTACGCAAGAACAACTTGCAGAAGCTGTAGGTGTAACGCGTCAAACCATTATAGCTATTGAAAAAGGTAACTACACACCCTCTGTGACATTAGCACTGGCTGTTGCGGGGTATTTCAAAAAACCTGTTGAGGCGTTATTTAGTATTACTAATAATTATTAAAATATAGCGTATGAAATTTTTACAAGACTATAGAGAAATTATCGCAACAATTGGACTTTTCATTATTTTGGGAATTATTTGGAATTTAAATGATTTTTATTATTCAGACATGCTATTGGCAAGTATCGTTACTGTTTTTATTATTTTAATTATTTTCACTTCAATCATTTTGGTAAAAGATAAACCAGCAGACGAGCGAGAAGAGCACCATCACTACATTGCCAATCAAAGTGCATTTATTGCTGGAACAACAGTTATTTCAGTTGCTTTGGTTATACAAGCAATAAACCACACGGTAGATCAGTGGCTTATCATTACGCTTATCGTAATGATTCTTACTAAGTTGATTGTGCGTAAGCGATTTCAAAATTATTGTTAGTTATGCACATTATAATGTAAAGTTAACTTTACATGTATGTTGGCACTTATTATAATGCGAGTATTACATGCCTAAAGTAAAATATATGAAAATTGGAATAATTATCGTTGTTGTTATAGGAGCCCTTGCAGCACTTATTGTGAGTTCATCTAACAAGGAGGTTGTTAATGAACCTGTTGTTGAAATGCAAGATAATATGCAAGACAGAGGAGAGCAAATGAATGAGGAAGAAGAAATGGATGGTGCCGTTGAAAATATGGATACAGAAGATGTTGTTGCTGAGGTTGAGACTGGAGCTACTGCATCACAACAAGGAACATATGCAAATTATGCTCCCGAATTAGTAGCTGAAGCAGATGGAGATATTGTGCTGTTTTTTCATGCATCTTGGTGTCCTAGCTGTAGAACACAAGATGCTTCTATCGTGAGTGGTGCAGCAGAAATTCCTGCAGATCTTACTATTTTAAAAGTAGATTACGATAGTAGTACCGAGCTTAAGCGTGAGCATGGTGTAACGACACAACATACGTTTGTGCAAGTTGATAGTGAAGGAAATCAAATTACTAAGTGGATTGGAGGAAGTACATTGGGACAGTTGGTTGCTAAAGTACAATAAAAACTAATCTACTTATATCTTATGACTCTTTTATTCATCTCATTTATTGCGGGAGTACTTACGGTACTTGCTCCGTGTATATTGCCATTACTGCCAGTAATCGTCGGTGGTTCAGTTACAGACACTCGTTCTAAACTAAAGCCTTATATTGTTACTGCGTCGTTAGCTCTTTCGATAGTTATATTCACATTATTACTTAAGGTGACAACGGTTTTTATAGACATCCCAAATATATTTTGGACAATGCTTAGCGGGGTAATTATTTTATTATTCGCACTATCGTTATTGTTTCCTGCTGTGTGGGCAAAACTATCACACAAATTTTCGGTAGGAAAAAAAGCAAATATTGCACTCGGAAAAGCGTCTCAGAAAAAGTCTATAAAAGGAGATATTTTGCTGGGAGCAGCACTTGGGCCAGTATTCTCTAGTTGTAGTCCAACATACTTCGTTATTATTGGAACAGTCATACCGCAAAGTTTACCCGTCGGTTTAGTAAATTTGTTTGCGTATGTACTAGGTCTTTCGGTAGTTTTATTGGGTATTACATTGCTCGGAAAAAAGTTTTTATCTAGAGTTACTTCGTTATCGAATCCTCAAGGTTGGTTTAAGAAAACTCTGGGAATAGTATTTTTACTTGTTGCAGTTCTCATTCTTAGTGGAGGAGATAAGAAACTAGAAATATTTTTGTTAGACAAAGGGTTGGTCCCAAGTGTCAATATTGAGCAAAACCTACTAAAATATACAGAATAAACCTTTACATATACTAAAAAAATGGTATAAGTTATATCTCTATGAGCGGGATATTATTACTACTTACATTATTATTTTCAGTTGCATCACCATTTGCTCCGGGGATGATTGCGTATACAGATTTTAGTTCGTTGAAAAGTAGACAAGTTGATGCTGAGACACTTTCACAAAATAACTCTTTGTTACCTTTAAATCCTCGTATCTCTTCATTTACAAATAGCCCTGAAACTCTTCCATCGAAATTGGAATTATATACAACACTTAATGTTTTATATAAGGCGCACGGTGAACCATTGCGACAATATATTTCTGCATATGATATCCGTGATAAAGCATTACTTTGGAGAAAAACGATTGGTACTGCACAAATAACCGGAATAGAATTGCAAGCAAATGGATCACTTGTTGTGTGTGGTATTGAAATTAGTAATGATTCCTTATTTTGTATAACGTTTTCTGATGAGGGTGAATATAGCTTTGGGGATGAAATTATTATTTCAGAAATCCCAGTTGTTATTGCAGAGTATAAAGTTCTGAAAAAACAAGAAGAAGAACGATTCAAAAAAGTCTCTAGAGAATTACTGCAGAAAAAAACGCAAAGAAAATTAGAACAATCACTTTCATATAAATTACAACAAGATGAGACTCACAAGGCGAGTACAACAACTTTAGAAACTGTTATTTCTGAAAAACGAAAGGATGCAAAACTTCTACCTAAGCTAAATATTCCTGCAAAAAAGGCACCTGTAATTTTATGCAAAGAAACTGGTATAGAATCTTGTATTCCAAATTTAACTAATCAAGTACTTATTCAATCTGAAATGATTCCAATTCAAGTTATAACATCAGATGTGTTTTATGAATCTGAAACTAATTCCACAACACCTATTGCAACAGAAGAGCAGTTTTTGGAAGAGGTTGTAGAAGTAGTAGAAGTGATTGATGAAAATGGGCCAATCGAAGGTGTTGATGGTATTTTTGATTACGATGATGTCGTTGACTATAAAACTTGTTTCCATATGTGTTATTACGTAGAAAACTCTTCATGGAAAAAATGCAGTACAAACTGTAATGAAAGATTTTAAATTCATACAGGATTAGTTACAATTACTATATGAATCAACTATTTGTTTTTATACGACTATTTATTGTGTTCGCATTAGGTGCATCATTTGGATATGTGATTGCGTCATTTGCAGGTTAAGCTGGAATATTGCTTAACACGTGACCAATAAAATATGCAATAAATGCTGCAACTGCACCAACTGCTAATACTTCAGCTCCTGATGTTATTTTACTCATATTAGTAAATGTTCCTTTTACGTAACCCACAAAAAAGAATGCAACCAACGTTAATAGAGAAGATGAGGTGAAAAGAACACTGCCACTTATTTCAATAAACGCTCCAATTACATATGGAATAAGTGGTATTGCCCCAACAATGATAAATGAAATAAATGTTGCGGATGCTGTTTTCTTGGCATTTTTACTATCTTTGGAGTTATTAGTATCTAAATCATTTTCTGATTTTTGTGAAAAGTAGTTTGAAACTCCCATGGAGAATCCATCAGCCACCAGGCTTGCTAGTCCGATAACTAATATAATTTGTGATGAAAGTGATGCGCCAACAACTCCCGCAACAATCGCAAATGTTGTTACCGAACCATCGATTCCTCCATACACAAGCTCTGGTAAGTATTTTTTAGTGTGATTTATCATGCGAGGTAGTATACATGAATTACAATTGTAAATAAAATAATAATTTACTTATGTCAACTTTAATGCTAAACTCGTGCAACTAAACAAATCTCAAACGTATATATGACTCGTATAAATAAATACCTCGCAGATAACCAATATTGCTCTCGACGTGAAGCCGATGCGCTTATTATTCGTGGGAAAGTATTAATAAATGGTAAACCAGCTAAATTAGGTGATCAGGTAACAGAACAAGACGAGGTTTTTGTAGATGGAGTGCAGTCGGAAGAGCGAGCGTACTACGCATATTACAAACCAACTGGAGTTGTAACAATAAACGCGCAAGAAGGAGAGAAAGAGATTTCAGATGTTATTACATTTCCTCAAAAAGTGTATCCATTAGGAAGATTAGATAAAGAGTCTGAAGGATTAATTATTATGACAAACGACGGACGAATGACTGACGCATTACTTAATCCAACTCGAGAGCATGAAAAAGAATATGAAGTAATGGTAGATAAAAAAATATCTAACGATTTAATGCAAGGATTAATTAATGGTGTGCGAATTGGAAAAGTGGGGACTGCAAAAAACTATAAAACAAAACCTGCAAAAGCTCGACGAACCGCACCAAATGTATTTGAAATAATTTTAACTGAAGGGAAGAATCGTCAAATTCGTAAAATGGCAGGAGCACACGGATTTGGAATAAAACGCCTAAAGCGGTTTCGAATTTTGAACATTCGACTCAATAATTTACGAGCCAATCAGTTACGAAGAATTGATGGAAAAGAAAAAGTACTGTTGTTACAGCACTTAGGATTAAATTAACTCTACGCCACTACAGCAGTTTTTTCACATTCCTTGCAAAGCCTTCCATTGTGAACTGCAACGCAATTTGTGCATCCGACATACTTTTTATTGCATGAATTATCTGCACAGTTGCACATAAAGTCTGATTTAGTTTCACAATGTTCGCATATTGTTATTGGCATATGTTCTTCGGGATTATTAAAATGCATGGTTTGTCGTTTATCAAAAACAAAAAGCGAACCTTTAAAATGTTCTCCAGGATATTTTTCCATATACGAAACTATTCCTCCGTCTAGTTGATAGACATCTTCAAATCCTTTTTTCTTTAAGTAGCCAGAAGCTTTTTCACATCGAACACCTCCTGTGCACATTGTTACCACTTTCTTACCTTTATTTTTATATTTCTCTAGTTCTTTCATTACATCAGGCAATTCTCTAAAATTCGCGGTCCCAGGATCTACTGCGCCTTCAAAATGTCCAACGTTATATTCATAGTCATTACGCATATCAATCATTACCACATCTTCTTCTTTTTTTAGCCATTCATGAAATTCTTCAGGTTTGACATGTTTACCAGTTAATTCAGTTGGATTCACGTCATCTTCACCCAGTCCTAGGTTTACCAACTCAGGTTTCACTTTTACCGATAGGCGAGGAAAACTATCACCATCCCCTTGGCTCCGTTTCCAATGAATATCTTTAAATCGAACATCTTGCTTCATTGCTCGCATGTACATCTTTGTATCTTCAATAGTTCCTTCAACCGTTCCGTTAATTCCTTCAGATGCAATAATAATCCTTCCTTTTAGATTAAGGTTTTTGCAAAGTTCTAGCTGCCATTTTCTAAATGTTTCAGTGTCGATAATTGGCACATACATGTAGTACAGCAAGATTTGATGAGTTGTTTGTTGGTTGTGATGCTTCATTATGAAAAGAGTATAGCTAGATTTTATATAAAAATGCAATAGAATAATAATATGACAGATTATGCGACGTACTACAGCTCAATTATTAAGCCATTCTTTGCTCCAGAACCATGGGTTTTTGGGTTGGCGTGGGGAATTATCTATCCACTAATCGCTATAGCTTTTATCTTTGTGGCAAGAGGTGTATATAAAAAGACATTATCTAAAAAAGTATTGTGGTTGTTTATCATAAATATGATTGCTAATTTTGCGTTTACTCCAGCGCAATTAGGTTCAGAAAGTAATCTCCCTGGAACAGTGGTAATTCTTATTGTTTTAGTTTCACTTGTGCTTTTACTTAAACAGCTTTGCAAGGAAAAAGGGTTTGTTCCATTGGCGTTGCTTGTTCCATATTTGGCATGGGGTGCATTTGCAACAGTTTTGCAAATTTCTATAACAGTTTTGAATTGGTAGTTAGGTACTCTATTTCCCGTTTAGATTTTTATATAGTGCTCCGGTTGTGAATAATAAAATAGAGCCACTTATTATTAATATGTATGGATTATTTTGAATGAAGGAGATGTTTTGTACGGTAAGTTCAAAGCCGTGTAGTATTGCCGCGAAACTAAAGGTAAATACAAACGCGAATAATAGGGGATACTTTCGTATAAGTGGACGTGAAAGCTTCTCGTTTTTATCGTGTAGATCTTTAACTGTTTTTTCAAGTTGTTCAAGGATGTCGTTTTGGTTTTCTGGCATGTATTTATTATAAAAGAAAATGTGCATATCTGTAAAAGATTATGCAGGTGAAGGAAGTAAGCCTCCGTAAGCCTCTTCTTGTTCCTCTTTGAGTAATTCACTTCTTCTTTTTCTGCCACTTCGTGTTATTTCCCAATATGACAGCATCGTGCAGCAGTGGAAATTTACAAGCATAAATTTGCAAGACTCACATGTGCAAATTTCGTAGCTGTGGGTGACGTAAGCACTTCGAGCAAGTGTTCTGAGAATACTAACAAATTCATTTTGAGTGATGATAAGTTTGGTGTCCTCTGAGACCATTTGCCACAAATCAGCTTCTTCAGTCTTCCCATTTTTAGCTAGGGTTCCAAAAATCGCTGAAATGATTGCTGTTCTCCGTGCACGCACAGAAGGTACATTGTTCTTAATGAGCAAGTAAAGAACATAAGGTGGTAGAAAGAAGGGGAGAAGTAAGTAAAATAATATTTTTTTCATTTTTAAACTACAGAACGTTTATGTAGTTTTATATCAAAATGAATACAAAATCAATTGAATATCTAGTTTAGTGTTTCAAAAAACTTCTCTGCTAGCAATCTTCCTGCCTCAGAATCACTTGGATAGTGCACACCTGCAATTTCTCTATTGTGGGCAATTCTTTGTGCATCTTTAAAATACTGGTCTTCAAATTCTGGAAATTTTTTAGATAAATAGTTTGCAGCAAAATATGCTTGCGATGCGTGTCCGCTTGGATATGCGGGGTGCGGCGGGACTTCAATTATTGGGGTAATAGTAGGTTCTAAGATATGTGGACGAACTCTATCAAATTTCTGTTTTTCAATAAGTACTATTGTTGAAATTTCCCAAAATTCCTTTTCAAAATCTTCTGCAAACGTGTATTTTTGTTTATTAAAATAATCAGTTAAAGGTTTTTCATTAAAAAACATTCCATAAATAAATTGCTCTTGGATAATTTCTCTATTCTTTTCAGGAGTTCGATTTTCTTGTAGAGCAAGCAAGTATGTAATTTCATATTCCGTTTCTTCAGAAGAGTTTTTTGGTGGAAGTGGGATTTCATATTCCGTTTCTTCATAATTTTTTGACGCCTTCAGTTTGTCCATCTCTGTAAGTAGATGTTCTCCCCAAACAGCTGTAGTTGAGAATGACAGGGATTGCAAAAAGTTATTATTTTTCTGGTGTAGATAATGTGAGTATGTGAGTATAAAAATACAAATAATAAGCAAAGAAATGACTACTGCTAATGTCTTGAAACTCCTCTTTCTTTTTTGGCTTTTCTTTTTACGCACTTATTTTTACTATTATATCGCTTATGAGTATTCTACTTGAATATTTCTCTTTTTGCCTCAATTGTCGTTCCGTATGTCTGTATAGTAAACCAAGTTTGTGCTACGGTACAGATTACAAACTATAAGCATAGATATGATTTCAGCAAATAAATTAAGTAAATATTATGGTGAACAAGTGGTTTTTTCTGAACTAACATTCACTATCGCACCAGAACATAAAGTTGCACTGACTGGTTTTAATGGTGTAGGGAAATCAACACTACTTAAAATATTTGCAGGAGAAGAAACATTTTCAAATGGTGTGCTGCAGATTAATAAAAAAGCTCGTATTGGATATTTGCCACAAGACATGAACGTACATGACGATCTGGTGATTAAAGATTTTGTATATGATATTTCTGATGATGATTTTGTAACAAAAGATGATGTATTTGATAGATCGATGCTTATATACTTTGCCGGTTTTTCACTTGATGAAGCCGTCTTGGGTCGCACATTTGGAACATTGAGTAGTGGACAAAAGACGAAAGTAGTACTTACAAAACTTTTACTACAAAAACCTACACTGCTACTTTTAGATGAACCAACTAATAATTTAGACTTACCTGCAAGAATTTGGCTAGAAGCATATATTCAAAAAATAAATGCAACATGTGTAATTATTTCTCATGATGAAACATTCTTAACAAGAACCACAAATAAAATATTTGAAATTGATTGGCACTCTCATACATTGCATGTTTCTAATGCTAAATACTCAGACTATTTGAAAGAAAAAGAGAAGCAGTTTGAACAGCAACAAAAAGAACACAAATTAGATAAAACTGAAATTAGTCGATTGCAGGCATCTGCAAAATGGCGACAAGCTCGAGGTGAGGCTGGAAAGAAGTGGAAGGGAACCGATAATGACAAAATGTTAATCGGACACAAACGTAACCGCGCAGCTCGTTCATTTACTACAGCAAAGGTTACCTATAATCGAATTAAGCGAATGGATGTAACTGAAAAGCCAGAAGAGCGAGAAGAGCTAACGCTTGGATTAGGTGCAGACAAAACATTTGAAGATGTTCAAATTTCTCCGGATATCAAGGTAAAAGATGTTGTCTGTGGGCAAGGTGATTTCTTAACTCCTCCAATCACGATAGATATTCCACATAAGAAAACAATTTGTTTTGTTGGAGAAAACGGTGTTGGAAAATCTACAATTGTTAAAACTATTGCTGGAGTATTGGAGCCAGTTCAAGGTGAATTGCATCGTGCTGAAACTGTGCGGTTTGCGCACGTAATGCAAGAGCATGAATCACTTCCAGCTGATATGCGAGTTTTTGATTTCTTGTTTGAAACTATCAAACCAGGATTTAAAGATGTGATTGTTGAAGGGGAAGAAGTTCCAGAATTAAATTCTGTTGAGATTGAAGAGAAACATAAGAAAGAAATTACAGAAGTGTTAGATGGTCATTCATTTACCGAACATGCACGATATAAAGAAATTGGAAAACTAAGTCCTGGTGAACGGCTTCGATTGTTATTTTTATACTTCTCTTTGTTAGATGTGAATGTTTTATTACTTGATGAGCCGACTAATCATATTGATAGTGAAGCGTTGTTCGCACTTAAGCAGTCGTTACGAGAATTTGAAGGAACGATTATTGTAGTGTCACATGATCGTGCATTTATTGATGAAATGAACTTTAAAAGTATTTATGAAGTTTCAGAACAAGGGATAGTGGAAATTGAAAACATGAATGCGTATGTTGCAGCGATGGAGCAAAAAGCTAAGAAGTTGGTTAGGATGTTGGGGTAAATTTTAAAAATGGACCCTCTAATAAAAGAGAAAATATTTCAATATAGAAATCCTAAACGGGTGGCGTTATCTAAACGGTACCCGTTTTTGTCTAAACCAATTTTATTTATTAAACGTTTTTTATTATTTATTCATATAAAATTTTCAAATAAATATTCATACTCAAAAAAAACTGAGTATATGTCAGCAGTCATTGCGCGACATCAGTCTCCATTATTTCGTCCATTGCAAGATGTGGAAAATAGTATGCATATAAATAAAATAATAAATATCAGGCTCGCAATTAAAGAACTGGATGGCGTTATTATTATTCCGGGAAAAACATTCTCATTGTGGAATATTGTTGGAAACCCAACATATAAAAAGGGGTATGTAGATGGAATGCTGTTGTCTGATGGAAAAATGATTGAAGGTGTTGGAGGAGGACTGTGTCAACTGTCAAATTTATTGTATTGGGTATTTTTGCATAGTGAAATGAAAATTACTGAAAGATTTCACCATTCTCGTGATGTATTTCCAGATAGTGGAAGAACATTACCCTTTGGAAGTGGTGCAACAATTATGTACAACACTATTGATTTGAAAGTAAAAAATGTAACAGATTATCCAATTCAAATTAAAGTTTGGCTTACCGAAAAACAGGTAAAAGTGCAGCTTCGTTCGAAGAAAAGCATTGCAAAAAAGTTTCATGTATATGAAAAAAATCATATGTTCATAAAAGATTCTGATGATGTTTTTAGGGCAAATACTATATACCGAGATGTGTTAGTTAAGGGTGAAGTTATTGCTACAGAAAAAATGACAGAGAATTTTGCTCCAGTCATGTATGAGTTGTAGTGTTGACTACTTCACTAATTACTAACTACTGCTATACTTTCCGAATGAATCTTAAAGATTTTCAGGCCTATTTCAATCCTCATTTGCAAACATTACTCGCAAAAAAGACAGCAAATCTTTCAACTATTACATCTTCAAAACAAAACAAATTTTTATTACAACATATTGAAAAACTAGGAAAAGAAGGAAAACGAATTCGCCCATACTTAGTGTATTTGTCGTATGTGAGCGGTGGAGGAAAAACAAAAAAAGATATATTACCGTATTTACTTACTGTTGAACTTATTCATTTATTTGCATTAATCCATGATGATGTTATGGATTGCGCACATCTTAGAAGAGGTGTTGCTACAGTTCACTATGCATATCATGCTAAATATGTAAAGAAAAATGCATCATTACGAGATGGTGAAAGTATGGCTATTTTAGCTGGAGATTTAGTGTATGCATGGGCGGTAGAGCAAGCCTTTGTACTTTCATGTAATGGAGAAAATTCAGCATTAATACAAAAGAGTATTGTCGCCATGCTTGAAGAAGTTGTTCATGGTCAAGTAATTGATATTGCATTGATGCAAAATACCAAAGCCTCGCTTAAAGAGTTGGAAACAAAGAATCACTTAAAAACTGCTTCTTATACATTTATTCGACCAATTGAAATTGGGTTACTTGCTTCTGGAGATAGAAAAACAATTCCAACAATGAGGAAGGCTGGTGGTTGTTTGGGTGAAGCATTTCAAATACAGGATGATTATTTAGACATAATGGGTAATCCCAAGAAAACAAAAAAAGATCTCTGTGCAGATATTGAAATGGGACAACCTTCACTGATGAGTCAGTACATATTTGAGCGCGGAACAGCAAAAGAAAAAAAGCAATTAGATACGTTCTTTGGGAAGCCGTTAACTGATGCAAAGATTGATATACTTCAGAAATTATTTGTGACTTCTGGCGCAGAACAATTTGCACAAGATGCTTGGCACAAAGCCTTCACCAAAGCGGAAGCATTAATTGAAAAAACATCTTTCACTGCAATACAAAAAAAGAAGTGGAACGCGCTTATTGCATTAATGTGGGACAGAACTTCGTAATATAATCACGTATGAACACTTCACTTGAAGAGTACTACTTACAGTTTGAATCGTTCGAAGCGGTTCAGAAAAAATATGGAACTTCGTATTACATAGCAACTTTGTTTTTTCCAAAAAAAATTAGAGAGGCAACATTTGCTTTATATACTTGGGTACGAATACCAGATGAAATTGTTGATACTGCTGAAGGGAGGGGTGAAAAGGAGAGTCGTGAACTTCTTTTTGCGTGGAGAAATGCTTGGGAGTCTGCATATAAAAACAAGAGTAGTGAAATAAAAAACCATGATGCCGTACAGAGAATTTTTCACACATATAACATTCCATACGAGTACAGTACTGCTTTTTTAGATGCGATGGAGCAAGACTTAACTAAGACAACATATAGTAACTATGCAGAACTGAAAGCGTATATGTATGGTTCTGCTGCAGTCGTAGGCTTGATGATGTCACATATTATTGGTTTTAAAGAGGGTGCACTTAGTCATGCAATTGAATTAGGGGAGGCAATGCAGCTTACAAATTTTCTTCGAGACATTGATGAAGATTATGTTGATAGGGAACGAGTGTATATGCCCTTAAACGATCTGGCTAAGTATGAAATTACCGCAGATGATATTAAGTATAAAAAAGAAGAGAAGCTGCAGTTGTTTTTAAAAGAATATATCTCTAAAACTGATAATTTATACGATGCATCACTAGCTGGAATATCTAAGTTACGAACTGGTAAATTTGCGGTATTGTTTGCTCATAATTTATACAGAGAAATTCTTAGAAAAATTGAGAAGAACAAGTACAATGTATTCAATGGAAAACTTCGCACAAATGAGTATGATAAATTTATTATTTTAATTCGAACACTATGGCAACTACTGATAAAAAAATACTAATAATTGGAAGTGGAATAGCAGGGCTTGCATCTGCTTGTTTGTTATCTAAAAAAGGATTTGAGGTGGAGATTTTTGAAAAGAATGACCAAGTTGGTGGTCGTGCCAGCATATTTGAAGTTGATGGATACAAATTCGATATGGGCCCTTCGTGGTATATGATGTCGGACGTGTTTGAGCGATTCTTTGAGTTGGTGGGAGAGAATATTACAGACTATTTAGAGTTAGAAAAGCTAGAACCTTCATATAGGATTTTCTTAGAAGGGCGTGAAGAGCCTGCAGATTTTTATAGTGATATGGAAAAGAACAAAGCATTATTTGAGCTTGAGGAACCTGGTGCTGGTGAAAAACTAGAGCAGCATATCGCTAATGGTAAGTTTCAATATGAAGTCGCAAAAAATGAATTTATGTTTAAAAACTATGATTCCATCTTTGATTTTGTAAACAAACGTGTAATGACAGAGGGAAGAAAGTTGCCACTATTTAAATCTATGGAAGCTATCATTAACAAGCAGTTCTCTTCTTCACTGCTGCGGAAAGCATTGCAATATCAAACTGTACTACTTGGAACATCACCTAAAGAATGTCCAGGAATATATTCATTAATGAATCATGTCGATTTTGGGTTAGGTATTTGGTATCCAAAAGGAGGGATGTATGAAGTTACAAAAGCGCTTGCTAAAGTGGCCGAAAAAAATGGCGTAAAAATTCATACAAGTTCTCCTGTTAAGAAGATTCAAGTTGAAAATAATAAAACTACCGGCGTATTGTTAGAGGATGATTCAGAACATGGTGCTGATATCGTTATTTCAAATGCAGATTTGGCTCACACAGATTTAGCACTACTAGGTATAGAGACTGCTGATAGGGATGAAAATTACTGGAAGAAAAAGAAAATGACACCCTCAGGATTTATAATGTACTTAGGTGTTGATGGCAAAATAGATTCTTTGCTGCATCACAATCTTTATTTTATTGAAGATTGGGAACGAGGGAATAAGGATGTTTTTGATGGAAAAAAACTTCCAGAAGATCCTTCGTATTATGTATGTTGCCCGAGTAAAACTGATGATTCAGTTGCGCCAGAAGGAAAGGAGAATTTGTTTGTTCTTGTGCCAATCGCAAATGGGATTGAATATACTGATGAAGAAATGAAAGCATACGGCGATACCATTCTAGAAAATATGGCAGCACAGCTAGATATTCCAAACTTACAAGACCGAGTTGAATACAGAAGAGATTATTGTGTAAAAGATTTTGAAAAAGACTACAACGCCTACAAAGGAAACGCATTATCTGGAATGGCACATATGCTAAAACAAACAGCATTTTTCCGTCCTAATAATACACATTCAAAAATTGATAATTTGTATTTTGCTGGAGCAGGAACTAATCCTGGTGTTGGAGTCCCAATTTGTTTAATTTCTGCAGAGCTTGTATATAAAAGAATTATTGGAAACACATCACCGCATCCACTAGAAAATTTGTAGTAGTAGGTAGATAGAAAATATCATTCCAATAATTGCGTTCAGGTATGAGAATTTCTTATATATTTTTAACAGTACTTCATCTTTTTTATTAAACGATTGTAATACTAAAATGATATATGGAGCAGAAAGAAGTGCGAATGCATCATGTAAGACTGTGCTTATTAAATTAAAACTTAAGATATATGCAGCAATACAAAGCAGTAGTGTTGTATTTGCTCCTAGTTTAGTCGCAACTGTTTGAATGCCGCTTTCTGCATCGGCCTGTATATCCGGAACAGCAGAATATGCATGCATCGCAGTGGTCCAAAGTAGTGCAGCAAGAACAATTGTCCAGTTAAAGTCTCCTGTTGGATGTACTACGTAGTATCCAAATATTCCTGTTACAACATAATGTGCTCCAGAAAATAAACTATCTAAGCCTGGTCGAATCTTTGCTCGAATAGGAGGTGAAGAGTAGAAAAAAGCAAAGAACAAGAATGCTACAAATGAAAGAACTGCACACAGTGAAAGCAGTGGTAAAAATGCAATAAATGGCATGGTTGTAATTGCAACCCATAAGAAAACATTTTTATGTTGTTCTTTTGGTAAAACATCTTCATATGAAGTTTTTTTAGGATTTTTCATGTCTGTTTCGTAATCAAAAACATCATTAATTCCATAAATTAATATGTTTGCCGGAAGTAAGAAATAAATACCAAAAAGAATCACCTCCCAACTTACTACTGCTCCCGTGTATGTAAAAGCAGCAATTACTCCAATAAGGTATGTACCAAATTCATATAACCAGAAGTGAGGACGAGAAGTTTTAATTATCTGTGAAAAAGTCATGTAGGTGTATTGTACAAGATGTACGAGTAAATAAAACTTGATTTCATAACGTTTGATATAATAAATATATGTTCGATTTTATTATTACAACATTTACATCACTACTTGTTGCAGTAGGTTTAGTAAGCTCTGTTCCTGTATCAGAGCCAATTTCTAATCAAGAGTTTGTCGCAGAGTCAGAACCTGTCATTGAATTTATTTCAGAAAATACTATTGAGCAAAATACTATCTCAGAAGAGGAGAGACTGCGTCAGGAGGGTTTAGCTACGCAGTTACAACGAGACAAAGAGCTAGAAGAGGCACGGAAACTCCGGGCAGTGCGTGAGGCACAAATTGCTGCAGAACGAGCACGCGCTGAAGTGCAGGCTGCAAAACCTCAGCAGTCGATACAAACAACTGCTGCGGTAGAAGCCACTGAAGTTGAAATTGAAGCAGAACGAGCTGCGGTAACCGAATATTCTCAACTGGTTGATCAATACACACCACTACTTAATGCATGGAGGGAAATTATAAATGAGCACGAAATTGAGTATCTCGCTTCTGTGGTTAACGATCGAATTATTACAGTGAGAACTATTAATGCCATAGCAAAAGCGAACCAATATTCATTGCCAGATTCATATACTCCAGCAAAACTATTTTACGAAGATTTATATACAAAAATTGAACAACTCGTTCCAGATATTGTTTATGTTCGAGGTGAAATAACCTCAGTAAGTAGATACATAGAGGCGCGCGGAGGTTTTACTGCTGCGGGGATTACAGATGATTCTGATGTTAAAAATGTATTACGAGCATTTATAAATGATGCAGTATTGTCGAACCCTCAAGCATTTGCAGCAAAGCTTGCAACACACAAAGCTGCAGTTTCTCGTTTAGACTCTGGCTATGTGCAAACCATGAAAACTGTTGAGGCTGCTGTTGTAAAATTTGCAAAAGAAAAATCTACGACAATAAGCACTACTGTTCCATGTTGGCAGCTACAAATTAACTACAGGGATGATTGGGAAAAAATTAATGAACGCTACGCTGCACAAAACTCATTTTTTTCAGCAAATAGAAAAACAGAAGTTTCTGATTTAGAACAAAAATATGAACGAGACTACCCAGCTTGTTTTTAGAGTTATCTTGTAGCTAGCAAAAGAATTTTTTCGAACTCTTTTTTAGTAACAGGGGTTACAGACAGACGATTTCCTTTTCTTAGAATTAACATATCTTGTAAACTTTTTTGCTCACGAAGTTTTGCTAACGTGATAATTTTTTTGAATTTTTTTACAAAGCGCACATCAACCATAAACCATCGCGGGTTTTCTTTATCTGTCTTCGGGTCGAAATGAGGGTCTTTAGTGTCCCATGCGGTGAAATCTGGATATGATTCCTTCGCAACCTTAGCAAGTCCAGCAATACCAATTTCTTTAGTGTTGGAATGGTAGAACAGTATTTGATCTCCTTTTTTCATATCTATCATAAAGTTCCGAGCTTGATAGTTTCGCACACCATCCCAATGTTCAACCTTGTCTCTCTTCAGGTCATCAATTGAATATTCAGAGGGCTCTGATTTCATGAGGTAATAGTTCATATTTATTAGTATAGTGCAGTTTTGTGAAAAGAAAATATCGTGACATTATCTCGGTGAAATAAGAGTGGTGACATGGCCCATTTTGCGACCAGGATCTTCTCCTTCTTTTCCGTAGATATGCACGGTTTGATTGTTTGTACTTTCGTGTGACACTTCATTAACTTCTCCTCCAAGCAGATTTTGCATTTCACACACATGGTGAAAAAGAACATTACCGAGCGGTAAGTTACAAATTGCCAAAATGTGTTGAAGGAATTGTGAAGTGTATGCGGCCTCGATTGAGGCGTGGAATGAGTTGTGTGGACGAGGAGCAATTTCGTTAACCAAAACTGTTTCATCTTCCAGCACAAAGAACTCGACAACAATTGTTCCGAATAGGTCCGTATCAATTGCAATCTTTTGTGCGTACTCTTTCATCCGAAGCAAGGCTGTTTCAGAAATAGTATCCGTTCCAGCATGGCTCATCTTAAGGATGCCGCCTTCATGGCTGTTTACTACTGCATCAGACAATCTCACTCCGCTAACAGGATTTCTGGCAACTTGAATTGATGCTTCATACTCGAATGTCACATTTCGTTCAAGAACGAAATCATATTCTCCGCGATTTTCGAGCATGGGAATGATTTCTTCTGGTTTGGAGATTGCATGTTGTCCTTTGCCGTCGTAACCATCATAGTTTGTTTTGAGTCTTCCTGGCAGAAAGTCAGAGAATATAGTTAAATCATCTACTGGATGATTGCCGATATTACGTACTTGCATTGTTGGGGTTGTTGGAATATCAAGCTTTTTACACAAGCTTTTTTCCATCCAACGATTTTGTGCAATGGCAAACACTTCACCTCCGGGTCGAACAAGTTTTCCTGCTTGCTCGAATTGCTTCAGAAGTTCGAATGGAATATTTTCCCATTCAGAAGTGATGATGTCTGCAGCTTCTTTCATTTGATAGAAAGCAACTTCATTATCGTACGGAGCAACAATTTTTATGGTTGCAACTTGCATTGCAGGAGCCATGGTGTCGGTTCCCCATACAATAACTTTATAGCCAAGTTGTTGTGCCGCCAATGCGAGTTGCAACCAGAAAAAATGTAGCTACGGAAATAAAAGTATTAATAGGGATATCTTGCATGAAAGTTTTAAAACGCAACTAGAGAAACTCTCACCTAAAGAAGAGGTATTGAATTTAGTAAAAATTATCGCTAATGATACCTGGGATAAGAAAATCAAAGAAATAAATGTTGTTACAAAAAATATTTCAAGTAATTTAGAAAAAAATCAAAAAAGCACTGATTCATATTTAGAAAGAATATCTAAAGCAACAAACGAAGATTTGATTACTGTTTATGAAGATAAAATTAAGAGTCTAGCTAGCGATAAAACTGATTTACTAAAACAGAAGAGAAATATAGAAGAAAATAATAAAGACTTTGGAACCGCACTTGATTTAATTCTCAAAAACATAAAAAACCCTTGTAAAACATGGTCAGAAGGGGAATTGGAAGATCGAAAAAATGTCTTTAATCTTACTTATTCCAGTCCAATTATTTATAGTTGGGAAAGTGGCTTTGAAACCGCTCAAATATCGCCTGTTTTCAAGCTAATTGAGACAATTTCAAACTCAAATTCCGAGTATGTGGAGATGGCGGGAATCGAACCCGCGTCCGTAATACGCTTCTAATCGAATCTACAGAGTATAGTTATTTCTTCATACAAATAAATGTAATTTAACCATTTAAACTTTAGAAGTAACAAAACATCTAAATGGCGATCTTATAATTTAAATTGTTAGTCTAAGCACTCTAACAAGCGATCCTGAATTGATGTCGCCCGTCACACTCCATCAGGAATGAAATGATAGGACGCGTAACGCTTAAGCGTATGCGTAGCTGAAGTCTTTCGCAGTAAAATACTGTGAGACAATTTTTGTTTTTGCAACTAACGGTTTGAAGCAGTTTGAAATGTTACTTCAGCATTACTCTGCACAAAAAGAAGGGAGCATCACGTCGAAGCCGATCATCCCCTCAAAATACATAAACTTTACGTACTTAGAGTGAATGACAGGTGACGGCTACTTAATCTCATTATGAGTCTTATTGATTTTTCAATGTTCGAGCTATATCTCGTTTCGAGTCTCGTTCTTTAATTTTTTCTCGCTTGTCTGTTTGTTTCTTTCCGCGAGCAATTGCGAACGATAGCTTTATATTTCTTCCTTTATTATACAATGAAATAGGTACTAACGTCAAACCTTTCTTATTTTCCTCTTTCTCTAAAATACCTAGTTCTTTTTTGCTAAGTAATAGTTTCCGAAGTCGATCTGGATCGTACGATTTTTCTTGCATATTTGCTATTTGATATGGCTGAATAGTTGCATTCACTAAAAAAGCCTCTTTTCCACGAACAACAACATATGCGCCAGTTAAATCTGCACGGTTTGCACGAACAGATTTCACTTCATGTCCGAATAGGGAAATACCCGCTTCAAATGTTTCAAGGAATTCATAATCAAACCGTGCTTTTTTATTGTCTGCGAATGTTGCCATTGTGATTAGTATAGTACGACAGTAGTGGTGTATTTGAAAGAAAATCAGCAGAGCAATGGTTTCTCTATATCTTGGTGCTATAATTCGATTATAAAAATTAATATATATTTATTATGCCAATCGAAGGATATGAAGATTTATCTGCAGAACAGAAAGAAATGAAAGAGTCTATTGTTGCAGGTGCACAAAAAGCATTTGAACAGTATAAGGAAAATAAAGAAGCAATTTTAGAAGCTGTGAAAGCGAGTGAAGCTGTGCCCGATGAAGCCGGTGAAGAAGAAATCGTACGTTTATATAATGAGATGGTTCGAATGCCTGGTTATGAAGCGGCACAAAGGGTGGAGGCACTTATAGCAGAGGGTTATACATATGAAGATATGGGAACCACTGAAGATGAGTTTGAATCTGAAATCGCAGCGTTTGACGATGCGTTTGGTGAGTAGGCTATTTAAATAGGATACATAATATCCTATTTTTCTTTACTAAAGCTTTTTGCTCAGTATAATGAGCGCTATGTCTAAAAAAACACCAGAAGCTCCTAAAAAAGCTACACCATCAAAAAAACAGCAAAAGAAAGTTGAAGAAATGTTAAAGAAAGCTGGAACACCAATTTCAAAAGGTGGAAAGCAGGGTAAGAAAGGTTCAGGGAAAAAAGTTCCTAAACCAGGTAACTTCTTCGGCAACTTGGCTAGTGTTGTGCTGATTCTACTTACAGTAATAGTATTGTTCTCATTTATTGAAGAACAGAAAGAAGAAACACTTGAAGCTCCTATCTCTGAAGTGGCTCGAGACGTAAAAGCTGGTGTTGTAGAAAAAATTGTTATTGAAGGTGATGATTTAGAAGTAACACTATTTGATTTATCTGAAGCTGTTGCAGCAACAACAAGTTCTTCGACACTTGCTGTGGCATCAACAAGTGTTGTAACTGTTGAAGCTATTGGTCAAATTAAGACTGCTAAGAAAGAGGCTGGTACAGCACTCTCTGAAACACTTACTAATTATGGTGTTACTCCTGAAGATTTGGCAAAAGTTTCTATTGAAGTACAAGGTCCAAGTGGATTTATGTTTTGGTTAGGAGTACTGGCTCCATTTATTTTTCCACTTATCTTCATTCTGTTTTTAATTTGGTTTTTAACTCGGCAAGTTAAAGGTTCAAGTATGCAAGCATTTAGTTTTGGGCAGTCTAAGGCTAAAATTACAGATCCAAACGATGGAAAACAGAAAGTAACATTCAAAGATGTTGCTGGAGTAAAAGAAGCAAAAGAAGAGCTGTCAGAAATTGTAGACTTTTTAAAGAATCCTAAAAAGTTTTTACAAATTGGAGCACGAATTCCAAAAGGTGTACTACTAATGGGTTCACCTGGAACAGGAAAAACGTTGTTAGCCCGAGCGGTTGCTGGAGAGGCAGGAGTTTCATTCTTTTCAATCTCCGGTTCAGAGTTCGTTGAAATGTTTGTTGGGGTAGGGGCTAGTCGTGTGCGAGACTTATTTAAAATGGCAAAAGCAGCAGCACCAGCAATTATCTTTATTGATGAAATTGATGCTGTTGGACGTGCACGAGGAGTTGGAACAGGAGGAGGAAATGACGAGCGTGAGCAAACATTAAACCAAATTCTTGTTGAGATGGATGGATTTGAGCCAAATGAAAAAGTTATTGTGATGGCTGCAACTAACCGTCCAGATGTACTTGATCCAGCAATCCTTCGACCAGGACGATTTGATAGGCGTGTGCAAATAGATTTACCAGACAGAGATGACAGAGAGGCAATAATAAATATTCACGCAAAAGGAAAGCCGTTGGCAGAAGATGTAGATTTTGCACTTATCGCACAACGAACACCAGGTTTTTCAGGGGCAGATTTGTACTCACTTGTTAATGAGGCAGCAATCCTTGCGGCACGAGAAAACAGAAAATCCGTAGCACAGTTTGATTTCATTCGATCTATTGAAAAAGTAATGCTTGGACCTGAGCGAAGAAGCCATTTAATTACAGGAAAGGAACGAGAAATTACTGCATATCACGAAGCTGGTCATGCACTTGTGGCATCAGTATTGCCAAACGCAGATCCTGTGCACAAAATATCAATTATTTCTCGAGGGAATGCTGGAGGATATACCATGAAACTTCCTGAAGTTGAAAAACGGATGCATACCAAGAAAGAATTCTTAGATGATTTAGCTATGACATTTGGAGGATATGCTGTAGAAGAAATTGTGTTTGGGGATATTTCAACTGGTCCTTCTGGAGATATTCAACAAGCAACAGCTATGGCTCGAAATATGGTGATGCGATACGGGATGAGCGACAAAATTGGATCTGTAGCACTTGTAGACGATAAAGGTTCAATGTTCCCTGGAGCACGTGATCATTCAGATAATATGGCAGCCCAAATTGATGAAGAAGTCCGAGCCATTATTGAAGAGGCAAAAGATAGAGCTCGAGAAATCGTTACAAAATATAGAAAAGTATTAGATGTGATTGCTGAAGAATTGTTGCGAGTTGAAATACTTGAGCGAGACGAATATGAAGTGATACTAAAAGCACATGGTATTCCTGTGCGTGAGCGTGGAAAAGAAGTCCCAATTAATAAAAACCCCGCATAACAACGAAATTATGGAAACAGAAAACGAAAGTAACACAAAGGTGGCATATCATTTTTTCTCAAACACAAGAGCGATTATTGAAGAAGTTGGAGGAGTACTTGGAGACTTCAAATTCTTTTTTGCAGGAATTGCACTTGTGGTTGGAGGAGTAATTCTTTTATTAGGAGGAATTACAGCAGGAATAGTGTTAGCACTTATTTCTGTAGGGTATGGAATAGTAATTTCAATCTTGATTGGTTTTATTGCAATTGGTTTAATTGGAGTTTCTTTTGGAATGCTTGTTGCAAAACACATGTTTGATAAATTGAAAACAGTGTATAAAAAGTACGAAGAACGTCATTTACACAAAAAAGATAGTCAACAAATGGTTATGGAGGTAGAGAAAAATGAAGAGGGGGACATACAGAATTTACGAATTTTAGATTAATGTAAAATTCACATAAAGAGTTAAAGCGCCAGACAAATTTAATTGTGTGGCGCTTTTTGGTTATGGATTTTTCTTTTTGCCTCCTGGCTTAATGATGTCGTGCACCATCTTGAGGATCCAACAGATGAATTTACGAAAGTTTGTAAATAGCCACTTGTTAGTTTTTTTCACGTTACCCATTGGGGTTCCGTGAATTGTCCCAACAATGCATGCAAAGCCGAGACAAAAAATCCAGATTGTGATTAGTTGAGCAATCAACTGCCCAAATACTTCTAACTAGTATTCATATTTGTATAATATTATACAACATATATAAATTATGTCAAATAATTATGTATTCAATATAACAGGAGTTGTATTATTTTTAGTATTTAGTAATGTGCAAAAGGAAACTTGAACAAAATCTTGTCGAAAGACAAGTCACTATATATTATGAAAAGAAACTCAAAATACTGGTTAAAGCTGTTTACTGAGCTTAATGCATTTTGGGAGCACTCAGGTGACTCAAATGATCCTCATGCACTACTCACAAAAGGTGGGCATTCTGGAGGATTTATAAACTCTAAAATTGTTATTCTTGACCTTAAACACGGTCCAAACTTGTGTAGTGACATCTTTACATCGCTACGGCAATGGGGATTGCAACACACCGAGATAAGCTGTGTTGTTGGTCCCGCGAGCGGCGCAACTAAACTCGCAGAAATGATGGCCGCACTTATTACGGAATGTCGATCAAAAGACATTCCTGCATGTAGGTCTTATTCACCTGAAAAAGTAGGTGAAGGACTTGATCAGAGAATGGAATTTCCAAACGACGTTCCTCAAGCAGGAGACATTGTGCTCTTGGTCGAAGATACTATCACGACTTGTGGTAGTGCTCAGTTGGCCATTGAAGCCATTAAGAATTGCGGGGCTGCTATATATCCGCTGGTTGGTGTAGCGGCTAATCGTTCTGGAGAACCTACACTTGTTTTAGATGACGATGTAGAGATTCCTATTGTAGGGCTTGTAAACAAACATCTTCCAAATTGGAGTCCTGAAGATTGTCCACTTTGTGTAAGTGGCTCTGAGGCCATTCGGCCCAAAGAGGGAACAAACTGGGTGGATTATTTCACGATGACGAGCTGAAAAATGCTCTTTTTCTTTTACGTGTGGTCACATTGAAAAATGGTGGAACTCATTAGTTGCTGAATTAGAAGGGTGGAGTAGGGTTTTGCATGTAATTAGTGTGTAGAGTTAATGACCAAAACCATGTGCAAACCTTTACAAAACTACTATTTCATGCTTAAATTAAACCTGTAACTGAACCCGTCTAGTCCTGCTAGACATAACAAAAAGAAAGGCAAAAAAACGATGAAAATCGAAGCAGAAACGGCTAAGTTGGCTGGTTTGCAAATGGATCTACTTCAAAAAATTCGCTCGGGTAATATCACTCTCGAGCAATTGGAGCAATTTCTGAATGCACCATTCCAACCGCCCGAACTCAAGACGTTCAAAACCATCAAACTCGGCACTGGCTTCAAAACCGCTGACGAGTTCCGCGAAGCCCTCAAAAAGGGTGGAAATCGTATCAGTGACTGGGGAGACGACATCCTTGGAAAATCCGATTTCGAAAAGAGCATCGCTCCCGAAGAAGTCGAGGTCGACCTGTGTGTTACCACCACCAAAGAGCTGACTAGAAAAGACTTCGCAACGACCAAAGAAATCTTCGATGCTATCAAACGCATTGGAGAGCTCTGTCCTGCGGAAGTTGGTGCTCAACTTCGGTTGCAGTATACCGATCAACCCAGAAGAGAATGGCTTCGTGTTGCAATGGAGCCCATCAAAGACTCCGGTGGCGATCTGGTCGTCTTTGGTGTCGTTCACGGCCGCGGCGTTCGGGGGCTCAGCGCCTGCTATGGCTACCCTGGTTACAGGTGGAGTGCTGACCGTCGTTGGGTGTTTGTCCGTCGCAAGTCTTAGTACTTTGGGCTTGAACACTCAGTTCTTACCCTTAGATCCTTTGACTTTAGCCCTACACATTTCGGTGTGTGGGGCTTTTACTTTTGATAAAATAAATAACGGTATTAGGTGAATATCAGTAGGCGACTAAGGTTTCCTGCCACCGAATCCAGCAAGATAATAAACTGAGAGTGTTTTCGACTAAGGTTTAGAACAGAGTGGTTTGTTTGAGCTTTCAAAAAATAAAAATACTTGGTATGAGGTGTTAGGGTATTTTAGATACCGAATACGATACAACCCTAAGAGCGTTTGATGTGATGAGAAATAATCAAGGGGTGGTGGAATGGAAGATACTTCATACATCAACGGAACTCCGATGGCGATCTGAACGTCTTTAGTGTCGAACACGACAACGACGATCGGTGGCTCAACGCCAACTATGGCAACCCTGATAACAGGTGGAATGCTGACAATCGTTGGGTGTTTGTCCGTCGCAAATCTTTCTATTTCTCTCCTGACTTTTTGTTGGGAGAGTTTTGTTTTTGGAGTTGTCCATTCCAACCACCTAACATTCTTCCAATTTCTTCTATCTTTATAGATAGAGCAATATATTTTTTATTATCTAAAGATTTAGTTTCCCATAAAATCATCATTAAAATTTTAAGAGTATCTATTTTTCTTATAGCTGCTCTGACAAAAGGTTGTTTTTCATTTGGCGGTAAGAAACTAGCTTGGGCTATTATTTCTATACTTTCAATGAACTTTTCGTCAATTCTTTTTCCAAGAGAATGTCTATGAAGTTTTGGAATTACTTTGTAATAGCTAAACCATAATAGATAGACCTCTTTTAGCTTTTGCAGGAGTGGCAGAAGTCTCGGGGGGGGGTAGTATTTGCAGAATGAGAAAAGTTTTTATTCATTCCTACGATTCTATCATTTCTATTGAAAACCTACTGTTAGCTTGGCAGGAATTTCTGAAAGGCAAGAAAAACAGGAAAGATGTTCAAGAATTTGAACAGAGATTAATGAAAAATATCGTTGAACTCCACCTTGATTTGAAAGAGAAAACCTATAAGCATTCTGAATATCAAGCATTTAATATCTCAGACCCAAAACCTAGAAATATTCATAAAGCTTCGGTTAGAGATAGATTACTTCATCACGCTATTTATAGAGTTCTTTATCCATTTTTTGATAAAATTTTTATTAGTGATTCATATTCTTGCAGACTAGGAAAGGGTGTGCACAAAGCTTTAGATAAGTTTAGAAAATATGGATGCAAGGTTTCGGATAATCACACAAAAACGGCTTGGGTTTTAAAATGTGATATTAGAAAGTTTTTTCGCTACTATCGACCATCAAGTTTTGAAAGAAATACTTAAAAAATATATTAGAGATGAAGATATTTTATGGCTTTTATTTAAAATTATAGAAAGCTTTTGTATAGATAATAAGAAGTGTGGGCTTCCACTTGGTAATTTAACATCGCAACTATTGGTTAATATTTATATGAATGAGTTTGATCAGTTTGTTAAAAAATATTTAAAAACCAAATATTATATTCGATATGCTGATGATTTTGTATTTTTGTCTCAGGATAAAGAGTATCTTAATTCTTTGTTGCTGAAGATTAAACTATTTCTTCAAGGTGAACTAAAACTTTCTTTGCATCCAAATAAGGTAAAAATCGAGACTATTGCTTCTGGGGTTGATTTTTTAGGATGGGTTCATTTTCCAGATCACAGAGTTTTGAGAGCTAGTACAAAAAGAAGAATGTTCCAAAATATTTTAGAAAATGGCAGAAAAGAAGTTATAGAATCGTACTTAGGATTACTGAGTCATGGAGATGCTCACAAAATTAAAAAACAAATAAATAGTTCCACATAGAAAATAGGTAGGGTGAAAAATACTTTAATAAAATAAGGTTATTTCAGTTGGTGCGCCCAGCAGGACTTGGTCACAAGTCACTAAGTATAATTGTTCATTTCGTTACACTCACTCCAATTCTACAAAGTGCTCGCGACCCCGACTCAGAAAAAAATTTTCGTTTCACTCCAAACTTTTTTATTCCGTCTTTCAAGTCTTGTTGAGCTAGTAAAATGTAAAAGCCGGATGCTTAAACGAATCCGACTTCAACATTTTATGTGCGCCCAGCAGGACTTGAACCTGCGACCACAAAGGTATAAGCTTTGCGCTCTACCAACTGAGCTATAGGCGCTTTTTCACTAAAGCTACGAAGCGTGCAGTGCTTCAGAACTCTCGCGTCTAAGAAATACTATAGTAGTTTCTGTTTATTCACAAACACATATAACTTATTCAAAGTGAACTTCTCCTTTTTGCTCTAAGAATTTTTGTAACGATGTGTGTTTATCTAATTCAGGATCTTTCTTTAAGAGTTGCTGTGCTTCTTTTCTGGCAAATTCAACCATTTTAATATTTTTAATTGCTTCCATTCCTAAGTCTGTAATACCCCATTGTTTCTTCCCATATAACTCTCCTGAGCCACGAAATTGTAAATCAAATTCAGAAAGTTCGAATCCATTTTTTGCACTTTGCAATGCCTTGAGCCGCTCAATAGAAGTTTCTGTTTTGGTGTCTGAAAACAAATATGCATATGCTTGATGTGAACTTCGAAGTACACGCCCACGAAGTTGATGTAGTTGTGATAATCCAAATCGTTCAGCACCTTCAATAATAATAGTAGTTGCGTTTGGTACGTTTACTCCAACTTCAATTACAGATGTAGAAACAAGAACGTCTATCTCGTTATCTTCAAACTGTTTCATTATCTTGTCTTTTTCATCTGGCTTCATTTTTGAATGAAGCATTGCAACATTCCAGTTAGGGAACACTTTTTCTTTTAAGCGAGCTGTCTCTGCTTTTACAGATGCAACATTTAACGCAGTTTGTTTATTTGGATCTGGTTCATTGATACGAGGGCAAATAACATATGCTTGCCGACCTTCACGTAAAAGCTCTCGAAGTTTTTCATATACAACATTTCTATTTTTCTCTCCCGGTAACACAAGTTCTGTAATGATTGGTTTTCGTCCCATTGGCATTTGGTCGACAATTGTTAAATCTAAATCTCCGTAAATTGATAGTGCAAGTGTTCGGGGAATAGGTGTCGCTGTCATAGATAGGAAGTGGGGAGTCATGTCATCTTTTCGTGCTAATTTCTGTCGCTGTACAGTTCCAAACCTGTGCTGTTCATCAATAATTACATACGCAAGATTTTCAAAAATAACAGTTTTCTGAATTAGTGAGTGTGTTCCAATAACAATTGGAATTTCTCCATTTGCAATCCATTTCAAAAGCTGCGCTCGAGAAATTTTCGTCGCAATCTCACCATTCACTTTAGATGGATATTTGTAACAACCACTTCCAGTAATTAACCCAATTTTCACTTGTTGTGCCATGGGAATATCTTTGAAGAATTCTATAAAACTAGCGAAGTGTTGTTTGGCGAGAATTTCAGTTGGAACCATGTATGCAGTTTGTAAATGCTCATCGGTTACTGCAAATACTGTGGCTGCAGCAATCGCAGTTTTTCCAGAACCCACATCTCCTTCAAGTAATCGTGACATTGGTTTTCCTGATGCAAAATCTTCAACGATATCTTGAATAGCATCTTTTTGTGATTTTGTAAGTTGAAAGGGAAATGTTTGTACAAATTCTTTCATCCTTGTTTTATTAATTGCAATTTTAAACGATTGTTTTTGTGCATTTTTATTTCGCTCTTTTTGGTTTTTAAGTTGTATTAAAAATACTTCTTGAAAGGCAAAACGTTTTCGAGCAGCATATGCATCATCTTCAGACTTCGGTGTGTGTACCCAAATTAGTGCTGTTTGCAAAGAGGGAAGATTATATTTTTCCAACATTTCTTTTGGAATTGGATCTGTGAGTTGCATATGCACTTCATGAGAAAATATTTTTTGTAATGCATGATATATCCAATTTGAAGTAATTCCACGAGTTTCTGGATATACAGGATATAGTGTGTGAGTTGTGCCACCAAATAGTGCATTACCTGCATTTGTTGGAATAGAAGTCGCTTGCTCAACCTTTGGATTCACAAACGTGAGCTTTTTATTATGACTTGTGATTTTTCCTGTAACTTTCACAATACTTCCTTCTGTCATCATTCGTGCAATATATGGTTGCCGGAACCACGTAATAGTAATTGTTCCTGTTTCATCACGAAGTCGTGCACTTGCTTTGGGAACTTTTCCTTGCCATGTTTTTCCTGTATCTAATTTTTCTATTTGGCCGTACACCGTTGCTGATGTTCCTTCTTCTAATGTTTCAATAGAAAGTGCATTTTCTGTATCACCATATCTGTTGGGGAAGTGTAAGAGCAAGTCTTGCACAGTAGAAATCCTTAAACGAGTTAACGCTTTTTTCTGGTCTTCACTTATTCTTCCTAGCTGTTCTATTTCCGTATTTGGAGTAAGTATCATTGTTGTTAGTGTATCGTAGCGTTCGTAAAAGTGAAATCTACCACAATATATACTTCATTAAATATACATTTTATTTTGAAAAGAAAATGTGTCACGTATTATTTTTGATTTTGTGTGACAAGTGTGGAAAGTAAGATTCTCTGAAGCGCGGTGTATTGTGCTTCGTCTCTCTTAAATTCTATTGATCCATAAAAAGCTTTGCTGTAATACTCTGCAGCAATCCAACCATGTTCACAACTAAAGTTTGTAAGCATGGTTGCAATAGCTTCTTCTGATAATTCTGTTGAAATATCATGCTCGATTACGACCGTTATTTCTTTGAATCGCCAAAACCTATCATTACGAAATAAAGGTACCGAGAGATTATGGGAAGTTGTGGTTCCTGCTGAATAATTGTGCTCCTGAGTTGCATCATTTCTTTTGCAGGCAGTAGAAGATAGCAGCGCACTTACAGTAAGGATATATAAAAGTTCTTTCATTTTTCACTACGATAAGCTTAAAGTATGTGAATAGCAAATAATAGTTTAATGCAGTGTGTATGTGTTGTTTTTTACGATTACTAGACCATCTTTCTCTAAACCAGACAGTGCTTTTTTTATATCTATTGTGGTGCGTTTGGTTTCTTTTTGGATTGCTTTAATGGTTATTGCAGTGCTCTTTTTTTGAGAAAGCATTCGAATAATTGCACCACGAATTTCTCTAATTGAACCTTTAAATGTTGATTGCTTTGTAAATACTTTAGCTTTTCTAGATAGGTTTCCGTGAATAGATTTTAAATGTGAACCGTAATCCATAAGTGCCCAATACCATTCTTTTGGATTGTGTTTATCGAGTGTTTTTTCTGCAAGTTCCATTAAATCTTTTTCAGAGACGTGTTCTTTGTTTCTAAAAAAATGATAAATAAATACCGTACGAATATTTGTTTCAAGAATTGGAACAGGCTGGTTAAATGCAAATGCAGAAATTGCACCTGCGGTGTATGGTCCAATCCCTGGGAGAGATAGAAGTTCAGTGTGTGTTTTCGGAAATTTATTTTTGTGTACTGTAACAATTTCTTGCGCAGCCTTTTGTAAATTAATTGCACGTCTGTTGTATCCAAGTCCAACCCAGTGAGCTAGCACTTCCTGTGTTGATGCTTCAGATAGTTTTTTTGCAGTAGGGAATGATTGTAAGAATTTTTTATATTTTGGAATTACTCGTTGCACCTGCGTTTGTTGTAGCATGATTTCTGAAACAAGAATGTGGTACGGAGTTGCTGCTTTTTTTCTCCATAGCAAAGAATCACGACCATGTGATGTATAAAAATTCCAAACAGTTTTTTTGAATGTACGTATTTCTTTAGCAGTGCAATTCATAAGGTGTGTAAAAAGTGATTATCAGTAGTGTATTATGTACGCATGAACAGTTTTTTTGCAAAAGCACAACGAATAGTATTTTCACTTTTTATTTTTGTAGCTATTTTTTTTGTCGCATCGAATGTGCAGGCTCAAAATAATTTTCGGTATGTATTTAAACAAACGCAATTAGATGCAGATACATTTTTTGCTGGTGAAATAGTATCTGGCTTCTTTACTATTGAAAACAAGACATCCCAGCCGCTTGATACACTGTTGTATCAAATCGAATTTGTGACACTAACTCCTGCACAGTCTGAAATTATTGATTATGCAGTAATTGAGAATGCGAGTAGTAGTGTAGTTCAGGCAAAAGAGATTTCAAGTTACTTAGCTTCAGATGCAATAGTAACATCAGAGTTACTGCCAATTGAGACGATTAATTCTTTACAAGACGGGCGTATTAGATTTTCATTTAAGTTGCCCGAACGGTTGCCTGAAGGTGCGCTAGGAATGGTTGTGCAACTATACGACGATACGTTGCGAAAGGGGGAGAAAGAAATAATTCCACTACAAATAGATAGTCCGAGGCAATATTCACTATTTAATCAACTTTCGTTGGTTACTATTAATAACAATGAATCATTCGGTCCGTTAGATGGTCCAATTGTTGAAAAAATAGAAAGTATCAATTTATTTATTTCAATTGAAAACACCAGTAAGAATACTGTTCAGGTGATGCCAACTTTCGAATATTTTTCTGGAGGTATTTTAGATGGAGTTTCAATTGAGACAATAGAACAAGACCCTATGCTGCTTCGAGCAGGTGAACAAGAAGGTGTCACACATATTTTGCCAGTTTCATCACGAGAGCCAGGAGAATATACAATAAAAATAACGCATGCAGATATCCGTGGTGATCAATTAACAACACCGCTTTACGTTAAGTATTTTGTTGGAGGAATGAAGTCTTCAATAGCTTCAGTTGATTACAGTGGTTTTGATATGAACAGGCAAGATTCATTTGTTGCCACAGTTTCTTATAGTCCAAAACCATTTAATATCCGTGGAAGTGGGAGCGATGGTGAACAGCAGCAAGTTGGTGTTCAGGTGATGATTTTTGATACAGCTGATGATGCACTGATTACTCAAACTGAAGTCAACTCATTTGATAACAGAAAAACTACCACAGTTCCATTGCCTGAAACATTACCTTCTGGAGAATATATTATTCAGTTTCACTTGTATGAGGGAAACAGTATTGTAGAAACAAGAAATGATGATGTGATTATTGTTGGAAGAGCGGAAATAGATGCACAGCAAGGAAAAGTATTCTCAGACTACAAAACACAAATTATTATTTCATTACTGCTATTCGCTGTTGTTGTGATGGTAGCAGTGATATTATTAATGAGACAGAAGCGACAGAAAGAATTACAAGAACAAAAAGTGGTAACACAATATGTTCCAAAAAAATTTGAAGTAGATTAGTAATTAAACATATCTTATGGAAACACTTGCACATTCAGAATCATTTTACATCTTTGCCAGCATTGCACTTATTGTTGTTTCACTATTCACAGTATTATTTATTTCAGGTTTGGTGTTTGTGGTAATAAAAATTAACAAGATTATTACAATTATTGAATCACAAGTTGATAAGATTTCAGGTGATATTGATGATGTTCGAGACAGTGTCAAAGAAAAAAGTGGACGATTTGGTGGTATACTACAAGCGCTTATCGGAGCGTTTGTCGTAAAGAAAGCAACAAATAAATCTCGTAAATCAAAAAAATAACATGGCAGCAAAAAAAGGAACACAAAAGAAAACTACAACTCAAAAAGCAAAGAAGGTTGCTAAAGATAACTCTGGAACAATTGCTGCAATTGCAGGTGCTGCAGTAGCTGCTGTTGTTGGAGCGGTTTATTTTTATGGAAAAGAAGGTAAGAGTCGTCGAACCGAATTAAAAAGTTGGATGGTAAAAGCAAAGGCTGATGTGATGGCAAAAATTGAAAAGACTAAGGAGTTAGGAGAAGAAGATTATCAAAAAATTGTTGATACTGTACTTACAAAGTATAAAAAACTTAAAGACGTTAAGAACAATGAAATTGATGAACTTGCTAACGACTTAAAGGCCGGATGGAAAGAAATTTCTGCAACAGTTAAAAAGACTTCTAAGGTTGCATCACGTGTAAAGAAAAACACCAAAACTGCATCTAAAAAAGTTGCGAAAGTTGCTGGAAAGAAAAAGGTTGCAAAGAAGACTACTAAAAAGTAATTTATATACTGCTTTGAAGGTAAATAAAAAACATGTAGTAGTTACTACATGTTTTTTATTTGTTTACAGCTTTGTCGATACCAAATGATTCAATTAAGTTTTGTAACCAAGTTGCTTCAGTTTCAGCAATAATCCAAGAGATGATGCTAATTAAAATTGCAAATATGATTGTTGCGCCAATGGCACCTCCAAGTCCTGTTAAAACCCCTTTCCAAAATATTCTGCGAGTTGAGTTTGCTTTATCGATTCGGTCTTCAAGCTGGTCTATAGAATCTTTAAGACTACTAAAAGAAGTTATGTCTTGGTTTCGTTTTTGACTCACCTTCTTTTTATTAATAGAAATATTATTTTTAGTAGTTTCTTTTTTCTTTTTCATGTTGTCTTACATAGTATACGATACTCTTTTACTATTTCCTTCTGGAAGTAATCCACTGTTTTTTTAGTTTATCTACCTTCAGTTATTTTATGTGTCATAATGTTGTATATGTATATGTACAAAAAGTTTCTAGGGGTATTTTCAATAAGTTTTTTATTCTTTCTGACATTCATTCCTGCAGCAGTATCTGCACAAACATTTATTAATGAAGATGGGCAAACAGAAGCTCCGCAGTTATCAATTATTGAAGTTCTAACAAATCAACCTAACTACGCACTAGGGGATACAATCAGAGGATCTTTTGAATTATTTAACAATGGGTTGAGCGCAGCGAATGAGGTGTATTACACCGTCGGTATTGTTGAGTTAATAGAGTCTGAAGGGTTTTATTATCCAGTAAATGAAATTAGTGTCGGTGATAAGAGTGAATCATTTACTGTTATGGGCGGAGGTAAAGATATTGAATACTCTTTTGAAATTCCAGAATCTATTCCTGCTGTAGAGCAATATGGCGTAATGGTGAATGTGTATGAAAATGGCTCTTTGTCTGCACTTGAACTTACTCCAGTAGTTATTACTGGTGAGAAACAGGAATTTGTTACATATGGTGCGCAGTTGTCACTCGGGAATGGACTGTATGACAAATTTGGATTACTAGAGGGTCCAGAAGTTTATGAAGACGAAACACTTGTTGTTAGTGTTGATTTTTCTAGCTCAGCATATAAGCCTGACTTAGTAATCCCAATTGTTGAAGTTCGAGACGGTATTAACAAGCAAGGAGATGTTGTGGTTTCTGCAGAAGGTTCAGTATTTTCATTAGATAGTGAGAGAGGGTATGAGCAAGGATATGTTGTTCCAACGAACATTGAGCCAGGGGTATATACCGTTGTTATTCATTTTGTTGATGAAAATAAAAAACCAATAGCTGTGCCGCTCGAAGCTCGATATATTATTTCAGGTATTAAACCAAAAATAGATACTATTTATTTTGGAGAAACTGATCAATCAAAAATTTATGCGTTTGATGTTTCTGTGGTTTACCAAGATACGCCTGTGAGTAGTCGGAGGGATGATGATGGAAACTTCATAGATCCTCGGGCAGCAACGTACTTTAATGATTTAGATGAAGTTGATCCTGGATACGTTCCATCTTTAGAGATGAATGCAAAAATTAGCTTATTTAGTGAAGAGACAGGCGAATTAATTCAAGAGAAAACTGGAGTATTTGGACCAAATTTTCAAACAACGGTCTCTTTTGATCCAATTGTAAATCATTCTTTAATTAGAACAGATGTTACGTTATTCAATCAGGACGAGAGTGTTGATACTGATAGTGTGATTGTTGAAGTTATACCTGCCACAGACAGAAGTACTGTGGGGATTTTTAAACAACTCTTTTCTGATAAAGGATTCCTTATTTCAGTTTCAGTAATTGTAATTATTGTATTTTTATTATTACTATTAGTAATAATAAAATTAAAGAAAAAACCTGTTTCGGAAGTAAAAACAGATAAAAATGTAGATGGGCTTACTCGAGTTATTACTACTAAAAAATAAGTATGAACATTTCAAATACATTTTTCAAAAAAAATAAAGAGATTGTATATACGGTAATTGCACTGCTTATTGCTGCTTGTGCTGTAATACTTTCATATACACTGCCAGCTATATTTTCAAAACCAGCACAAGATGCTTTTGGTGGAGACGTACATGCCTTAAATGTTATTGTTCGTGCCCCTAAAACTCCTGCAGCAGGAGGGTATGAAGCTGGAGAACTAGTGAATTTTAATGCATTCATAAGCTTTAGGTATTGTGGAAACTCATGGGGAAGACCAGCAGGACAAATATCACGCCCAGTTCCATATGGAACTGCTCACACTGGGATGACGACGGGTATTGTTCAAGGAACAGTATCAAGTCAAGTTGCTACTGGAGGAGATGACCAGAATAGGTATCAATTTACTGGGCAATTTGCAAAAACATTTGTCGCACCAAGTCGTCCTGGTAATTATTGGTTTCGATATAGACTGGGGGTCCAAAATGGACAAGGTACAGATAAGTATACTGAAGGAGTTAAGGTGTTCAGAGTCTTACCACGTGATCTTTGTTTGAATATGCCAGGAAGACAAGATCGTGTTCCATCTAGTCGGTTCCAAACTATTAATGCACAAGGACAACCAATTTGTCTTGAGTATGGTGATAGAACACTTATTTGTCGAGCATCAAAAAACCCTATTCTTCCAAGTGAAACTGTAGAGTATTCTGCAGAAACATTAAACGGTCAAGCTGCTGATTTTGCATGGTATAACGGAGGTTCAACATATGGTACCGTTGCAAAAACTGACACAAACATTGCACGAAGTACATATGCACGTTCATATAATAGCCCTGGTACATACTTGGTTTCAGTACTAACTGAGGTTGATGGAAACCTAGATAAATGTGTGATGGGAGTAACGGTACAGGGAGACGGTGAGGCTGAAGTGAAACTAGATGTTGGAGATGGAAATGGGGCAGTTGATATTGATGAAAGTAGAATCTTCATTGATGGAGATGAAATATTCTATCTTAATCCAAGTGCTGGCGCTGGAGTTATAGACTTTGATATGTCGGCTGGCTTTACTAATGATAATTGTAAAATTACTTGGGACGCACAAAATGTATTGAAGTGTGACTTGTATAAGAATGAACAATTCTTTGAAAAAATTGAGAAAAAAGGAGAACTAGATGTAAGTCCTGGAATCTATAAAATTAAATGTTTACAGCTTAAAGATGGTGCTGAAATTAGTTCCGACAGTTTAATATGTCGAAAAAATCCAAACGTGAGAGAAGTGTAAGTTAGAAAATAGTGAAGAGTAAAAACCACGCAAGACTGCGTGGTTTTTAGTTTTGGAATACTATTTATTCTTGTTATAAAATTATAGTTTGGATTGTTGAATGAGAAAGTTCCACAATAAGAAGCATTACATGGTGAAAAGATAATTTTGTGATATTGTCAGTTTAGAATGAACAATCAACAAAAGGAGGCTATATGACGCAAGGAACAGCATTAGAGATTTTTTCAAATCCAAATGACTTATCGTTTACTATTGGCAATAGTGATGATGGAAAATTTGCCATCGGAATATTCCGTGGCCCTGGCCACAACTTCAAACCACTCATAACATCAAAGCCAGTTTTTGAAACCACCAAAGATGCAGCTGATGCCATCGAGAATATGCTGACTGTATTAATTGATGCTGCACGGAAGATTTACCAAGATCCAGAAAGTATTATCGGATTGATGCTCAATCCTCAGGGAGATGAAATCGATGATTCGCTCGTGCTTACTGCTGAAATGGTAGAATCCATCGTTGATTCTCTTAAAAAAACCAGTCATGCCAACACGTACGACGAAGTTGTAGCCGAAGCATAAAATTACTGGTTGAAACTAGTAATTATTTTCTTTTATGAAATTCTTAAAACCAACTATATATACAGTAATAATACTATTCGCAGTTATAGGAATGGTTTTTTCTGCTGTGTTTATTGCAATGAAATTTGGTTTGTTAAATGTCCGAGGTTCAATCGATGTTCGTAATGATTCAATTATAGGTATCGAAAGTGAAGGCTTAGAAAAGAGTATTACTAAAAAAAATACAGCTCCAGATTATTCTTGTGTAAGTGGTAGTAATTCGTGTGAGTGGAGCGAAACACGAGAGTGGGAAGTTGTTGCCGGTGGTTTGGCTAAAGATGTTGCTCTAATTAATAGGGTTGCAAAAGAAACTAATGTTTCACCTCGATTAATTGCTGCAGTAGTAATTCCTGAGCAAATAAGATTTTTTACTTCGAATAGGGAAGTCTTTAAAAGATATTTTGAGCCGCTTAAAATACTGGGTTCACTTTCAGAATTTTCACTTGGTGTGTCTGGTATTAAACAAGACACAGCTGAAAAAATTGAACAATATGCACTCGATTCTAGCGCAGTATTTTATCCAGGAGATGGCTATGCGCAACTGTTCGCATATGCTGAAGGGCAAAATCATGACAGTGAATTATATAATCGATTAACAAACGATAAAGATCATTACTATTCATATTTGTATACCGCACTTTTTATTAAAGAAATTTTAATGCAGTGGGAACGTGCTGGATATGATATTTCAAATCAGCCAGCTGTTGTAGCGACTATCTTCAATCTTGGTTTTACAAATTCACAACCAAAACCTAATCCTGTTGTTGCAGGAACCGTTGTGAAGCTTGGTGGTACCAATTATTCATTTGGAACATTGGGTGGGTTATTTTATGAATCTGAGCAGTTAGAGTTTTTAGTCCGGTAAATAAAATAAGCAAGGATTACCTTGCTTATTCTTGCTATGAATTACTCGTAAGAATTATTTCTTTGCTTTTTTCACAGCCTTCTTGGCTGGAGCTGCTTTCTTGGTTGTTTTTTTAACTTTAACTGCAGTTTTCTTAGCTACAGGCTTCTTCGCTACTTTCTTCACTGTAACTGCCTTTTTCATTACTTTTTTCACAGCTTTCTTTACTGCTTCTTTTGCAGATTTCTTTGTTGTAACAACTACTTCTTCTGTATCGTCTTTATTTACTAAAACTTTTTCTACATTTTTTGCTGATTGCAAAATTTCAAAAATTGAATTCAAACGATTTTCAATTGTTGTTAATTGTTTTTTTACCTCAACTAAATCGTTAGTAGCTGGACGTTGCTCGAATGATGGTTTTGCAAAATCGTTTCGAGAGTCACGGTTGTTGTCACGTCGTCCTTCTCTTCTGTCGCCGTCACCATTTTTCTGAGAAAAACAATCGCTACAGAATACTGGTTTATCGTTGTTTGGTCGAAAAGGTAAGGTGCAATCGTTGTGACATTTTGAACAAACTGCTTTAAATGTCTGTCCTCCAGATTTTCGGTTGTTATATCCACCCCCTCCTGAGCGTCTGTCGTTTCCTCCTCCTCTATATTGTGGTTTTCCTCGCTTCTTAAATCCTCCGTCGTTGTAGTTATTCATATGCTGGAACAATGCCTTAGTTTTGTGGTATTAGCAATAGCGGAAGGGTGTGTGGAGTCTAACAAGATTTAGGTGCGTTCTTTAAAAATTTTATATGTAAAGTTGCACTACTTACATTAGATTTCAATAACTATGTCCCAGATTACATATGCTGTGGTGATGTTCTGAAGAATGAGCAGTGGAATTCCAATTTGGAAATACCATTTTTTTGTTTTGTGTCGAAAACCTAACATTCCAATATAAACTCCAATACTTCCAAAAACTGCTGCTATAAAGAAAATGATTCCTTCTGGTGTACGCTCAGTACCATTTCCTTTAATAGATGTATGCTTGTCGTAACCCATCACTACTAAAGAAAATATATTGATAGCTACAAAAATAGCAATTAGTAGTTGTCCTGAGTTAGTGGTAAGTAATTCCATATAAGTAGGGTAAGTATAGTATAAATTGCCAATATCTTTTTAAGTGGTACTGTTTGAATGAAAATGAAAACTAGTTCTACTACAAAAACGACGTGGTTTGTTGAGCCTAAAGACGCTCCTACAAATCAAATAATTTCTGATGGCTTACGTCAGAAATCAACTGAATCTGAACAAGAATCGATGGATGTTGTTGAGAAAAAAGACGGAGAGAAAGTGGTTCGTTCTGCTGATATCTGGGAGGTTCCAGAATATTCCTTCATTACAACATTAAGAAGTGTTAGAAATGCGAAATTCAAAATATTCCGTAAGATTGGTCTTCACGGGCAAATCGAAGAAGCAATCTTTTTGAAAAAGAAGCGCGCATCACGTCGTCAAAAAAAATCAGTTTAAGTACATCGGGCGTGCATTGCAAACCCGTTTTTCTTTTTATTTCTTACAATGGGTATTTTCTAGCTTCTCCATAAAAAGTCTAATTTTACCAATTGCATTTTTCTGCGCTTCATTTGAATTCTCTTCAAGTGCAGTAAGTAGTGTGCGAATAGTGCTAAAAGAGTTTTTATTTGGAATGTTATATTCTTTACCTAACTTTTCCTCATACTTTTTATTAAATTCATCCAAAATAAAATCTATTCGCTCTGGTTTATCACGAACAACATTTTTAATAGTGTTAAAACACATTGATATCAAGAACGTAACACCATCACTAAAATCTCGTGGTGTTCGTTTTGTTTCAGGAATAATGTTTCCTTCAGGCACTTCAACTTCATCAAATAACACTTTTGCATTAGGGAGGATTCTTGATGAAGACTCAGGGCAGAGGTAAAAATCCACTCGGATTATTTCGTCTTCTATTTCATACAGTATTGCAGTCTGTATTCCATTTAACGGATAATTATTTTGCATTTCATGAAGCAGAACAATTTCACCAAACTGCTCGTAGTCTTTCATTCTATTGGCAAGCACATTTTCAATATCTTCATCTGTAAATGTAATCCAAATATCAACATCACTTAATGCATCGTTTTTACCTTCTACTAGAGAACCAATGATGTGGCATTCAATAGCTTTATTTTCTTTGTAGTAATTAGAGATTTCTGAAACAAGATTATTTTGAATTTGCTTCATCTTTTCTGTGTATGTGTCGGTGAACTTCATGTAGTAATGATAGCAAAGCAGGGGAGAAAGATGTTGTCTTGTGTTAGCTCTAAGATGCGGTGTACTCGGGTATGGTACCCCAACCTCCAAGTACCGCAAGGGTTTTTTGGGATGATTTCAAAAACTCAAAATAGGGTTGTGGGTCGGGGTCTCAAATGCCAACAAATGCCAATTTTTTGATATAATGGAAATATGACTGTAGGCGAACTAGTATATCAACAAGCAATAGATGCTGGACATATCCCAAATTCAACAACATTGAAAGGGTTTATTTCTCCTATTACTACAATGATGGAGAAAATGGAGAGTTATCAGCAAGCATTTGAGAAAATGACTATACCACTCGCACATACAAAAAGGGTTTGTGATTCAGTAAAAGCACAAGGAGAAGCTTTAAGTAAAGTAAAGGTGCCGAAATTACCTCCAATACCATCACATTTCTATGGCACTGATGAGGAAATGAGTTTCCCGTCTTTCAGAAACGTTCAAGACGTAAGAGTTATTAATTCAGAAGAACTCCCAAGTACGCCAACAAGACAAGAAAATAAACTTGTTGCTGTTTCATACAAACTTCCACAAAATGCAACGTGGGAATCTTTGGATATTAAGTTCATCGATGGGCACTTTGTAAGAGTTTCATATCCAAACATGAAATCGCAGAAGTTTGATTATAAGGATATGGGATTCATAAATATGAAAACTACTAAGCCAGATCTTAAATGGGAACTATTCAAGGCAATTGCAGAGAACGGCGGAGCATTGATTAATTCAAATTGGGATAGAAAGTTTGGAAGAAATGTGAAGTATGAACTTAATGAAGGTCTCAAAAAATTCTTTGATATGGATACTCCTCCAATTCCTCACTACAATAAAAAACGTGGGTACGAACCTCTGTTTTCTCTGAGAGACGATAGTTAGTCATTTTATTTGAAATGACAAAATAAAGACCTTTTGCTGAAAACAGTAAAAGGTCTTTTTGTATAACATCTTTTTGTCATTTAACTGTATTCACTCGTAATAAAATTGTCATTTTGTCATCTAATGACGAATGAGAGTATAAGAGACACTAAAACCCTCTTTATACAAATATATGAAAAAGAAACTAAAGATAACATGGTCTACCAACACTCACAAATTGGAAGACCTAATCAAGAATGGATACAATCCACGAAAACTAAGTGAGCGTGAACGAAGAGATTTAGAGAATTCTATTAAGGCATTTGGAACGGTTGTTCCAGTTATTCTCAATATTGGTTCACGAGAAAATATTATTATTGGAGGAGAACAGCGAGTAAAAGTGTATGCAGATCTCAACATAAAAGAGATTGAATGCATGACACCCTCTCGAGAGTTAACAGTTGAAGAAGAAAAGGAATTGAATCTACGACTGAACAAAAACACAGGGTCGTGGAACGAAGAGCTTTTGAAGGAATTCGATATGGATATGCTTCTTGATGTTGGTTTTGGAGATGAAGAATTGCAGAACTTCTTTGATGATGTTGATTTAACAGAAGATGATTTTGATGTAGAAAAAGCCATTAAAGAAACTTCTGTGGCAAAAGTAAAGGCTGGAGAAATATACGAACTTGGAAAACATAGATTACTTGTTGGAGATTCAACAGACGAAGAACAAGTAAAGAAGCTCATGCAATCTGATTTAGCAGACATCGTTTTCTGTGATCCACCTTTCAATATTTCGTGGAATTACGGAGGAAAATATGGAGGTGAATATAAAGACAATAAAAGTGAGAAAGAATACAACGAGTTTCTAAGCAAAAGCATAGAGACAGCCAAAAAGTTTGCTAAACCTGATTCACACTTCTTCTATTGGTCTGACCCAAATAGTATCGGATTAACGCAGTCATTATTCGACACGCATGAAATTAGAAAAAGAAGAGTATGTCTTTGGATTAAATCAAACCAAAACTGTACTCCACAAATTGCATGGAACAGATTATACGAGCCATGCACATACGGAACATGTGGGAAGCCATATCTTAATCCTAATTTCAGAAATACTAATGAAATTCTCAACCAAGAAGTGACTACAGGAAATCAGGTACTAGATGAGCTTCAAGACATGATAGATCTTTGGTTAGTAAAACGAGACAGTGCTCAAACCTATCTTCACCCGACACAGAAGCCTGTCACCTTAAATGAAAAACCATTTAAGCGATGTTCTGCACCGTCACATATTATTTTCTCAGGATTTGCAGGAAGTGGCAGTGATTTAATCGCATGTGAAGAATTGAACCGTGTTTGGAGAGGTGTCGAGAAAGATCCAGTCTTCGCAACAATAGTTATTGATAGGTGGGAAAAGTTTACCAACCGTAAAGCGAAAAAGATTCATGAAAATAACTAACGGAAACATCTACAAAGTTGGAAATCATATTGTTGGATGTGGCGACTCAACTGACAAGAGTTTTGTGAGCAAAGTAATTGGCACAAACAAGGTACGAGCAATTATCACCGACCCGCCGTACGGAGTAGCGTATGTAGAAAATAAGAAAGGCTTTGCGGAGCTTGGCGTAGAGAATGAGAAAGTTATTGCAAACGACCATCTGCAAAGTGAAGACGAATACGAAGTGTTTACCAGAAAATATCTTGGAGCAGTTATTCCATATCTTGAAGAATATAATGCCTGCTACATTTTCAATTCTGATTTGATGTTCTCATCACTACGTTCAGGAATGAAACACGCAGGTTTCTATTACAGCCAAATGTTGATTTGGATGAAGAATCAACCTGTGATGAGCAGAAAAGATTATCTCTCTATGTATGAACTCATTGCATACGGATGGTTTGGAAAGCACAAAACAGAACGTTCAAAATCGAAGAACATTATTATTCACCCCAAACCAAATAAGTCGAAATTACATCCGACACAAAAACCTATTGGACTACTTCGAAAAATTATTCCTGATAACACAAGTATTGGAGACATCATATACGACCCCTTTCTCGGAAGTGGATCGACAGCGATTGCATGTGAACATCTTGGCAGGAGGTGTATTGGTATTGAGCTTGATACAGAATATGTTGCAATCATTCTCAAAAGGCTTGAGAAGTTAACTGAAGAGAAAGCAATAAAAATATAAATACCATGAACGAAGAAGACTTTTCTAAAGATCCATATAAAAAACAAACGTACGAAACATATGCTCTTTGGAAGTCTCTTCCTTCGTTCTTAAAAGGACAACCAAGAGTTGCACTTGAAAAGTTTGGTATTGAAGAAGAAGCAGTGTTTGAGTTGCTTAAGCTAAAAACACAGCTTGAGTTCTCGAAAAAGTACCACGTTGATACAGGAACACTTACCGACTGGAATAAACGATTAGAGAAAGATGGATTGGTAACAGATATCAATGCTTGGGCAAGAAAGCTGACACCAAATGTCATTTTTGCACTCTATAAAAACATTATTAAAACTGGAAAAGCTCATGAGGTACGAGCTTGGTTTGAAATTATTGAAAATAACTAATATGAATAATCCAATTGATTTAGAAGAAATAAATATCATTCTGTCAGACACTATTCGGAAAGTGCAGAACAAAGAAATGTCTTTAAAACAGGCATCTATGATTGCGAAATTATCTGCAACGCTATCAAAAAATATTGTTAACACAGAACTAAAAGAGCGAGTTGAGTTTTTGGAAACGACATTAAAGAGAAATAACTGATATGAAAAGCCTCAACAAAATATTACAAAAATCGAATATCACCCCGTATGAACGTGTGATGACGCTTGTTCATAATGATGTGCAAAAAGAAAAGACTGGCAAAGATGTTATATCACTATCTGATATTTATACCCTAACAAAGGGTTGGAGTGCTAAAGCTTCAGAAGCTAATGAGTACAACAAATACATTGAGATTGTTCAATTAGAGAATTCTATGAAGATGGATGCACAGATGTTTTCGTATAAATCAGAAGTATCTCTCTTGCAAAACCACAGAGTGCTTGATCACTTTATAGCAAACAGAAAAAAGCTCGGTGACGCTCGGTATCAGTCTTTCATGAAAGATGTTTCTGTAGAAGAGAGCCTTAAATTCCTCACAAAACACACATATCTAGAATATGAAAAAGTATTGCATATACACACGTTCAATAATCTCACTAAAGGAGTGCAAGATGATTTGCTTTTGTTAGATGGAGAAATGAAAAGTGGTAGTAAGTATTTTGAAGAGCAGGTGTTTCTGTATGAACAATTCAAAGATGGCAAGAAACTAAGCAAGCAAAGTAAAAACATGATTGTGAATCGTATTTATTCTTGCATGTATTACGAAGGGTCTAAAACCATAAAGAAGAGCACCAAAGAAAAAGACGGATTATTAATGCACACTTCTTTTGCTGATATTTCTACAATAAACATATTCCAGAAAATCGCTGATGATGCAGGTCTCGTTTATGGCAATAAAGATATTGATATGGAAGACAGTCTTTTACTTGCGGTTGAAGAGTGTGCGAAGTCTGCAAACATAAACATGGAAGATGTAATGAAAGAGAAACTATCACTTTGGTTAGATGATGGTTTGTTTGTAAAAGAACACACACCACTTTTTATGAGCAAGCGACATGACACATGGAACGGAAATACTACAAAAACTCATCAAGAATTATTCATAATTTGGTACAAAGCATTAGAAGAATCAAAACAATACTTTCAAGAGCTGTTTGACTCTGGGGCTTTAAACAAAAAAGTGGTTACAAAAGTTTTTCTAGGTATGCCAAGAAAAGTGGAGATAGTAACTGGAAGCAGTTTGTATTCATGCAACAACAAAATAGAATTTGTACAACAATTCAAAGAGCAGATAAAAATACTGATGCCAATATCAAGTATGTTTTTATTTGTGAATAAGCACGCAAGTCCAGTAGATAATTACAAAACACTATGTGAATTTAAAAATATTGCTCAAAAGATATCTTCTGTTTTTGATATCGACATGACGTACAGATACAACAATTTCATTAATTCTTATCAAGAAGAAATTACATTACTTAATCATAGTTTGAGCTTGCTTACAGATATTGCGATGGAGCATCTTTACACAGAAGAATCGTTTCAGTATATGCCTGAGATGACAGAAGATTGTTTTGTGGTTGATGTTGATGAGAAAGGAGATATTCATGATGTGGCGGAGAGATATGGAGAGGAGTTTGAAAACTTAAAAGTATAAATACCAACTACATACTTTAAACTAAAAAACTTTTCTCACGAATTCTTCTGAAGGATTCCACCTCTTTTAAAAGATAGTTTTTTCCAAAATCCTCCCAGTATTTATCTACCGTATCTTGATATGCGTCTAAATAAGAAGATTTACTTGTTAATTCTTGGAATGAATATTTTGAAATATCATCACCCGAGACACTTCTTCCTGCATTCAATTCTTCTAAACTCCATTGCTGACAATGAGGGGCTCTATAGACAGAATCAGCATCAACGTGAATTGTCTCTGTTGGCCATGTGCTTGATGGATAATACTGAATTGGAATACCATCTATATAGAATTTTATTATTCCAATACCTGACTCAATTGCCTCATCATATCTATCTGACTCTGGGTCTACAGTTTCATTGGTTATTGCATCATAAAATTTCTTTTCTCCAACAGCTGATGCTAATTTCTCTAAATCTTCCGTTCTGTAAATTTTGAGAAAAATATTGTTTTTATCTTCATTCATGTGTTTTTCAGAAGCTTCCCTGATTTGCTCCCATGCGACTTTCATTTCTTCGTATGAAATCTCAAGTGGAACATTCTCAGGCAAAGCCGGCGACATTGTAGTTATGTGGAGCTCATCCACATAATTTTGATATGCATCATTATCTGAGTCGTAAGCAGACTCTGTCCTATTTTCAGAAAAAACTAAATCGGCAACTTCTGCAATATCTGCATTATTAATATTTGTAAGTGTCATTAAAGAGGTCACCCTACCACCATCGTCATGCGACTTAGTTACCTCTCGTGCATGAGAAAGACCATTAAGTGCAATTTCAAATGCCTTTCTCACTTCTGGATCTCTTTGAGTGTTATGACTTTCTTCAGTACCGTCAATGGATATATCAAGCCAATCAAGTTTAATGTCTTTTTCTTTAAATAAATCTATATGTTTAGTGTAAATTCCTGCATCAATCAAACCAATCTTGGCATCAGAGCGCTCAGCTCTAATTTTTTCAAATACATCAAAGTGCCACGGTTGCAAGATTCTTCCTTCATGTAAAAACATCGGATCAGTATCTTGTGGCGAATCTTCCTTGTCTGGCATTTGTTTCATCATATTTGCAATTACCTCTGTTAAATCAGAGTTTTCTGAATCTGATTTTGAAGTTTTATGATCTTTCTTATACAAACAATGAGTACACTTTAAAAAACAAGTTCTTTCTAAAATTGCTGACACCATGTTTGGGTTTTCTTCTTTAAGTGATTCGTGAATCTTTTCAGACAATTCATCAAACCTATCAACTTCTCCCAAAATAGTTAAAGCACCCCAATAGTCAATTGAAAGTGGTGAATCTTCAATACCCTCCACAGATTCTGTATCCACATCTTCAGTTTTTTTGTTGACTGCTGATTCATGATTCATTGGTTCATTATAAATAAAAAAACCTCTTCAAGGAAGAGGTTTTGGAATATATACATGGTCGAATTAGCTAAACCATATCTATTTCTGTTTCGAAGGCCTTCCAAGCCTCAATGAGAGGATTGGGCTTTCAATCGTTTCAAAGGACGTTTGGCGACTACACACGCTTCAAAGGGCGCGAACCCTTTGTGCGTTTGATTGTCGCCGAACCACTGTTTGCAGTAGGCATTTGTAAAATATATTAACAATATATAATTTGTTTGTCAAGACATAGAGACATAAGTACAATACCGCTAAAACTTAACTCTTCCCTAAAAATACTTTTTCTAAAATTCCAGAGTTAATTATTTTATCTGGTGTATTTTCTTCAACAATTTTTCCTTTATCTAATAAATATGCTCGATCAACAATACTTAAAACTGAATGTAAATTATGTTCAACTATCATGATGGCGGTTTGTCTTCTCTCATTAATTTCTTTAATTTTTGCAAAAACTTCTTTTACAACTTTTGGTGCAAGTCCAAGTGACGGTTCATCTAATAATAAGACCTTGGGATCAGAAATGAGACCTCTGGCAATAGCTAGCATTTGCTGTTGTCCTCCCGATAAATTACCAGCATTTTCTTTAAGTTTTTTGTTTAAGTCAGGAAAAATATCTAACACGCCATCAATCCTGCTTTTCAAAATATCACGACTGTTAATAAAGTACCCTCCCATTTCTAGATTTTCATAAACAGTTAGTCTTCTGAAGACCTGACGACCTTGTGGAACGAATGAAATTCCTCTTTCTACTATCTCGTGAGACTTTGGAATAATATTTTGACCATGCCAAAATATTTGACCTGCTTGTATGGGAGCAAGACCAAAAAGTGCTTTTAATACTGTAGACTTTCCCGCACCATTTGGACCCATAAGAGCTATAACTTCTCCCTCATCTAGATTAATAGCAACACCATCGAGAGCTTTGACTCCGCTGTAGTGGACTTTGATGTTTTTAAGGTTTAATAATTTTTCGTTCATGGTTATATATCTTAAGTTCTACTCTCCCAAATAAGCCTCAATAACATTCTGTTTTGATAAAACCTGTTCGACTTTACCTTCAGCCAAAACTTCACCCGCGTTCATAACAACTAGATGGTCACAGAGTTCACGAATTAAATCCATATTATGTTCAACCAATAGAATTGCTTTATCTTGTTCTCGTAAATGTTTCAAAATTTCAGAAACTTTTTTGACCATCTCTGGAAAAAGTCCAGCATAGGGCTCATCAAATAAAATAACATCAACATCCATCGAAATGGCTCGTCCAATTTCTAAAAGTTTTCTTTGTCCATAAGACAAATTTTCTGCTAGTTCATTTTTCTTTGCAGACAAACCAATTAATTTCAAAATATTACTTGCTCGGTCTTCATAAATTTGTGAGTATTTTTCAAACAAAGATCCCCAAACTGTTCTCTTAGATAAAGTTAAAAGTATATTATCTAAGACAGTCATTTGTTCAAACACCTGAACATTTTGAAAAGTTCTTGTAATGCCAAATGTTTTTATATCAAAAGGTTTAATTTTATCTATCTTTACCGAATCGCTAATCACCAATACACCTTTATTTTTTAGAACCACGCCTGTTACAAGATTAATTAATGTAGATTTTCCTGAACCATTTGGACCAATTAAACCTGTAATTTTTCCTTTTTCAATTTCAAAACTAACACCACTAACTGCCTTAGTTCCATTGAAATGTTTATGAAAGTTTTTTAATTTGAGAATTGACATATTACAATTTAAATTTACCAAGTAATCCTTGAGGACGATACATCATTAAACCAACCAGGAGGAGTCCATAAACCACTTGCCTCATTTGAGCTGCAACGTCTGTTGGAAATCCAACAAACCGTAGCACTTCTGGCAAAAGAATTAGAAATACTGTTCCAACAAAAGCACCTTTATTATTAGCTAGACCACCTAATATAACTATCGCTAGAATAAAAATTGATTCTTGCAAATCGAATGTTGATGGATCAATAAAAGTTATGTAGCTTGCAAAGAAAGAGCCAGCAACAGATGCGATGCAAGCACTAATTACAAAAATAGTTAATTTAAAGAATTGCGTTTTGTACCCAAAAACCTGAATAATTTCTTCTTTTTCTCGAATTGCTTGTAGAACTCTACCAAATGATGACTTAACAATATATTCTGAAAGTAGATAAATTAGAAAAGATGTAATAGCGACTAAGATTAAAAAATATAGGTTATTTTTAAAAACAAAATCCAATATTTCTGGACGATTAATTCCTGGAATTCCGAGTGGACCTCGAGTTAATTCCTGCCAGTTGAGAAAAATAGAAAAAACAATGATGTTTAATCCGAACGATGCTAATGCATAAATATCACCTTTGAATCTTGAGAGGACTAATCCAAATAGCAAAGAGACAATTCCTGTAATTAAAATCCCTATTAAAATAGAAAGAAAGAAATTAATATCATAAACGGTTATGGAAATTGCTGTCGCATATGCTCCCAAACCAAAGAAAGCGGCATGAGTAATTGAAAGCAACCCTGTGTATCCTAAAATCAAATTAAGAGACACTGCTAACATCGACCAAATAGATATTAAAATTGCGAGATGTATCAGATATTCCATATTATTTTTTTTTATTAAAAATTCCTCTTGGTCTAAAAATCAAGAAAAGCAGTAAAACAACAAATGCAATTGCATCTTTCCATTCACCAGATATTTTCCAAATTCCAAAATTTTCTATAAATGCGAGAAGAAAAGCTCCCACAACACCGCCAGAAACACTCCCAACACCGCCAATGATTACAGCTACAACTCCCTTTAAGAGAATGTTCATTCCCATTGTTGGTTCAATACCTGTATCAAAACCAATTGCTATTCCTGCTATACCAGCGATTGCTGAACCAATAATAAAAACTTTCGCAATAACTTTATTTGTATTAATTCCAACAATTTTGGCAACTTCTTCATCGTCAGAAATTGCTTTAATAGCTTTCCCTAATTTTGTATATTTCATCATGAGCACTAAGCCAAGCAAAATAAATATCACTGTGAAGAAAATAACAATCTGAACATCTGTAATTATTCCTCCGAATATTTCATACACTTTTGTTTGAGCAACACTTATTGAAAGAGTTTTAAATTGAGAAGTAAAGATAATTGCAATGATTGCTTGGAGTGCAGTAAAAAGTCCTAAAGATGCAACGAGGAGAACAGTGCTAGATGATTTTGTTTTTCTCATTGGTTTGAAGACCAATTTTTCTGAAAGCCAACCGAAAAAAGCAGCGACTATTATCCCAAAAATAATTGAGATATAAATATTTTGATCAAACATCTTAAGCATTGCAAAAGTTCCATATCCACCAATTGTTGCGACCACTCCGTGTGCTAAGTTAAAAAACTTTGTAGTTCCAAATATTAGATTAAAACCAAGTGCCACGAGAGAGTATATTGATCCTGCGATAATGCTATTTATGATTAGTTGCGGAATGATGCTCATGTAAAAAAGTATACTTGTTTTAAAAGAAAACATAAAACACATTTCAACTTAGAGCGTGTTTGATGTTTGCTCTCAGTCTTCAATTATTCCACGCAAAAAAGCATTTCCGTCTAGTATTTCTGAATGATCTTGTATAAACCGCACCATCGACAAAATTAGTTTTGCTATCTCTGAGTTTTTTATCTCAATAAAAACACCTTCTTGCATGGATACTAAATAGACTTGGTCCTCAAGGATAAAGAGCTGACTTGAATACTGTAAGTACTCATTTGCTATTTTATTGAAAACAGCAGTTCTGCCTTCAAAACCTTTTGCCCAATCATTCCCAAAGAGATTAATTTGCTCCATAAACCATTGCTTTGAAGTTACAAGTTCAGTAATCATCTTCTCATCTTTAATTAATTTGTTCATTTCATCTATGTTCGATGAACTGATCAGCGAACCCCAAGCAACACCCGACATAACACCACTTAAACTCAGCATTCTTTCTCCTGAATGCTGAGTGATCATCTTTGAAAACTGATTCATTATTTCTTCTTCTCCACGATAAATAATAATATGTGTCTTGTCCTTTAAAGATATCTTATTTTTAATATCTTCCTGAAAATTAAGATATTTGCTTACATTTAGAATGGTTTTTTCAATTATTTCTTCTTGCTCCCTTTCCCAATGTTTTTTATTCAGACGCTTCCTTTGTTTAATAAGACCCCTTTTTTCTAGCTTCTCAAGCGTTACATAAACTGTTGCTCTTGGAATCTTACATTTTTTAGCTATTGAGACAGGATTGTTGTGTTCATCTAAAAGACTTAAGACAATTTTCTCATTTTTTGTTAAGCCGAGTAGTTTAATTACGGATTCAAATTCGCTTTTCATGACTCACATAGTATCTTTTGCATACATAATGTCAATATTGTTGACATTATGTATGCTTAAACTAGTCTTTTTTATAGCCACTATTGAGTTATTTTTCATTTCAATGAAATTAATTTGTCATAATTCTATTTTTATTGGATAATTTTATTAAACTTATTTTACTATTATGAACATTACAAAAGAGAAAATATTTGAGATGGGATATCACCTATTTATTGGTGTTATGGAAAACGAAGGACTACTTCTTGGTGAAGAAACAAAAAGAATTTTGGTTGAGGATTATGGCTTTTCTAAAGAAGAAGCCTTGGCTTTCCAGAAAGCTGTATGTGGTAGACATTTCTGTCTTAAAGATAACAAAGCTTAATTGTTTTGTTATTCTGTAGAGCTCAGTAAGATATAATTAATGAGTTCTTAGAGGTACAATACATATACTTAGTAAATTAATAAAAAATATGAATAAAAAAGTAATTGCAGGGATAGTGATAGCAATAGTTGCGGTGATTGCTATTGTTTCTATTATAAACAATAAGCAAACTCCTAATGAATCGCTCACTATTGGGATGATTGGAATTTTAAGTGGCGAATACGCCTTTGTTGGTGAGAATATTCAAAATGGTGCGATTTTAGCTCAAGAAGAATACAATGCTCAAAATCCAGACTCACAAATCAATCTTATCGTTGAAGATGATGGTTATGATTCTGGAAAAGCTCTTTCTGCTTACCAGAAACTTACAGGATTGAATAAAATTGATGCGCTAATAAATGTTTCTACTCCAAGTATTGGAGCTATTTATGACATGGTTACAGAAAAAGATATGCCTGTTATTCAAATGGGAGAACAACCAACTCCTCCGACCAAAGATAACGTGTTCCAAATTCTACCAGGAAATATTCCTGCTGAAATTGAACTTGGTGAATATATCAAAAACCAAGGATTTATAAACCCTGTTGTTGTTTATTCACAAGACGATGTGATGATTAAATTTAAAAATGCTGTGCTTCAAGGTATTGGCTCAGATGTTGCTGAATTTGTACTAGAGAACTCTACTACAGACTACAGGTCAGATGTTCTAAAGATATCAGAAGGTAATTATGATGTTGTTGTAATGATTACAACTCCACAACAAGGAGCACAGTTCCTTCGAACATATGCAACTCAAAATGGAGCATTGCCACAGCTTGCTTTTGATGCAAATGCTCAAACAGGTTTTTCTGACTACGAAAGAATTTTAGGGGACACAAACATTCTTAATGGTTCGATCATCTCAATAATTTCACAAACTGTGAGTGATGAATTTAAGGTTGCATATGAAGCACGATTTGCTTCTGAACCAGGAGTGATGGCAGACCTTGGATACGATGCGTTTAATATGCTAATTGACACATATAGTAAAAATGGCAAGGATTGGATTAAGAATGTAGAAGATGGAGGATTCGTCGGTGTTACAGGGCCAATAACATTTGATTCTGTTGGTGTTAGAAATCCAGAAACTACAATTGGAACAATCCAAAACGGAGAATTACCAAAATAGTATAAATTCGCTAAAACTTTTAGACTTAGACATTATAGTAAACAAAAAGCGCCCCAACTTGAGGCGTTTTTTGTTACCAACACCACCTACTCGGGACGCTCTAGACTCCTTACAACCTCTGCGTCATTAATGTGAGTATGAAAATAACAGCACCACAGGGCTTTGAAATAGCCCAAGAAGACATTAAGGTTATCAAAACGAAGTATTGCCTCTACGCTCGAAAATCAAGCGAATCAGAGGAGCGACAAGTTCTATCAATTGACTCACAAATTAAAGAAATGCTCCAATTAGCAGAACGTGAAGGGCTTGAAATTGTAGCAATGAAACGAGAAAGTCACTCTGCAAAAGAAACAGGACAGCGTCCAATTTTTAATGAAATAGTTGAGGAGATATCATCAGGAAAATACAATGCAATTCTCACATGGGCACCTGATAGAATATCAAGAAATGCAGGAGATCTTGGAAAGATTGTTGACTTAATGGATGCAGGAAAGCTTCTCCAAATAAGAACCTTCGGACAAACATTTTCAAACAATCCAAATGAGAAGTTTCTTCTCATGATTTTAGGCTCTCAGGCAAAGCTAGAAAATGATAATCGGGGTATCAATGTGAAGCGTGGATTGAGGTCGAGAGTAGAATCAGGTTTATGGCCTGGAATGGCACCGCTTGGATATTTGAACCAAAAGCTAATGGATAAGAAGTGTCAGATAATAGTAGATCCTGATAGAGCCTATGTCATTAAACAAATGTTTGAAAAAGTGGCACATGAAGGGTGGAGCGGGAGAAAAGTATATAACTGGCTGAGATTTGATTTGAACTTCTATACACGAGGAAATAAACCCCTGACACTCTCAGGGGTTTATCGTATTTTTAATATGACAATCTATTACGGTCCGTTTGAATATCCCAAAAAGAGTGATAACTGGTATCAAGGATCACATGAACCAATCATTACAAAAGAACTATTTGATAAAGCACAAGACAGATTGAAGCGAGACAAGATAGTTAGAGAAAACAGAGAATATGCATTCACGAAACTATTCACATGCGGATTATGCGAATCAGGAATTACAGCTCAAGAAAAATACAAAGAACTTAAAGACGGAACAACCGCAAAGTACGTCTACTATTCATGTAGCAAATCAAAAGACAGAAATTGCAAAAACAAATACATTCGTGAAGAAGAATTAATAGATGAGCTATTCAAGGTAATTGATGATGTAAATATCAACGAACTTGGAATGAGAATGAAACTTGAAGAAGAGATTAAAAGATTTAACAGACTACAAAGATTGGCAACAAGAAGCACGCCGAAAATGAAGATTGATGAAAATGACATTGCGACTAGAGAATATGCAAAGTATGTTCTAAAAGAAGGAAGTGTTAGTGAGAAACGAGAATTATTGGGACATTTGAGGAGTAGGTTGGTGTTGGAGGATAAGAAGATAACACTGGTTGAGGAAAATACTTAATCACGTGCACTGCCAATGAGGGGTAAAGTTTTCATAGACCTAACCCGATCTTCCAAACCTGAAATTTTATGTTTTTTTATTACATTTTCTGCCTTTAAGATAGCCAACTTACTTCTGAGTGGTGAATTAAAAGAATGGTGTTCTAGAGCAATTGTGAGATAACAATCAGCAAGAAACTTCCATGCTTCTTCTTTCCTATAATACTTTGACGATAGCTTAAGATACTTAAAACAATCCTTCTTTATTTTTTTAATTCGCTCTCGTATGGTTTTATCTAGTAACAAAAAAATATCTAGGTTTAAGAACCTGGTAATCTTTTTGTTGGCAACAGCCGATCTCCAGGGTTTTCCAGATCCCATACCATAAATCATTAACTGAAGATAAAAAGATGCATATATCTCACCTGCTGTTTGGTAACAATAAGCAACGGGACCAACATATGGTTTTTTATCTAAATATTCAAATCCAGTATTTATATAAGACTGAATGGTACTCCAGTGATTATTAACCTTTTCATCTAATTCCTTATGTCTATTACTTTCTATCTTAAGTGCATGTCCAAACCAGCCAAGACCCATTGTAAGGTTTTTCATTTCATGAATGTACATAGAAGGCTTAGTCATTTCAGCCCGGGCCTTCATAAAATAATATTGTGCAATCATCTCGGTTCTATCTATTTTGTTTGCACAAATAATTGAAGCATCACATACCAAATTAATTTCATCGGCATTTTCAATAGGTTTTAATGTAAGGAGTAAATTACCAAGTTCGTTTAAAGCATCATCCATATCAGTAGCTGAATTTATGATAGATTGAATTTTTTGTTTTATTTCGTTATTTTTTTCTGCCATATATTTTTCTATATTTTATTTTAAGGTGTAGATTACTTGCGTACATTCGTGTTTGGTTTTTTAAAAATCTTAAAAAGAACATGAAATCAAGAGGTAATTTACGGAACCATATCCATTTTTTATTTGGTGTTGATGAAATAAATTCCTTATCGCAATGTCCTCTGGTCATACGGTTTAAATCTTCAACTTGTGACCCAGTCAAGAGTCCATATCCGTGGTAGTTAGCCCAAGTAAACATAACGGTTATTTCTGGAGATAAGGGTAATGTTAGTTGTATATTTTTTTGACCAAAGCCTGGACTATAAAATTTTTGCCACTGCAGGTCTGGATTAAATAAAGAGCAAGGCTCATCAGAAGAAATAAAAGGATGCTTATTAATATCAGGAGAGCAGAGGAAGGCAATGTTCATCCGTTGGATTATGCCAACAAGAAAAGGGAGACTCTCTATTAATTGTAGTTTGTGAATATCCTTTTTGTATTCAGTCCATTCTCTAACTTGTCGTGAATCTGAAACACCATGAGCTAAAGACATTTGAGTGCCATGATCGATTAGCTGTTGAATAAAATCTTCCTGACTTCTTTTAAAACGTAAAGTTCTTTGTAATTGAGCGGCAATGAAAATACATAAATGAGCATGCTCATGATCAGATAACGGCTTCTTATTTTTTATAGTTTTCATGACGCTAGAAAACCTACCTTCTATCTTGGAAAGATTTGTTTCGATAGAAAAATCTTTTTTTCCATTAAATTCAATCGTATAAAGATGATTTTCTGTAAAAGTATTTGTGGGAGATCTTTTCTTCCTTCTTTTTCCATCCTTACTAAAAATCCACAGGTAAGGTTCTTGTCCAGTTGGCGTACTTGGGTCAGTAAATTCAGAAAGGTAACACCTTGGAACAAAGTGCTGTTTTTTAGGACCTTTTTGTTTTTTCCTGGATTTTTTTGACATAACTTAACCTGTTGATTTTACCATTTTAATAAAACTAAAAAATACACAGACTAGCCATGTATTTTTTAGTTAGTTTATAGGCACATGGGTCGCACTTATTACGTAGGCAATAAGGTCATGTATCTACTAGGTTGTCAATGCGGAGAGTGAGGGATTCGAACCCTCGGAGCCTGTAAGGGCTCGTCGGTTTAGTAAACCGGTGCTTTCGACCACTCAGCCAACTCTCCATGGTTATTTAATTATATCTATCACTGCGGAGACGAGAGGATTCGAACCTCCGGGAGATTTTACTCTCCACTTCCTTAGCAAGGAAGCACGATAGACCACTCTGACACGTCTCCATACGATCGGTATCGTGCACGAATACTAGCAGACTTTTATAGTTTAAAAAAGGTTTAATTGCTTTAGTTGTTCCTACAATGTTTCCATAATCCTCAGTCGCATAATATGGCGCAGAAACTTCTTTAAATTCTCTTATGCCTCAATGTTGATTAAATTTACTATTTGTTCAGTTGCCTTAATTACTGAATTATATAATAGGGAGGTATTGCCTGTGTGTTGCTGGTGATGCTGTATACTGTTTTTATTACATAGTAAAAACAGTATATAAACAACATAAACCATGAAAGCAACCAATATATTTACATTAGTCCTTATCCTCATTCTTTTAAGTGGAATCGTTTACATATTTACAAATAGAAGTACTAACGATGACTCATCTGACTCTGTAGTAAAAAATGAAACTACTGGTATCAATGAAAATGAAGCAGAATCTAACAACACAGAATTTCCAACCACGGCAACAGAGGGGCCTGTGGTAATTACAGCAATCTCTCACGCAACAATGGTATTAGACTGGAATGGAATAACTATGTACACAGATCCTGTTGGAGGAGGAGTCATGTTTGCACAAGCTGCTGCTCCAGACGTTATTTTGTTAACTGATACACATGGAGATCACCTTAATGTAGAAACATTAGAAGCAGTGGTAACTGCAGACACTACACTTGTTGTGCCACAGGTTGTATTTGATGAATTGCCAGCTTCACTACAGACCCAGGCAACTGTTGTTGTTAACGAAGTTTCAGTTGATGTTGGTGCATTTACGATTACTGCAGTTGCAATGTATAACCTCCCAGAAGGTGCAGAAGATAATCGGCATGTTAAAGGAAGAGGAAATGGTTACGTTATTGATGATGGTTCATTTCGTGTTTACCTAGCGGGAGATACTGAAGCGACTGAAGAATTTAGGTCACAAGAAAATATTGATG
>Ga0208903_1000055_pt1 | contig 113161 bp, 87 predicted proteins | sample AntAceMetag02UKJ_FD_184769 | JGI IMG/M metagenome (GOLD analysis project Ga0208903, IMG submission 184769) | Saline lake microbial communities from Ace Lake, Antarctica - Antarctic Ace Lake Metagenome 02UKJ (SPAdes) (version 2) | ecosystem: Environmental > Aquatic > Non-marine Saline and...
GCTTTTCGCGAGGGAAATAAATCGTTCTTTTTGGTCCATAGGGTCTTCAGATATCCAGGGCATCCCCCAGTTTAATCTGTTACCTACGTCTCCGGTTTCGGTGTTACCAATGTCGCCGGTTCACACCCCCTCCTCCGGGTCGCCCTCGCTTTCGTAAGGGGCCGGAGGCTCGGGCTTTCCCAGGACATTCTCCCCAAAGTCGAGCTGGTATTGGTCGGGGTCTATCCGCTCGGACTTGCTCCCGAAAAGGCGCTGTTGTAGCGCGTCGATGATTTGATCCTTGCGGGCGATTTCACGCTCGGCGGCTTCGAGCTTACCTTCCAAATCGGAAAATGAATCAGGGTGTTCCGCAGACATCGCAGAGCACCCTGACATAGCACGAACTTCGCGCAAATTTTATTTCGCTATTCCTGCGATTTTTGCCGTTTTGAGTTTTAATCGGTACGTTCGTACCAAGGTTTGAACTCCGCGCCTCGCATATCGACACCATTGGTGATCATCTGTAGAGCTTCCGCTGAGAGTTTGATTTTCTTCTGATTTGATTCACTTGGTTTCGGCCAACTGAATCGGCCCTTTTCTAGGCGCTTTGCCGAGACCCAAAGCCCGGTTCCATCGAAATAGAGCAGCTTAATGCGGTTACGCCTTTTATTGACGAAAACGAAGAGGGTGTCGCGACCGAGTCGATTGCCTTCCAGATGTTGGCTCGCGAGAGAAAAAAGCCCGTTGAAGCTTTTGCGCATGTCGCAGGGTTCGAGTGCGACGAATATCTTGAGGGCGGCAGTTCCGAGGCCAATCATCGCTGACCTCCTTTTTCGAACTGGCGAAAGGCGGTGATGAATTCGGCAGCAAGGGTGACGGAAGAAGCGTCATCCACCAGCACGCTCAGTCCCTCGCTAAACTGAATGACGAGGCGGGCGGTGACAGCTTTGGGGAATTCAACTTCAGTGAAGTGAACGCTTTCGCAGGTGACTCGGTCCCCTATGCCGGACGATTGATTTGGATGAGATGGATTTTTTGCCATCCGACAAATCTAAATGGTATTTACAGCTCGACCATGAGGCCGATTTACTGACGCATACTGTGCAGGCACTGATTCTTCCACCATCGTTGCAACAAATCAAGCGGCCCCCGTGACAGCCACACTCTCTCTTTGTTGCAAGACTCTGGCATTACTTGATCGATTTAAGCGCTGATCTCACTGCGGAATCCGAAAATAAAAAAGTAGAAGTAAGCTACTTACTCAATTGAATCATCGACTTCGAGCCTAGCAATTCGCGCTTGCTTTTCATCTAAGGAGACCAGCTTTTTAAAACCATCCTTCGCACTATCGGAAACCGTGTAGCGGAAGACAATGTAGTAATCTCGCATCACAAGGTAAATCATATGTCCAGAATCTTCACTCGAATAGTTTGCGTGCACATGAAGATAGAACTGATCCACCAAATACATTAAATATGTCTCCATCGCCGGTGACACTCTCCCACCGCCGTTTTGCCCATTCCCCTCTTCGATCAGCGAAGCAACTCCGCCGATCGCGTCAACCATACCGTCCGAGTAGCCTAGCGAAAGTAGTCGTCCCTTGCTTACTTTCTCAGACTCTGCGCAAGCAACCCGATTCGAGGGAACCAGAAGGAATAACACCAATAGGAACGTCCAAGAAACCGCTGAATTTTTACTCATCATTACATTGCCAGACTAAATCATCCTCTCGCGTCGCCACAATGGTCCCTTGGAGAACCAATTGCACCCGATAATTCACCGTCAAAGAAGACGCTTCTTCTATTACATTAGCTTCATAATCCAATCTTGCAAACTCCGTAGCTGCACCTGGTGAGTAGCTCTTTGAAAAACTAGACAATGAGGTTGTAATTTTACCATCCTCACTCTGACTAACCTGCGCGAAAATGGGACCGTCTTTGCAATCTCCCTCCCCGTTCAGTGAAGGCACACCAATCTCTTCGCCCCCAGGCTGCCCAGCCCGTCCTCGCGGTAAAGGATGATTCACTCCTTGATATTTCCATATTTTCACCCTTAAGCGTAGTGCGGTGCAGCCATAATCCTTCGACGGCTCGTGATCCTTCTTGTATGTTCCAGCAAATTTTACAGATATGCTTATTCTCGTATCACCTTGCTCCTCATTATAGAGGATATCCTCAGGTTGCTCTCCTCGATCAACATATATTTCAGAAAGTCCAAACAAATCATTGGCATTTTTCGGGCCATTCCCGACGAACCCATACAAGTTAACCCCTCCAGCCTCCTCGATGGGATCTTTGGAGAGCCATCTTCCGACTTGGGGGCTGTAATATCTGAAGCCGTAGTTGTAATAGTCGGTCTCTGGGTCGAGGAACTGACCGTGGTACCCAAAATCAATATCAAAGCTACTGGTGGAGCGAACCGTCCAGCTTGCATCAGTAATCTCACGAAGTCCGAACGCGCTGAACTGGTAGCGCTCCTGCACGGCTCCTGAGGTATCCACCACCGAAGTCGGATCGTAGTAATCCATCAAGCAATAGAGCCGCTCGTTGAGGCTTCCATCTCCATCAGTATCCCGGTCCCGCCTGATCAACTCATCACGGTGATCAGGACGAGCTCCCCACAGGTATTGCTGCGAAGCATCCGTTGAGCTATCTTTCCGCTCTTCGATCGCTTTCCAGCTTTGATTGTAATAGCTGTGGTAAGCGGCTCCTCCCGTGTTGCGAACGGTACGCCGAGTTGTGCCATCGTATTCATAAGTCGCCACGGTGGTCGCACTTTCATCCTTCACTTCGACAACTCGTCCCCAAGCATCCCATTCGAGTTCGTAAAATTTGCTCCAGTCCCCGCTCACATCCGGCGGCATTTGCGTCGCTTGCCCCGCCTTATCGTAAAGGATGCCGTCATTGCTTCCATCGAGCTGTGTGATCTGGTTGTCCTGATTGTTCACCCGACTCTGATCCAGGGTTTCCAAGCCATCCGCACTAGAGGTATAACGCTCCCAGTTACCGGTGGCATCATAGTCGAAGTTCTCTTCCAACGCAGGTATCCCGCCGATGGCGGTTTGGTTCAGGTTCAGGTTACCTCGCGCAAAGTCGGTCACCTGATACAGGTCATCGTAGCCGTAGTGTTCGTCCTGGTTGGACGGAGCCGCAAGGTTCTTACGCCAAGTTCTGTTACCAGAGCGGTCGTAGCCATACTGGATACGGTCGAGTTCGGTGATTTCATCGTCGGTTTGCCAATTCATGTCCACGGTCCGACCGAAGCGATCATAACCAACATAGGGATCGCCGGAGTCTCGCTGGGGTTCTCCGCTATTGGCGATATAACTCAACTCGATGGAGGGTTCAGCGTAACCAAGCTCCACGTAGCGACTCGCTCCCACATAGGTGTAATCAACGAGGTTCTGCCCTTCCCCATTAACTTTCAAACTCGCCACTCGACTGAGGACATCGTCGAGGCTGTCGATTCCGTAAGCGTAATCAATTACTCTTCCATCGGGGTAGGTCATCGAAGTGCGCCGGTTAGTGTTGCCCGAGCCATCCTCGTAAGCGTAGCTCACCTTGGGCGTGGATCCGTCCACCATCCCACTGTGCGATTGAGCGTCCTCGCTCAACTGCCCAAAGTCGCTGTAGGTGTATTTCACCTCATTGAGCACCGCATCGACTGCGTCATAACTGGTCACTTTGGATGTCATTCCTCGCACTTCATATTCGGTCGCGATCCGCTTGACGGTTTCATCAATGCCGCTTCCGAAGGCTGTCACCTCGTCGTCTACGGTCCGGCCCAGCTTGTCAAAGCTATAAGTATGAACGGTTTCGTTGGGGTCTTTCTTAGTCTCAACTTGCCCTTGCCGATTGTAACTGTATTCGATTCGCTGGTAAGTCGCATCCCAGCCGTCTCCCACCGGATCGTGACTGTCATCGCTTTCAGGATAAATCTTGGCTCGAAGCAGGTCGTTGCGGGCTATATCCGAGTCGGACAAGGTCGTTCCGTAAACCCAGCGCGTCACCTGATTGCCGGTTTCAGCGTTCACCAGGGTCATCGTCGCCAATTGACTGTCGGCGGTATAGGTGTAGGCACTGATTCGCTCACCATCGTTGCAACAGTTCAGGTCGCTGCCGTGACAGCCACACCCCGCTTCATAAGCCGCTTCCACCTGGCGCAGGCTTCTTCCCGCCGCGTCGTTTTGCCAACGGCTCACCACTCCCATGGGATCGATCGTTGCCCCGGATTCTTCGTCGGCCCCGTAGCGTTGAGTCACCACAAGCACGGTATCAGAGCGTTCCGGCACCGTATCGGGGCGGTCAAGTTCAGCACCCCCATTGGTTCCGTAGTTGGCGTTGGCCACGTTTCTTCCAATCGGGTCATACCAGTTAGCGGTGTAGCTTCGACGCCCTTTCGGCTGGGCTCCGTTCGGTCCATTCAAAGCCCCAGTGCCAGTCACGTCAGGCGCGTCATGGAAGCGCTGGCTCGCAGATGCACTTATGACCTGACTCGCTTCGTCGTAGACGGTTTTGGCCTGCTCGATGACGATATCGTTGACGATGCTGTTTGCCGGACTGACAGCGCTTGCTGAGGCACTCAAGGAACCGGGATTGCCGTTTTCATCGTAGTAAGCACGCGTATAGCTGGTTGTCGAAGGAACGCCTTCTTTCAAGTAGCTCGTCTTACTGGCGAAGGGGTGGATTTCCACTGTGTCCACCATCTGGGTTTCGAAGGTGGTTTCCCGCAGTTTCACGTCGGTCCCGGCATTGCCTTGACGCACCAGGAGTTCCTTTTGGTATTCGGCCACAGCTCCCTCGGTTGGGTTTGTCGTATCGTAGTAGATATTCTCATACACAAGTCCGTCATTGGCTTTAAGCGTCACCGTCAGAGTGGTGCTCACATCTTTAACAGGTTCGGTCACACTCTGGATCGCAGAGGGCTTGGCCGCTACCGTGGGCAAACCAATCGACGAGAACTCACGATAGGTGAACCATTCTTTGCCCGTTCCCGATTCCTTGCGTTTGAACAACATTACCATTCCCGCCGGATTGGTGTAAACAACGTTCTCATTCCCATTGGGCAGGGTTTCAGTCGTTTGGATCGACCAGGTGTTCCAGTCAGTCACTCCCGGGGCATCCGCGTTCGGGGCGTAATCGTAAATAAACTCTTCGTTCCCTCCACGAATAAATTCTTTATGAACCCGTCTGTCGTCATGATAAGTGAAGTAATAACTGCTGAAGGGTTTCAGTTGGATGTCGTCGACCGATTCCGGGTCCAAGCCCAAGTTTAACAGCTTCGCATATCCCTCCGGACTGACCACATACTTGAGCCCGTGGGCGAACCCGTCCACGTCACCCGCCTTATAATACCGGTAGTAGGTCTGACGCAACACAGCCCAACTCTCACTTTCTGCATTGTACTCGGCGATGTCGGCTCGCTCCAGATCCCCGGTGGATCCACCATCATCCGTATCGATGTAGTAAGTATACTGCGCCTCTCTTACAGGAGTTCCGTTCACATTCAAGACGACCGCCCATAGCAAGCCCGCATTAGCCCCTTCCTCAAGGTAACTGTAATCGTAGCAACTGCTTTCCGCACCGGTTTCACTCTCATACTTCATCTGCACAAGCCGTCCAAAGGCATCGTATTGCGCTGTCGTCACATGACCGAAGGGATCGATCATGCTCTTAAGCTGTCCGCGAAGCACTCCCGGCACGCTCGCACTATTGTCGTAGAAGACCCAGCGCGTTCCGTTCTTACGGGTCAGGCAATACTCGGCAGATGCCGACTTGTGCACCAACTTCGCCTGGCTCGCGAAGGCTGCCGTCCAACCGCCTGATCCGTCACTCTTGAAGCGCAACGCCGAACCCGCATCAAACTGTACCACGATTCGAGCTTCGCTATCGACGGTCCGGAACACCAAATACGCCATCTGCCGCACAAACCAACTCGCACCGTTAACCCCATACGCGGCATTGGTCGCCCGATTGCTGTAACTCCGACGGTGCCCCCACGACACTCCAAAGCCATGTGAGCTCAGGTCGGTTTGCATCAGCTTGAGCATCCCGGTCCCGTATCGCACCGGATTTTCCGACTGACACTCTTCGGTCACCGGATCCTGCCCCTGCTCCCCACAACAAGTCTCCCCACAAGATTCACACCCACAGTCCTCAGTGCTTTCCGGCGTACAACTGCTGCTATAGCTTGATGACGACGAACTCGATGAAGGATGACTACTGCTCGATGAACTACTGCTCGAACTCGATGAGGGCGGGCCACTGCTCGATGAACTACTCGAACTGGAAGGGATACTGCTCGAACTCGAACTCGAACTCGACCACGAACTGGAAGAACTACTGCTCGATGAACTACTGCTCGATGAACTACTGCTCGACGAACTACTACTCGATGAAGAACTCGACGCCTCTTCTTTCACCAGATAGTTGCCGATTTGTCGCCCGATACCGTCGTAGACGAACTTCTCAACGGCTTCCCGACCTGCCGTCGTCTTCTTGATGACATTGCTGTCCTCATCATACCAGGTTTCACTCACCAGCGCTTTATTCCCCACCGCACCTATACTCGGATTAACGGCATAATCTTCACTCTTGTAATTTCGTCCCTGACTGTCGTAATACATCTTCCGACGACCCATCAGATTACCCGTCCCCACCGAGTCGTGGTATTGCTCCACCTCAATCACCCGCCCACTATTGTCGTAGGTATTACTGCTGATAAATGCGGTCGCACCATCGTTGGTCGTTGTGTCAATCTGACGGTCCTGGTAATCGTAGGTGTACTCAGTAATTCGGTCTTTCGTGGGGTCGATATCCTCCAGCGATAAGCCGTCAATCAGACTTGTTGTTTTCGTCAGGTTCCCGTTTCCTCCTCCGTTGTCACCGTCATATTCGTTGACCTCCACCTCAACCATGTTGTTCTCGGTCATCACGCCCCCTCCGGATGGATCACTGTCAGTCGCCCCTGTATCGTCGGTTCCCATCCAACGCGAAAGCGTCTTACCCAGCATGTCATAGACGGTACGAGTTATCGTCCCTCCGGCGCTCACCACCCGGTTGCGCCGATCCATACTGTCATACCCATAGACGGTTTCTTCATAGTTCTCGCCTTTCTCCCCTTCACCACAAGTAGGAACCTTGTGGTACACCCGCGTTGCCAACTCACGCCCCCACAGGTCGTAGATCGTTTTCCCCCACTTCACCCAACGCTCCTGAGGGAAAGTTTCCGCCCCATTCAACTCCCCAAAGTCAGTTTCGCGCTTCGCCTGGATATTATCGGTGATCCGGCCCAGATAGTCTTTCTTCACAATGCGGGCCAGACCAATCGTAGCATAACGTGGCGCAGATTCAGGTCCTGTCCGATATCCACTCGCGCTCCACTCTTCCCGGATATCATCTTGGAACACAGTAAATTGCACTGTCCGCACCGCAATCGATTTGGAACATTCGTCCAGCACTGCCTGATGTTCAGGGCCCAACGTTTTAGTAGATCGCCCCTGATCATCCACTTCGTAATCCGTTACCAGATGCGCTCCTCCCGATTCCAAGGTCGACCAATTCGCCGGAACCCCTTCGCTTAACGTCACATCCACATCCTCAACCTTGCGCACTACCGCTCCTGTCGCTAGATCGTATTCGTAACCGGTAATGTAACCTCTCCCATCCTTGAAGTAGGTTGTTTTCCCATATGCGTCATAACTGCTTGAAGACGTGTTCGCCACACCTGTTCCATTCTGTGCACCACCCACTTCGGGTTTCGTCGCCATCTCTTCACTCGGCTGATACGTCGGTGGCTCCGGAGGCAGACTACTGCTGCTCGAACTCGATGAGGAAGGGCTACTGCTCGAACTTGAACTGCTCGAACTTGATGAAGAACTCGAACTTGATGAAGAACTCGAACTTGATGAAGAACTCGAACTTGATGAAGAACTCGAACTACTACTCGACGAAGAACTACTCGGGAATGATGATGATGATGATGAACTGGAACTCATAGCACTTGGTTTCTATTGACTTTTTGAAAGGACTCAGACATTTCAAGCCGTTTGCAATTTATCTGTATTTCCACTACAGACCTTCGCATAAAACAAAACACAGTCAGTTCTGGCAAGAACTTTCTATACTTTTTTACAAACACATCCACCCCTCTCGAAATCCCCATAGATTCAACCACTCACAGGCCACTTGAAATGATAGCTACAAATAAACGGCTCTTCGCTAAACCGTGTGGAAAATGCTCTGACATCGAGGCCGAAAGGCATTGATGTTTGAAGGCGTGAACACCAATGACCTTTTTGCGCAGGCTCTCCCTCTCGTCGATCCTTGGACTATTACCGAAAGTCGATTTGAAGGCGAACCTAAAGAGCTGCTTCTAACCGTAGCGCTCAAGGAAGATACCCGTCGCCTACCCTGTCCTAAGTGCGATTGTCGGGGCTGCCCTATTCATGACCGGCGCGAACGCTCGTGGCGACACCTCAACTTCTGGCAATATCAAACCACTCTCACTGCGCAAGTTCCGCGTGTCTCCGACTGGATGGATTACTGCAACCACGAGAGGAAACATCAGATATTGAATTACGCCCCCCCTTGGAGCCACTACTACTCAGAAGAAGTAGAGAGTGTTGCCTGATTATCAATGAATCTTAATTTTCCCCTCCCCGCGGGGAGGGAGCAAGCCGGAGCAGCTTCGCGGCCCTGACAAAACCAAACCAACCTCGAAAGACAACATCAATAAAAACCAGATTTTACTGGCAACATTAAAGGGACCACTTCAATAAGACGTACCCTATGGAAGACCGAACATAAGAAAGTGGACCTGGTGCAGGCCATAGCGAGAGCGGCCTGGAACAAAGCCCCAACACAAATTTGAGAAAATTTGTCGAAAGGGTTCCGTTTGACTTTCACAATTAATCAATCAATTTCCAGTCACCTAAGTCGACTGATGCTTCTTCTTAAAAAAGTTCCCTCATTTTTAGAAGAAGAACAATGCCTGACACCCAGCTTTGATGTGTGGTGGAAGCAGCGTTCCTGATAATTCATCGACAGCTTTCGTGCAGCCAGGTGTGTTCTTAAAGGTGTAATCGTCAACTACGATGATACCGCCGGGCATCATGTGATCTTTGAGATATAAAAGTGATTCCTTGATTCCATGATAGGTGTCGATGTCCAGATGCACGAAGCTGTATTTGGTGTCTGCAGCCGTTTCGGGAAAGGTGCCCTTAAAAACCTGAATTCCCGAATGGAGGCGCAACTCCTGCAATGCTGTTTGCTTGGTCTTGAAACGCCCATCAGGGAGCTTCGTGCCGTCCACCTCTTCGTTCACATTCACCATACCTTCAAACGTGTCGTAGGCATGGACGGTGAGTGCGATTTCTGCCAAGGCGAATGTAACGCCACCGTTGAACACACCAATCTCTGCAACTGTGCTGCAGGATGTGTCGTCGATGGCTTTCTGCGCCAGCAGGATGACAGTACGGAATTTGTGCGGCCCCAACAGCGTCCATTCCTTGTAGCGCTGAAACAACTCGTCAGGATCAATCTTCGTTTTCATAATAGTGAGTATTCACCGAATCAGGCGCTGCTTCAACTCAAATATATATAGCACATCGGGCGGTTAACTTATGGAGGGTCTCATGACTATTCGCAGTCTCACCCCCCGTCAAAGGAAATGTGGCTCTTCGCTAAACCGTGTGGTGTTCAGAACAGATCAGGAAGAGGCTTTGGGAGGTTGGTAGCGACTCGTAGGTCACCTGCGAACCAGTAGGCTATCGCACGAAAGTTCTCGAAGTTGCGATACCCACGCGCGCGTTTCCGAGCCAGCTGAAGTTTTCCGTTAATCGCTTCAATCGCGGCACTGGTTGTCCAGTTTTCGTAGTAGGCGAGGATTCCGTCCCAATGCTCCTTGAGCGTTATCGCAAGCTTCTTGAAGGAGGTCAGCCGACTGCGCCTCGCCCACGAATACCAACTCTCAAAATGTAATTCTGCTAAATCCCGTGATGCGTAGTTCCACAGATCTCTAAGGAACTCACGCAGGTTCTTGGCGCGCTCTTTAACAAGGCGATTCCGTATCTCGCTCATCGCTTCTGAGAGTCTCTCTGCGTTGCCTCGCAGGGCCCACATTCCTCCTCGCCCGAGCCCTCCCGCTTCACTCGCAACCTCCTTGCGGACCACCTCGAAGGCTCCGCCTGCAAGCATCATGACATGGAAGCGATCAAACACCTTTTCTGCCTGGGGTATGCGTTCCCATATTGGTCTCGTAGTCGACATGCACATAACCGTCAGCGAACTGCTTCTTTCTCAGCTCTTCGAAAATTGGATTAAGGCATTCCGCGACAAAGGCCCATCGTCTGGCGGCTCAGACCAATGCCATGACGATGCAGGTAATTTTTTTCTGCCGATAAATCAGAAGATGGTCCGCGTATTTGCCGACGGTGATGTGGGCCAGAATCCCCGGACCAAGCATCCCACGTTCGATAAGTTTTTCGGGAAAAACTGCGACGATGGGCGCAACCTCAGGTTCTGCGATCCTTCACATACTTCGGACGAATCGTGAGACGCCTAAAAAAGCGGGCAGGCTCGCTATCGAGCGCCTCGCTCACATCCATCCCCGATGCGGTATCATGCCTCTGGACGGGCTTTAACTGGCTCCGGCTCACTATTTTCTCCTTGACGGTGAGATCTTCTGGCAGGCGTGGCTTGCGAGGGTCATCCGCTTCAATCAGTTCCTCCGGAGCGTCCTCCACGTCGGAGGCCTCGGGCATTCTCGGATCATCAAGGTTTCAAAGAGGTAGAGTTGGTTGGGATCGAGCTTTTCGCTCTTGGTTCCATGAAGCTGTCAAATGACGTAGTCGAGCTTCTGACGGAGAAGGCGAGTTTCTTCGCGGAGCTGCTCAATTTTAGATTGCGCTTGCTTCAGTTCCGTCATGATAAAAACCTCTAACAGAGACTTAAATTATGTCATTAAAAAACAGGATCACGCCACCCGAGTTCTCTCTCCCGTTCATACCAACCACGACGACATCCGGCCCGCAAATCGATTCCGTCAGTGAGCAGGGCAAGTGCTTCGGGTGTCAGTTTGAGTCGAACCTGCCCGGACTACGATGGCTTTGGCCAGAAAAAAGTTCCCTGATCCAAGCGCTTCGCCGAAACCCAAAGCCCGGTTCCATCGAAATAGAGCAGCTTAATACGGTTGCGCCTTTTATTGACGAAAACAAAGAGTGTGTCACGACCGAGTCGATTGTCTTCTACGTGTTGGCTGGCGAGAGAAAAAAGCCCATTGAAGCTTTTGCGCATGTCACAGGGATCGAGCGCAACGAATATCTTGAGGGCAGCGGTTCCGAGTCCAATCATCGCTGACCTCCCTTCTCGTGCTTGCGGAAGGCGATGATGAACCGGGCGGCAAGACTGACGGACGACTCGTTATCCACAAGCAAGCTCAGCCCCTCGCTGAATTGAATGACGAGTCGAGCCGTAACAGGTTTGGGGAATTCGACTTCCGAGAAGTGGACGCTTTCGCAGGTAACTCGCTTGCCTATGCCGTGCGATTGATTTGGATTGAATGGATTGTTTGCCATCCGACAAATCTAAACAGTCTTCGTCGTTCGACTATGAGGTCGATTTATTGACGCTTACGATTTACTGACGCATACCCGGTTCCGGCCATCATTGAAGCCGAACGAGAGAAATTGACAGCCTAATACCGAGGCTATGTCAACGGGGCGAAATTAGTGTCGCTTACGCTTCTTCGAATACGAAGGAGCTTCCTACGCGGGGCGAATTTAGCGACGCTTACGGTCAAACGCCTTTTCGCCTCGACCATTGAAGTAGAGGCTTAAGTCTGTGCCATTCTTGCCTGATACCGTATAGCTAACTACTTCACAGCTTAATCGATCGGGCTCATGATCTACTTTTTCCGAACACTTCTTGAGTAAAAAACAGCTAAACTGTTACTTCGACTATATAACTATTACTGTTCACTTCTAATTTTCAGAGGAAAGACTTTTGTGCTTTTCTCTTTACTCCCCGTGACAAACCAATCCTCACGAAAAACAATTTCTCGATCAGGCTCAACAATAAAACGCGAATATCGCCCTCCTTCTCCGTCCCCTCGACTCAAAACGAATGCAATTTTATTCTCTTCGACACCAAAGATTACTGAGCTTCGCCATACCGAAAATAGGTCCTCATACAAATCACTAGGAACAATGAACGTACGATGATTAAACGTGATTTGAATGGACTTAAGACGGCTTCCATCTGGCTCGATAACAAGGCGAACGGTCCCTGCTCCCAGTTTTGATGTTATAATCAAACTCGAGCTCAGAGGCAACTCAATCATATGATTTGTCGCAGATTGCAACCAAGCTGATCCATCTTCGGAAGATGCCGAGCAAGGAAGAAAAATTGCGAAAAACATGAGGCCCATAAAGAATGGTTTCAAGGTGTGTGTTTGCATAATACGATCTACTTAACTACAATCGCTCCTAATAGTTCAACCTCATCGAACTCTTCCCATTCGGTCACTTTACCAAATCTATTTCGAGTCTTTGGGGTTCGAATTCTCGTCTTCGGCCCGGGAGTTGTACTATTTACCAATTTTTCGAACGCAGCATGACAATCCTTACTTAAAACTATACATCCATTAGACCCTTTGTTATGTGCGTCTTCTAACCAGAGGTGAATTCTAAATTCAGATCTTCCCTTCTTGTCCCACATATCATCGCCAGGCGCCTTGTCCTGAGGGTCTAATATCCACGCATTTCCTCCCACGTTCGGGAACTCTGCATCTCCACCCTTAATACGTTGGTATATTTTATAAGTCCCTTGAGGCAGTGGACCAACATTTCTTTCTCGTGTATTCTTAGAATCATTGTCGCCGCAACTGCACTGATCCTTTTGGCAGTTGATTGTTTCTCCCTCTGACGATGCCGTAAACGTTTGATTTTCGATATCATACGTTGCTGTCACAAGCAGCCCTAAGTAATCATTTCCATTAACTCCATTATTCCCGACGAACCCGTAAAGGTTCGCCCCCCCCTGTTCTTCGATGGGATCTTTGGATAGCCATCTTCCAATTTGAGGTGAGTAATATCGGTAGCCGTAGCTGTAGTAGCCGGTCTCTGAGTCAAAGAACTGACCGTGGAACCCAAAGTCGAAGTCATACGAACTTGAGCCTTGCTCCACCCAATCCGCATCAGTAATCTCACGTAATCCAAACGCGCTGAACTGGTACCGTTCCTGGACGACTCCTGAGGTATCCACCACCGAAGTCGGATCGTAGTAATCCATCAAGCAATACAGGCTTTCATCCAGCGTCCCGTTGCCATCGGTATCCCGATCCCGCCTGATCAATTCATCACGGTGATTGGGACGCGCTCCCCACAGGTATTGCTGCGAAGCATCTGCCGAGCTGCCTTCCCGCTCTTCGATCGCTTTCCAATTATCGCTAAAGTAGCTGTGATATGCGGTTCCCCCGGTCGTGCGGACGATGCGGCGGGCCTTCCCATCATATTGGTAGGTGGCCACGGTGGCCGCACTTTCATCCTTCACCTCGACGAGTCGTCCCCAGGCATCCCATTCGAGTTCGTAATACTTGGCCCAATCCCCGCTCACATCCGGCGGCATTTGCGTCGCTTGACCAGCTTTGTCGTAGAGGATGCCGTCATTGCTTCCATCGAGTTGGGTAATCTGGTTGTCCTGATTGTTCACCCGACTCTGATCCAGGGTTTCCAAGCCATCCGCACTAGAGGTATAACGCTCCCAGTTACCGGTGGCATCATAGTCGAAGTTCTCTTCCAACGCAGGTATCCCGCCGATGGCGGTTTGGTTCAGGTTCAGGTTACCTCGCGCAAAGTCGGTCACCTGATACAGGTCATCGTAGCCGTAGTGTTCGTCCTGGTTGGACGGAGCCGCAAGGTTCTTACGCCAAGTTCTGTTACCAGAGCGGTCGTAGCCATACTGGATACGGTCGAGTTCGGTGATTTCATCGTCGGTTTGCCAATTCATGTCCACGGTCCGACCGAAGCGATCATAACCAACATAGGGATCGCCGGAGTCTCGCTGGGGTTCTCCGCTATTGGCGATATAACTCAACTCGATGGAGGGTTCAGCGTAACCAAGCTCCACGTAGCGACTCGCTCCCACATAGGTGTAATCAACGAGGTTCTGCCCTTCCCCATTAACTTTCAAACTCGCCACTCGACTGAGGACATCGTCGAGGCTGTCGATTCCGTAAGCGTAATCAATTACTCTTCCATCGGGGTAGGTCATCGAAGTGCGCCGGTTAGTGTTGCCCGAGCCATCCTCGTAAGCGTAGCTCACCTTGGGCGTGGATCCGTCCACCATCCCACTGTGCGATTGAGCGTCCTCGCTCAACTGCCCAAAGTCGCTGTAGGTGTATTTCACCTCATTGAGCACCGCATCGACTGCGTCATAACTGGTCACTTTGGATGTCATTCCTCGCACTTCATATTCGGTCGCGATCCGCTTGACGGTTTCATCAATGCCGCTTCCGAAGGCTGTCACCTCGTCGTCTACGGTCCGGCCCAGCTTGTCAAAGCTATAAGTATGAACGGTTTCGTTGGGGTCTTTCTTAGTCTCAACTTGCCCTTGCCGATTGTAACTGTATTCGATTCGCTGGTAAGTCGCATCCCAGCCGTCTCCCACCGGATCGTGACTGTCATCGCTTTCAGGATAAATCTTGGCTCGAAGCAGGTCGTTGCGGGCTATATCCGAGTCGGACAAGGTCGTTCCGTAAACCCAGCGCGTCACCTGATTGCCGGTTTCAGCGTTCACCAGGGTCATCGTCGCCAATTGACTGTCGGCGGTATAGGTGTAGGCACTGATTCGCTCACCATCGTTGCAACAGTTCAGGTCGCTGCCGTGACAGCCACACCCCGCTTCATAAGCCGCTTCCACCTGGCGCAGGCTTCTTCCCGCCGCGTCGTTTTGCCAACGGCTCACCACTCCCATGGGATCGATCGTTGCCCCGGATTCTTCGTCGGCCCCGTAGCGTTGAGTCACCACAAGCACGGTATCAGAGCGTTCCGGCACCGTATCGGGGCGGTCAAGTTCAGCACCCCCATTGGTTCCGTAGTTGGCGTTGGCCACGTTTCTTCCAATCGGGTCATACCAGTTAGCGGTGTAGCTTCGACGCCCTTTCGGCTGGGCTCCGTTCGGTCCATTCAAAGCCCCAGTGCCAGTCACGTCAGGCGCGTCATGGAAGCGCTGGCTCGCAGATGCACTTATGACCTGACTCGCTTCGTCGTAGACGGTTTTGGCCTGCTCGATGACGATATCGTTGACGATGCTGTTTGCCGGACTGACAGCGCTTGCTGAGGCACTCAAGGAACCGGGATTGCCGTTTTCATCGTAGTAAGCACGCGTATAGCTGGTTGTCGAAGGAACGCCTTCTTTCAAGTAGCTCGTCTTACTGGCGAAGGGGTGGATTTCCACTGTGTCCACCATCTGGGTTTCGAAGGTGGTTTCCCGCAGTTTCACGTCGGTCCCGGCATTGCCTTGACGCACCAGGAGTTCCTTTTGGTATTCGGCCACAGCTCCCTCGGTTGGGTTTGTCGTATCGTAGTAGATATTCTCATACACAAGTCCGTCATTGGCTTTAAGCGTCACCGTCAGAGTGGTGCTCACATCTTTAACAGGTTCGGTCACACTCTGGATCGCAGAGGGCTTGGCCGCTACCGTGGGCAAACCAATCGACGAGAACTCACGATAGGTGAACCATTCTTTGCCCGTTCCCGATTCCTTGCGTTTGAACAACATTACCATTCCCGCCGGATTGGTGTAAACAACGTTCTCATTCCCATTGGGCAGGGTTTCAGTCGTTTGGATCGACCAGGTGTTCCAGTCAGTCACTCCCGGGGCATCCGCGTTCGGGGCGTAATCGTAAATAAACTCTTCGTTCCCTCCACGAATAAATTCTTTATGAACCCGTCTGTCGTCATGATAAGTGAAGTAATAACTGCTGAAGGGTTTCAGTTGGATGTCGTCGACCGATTCCGGGTCCAAGCCCAAGTTTAACAGCTTCGCATATCCCTCCGGACTGACCACATACTTGAGCCCGTGGGCGAACCCGTCCACGTCACCCGCCTTATAATACCGGTAGTAGGTCTGACGCAACACAGCCCAACTCTCACTTTCTGCATTGTACTCGGCGATGTCGGCTCGCTCCAGATCCCCGGTGGATCCACCATCATCCGTATCGATGTAGTAAGTATACTGCGCCTCTCTTACAGGAGTTCCGTTCACATTCAAGACGACCGCCCATAGCAAGCCCGCATTAGCCCCTTCCTCAAGGTAACTGTAATCGTAGCAACTGCTTTCCGCACCGGTTTCACTCTCATACTTCATCTGCACAAGCCGTCCAAAGGCATCGTATTGCGCTGTCGTCACATGACCGAAGGGATCGATCATGCTCTTAAGCTGTCCGCGAAGCACTCCCGGCACGCTCGCACTATTGTCGTAGAAGACCCAGCGCGTTCCGTTCTTACGGGTCAGGCAATACTCGGCAGATGCCGACTTGTGCACCAACTTCGCCTGGCTCGCGAAGGCTGCCGTCCAACCGCCTGATCCGTCACTCTTGAAGCGCAACGCCGAACCCGCATCAAACTGTACCACGATTCGAGCTTCGCTATCGACGGTCCGGAACACCAAATACGCCATCTGCCGCACAAACCAACTCGCACCGTTAACCCCATACGCGGCATTGGTCGCCCGATTGCTGTAACTCCGACGGTGCCCCCACGACACTCCAAAGCCATGTGAGCTCAGGTCGGTTTGCATCAGCTTGAGCATCCCGGTCCCGTATCGCACCGGATTTTCCGACTGACACTCTTCGGTCACCGGATCCTGCCCCTGCTCCCCACAACAAGTCTCCCCACAAGATTCACACCCACAGTCCTCAGTGCTTTCCGGCGTACAACTGCTGCTATAGCTTGATGACGACGAACTCGATGAAGGATGACTACTGCTCGATGAACTACTGCTCGAACTCGATGAGGGCGGGCCACTGCTCGATGAACTACTCGAACTGGAAGGGATACTGCTCGAACTCGAACTCGAACTCGACCACGAACTGGAAGAACTACTGCTCGATGAACTACTGCTCGATGAACTACTGCTCGACGAACTACTACTCGATGAAGAACTCGACGCCTCTTCTTTCACCAGATAGTTGCCGATTTGTCGCCCGATACCGTCGTAGACGAACTTCTCAACGGCTTCCCGACCTGCCGTCGTCTTCTTGATGACATTGCTGTCCTCATCATACCAGGTTTCACTCACCAGCGCTTTATTCCCCACCGCACCTATACTCGGATTAACGGCATAATCTTCACTCTTGTAATTTCGTCCCTGACTGTCGTAATACATCTTCCGACGACCCATCAGATTACCCGTCCCCACCGAGTCGTGGTATTGCTCCACCTCAATCACCCGCCCACTATTGTCGTAGGTATTACTGCTGATAAATGCGGTCGCACCATCGTTGGTCGTTGTGTCAATCTGACGGTCCTGGTAATCGTAGGTGTACTCAGTAATTCGGTCTTTCGTGGGGTCGATATCCTCCAGCGATAAGCCGTCAATCAGACTTGTTGTTTTCGTCAGGTTCCCGTTTCCTCCTCCGTTGTCACCGTCATATTCGTTGACCTCCACCTCAACCATGTTGTTCTCGGTCATCACGCCCCCTCCGGATGGATCACTGTCAGTCGCCCCTGTATCGTCGGTTCCCATCCAACGCGAAAGCGTCTTACCCAGCATGTCATAGACGGTACGAGTTATCGTCCCTCCGGCGCTCACCACCCGGTTGCGCCGATCCATACTGTCATACCCATAGACGGTTTCTTCATAGTTCTCGCCTTTCTCCCCTTCACCACAAGTAGGAACCTTGTGGTACACCCGCGTTGCCAACTCACGCCCCCACAGGTCGTAGATCGTTTTCCCCCACTTCACCCAACGCTCCTGAGGGAAAGTTTCCGCCCCATTCAACTCCCCAAAGTCAGTTTCGCGCTTCGCCTGGATATTATCGGTGATCCGGCCCAGATAGTCTTTCTTCACAATGCGGGCCAGACCAATCGTAGCATAACGTGGCGCAGATTCAGGTCCTGTCCGATATCCACTCGCGCTCCACTCTTCCCGGATATCATCTTGGAACACAGTAAATTGCACTGTCCGCACCGCAATCGATTTGGAACATTCGTCCAGCACTGCCTGATGTTCAGGGCCCAACGTTTTAGTAGATCGCCCCTGATCATCCACTTCGTAATCCGTTACCAGATGCGCTCCTCCCGATTCCAAGGTCGACCAATTCGCCGGAACCCCTTCGCTTAACGTCACATCCACATCCTCAACCTTGCGCACTACCGCTCCTGTCGCTAGATCGTATTCGTAACCGGTAATGTAACCTCTCCCATCCTTGAAGTAGGTTGTTTTCCCATATGCGTCATAACTGCTTGAAGACGTGTTCGCCACACCTGTTCCATTCTGTGCACCACCCACTTCGGGTTTCGTCGCCATCTCTTCACTCGGCTGATACGTCGGTGGCTCCGGAGGCAGACTACTACTGCTCGAACTTGAACTGCTCGAACTTGATGAAGAACTACTCGAACTCGATGAGGAAGGGCTACTGCTCGAACTTGAACTGCTCGAACTTGATGAAGAACTCGAACTACTACTCGACGAAGAACTACTCGGGAATGATGATGATGATGATGATGATGAACTGGAACTCATAGCACTTGGTTTCTATTGACTTTTTGAAACGACTCAGACATTTCAATCCGTTTGCAATTTATCTGTATTTTCACTACAGACCTTCGCATAAAACAAAACACAGTCAGTTCTGGCAAGAACTTTCTATACTTTTTCACAAACACATCCACCCCTCTCGAAATCCCCATAGATTTACACACACACAAACCCTACAAAACAAGGCAAATACAAGAGATTTAACTCAAAACCACCTTTTGCCAATCTTGACGAATTTATCTCGATATTTTACACATGCCTCTTCATTCTAAGGCTCACAGAACATTTCTTGAACAATTTTAGCCGACAGCATATTTCTGTCACCGTATCCACGGACTACTGATTTCCCACATATTACTTGAATTCTTCTTTCAAATTGGGAAAGGTCAGCTGGACCATAAGTGCATTGGCCGCAACCGCCCAGCAATCACCATTTCACGCTCTCCCACATCCAATCGCCCAAATTTAGCGAGCTTGCAGTATAGATAACATTTCAGCCCCCCCCTCCCTATGCAATGGAATCCCCAAACTAAATAGATCTGGTGAATTTACAATAATGAACGACAAATTACTGGTATCAGCGAACAAAATCCGGTCGAAGGTATTCCTTGGAGGAACGATTAGCAGTTTTGAGTCCGACGGAAGAAATCAATTCTCCCTCCTCATAAGGCATGGTTTAAATCCTGATTCCGACTTCCTTGATATCGGTTGCGGCTGCTTACGGGGCGGATACTGGACTATGCGATTTTTGGATCGTTGTAAATATTTCGGTATTGAACCGAACCGAGAAATGCTTAAAGCAGGTATCGACGAAATCATCGGATCCGAGCTAATCTCCGACAAAAAACCAAGCTTCAACAACAATGAAGCATATGATTTTTCAGTCTTTGGGAGAAAACAAAGATTCGACTATGTGATGGCTGGGTCGATTTGGACACACGCCCCGAAAAACGATATTTCAATCATGATGCGACAATTCAAAAGCCACAGCAAACCAACAAGTATAATGTTCGCATCATTCGTGCGGGCACAATCGACACAACAAGATTATAAAGGGATGGAATGGGTAGGCAAGAGCCACAAATCGGACAAAGCAGGGCTAGTTCAGCACTTTCTACCATTCCTCGAAAAAATGGCGACTGAGAACGGCGTCTTCCTCGAGCACCTTAACCCTAATCGATTCGGTTCGATCTCCTGGCTAAAAGTAACTCCAAGCCAAAGCTAGGAAAGATTATGCCCCCCTCAAAAAGTCCTAAGAAAATTGTATTCAGCAACTCCCTTTCTCCCGGGGATATTGTAATGCTGACTGCTGCTGTTCGTGACCTCCACGAATGCAATCCGGGTAAGTTTAAAACAGATGTTCGAACTACAGCAAAACCGCTATGGGAACACAACCCCCACATCTCTCCTTTGTGCGAATCTGACGAAGATGTGGAATTGGTGCAATGCGAATACCCCCTAATACATAACAGCAATCAGCGTCCCTTTCATTTTATCCACGGATTTGCCCAATTCATATCAGATAAACTAGGTGTTCCAGTGATTCCCTCAGAGTTCAAGGGGGACATTCACCTCAGTAAAGAAGAGCAAAACTGGATTCCCCAGATAGAAGAAATAACCGGATCTGCTTCTCCATATTGGATTATTGTCGCCGGAGGCAAGATGGATTATACCATTAAGTGGTGGAGCCCAGAACGCTTTCAGAAAGTTGTGGATCACTTCGATGGCCGAATTCAGTTCGTTCAAGTCGGAGAGAAAGATCACCACCACACTTCTCTGAAAAACGTGATTGATCTAAGAGGCAAGACAGATATTCGCCAATTGGTGCGCTTAGTCTACCACTCACAAGGTGTTCTAAGCCCAGTTACATTCTTGATGCACTTGGCTGCAGCAGTGCCGACGAAGTCGGGTCAATTGGCAAGCAGACCATGCGTTGTTGTTGCCGGAGGAAGAGAGCCTTCGCATTGGGAAGCTTACCCCGGGCATCGCTTTCTTCACACACAAGGCGCCCTACCTTGCTGCGAAACCGGAGGATGCTGGAAAGCGCGAACAGTTCCAATCGGCGACGGAGATCAAAAAGACCGGAGGGAGAATCTATGCGAGCGAGTAGCGGAAAATGGACTTCCCCGATGCATGGATATGATATCAGAGCACGAGGTAATTTCAGCAATACAGAGTTATTTCGATGGCGGCGTTATTCGATTCATTGATTCCAAAAAAATTGAAACACCAGCACCACAAACATCGGAATTGAGCGTTCCAAATTCTGTCGAATCAAATTCAGAGGGGTCCCAACATCGCGGGACACCTAAATGGGGGATCAAAATTTACTCTCTTCGCCGATCTGGGACTCATGCAATCACCAATTGGATCTCAAGCCATTTTACTGGAAATATATTTTATGCAAATGACGTTCTGAATCGCCACTCTAATTTGGAATCTGGATTTGAGTGCGATGTTTTGCCCGCTATTGACGGGCGTGTACGTGTTCCACTCGATTTTAGTTCATCAAATTCGTCGGATGTCTCAATCGCTATTTTTGAAGACGTCAATTTTGGCTCGATATGGGAGGGCGAAGAGAAGGCATTCTCTGGGAAGCGAACAAATCTTAGAATCTTAGTTTTACGCGATCCATTCAACATGCTCGCCAGCAGAATGGCACTAACAAAGAGAAAAAAGAGCAAATTTATAACTGACCGAATGCTAAAAACGAATGGGAATGTTCCTGTCTGCGTGTCAATCTGGAAATCTTATGCACGACAATTTTTAGAGCTTAAAAAAACGAACTCTTCCTCAGATATCGCAGTCAATTACAATCGTTGGGCTGTCGACGGTTCGTATCGTCACGAAATCAGTGAACAATTGAACCGGCCATTCACCGATTCGGAAAAGGAACGCGTCCCTGGGGATGGATTCGGAAGTTCCTTCGATGGGGTTCGCCTGAACAATAATGCTTCAAAAATGAAAGTTCTCGAACGGTGGAGATCGTTCGAAGATGACCCGGACTTCAAGCGGTGGATAAATGACGACGAACTTCAATCTCTCTCAGAAGATATTTTCGGAAAAATCACGTAATTGTGTAATATGATCAATTACAATGGCTTCGCTTGAAGGCCTGATCGCGACAAAGATTTACCCCAAACCAGAGCGCCTAAAAGGCACCGAGAGATCAGGATACGGTGCGAGACAATATTCAGCTACATCTAGCTCGAGCAAAGTCGGCCAACTCAGTCGGAACATTATCTCTGAACCTTTTGGCCAACCATTCTATTTGTCCTGATTAGGACAAATCCCTATCGTATCAAAGGCTACTAATTTTAATGCTATCAGGACTTCTCGATAATCTTCTCAAGAAGTTCGTCAGAAGAAATAGGAGAAGTCCCGTGCCTGCTAACAACTATGCCTGCTGCGATATTTGCTAGCTTGGCGGATGTTTCAAGCGGTTCTCCGATCGCTAGTGCAGCAGAAAGAACCGCCACTACTGTATCACCAGCTCCAGAGACATCGAATACTTCTCTCGCCTCAGTTTCAAGCCGCCCGATGACCTTGCCATTTTCTCCAAGCAGCATACCCTCGGAGCCAAGCGTTATGACCAGTCTCTCTGAGCCAAATTTGGAAAATATAGAATCCATTACAGCTTTATCATCAAACGCCTGCGCGGGATCGCTGCCAAATCCAGCCAGCTGCAGCGCCTCACTGCGATTTGGTGTCATTAACGTCATACCAGAAAGATCGAGATAACGTTTAGGTTTCGGATCTACAACTAAAAGAGGAGGATTGGATATCTCACCTGCTACTTCTCTTACGGCCCTAATCAGGGCGTCGTCGACAACCCCTTTTGCATAATCAGAAAACACTACAGCATCCGCGTCTCCAATAACCTCGCGAATTTGCTGACGATTGAAACAATGAGAAATTCCATATGAGGAAGAGTCCAACTCCCGATCAATACGACAAAGCTGTTGCCCCTGGGCGACGACTCGCGTTTTTATGATTGTAGCTGCGTTCTCACTTTCTCCAACTGATGAAAGAGCGATACGACGCTGCACCAGGATATTTTGAAGAATTCCCCCTTCAGCGTCGTTCGAATACGCACCGACAAGAGTGACAGGAACTCCCAGGGCGGCGAAATTGTGCGCCACATTGGCCGCGCCCCCGAGACAATAACTGTTTCCAGTGATTGAAACCACCGGAACGGGCGCTTCCGGAGAAATCCGTGAAACATCACCCGTAATGTAGTGATCAAGCATGACGTCACCGATCACGACAACCCGCAATTCCGAAAACCTTTCAAGTATTTTTGCAATGTCCAAGTGAAGAAATGAAGTTTATTACCAGTCTTGATTCTCGATCACTTCGAGCCAGGCGTGAAGAATAAAAGTATGCATCTCCTGAATCCTAGCGGTGTTGCTGTTTGGAACAACAATAGAAAAATCAGATATAGCCTTAATTTTACCGCCTGCGTTTCCAGAAACCAAAATAGTGGTGACACCGTTTTTACAAGCCGCTTCAAAAGCGTGGGCGATATTCTCAGAATTCCCACTCGTAGAAAATCCAACTAAAATATCACCAGCGCCACCTAAAGCTTCAATTTGCCTGCTGAAGATCGAATCAAATCCATCGTCGTTTCCGATGCAAGTGATGGCCGAGCAGTCTGCGTTGAGTGAGATTGCAGGAAACGGGCGACGTTTACCCCGATAATAACCGATTAATTCCTCGCAAAGGTGCATGGAATCGGTAGCGCTTCCTCCATTGCCGCAGGCATAAACAGTCTTTCCCGTTCGAAGTCGCTCGAGCAATACATCACCAGTCAATTCGATATCCTCCAGTATCGATCCGAGGCCGGCGACACAGCTTTTTAGCGATTCATATTCCTTTTTAACAAGTGACATAATATCATTTTAACAATCTCAGTCGGATCGCTCAAGCTGGATCCATGGTTCTAATTTTCTCAATCAGTCGAGTCGCGCTTATGCCTTCAGCGTACGGCAGAAATTGTATCCTCGTTCCGATCTTGTCGAGCGCATCCCTCTCTTCCCCGTGCAGCGTGTCCAAAGTGTAGTCCCCTGCCTTAACGTAAACATCGGGCTCTAATATTCGAATCTCCTTTGTGATCCTTTTGGTGTTGAATATGACAACACGACTAACACAGCTCAAACCAGCAAGGCAAAAAGCTCGTTCTTGCTCCGGAACAATTGGCCGGCTCGCTCCTTTTAGGCCGTGGACACTTTCATCACTGTTGAGCAGTATCCAAAGCTCGTCTCCAAGCTGGCTCGCTTCCTGTAATGAATAGACATGCCCAGCATGGAGCAAATCAAAACAGCCATTCGTCAGAACAATGGCTTTGCCTTCTCTCCTAATTTTTTTTCGCTCCACATCAGCTTCTTCCACTGAAATGAGCTTACAATTGCTAAGATGATTCATATTTCGACCTCCTACCCTAAGTGTTGATTCCTGGTTAAGTAATTTTTCATGTAATCATCAACGGCTTCCTGAATCGTAAATCCGGTATTCCCATAGCCTAATCTTCGCAGTTTTTCAATGTTAGCTAGAGTATAATACTGATACTTTCCCTTCAATGAATCGGGCATATCGATATAACGAATATTTGGTTCGAGATCGAGCGAATGAAAAACTGATTTAGCCAGTGTATTCCAAGATGTCGCAACACCGCTCCCCAAGTTGAAGATTCCTGTCGCGTTTTGATCACTTGCCAGATGCAGAGTCATTGCCACTGCATCCTTTATGTACAAAAAATCTCGCATTTGGTCACCGTCTCCGTAATTTGGGTTATAGCTCTTGAAGAGGCATATTTCGCCAGATTCTTGAATCTGATCATAAGACTTTGCGACCAGACTTCGCATATCGCCTTTGTGGCTCTCGTTTGGGCCGAAAACATTGAAGTATTTGAGCCCGACAATATGATCAAACCACTTGTTGCGCCTAGCATAAAGATCAAACAGCTGCTTTGAATAAGCGTACATATTTAAGGGAAGAAACTGATTCAGGTCTTCGACTTGATCGTCCATTCCCTTGCTGCCGTCTCCGTAGGTTGCCGCGCTTGAAGCGTAGAGAAAGCGAATCCCTCGACTTAAGGCAGTTCCAGCAAGCACTTTAGAATATTCGTAATTGTTCTGGATCAGATAACCGGCATCCCTTTCAGTGGTAGACGAGCACGCGCCTAGATGAAAAATTGTTTCGAATTGATCAAAGTAGGCTGAGTTTTTCTCCGCTAAACTGAGTAACTTGTCCGCCTCCAAATAATCGGCAATCCGAAGAGAGAGCAAATTTTTGTATTTCTCATCGCTGCCAAGAAAATCAGCAACCACTATGTCATCCCGACCAGATTTATTCAGCGCGTGCACCAGTGCACTGCCGATGAAGCCCGCACCTCCAGTCACAAGTATCTTATTTTCGTTACTCATTGCAAAAATCTAATTGATGATTTTTCTCTTTTTTTTGCTACTCACTATGTTGCCACAAGATCGACTGAACACAGGAGGCGAAATCATGTCTCAGTTCATGCTCGCCCGTAATTTTATTTGCCCTACTTTTATCAGGCATCTCTGATAGGCCACACTCAACGCCCCACGCTCTAGCGCCAGTGCCCCAGGCTGTCTCGAGATCCACCATATTGTCACCGATCACGTGCGCTTCAGTGGGCGATATTTGAGAATGAGCACATGCTTGATTGATAAATCGAGGAGAGGGCTTTCGATATCCGTCTTCGACATCAGGCGACTCTGGAGCAATACACCACCCGGCAATCGCTGCGATTTCAATGTCGAGCAGCTCGAAAAGTCTCTCCTGGCAAGCGTGTACTCTATCAATAGTAAAGAACCCTCTACCAACACCCGACTGGTTGGTGAAAATAAAGAACGGAATATTGCATTTCAAAATCTCTTGAACCGCGATTTTCACACCGGGGAGCAATTCAACGTCGTCCGGATTATTCAAATATTCATGGTGCTGAATGAGGGTGCCATCGCGGTCTGAAAAAATCGCGGTTTTGGGATTCAAACAAGCGAAACGCGGATTCAGCCATACATTCTCCATAGTTCACCTTACCGCTTTGACGCTATTTTTGTAGGCGAATAAATTAAAGCTCCCCCCTGTTGAGTGCGAGCAGCCTAGACGGATTACGCTTTTGATCCATTCGGTGCTTTACAAACACTTAGGGCCATGACATTTCCTGTTCACTTAACACTTGGGATTTCGTCGAGTGTTACAAGGATGTCAAAAATGCTATTAGTTCTCGGCATTGACGAGCCCAAATGTCACCGTGATTTTCTATCAACTCTTTCGATGCGTTTACAATCCAATAATTGGAATCTCTGGCCAGCGGGGGAACTGGCTCTCCCTCATACATTGCTGGCTTCGGCGAATCCTGCGTGAGGTCCTATGCAGTCGGATAGTTTTCCCATCATGCTTCGAAGTGTGAAACACACCGAGCAGTGCCTTCTGATTGAGATCGAACTCAAATGGATCAAGGACGGCTTCGTCCGGGTCTGAAGCAGGAACAAACCATCGATTGATCAGGAAGGGGTTGTGCCCTGGAGTCTTTTTATAAAAGTAACTTTGGTAGACCCGCTTAGGAAGCTCAGGATCACCCCTTACAGCATCCGGATCTACATAGTATCTCGACATTCTCAAAGAGAACGGCGAGAAAAGACTTTCCAAGGTATGAATAAATTAGCCGCTATTTCAGTTTTGCAGAACGATTTTACCGCGCTCAATCAGCAGCAGTTGGCTTAGAGCGAGCGCTTCGTTCAAGTGAGATTTGAACACGGCCCTGCGAGTCAACTTTGAGTAGCTTGTATGTTGGCGCAACTCCAGGTTCCGTTGAAGATGTCATAGGTTCAAAGCCTACGACGCATTCAACGGACGCTCCATTTGAAGCTCACAATTGAGTTAACCGTTACTCAGTTTATCACTGAGACCGGCTCGAGTTGACTAACGACCCAAAAATTATACAGGATTTTTATACACGAAACTACAAAATCGGTGAAAAATCATGCAAACCAGTGAAAAGCCTCGCAAAAACAAAACCTCACAACACCTTAATTGTAAGCTACTTGCAAATACACAATACGTTTCAACAATTCGTCTATCGAGAACCTGAATCTAGCGCGCTCACCGATGGCATCACGTAAGCCTACCATTATAAAATAATTGCTACAAATTGACGTCTGTAGCGCCAATTTGCTCACCGGTCCTTCAGCCAACTATTGCAAACCTCCTTCTCTCCGCGCTCCTACACGCTCTGGGCTTGACCCTGGCAGTGAGCAAAAAGGGATTCCAGCAGAAGCTTTTATGTCCCAACTGTAATTTAGAAGCGAGAAAGCGAGTTGCTCTCGAAAGCATTCGTGTGAAAACGCGTAAAAAGAGTGTCGCCGATTTTTCCCTCGCGGAAATTTGAGAGCTGAAAATCGCCCCACAATGATGCCCGGAAATTCAGAAATGCCCGAAAATTGCCCGGCTGGGTTTGAGCTTTATGCTTTGTTGCCGCGAAGGGCGGCGTAAGTCGTTGAAAATAAAGGAAGTGGGCAGAGAAGGATTCGAACCTTCGAAGGCATAGCCAGCAGATTTACAGTGTGGCAGGAAGCACGGTAGAGGTGATCAAAGAAGGGGCTGTAGAGATTCTTACCGTAATAAATCGTAAATTTCTCTCTTAATCCGGAAGGATATGCCTCATCAAACTTTTCGGAATGATGTCGGAACTGCCGAAAAAACCAAAGTTTGGCGGGAAACAAAGAAATTCACTGCCCCCAGCCCATCAGAGCAAAACAAGCCCCCCCTTTTTTTTGCACCCCTGATTCCTCAGGCTGAAATTTCAACATCGTAACTTGTTTATAATAAGTAGGGCCGGTGGGGTTCGAACCCGCGACCAAGGGATTATGAGAAGACCTGAAAGTGACCGGCGATTTCGCCTGCCTCGCTCATGCGATTCTCGGAATTCGGCACAGGTAGAATTCTAAATCACGAAACGGGAGAGGCTATGTTAATCGAAGAATTGGGACGGCATTTTGCCATCGGGGGTCGCAAAGAGGCGGAAGGGCTTGCCGCAGGAAATCACGGCTTCTGGAATGTCATTTCTCTGGTCGGCCCCGGGGATTTGGCCTTTCCGGATCATCAGGGAGCAAAGTCAGTTCACTCCGAACTTCTCACGGGCTGGGAAGATCCCGATGAAGTTTACTCCGTGAACAAGCGGCACCTCGAACGCATTTTCGCCCACGTCGACGAGCTAGATTTCACGGAGCCCCTTCTTGTTCATTGCGCCCAGGGGTTGGGCCGAAGCCCTGCGGTGACCTTGGGCGTCGTTGCAAGGGCGCTATTTCTCGACGGGGAGGATGATCCTGCACCCCAATCGATCGGGTGAGGACAATCAATACACCTACTTCATGGGCGCGAGCCGGGCGAAGCAGCTACTGGCGGTGGTGCACGGGTGATGCGGGGATACTAGCGACCACTCACTCTTCCTGACAAATCTCAGCCGATACTCCTTTGATCTCATACCCGGACACCAAAGCGGCAAATACTTCGCTCCACAGATACCTCCGAATGCGCCCGATCTTAAGACCAGGAATGATCCCGTTGGCGGTCCAGCATTGGATCGTTCGCTCGGTAACTTTAACTTTTCTGGCAAGTTCACGGGTAGTTAAAAACTCGGAGTCGTTGACTGGAATCATGATCTCAACCTTGAAAGAGCTTATTTTTCTCGGAAACCTGCGTGACATGGAATCGGGCCACATGGCAAACCAAGTTGAACGAGAATCTTAGCCTGGCTCGGCACCATCTTTCTCGCCCTCCCGAACGCCTTCTCAGCGGGTGTTTCTTGAGCTGGACCAAGGCTGGAGCGCTCCCTTTTGACAACGCCCCCCCTTTTGATCAACGTTAGTAAAAAAACAACATCCTAACAAACACACCTCTTTTTGTATACTGTTTTTGTATACTGCCCCCTCACAAATGGGAGCATTTGGGGCCAAATGAGACAGTTTTCATAAAATAGCCTCACCTCAATCCCACTAACAGAACTCCTCTTTTTATTTTTGTAACCCGCTTATATAAAGTCATTTACAAAGTCTCTCCTCCTGAGAGCTGCTCCCCTGAAGAGGGATTCTTGAACGCGAATGGGCGGGTGTAAACGAGATGCTCTACCGCTGAGCTATTCGCGCGTTGTTTTGGGAAGGGCGCAAAGCTAATGCGTTTTTTTCACCCTTCAACCAAAAGTAATCAAGATTGTTCTGAAAGCTTGATTACTCCGACTGAGCCTCGCCGGGCTTGGCCCATGTTAATTTCCTCGTAGGTCTGAATGACGACGAACCCGTCGCCCTTGAACTGCATTTGAAAAGATTCGCTGCTGCCACCGCCGACGAAAGGCCTCAAGGAAATGCCCCTTTTAAACTGAGGCGGAAAGATCATTTCCATTCACAACGATCTCTTCACCCTGAAGATTGACGATGGTTACTTTTTTGCCGAAATCGGCGAGGCGGACCTGCCCTTTTTCCTCGCCTTTTGTCAAACGGGCCCCTCCTCCAGTTATCGCCTTTTTCAGCAAATTCCCATCACCCTGCTCCCAAACACCCTCGCGCTTGAATTTTACATCCCCCCCCGAGAGGCGACCCACGATCCCGTCTTGGTGCAGATCACCCCTTCCCAATTGAGTCCCCAAAGCCGGGAGGCGCCAACGCGAAGACTCCCTGACCTCGATCACCTTGATCTGAGGCATCGATAAATTCATGAAGCGAATAACGGGCGAGTGTCGTCGAAGCGATTCCGGTATTTAGTTAAGGAAACTTAACCATTTCATTCCAAATTTGCGAGCCAGATCCGCAATACAGGGGCTCAAACGGCGAGATTCCGGCTGTAATCCCCGTAAACCCCAGAAAAAACACTTCTCAAATGCGAGAATTGAGCGATATTAGCAGCCCAGAAAAATTATGGCTTCAGATGACGATACAGTAGAATTAGAAGGAACGATTCACACCGTTCTACCCGGCACGATGTTCCGGGTTGAACTTGAAAACAAGCATCTGGTTCTAGCTCACATCTCTGGGAAGATGCGTAAGCGATTCATTCGCCTCGTTGCGGGAGACAAAGTGAAGATCGAAATGTCTCCCTACGATACGGAGAAAGCGAGAATCGTTTACCGTGTCGATACCCGAAACAATCGTCCCGGTCACCCCGGAAGCCGCCGTTCTCCGCGCAGTATGGCTCGCCCGGGTCAGCCAAAGAAAAGGGCGAAACCAAACCTCACACCACGCCGTGGCAGCGGCGGGCCAAAGAAGAGAAAGTAGCATTTGTTGCCTGCCTGAGGCAGCTCTCCATTCCCATAGCATTACTGCTCGTCATCGGTGCCAGAGCTTGAGATGAAGGATTATTTTTCAATCCTCAACCTTTCGCCTTCACTGGTGGTTACGCCGACGGAAGTCGAAGCCGCCTGGCGTGCGTTGAACGACTCGCCCTCTGATTCCAAATCTGAAGAAGCGGCTGCGGATTGGAATGAGGCACGCTCGGTCCTTTCTGACGATGTCCTCCGATTGGACCATTGGATCAAACAACAGGCTCCCGACGATCCGGCCGATCGATCAATCGATCCTTCCTTGATGGATCTTTTTTCGACAATCGGTCCGGCTATCGCCGAGACCGAAGGCGTCATCAACCGCCAAAAAGCTGCGACGACAGCGCTCGCGAAAGCACTGCTGACGAAGGAGGCCATTGCCGCGCAGCTTCAGATTCAGGAAATGCTGCGAAAAATCAGTTCATCGAAAAGCGTGCTGATTGACGAATTTTTGACTTTCGAATCACAAGCTGCTCAAGGGGAATTTGCCTCTTCTCAACGCGCCTTGGGACAATTAAAATTCTTAAAGCGGTGGGAGGAACAGTGTCAGGAAAAACTCCTTGGACTGATTCATTCGTAAAAACGACGTAACATGGAAGAAGACCTCATCATCGGTATTGACCTCGGAACGACCAACTCACTCATTGGAGTGGTTGATTCCGGCTTTCCTATCATCCTTGCCGACGGAGATAAGGAGCGCCTCACCCCCTCTTCCGTCTCCTACCTTCCCGATGGCAACATTCTCGTGGGCCGCGAATCGAAACGCGTGCGCAGTATGCACCCGAAACGGAGCATCGATTCAGTGAAACGCTTCATCGGAAGGCCAGCCTCCGACCTATCACCAGAGGAACTCGATTCAAGCCTTCTCTCTTTCCAAAAGGGCGAAGCCGACGAACTCTCTATAAAAATTGACGAAAATCTGTCGGTTTCTCCGGTCGATGTCTCCGCCGAGATCCTGATTCGACTAAAGCAAATTGCAGAGCGAGCACTGGAGACAGAGATTCACCGTGCCGTCATCACTGTCCCGGCCTATTTCAACAACAGCCAGCGCGAAGCCACCAAACTTGCGGCTGAAAAGGCGGGCCTCACCGTAGCCAGAATCATCAACGAACCGACCGCGGCAGCGCTCGCCTACGGCCTAGAAAAGTCAGACGAGGATTCTACGATCGCTGTTTACGATCTCGGCGGCGGCACCTTTGACCTCTCTGTTTTGCAATTGAAAAAGGGGCTTTTTGAAGTCATCGCCACGGCCGGCGATACGCAGCTCGGAGGAGACGATTTTGATCAAGCGATAGCGGACTTTATCCGGACCGAACTCAAACTTGGCATTCTCACTGACTCCGAATCAGTTGTTATTAGCGCTGCCGCGAGAGAGGCAAAGGAATCACTTAGCACTGCGGAAACTCACATGATCCGCCTCCCATTTCTTCGCGGTGATGAGAGCTTCGAACTGGGCTTTTCCCGCGAAGAGCTCGAGTCGATTATGGCGCCAATCCTGAAGAAAACGCAAGCGATCTGCGAACGGGCCTTTGCGGAAGCGGCGAACAAAGGGGCCGCGAAAATCGATCACCTCATTCTCGTTGGAGGCAGTACGCGAACGCCACTCGTGCAGAGAAAATTGAAAGAGTGGTTTCAGCTTGAGCCCAATATAAGTCAGCACCCCGACGAGGCAATTGCCCTGGGGGCGGGAATCCAGGCAGGAATGCTTTGCGGCCGTATTCGCCAAGTCATCCTCGTCGATGTAACGCCCCTCTCACTGGGAATTGAAACCTTCGGCGGGCTCATGAATGTAATTATTGCCCGCAATTCAACGATACCGGCGAAGGCCGGTGAAATGTTCACGAATGCGATCGATCAGCAAAAATTAATGGCGATCCGGGTGCTTCAGGGAGAGCGGGAATTAGCGAAAGACAACTGGCTCCTCGGCGAGGTTGAAGTTCCCTTTACTCCCGGACCCAAAGGAAAAGCGCGCGTCGGAGTGCAATTTTCAATCGACTCTGATGGCATCCTCGAAGTCCTCGCGAGGGATACTGAAACAGGGAAGGATCATGTTCTCGAGATTCGAAACGCCGCCGTTGATGTGGATGACCAAAAAGTCGAAAAAATGGTCAGCGAATCGATCGATTATGCCTTTGACGATATGAACGAACGAATCCTTGTCGAAGCAAGGATGAAGAGCGCCGAACTCCTCCCGTCCGTGGAAAGTGCGCTGGATCAAATTGCGGATCGCCTAAGCGAGGCGGAAATCCAAACGATCAAAGAAGCCACTTCGGCTGTTCAACGATTAATTGATGCCAAAACCTCTGATGCCGCCGCACTGAAGGCAGCGAATCGGAATCTCGATGAGGCAACGCAGACACTCGCGGCAGCGCTCGTCGAAGCAGCTTTTGACTCGATCTGAGAATGATCCGCGCGAAAAACCGCTCTTTCTCTCTTTTTGACTATTTTAAGGTCACAATGTGAGGCTCATTCGGCAAATATAGGTGAGCCCCAACGGTTTCCCCTTCAAGGTTCTTTCGTTTTCGATTGAACTGGAAGTGTAAACCGTAATAAAACAAGAGTGCCATCCCCGAGGGAAAGACCAAAATGGAAGAAAAGCTTAGCCAACTCAAGAATTCCCCGGAAGACTGGGAATTGCGCACCTCCGTCGCCCGTGAGCTTTATGAAGCGGAAGAGTATTCACGCGCCTCAGAAGTTCTTTTGGAAGCCCCTGAAATTCCGGGAGATGAAGATAATATCGTATTTTCAGCGACGATTATTGGAGCCACCGATGTTGATACCGCTCTCTCCTTACTCAATCACTTTGTCTCGAGCCATAGCGAAACAGAAGCTATTGCAACGCTGCGAAGCCATTTTGTCCCGCCCCAGGCGGAAGTAGCCGCCGCCGAGGAAGCGCCTGCCGTAATAGAGTCCGTAGCAGTTCCCATTGCGCCAAAGAAATTACAACGGCCCCGTTCTGAAAACAAAGAAGAGGCAGACGAACCATTCCTTCCCGCCGTCGTAACCGGCGCGGTCGCAACCCTAGCCGTAGCCGAACTGGTTGAAGAGAAGCTCGAAGGAGAAGCCGGAGAGCGTTCTTTCATCGTAAGCGAGGGCGAAGCCGTTCGTGCTGCCGGAAAAGGTCCGGACACAAGAGAGAAATTGAGTGCCATTCTTGCGGCGGTGATTGTTCACATACTGGCGATCGCAGGGCTTGCTACCTGGGCGCTGTCTGGAGCACCCAATCCTCCTCCTCAAATTTCGGTGTCATCCATGGCCGTATTAGATGAAGCGGACATTGACAATCAAGTGGTCAAAAAACAACAAGTGCAGACCGCCGCCGCAATGACATCGGCCCAGCCGGTGATTTCCAGCTCCGCATTCTCCAATTTTTCGGTCCCTGACACATTCGATCCTAACGCCAACCTCACGATGGTGGCAATGTCGAGCAGTGACTCCGGATTCACAATGTCGATGAGCGGTTTTGGCGACGTCTCCAATATGGGCTCGATCCCTGCAGGGATGCGATCACGCTGCTCAATGTCTCAACGCATGAAACGACTTCGCGAAAGCGGAGGAGAAGATCGCGCCGAACGCGCCGTTCGTGACGGGCTTGAGTTCATAACCAGCCAACAAAACAAAGACGGCTCATTTGGCTCTGACTATCAGGGAGCAATGACCGGGCTTTCTCTTCTCGCTTACCTCGGACATTGCGAAACTCCCGAGTCCCCCAAATTCGGAGACGCGGTCGTTAACGCAGCGCTTTTCCTGATGGATAAAGCGCTCAAAAATGACGGGCTCATCACCAACGGTGAGTCTGGTCATCATAACGCCTACGAGCATTCAATTGCGACGTATGCGCTTTCGGAACTCTACACGATGACAAAAGAGAGTGGAAAAGAGATTCCCCGACTTGAGTCAGTCCTGAAAAAGTCCGTCGGAGTCATTGTCGACTGCCAGTCAAAGGATGGTGGCTGGCCCTACTTCGGGCACAAAGGAAAAGAATACGGTCCGACCGGAGGCCACGACGATATGTCCGTCTCAGGATGGTCGATTCAGGCGCTCAAAGCCGCCTACAACACGGGGCGAAAATTTTCCGGCGTTGAGAAGGCACTCGACAAAGCGATTGAAGATTACCTTCCCAACATTCAGGATCAGGATGGAGCCTTCAAGTACTCACCCAAAGACGCCAAAGGTAAGCAGTCCCTAACCGGCGCAGCCCTTCTTGGGATGCAAATCTGGAAAGGAACTAATTCACCCACCTTCGATAAAGGATTCAAGTATCTCGTGGGCCGAACCCAAAACCCCGGAGTCCCCAGCGACTTCTACGAGCCTTATTACAACACGCAGGTGTTCTTCATGGCCGAAGGAAAGGAGTGGGAGAACTACAATAAGAAGTTCCAGCCCAAACTGCTCGACGCGCAAAACGAAGATGGCTCATGGAGCAACAACACACGTGGCAAGAAAGATGGGAAAATCCTGAATGCCGCGTGGGCAATTCTCATGTTGGAAGTCTACTACCGCTACCTGCCCACGACTGACAAGGTCGAGGGTCTGCAAGGGAGGTGAAATCCCCGTAAAGGCAGCGGAATCAATTTCATCCCGTCGCTGAGATGTATTCTGCCACGATTTAAAAATGTGGAAGAGAAGGCCCTGAATTCGTTGCGTAATTCGCGGCCATTTTTTCACATTCGGGTTAAATCTCAGTTTTTTTCAACGCGAATGACACGCGAATGAAGAAGGGTTTAAGGAATCAGATCGGCTTTGCTGAGTTCCGATATTGTCGAGGAGAAAAGGATTGAGTCCTCGATGCCCCTCACTCAACCGGCGCAGGAAACGGTAACTGCATTCCGCGCTCCCCGATCTCAACAGGATTGGGAGTGAGCTGTTTTCCCCAGTAATAGAGGTGAAAGGTCGCACTGTGCTTCGGGAATGCGTAGATCAACAACCATCGACTCGCGCGGGGCGGTGCCGACGGAAGTTCCCCGGCGGGCTTTAGGGCCCCGTCCAGAGTCAAGTACTCCGGGTGCGGATCACTTCCGTAACTGATCATCTTCACTCCATCGATAATCTCAACGTCATCAATATCAAAATTAGCAGTGTGCCCCGAAAGGGTCACATCCACCGCAACCAGACGGGCCTCAATCGCTGCATTCGGATCAGGGCTCAGGTAGCTGTATCCGGTGTAGTTCCACGCTCCGTTTACCTCAACATTGCCCGTTCCGAGCCCCTCCGCTTGTTGCTTTGCGCGTACCTGAATGACTTGATCCACGACGATTTTCTGTTCTTCCGCAGTGAGCTGTCGCTTTCCGTCCGGCCCTACCGGAGGAAGCGGCGTCCGGCTCGTCCGGCTATCCACCGATTGAGGCGCAAGCGGTGACGGCGTTTCAGGCGGCTCACTGCAGGTTGACAAGATGAGAGATCCTCCGAAAAGAATAGCGGTGGAAAAAAAGTAGCGGCGCATGGTTCTTGAAATGGTTATCGGATCCGAGGCTGTCACAAGCGACCCACGAATTGAGGAGGAAAGATGCACAGGCTTTGAGTCTCTTGTAAAGACGGAATCGAGCGGAATTTTGCAGGCAATACAGGCAAAAATGCCCCCCCTACGGATTGAATTCGCAAGGCCTTAACTCGAAAGCTTCCCTTTCAATCGGCCCCCCACAGGCGTAAACTACCAAAAGGGTTGATTCGAACTGCGACTCGTCCTTAATTAATCTTACGAACTCTCACACTCCATGGAATTCAGCCCCGTTGCAGACGTCATTGCCGATATTAAAGCCGGTAGGATAGTGATCATCGTCGATGATGAAGATCGCGAGAATGAAGGTGACTTGATTTGCGCTGCAGAAAAAATTTCACCCGAACATATCAACTTCATGGCGACCCATGGCCGGGGCTTGATCTGCACTCCGATTTTGCCGGAGGCGGCTGATAGACTCGGACTTCCTCTAATGGTGAGGCGCAATACCGAGTCTCACGGCACTAATTTCACCGTTGCCGTTGACGCCGCAGACGGCATCACCACGGGGATCAGCGCTTCGGACCGGGCTCGCACCGTTCAAATTCTCGCCAATCCCCTTTCTGAGCCACAGGATCTCGTGCGTCCCGGGCATATCCTACCGCTACAGGCAAAGGAAGGTGGCGTTTTGCGACGTGCCGGACACACTGAAGCAGCAGTCGACCTGGCACGCCTCGCAGGGCTTGAACCGGCCGGGGTTATTTGTGAGATCCTGAACGAAGATGGGAGCATGGCTCGCCTTCCCCAGCTATTTGAGTTCGCTGAAAAACACGCGCTGAAAATCGGAACGATCGAGGCACTGATCGAGTATCGCCGAACCAGTGAAAAACTGGTCGAACGAGTCGAGCAGGTCAAAATGCCAACCGAATTCGGCATTTTCAATCTCTACACCTACTCGAGCACGCTCAATCCTGAAGAACATCACCTCGCCCTCGTGAAAGGCGACATCGACCCCAACGAACCCGTCCTCGTTCGAGTTCACAGCGAATGCCTCACAGGAGACGTCTTCGCCTCACGGCGCTGCGATTGTGGTAGCCAGTTGCATTCCGCGCTCGCCCAAATTGAAAAAGCGGGAACCGGCGTCCTCGTCTACATGCGCCAGGAAGGCCGTGGTATCGGCCTCGTGAATAAAATGCACGCGTATAAATTGCAGGAAGAAGGTCTCGATACCGTCGAAGCAAACGAACGACTCGGCTTCGGCTCAGACCTGCGGGACTATGGCATGGGCGCACAAATTCTCTACGATGTGGGGGTAAGGAAAATCCGCCTCTTGACTAACAATCCACGTAAAGTCGTTGGACTTGATGGCCATCATCTTGAAATAGTCGAAAAAATTCCGATCCGAATTGAACCCAATCCGGACAACGAGAAATACCTGAGCACGAAACGCGACAAATTGGGGCACACCCTTTAACCCATTTTCCTTCACTGAAATAGCCATGTCTAAATCCGCGCCTGAGACGCCTCCACCGACACAACAATCCGGCAAGGTGACGATCGTAGCGTCCCTCTATAACAGCACCTACACCAACGCTCTCGTCGAGGCGGCAACAAAGACCCTGGGCAAGCTTGCGCCTGATCTGAAGATCGACACGATTCGTGTTCCCGGCGCCTTTGAAATTCCCGTTATCGTCGAAGCCGCTGCGTGCGGAGAAGAGCAACCACTCGCCATCATCGCTCTCGGCGTCATCATAAGAGGCTCAACGGCACACGCCGACCTCATTGCAGATTCGATCACTAAATCACTCCAGGAAACCAGTGTTTCCCACCTCGTCCCGGTCATTCACGAAGTCCTCCTCGTTGAAAATGCCGACCAGGCGGAAGTTCGCACCTTAGGTGACGAATTGAATCGCGGCCGCGAAGCAGCAGAGGCCGCCGTCGCCATGATCGAGGTGATGGCAACAATGAATTTTTCGTGAGGAACCCGGTATCACTTCAGGTTTTACAAACTCTCAAATGAACGACCAACTTGTCTTTCTCGATCTCTCGACCACGAATCGGGATGATCTCGACTTCTCAGAACTCGAAAAACTGGGCACACTCCTCACCTATCCGACGACCGCGCCTCACGAAATTTCGGAGCGAATCAAAGACGCTCAAATGGTGCTTTCCAACAAAGTCGTGCTCGGTGCCGCCGAAATGGATAGCGCCCCGAATCTGAAGCTGATTCAAGTCGTCGCCACCGGCGTCAACAACATCGATCTCGATGCAGCAAAAGAACGCAATCTCGCGGTTTGCAACGTCAGTGGATACAGCACCGAAGCCGTCGCGCAGCATGTTTTCGCATGCCTTCTCAACCTCACTTCAAACGCCCACCGTTTCGCGGCAGAACCTGAAAAATGGGCGCAGTCACCTATCTTCACGAGACTCGATTATCCGGTCGGAGAACTGTGCGGGAAGACGCTTGGTATCGTCGGCTACGGGTCGATCGGAAAAGCGGTCGCCCGCATCGCGAGGGCCTTTGGGATGGACGTGGTTGCCTATGGTCGCGAAGGAGCTAATCACTCAGACGATATTACGCGACTCTCGCCAAAAGCCTTTTTTGCGGCCTCCGATGTCGTCACCCTTCACTGTCCCCTCACCGAAGAGACGAGACACCTCATCAATCGCGAAACGCTGAGTTTAATGAAATCGAATGCGATTTTGATCAACACAGGACGCGGTGACCTCGTTGATGAAGAAGCACTCGTTGACGCATTAAAAGCCGGCAAGATCGCAGCCGCCGCGATCGATGTCCTGACACCGGAACCACCGCCGGCGGATCACCCTTTTCTCGCCGCGGGTCTCGATAATCTTTTCATTACGCCACACACCGCCTGGAGCGCCAAAGAAGCACGACAGAGGCTTCTCGATGGAATCGTCGAGAATATCAGAGCCTTCAGAAACGGAGAGAAGGTCAATCGGGTGGTTTAAATCAAACAGGCTTAGGGCATTTCGGTATTCCCCGAAGGTCACTCCGCAGGCTCTGCGCGGATTGGCTGGGCCTGAATAGGCGGCGCAGGCTCCCCTTCGTCGTCGCCACCGAAGAGAGTATTTATGAGGTCCCTCGCTTCCGGACCGAGATCGATACCGGTTGATTCATCTATCGTTCCCTTAATTACCTTTGAAGCATCACCATACTCTCCAATTATCTCTATGAGAGAACCTAATGACTCAGGGGTCGTTCCCAGCGCCTCGGCCAAACTTTCGGAAGCGAACTCAATCGGAAACTCGCGAAGTTCCAATTTCGGCTCGGAAACAAAACCACTTCCGCTGAGCATGATCGCCTTACCACTCATTCCCGTGGCCGCAGCCAGGGTCTCGTCGAGAGTCGCGGTGGAAGTGAAATCAACGGCCTCATTGGCAAGCATCATACTTCCCCTGGTCGATATTTTCGTTCCGCTCCCTTCGACGAGGAGATCGCTCGTAATGAGGACTCCCGACTCGATAATGTAAGTACTCGTAACGGTGCCTTTGCCACGCGCCCCGAAGGCAGGAATGAGCTCACCTAAAAGCTCCTGAACATTCCCGAGGACTGGAAACGAACCTAACTGAGCGTCATCAATTCGAAAATTGCCTCCGCCTCGAACCTCTTCAAGAACGCTGTAACCAATGCCCCTATAGTTGGCGTAGATGTCGCCAGTCATTTTGGCGTCATCGATCTCAAAGTATGAGGCAACCCGCGCAAGAGGAAGCCGGTTGATTTCAATCAAGCCATTGAACCGAGTCGACTCAGCGGCGATGCGCGTGGCGCCATTGATCAGCACATCCCCTCCTAACAAGCGCAGATTGAATTGATTTGTCTCGAGAACACCGTCAGCCAATGTAAAGCGCCCCCGGATATCTTCGATCGGAAGTCGTCGACCAGCATGGTTGACGATCAATCCTTTGTGATGCTCGTAAAGAACATCGAGACGAGCCTCTTCAGGCGCGGCGAGAGGAACCGTTCCTGAAATCTGGATCGTAGGTTGATCGATCAGTTCGATCGCACTGAGCTTCTGTGCGAGAGCTTCATCAAAACTGCGCGCGAGGGAAACGATGTCGGCATTCGAATGAATCTGCTTCACGGTCGCGATCCCACTGTCAGTATCAATGGAGCCATTGCCTCCGATAAATCCTGACGAAGTGCCCAACTGAAAGCTGGAAACATGAACCACATTTTCCCCGGACTTATATTTAACGAGAGCCGCAAGAGAATCGACCACGGTCTCTCTCCAAATGAGCCCGCGGCTCTGCAACGAAGCTTCAGCAGAAAGATTCTGAGGCTCCTCCCTCGTATTCGATACCTGAACGGTCATCAGCAAAGGCAATTCGCCACCAGGAGATTCAAGCTCAAAAAGAGGCTGCAATTTATGGAGCACAGAAACATCAAACGGAAGCGTGAACTTCCCTGACGCAACAATAGGAACACTGGAGTCGGCCCCTGCTTCATCAGGATCCCCCGGCAGAAACAAACTCCCGCGGGCTTCGATACTGAACCCGCCGAGAGCGACCGAGAACCTTTCGATTTTAAGCGTATCCCTCGCCTTGAGAATTTCTGCATCAAGCCCCTCAAGGGAAAAGCTTTTGCTTCCGCCTTCAAATAGAGAGACCTCCGAATCATCAAATGAGACCTCAAGCAACTCGGGAGTCCCCCCGCTCTTAATGAGGCCTCTGAAATCAACATTGATCCCTATATTGGAGGCATTCACGACTGGAGTTTGTCTACCGGCAGTCTCAAACAACGTCACATTTTCAAGTACGAGGCCTCGCGAAAACACAAAGCTCCAGTCGTCAAAGCCGAGATAGAGCCCCCTTTCTTCGAGCTTCTGGACTGCGGTGGAGGCAATCTCTTCATGAATAGCCTGGTATTTTTTCCAGTAAACAAGGCTTCCCGCAGCGAGGGCGGAAAATAACAAAAAGGCGCCCCAGAAAAACAAAGTGGTGAAAACAGCCCAGCGCCCGGCCTTTCTCTTTCCTGATTTGGTAATAGCAGCAACCGGGACCGAGGCGCCAGTGGTCAATGGCTCAGCCCCGCGTTTCACATTCGTTTCGGATAAACCATCGGAATTAAGATATGCCGGAGAAGCGCCTAGCCAAGTGGAGACCCCACCCTGCATACCATCGAGGTCTTCAGCTCCCGATCGAGCGAACGGGGTCAACGAAATTTCAGGCAATGCCACCGTAGCGGAGCCAGGCTCTCCTTCTGTTTCAGACTCCTCGGCCGCAACTTTAGGAGCCGGCTTCGGGGGCTCCGGGGATTCCGGGGATTCCGGGGATTCCGGGGACTCCGGGGGCTCCGAGGGCTCCGAGGGCTCCGAGGGCTCCGGAATGGTCTTCTCTTCGCGAGCCTTCTCAGATTGCACGAGCCCTGTGTCACCACTTCCTTCAGAAACTTCCACCTCAGGCTCCACCGCCTTCTCCTCTTTTTGAAGAGCCCTCTCTATCGGTTCAGGAAGTGGCGGCGGAGACGCTTCTTCAATCTCTCTCAGCGCTTCGGCTTTGAGACCTACTTCCTTCTCGGCAACCGTCGCAGCCTCAACCTTTACCTTTGGGGCCGCCTTGGACTTCGGGGCAGCGACATTAATCACCACATCCTGCGCAATAACCTCCGGCACGTCCGGTAACACGTCATTTTGATCCGGTTCTTCGTCCCACCACTTCTCGATCGGATCAATCGTCTCCACGTCACCCGGCTTGATCGATATCTCAGCGCCTTCAGACAACCCCGGCTGGGGAGTCTGTTCTTCCTTTGATGGTGAGTCGGCGGATCCCTTCTTACCGCTTGCCTTGTCCTTCATTGATCTGTTAACAGTTAAGTGATTGTTACAGTCACTCTTTCATCACAATGCGCAAACTGATCCTCCCCCATCATCGTAGAGCTACCGTTTCTTTCATATTTTCCATTTCCATTATCTTTGCTGTTTCTATCTCAGCTCAGGACTCTGTCAATTTCCCGACAATTGGCGAAGTGATTCGATCCGACCAAAAAATCGATCAACTCATTGCTAAAGATGCGAAAATTGAAGTCCTTTCATCCGGTTTCATGTGGTCAGAAGGACCTGTTTGGGTTCCTGAAAGTGATCACTCACACGGGGGATTCATTCTTTTTTCCGACATTCCCAACAATCGTATCGTGCGCTGGGACGAAGGAAAAGGGGCCGAAACCTGGCTCAAACCATCAGGTTATACAGGACAAGCTCTTTATGGCGGGGAACCCGGTTGCAACGGCCTCATTCTCGATTCAAAAAACCGACTCATTTCCTGCGAACACGGTGACCGGCGCCTCTCGGTGCTTACCGAGGGAGGTGGCAAGCGCACACTCGTCGACAACTATGAAGGCAAGCGCCTCAACAGTCCTAACGACGCCTGCCTCGGCGCGGATGGTAAAACGATCTATTTTACCGACCCTCCCTACGGTTTACCACAACGATGGGAAGACCCGCGGCGGGAACTCGATTTTTGCGGCGTCTATTGTCTCAGCGAAAACGGAAAACTAACCCTCCTCACCACGGAGATGACGCGCCCGAACGGAATCGCTTTTTCACCGGATTTCAAAACGCTCTACGTCGCCCAATCTGATCCTGAAGCGGCCATTATCAAAGCCTTTCCCGTCAAAGAAGACGGCACTATCGGCGAAGGGAAACTTCTCTATGATGCGACTGACTTGGTGAAAAAGGGTCTCCCCGGATTGCCCGATGGCTTAAAAGTCGACGAGAACGGCAATCTTTGGGCAACCGCTCCGGGTGGAATCCATATCCTTTCACCTCAAGGCAAATTGCTGGGGCGAATCTCAACCGGAGAGAGAACCGCTAACTGCACCTGGGGAAATGACGGCACCGTTCTTTATATCACCGCTGACATGTATCTCTGCCGCATTCAGACGCTGACCAAAGGAGCCGGTTGGTAATTTTATAAGCGCTCCGCCCGCAATCCCGCCTTGCGGGACCGCTCTAGCGTTGGCATTCTATCCCTATGCATCGATTTGTGCGTATTCTGCCCCTCTTCCTTTTTGCTCCGGTCCTCTTCGCGGCTGATAATTACGAAATTGCCGATGGCCTTGAGATGGTTCCGGCGACCACTCCGGGACTGGTGCGCCATCCCGTGATGGCGAACTATGACGATGAAGGCCGCCTTTTCGTCGCCGAAAACGCTGGGCTTAATTTAAACAAGGAAGAACTCCTCGCTCAAAAGCCCAACTTTGTAAGGCTCCTCGAAGACACCGACAAAGATGGCGTCTTTGACAAATCGACGATTTTTGCAGACGGCCTCACTTTCCCTCAGGGAGCGCTCTGGGTCTACGACTCACTCTATGTGATGTCACCGCCGAGCCTTTGGCGATTTGCTGACGAAGACGGCGACGGCGTTGCTGAAGTGAGAGAGGAAATCGCGACGGGCTTCGACTTCACAGGAAACGCTGCCGATGTGCATGGCCCATTCCTCCATCCCAATGGCAGGCTCTATTGGTGTCATGGCCGGAAGGGTTTTGCAATTCCTGACAATGACACAGGACAGATCATGGAAACCGGAAAAGGAGCCCGGATTTGGTCCTCCCAACTCAGCGGGGGCGAGGTCAAAGCGTTTGCCGGTGGCGGGATGGATAACCCTGTCGAAGTCGATTTCACAGAAGAAGGCGAGATTCTTGGCAGCGTTAATTTGTTCTACGGTCGCCCTCGCGGAGACACGCTCACCCACTGGGTTCACGGCGGCGCTTACCCGCGCTACGACCAGCAACTCGTCATCGATGAATTAAAAAAAACTGGCGACCTCCTTCCACCGGTGCACAATTTCGGACACATCGCGATCTCGGGAATGTGCCGCTATCGAAGCAGTGCCCTCAATCCTGATTGGAAAGACAACTGGCTCATCTCCCATTTCAACACTTCCAAAATCACACGCACGGTGACAGAGCGAAAAGGAGCAAGCTTCATCGCGACCAAGACCGAGACGATTCTTAAATTCAATCAACCTGACTCTCATTTTACTGACGTGTTAGAAGATCGCGAAGGCGGCTTACTCGTCGTCGACACCGGGGGGTGGTTCCGCATCGGGTGCCCGAATTCCCAAATCGCGAAGCCTGAAGTATCCGGAGGCCTTTATCGCATTCGCTCCAAAGTTCGAGCCGAGACAAAGCCGAGCTTGATGCCTGACTGGCCCCGATTCACGAGCGAAGAGGTATCGGGCTTTCTCGACGCTCCCGAATTCTGGATTCGCGACCGCGCCATCACCGAACTGGCGGTGAGAGGTGACCCTGCGATCCCTGAGCTAAGGCGTATCATGCAGGATGAAAACGCATCTGAGATGGCCCGACGCAACGCGATCTGGACGCTCACGCGGATGAGATTTTCGGAGGCAACCGATTTAATCTATGCCGCACTCACTGACCCGAGCCCGAGCGTGAGACAAACAGCCTGCAACGGAATCCAGGTCACGCGAAGCTGGCAATCCATCGCAGCCAACGAGCCGGCAGAACGTCGAATTGAACTCGATCGAAACAAAACGATTAGCGGCGCACTCGCTTCCATCGTTCGCAATGACACTCCCTCGGTTGCCGGCTCCGCCGCCGCTGCTCTCGGAGTGATGGGTGAGTTCCGCGCGATCGGAGCGATCCTCGGAAGACTGGGGCGCGTTGCCGATGATCGCTTCCTCGAACACGCCCTGATTTACTCGCTCATCGAAATCAACGACTATGCGACAACAATAAAAGCGCTCACTTCTGAAAATCCCCGCGTCATCAAAGGGACTCTCATCGCTCTCAATGAGATGTCGGAAAGTAAACTCGAAGCGCTCGAGGTGCTTCCATTTCTCGCCCACCCCAACGACGCCTTGCGAAAAGCAGTCCACCAAATTTGTATCGAACATCACGAGTGGGATGCCGCGCTCGCTAATCGCTTTGTCCGTTGGAAAGACGACTTCAGCGAAAATCGTCGCGAGACCCTTTTCGATATCGTTCCCATTTTTCTTGATTCGCCACCGATGCGAGTCTTTGTCACGTCGCTACTGGATTCGAAAGACCCGCTTCGCGAAGATCTCGGACTCCAACTGATCGCCGCTTCCAGCAACGTCCCCTTTCAAAAAGAGTGGACTGAAACATTTCAGGCAAATCTTTTTGACCCGCAATCAGCGGAAAACCTCTCGATTACCCTGTCAGCGCTAATAGCATCCCCCTCCGACCAGTTCACTGATCTGCTCAAGGCAATTGTCAGTGACGAAGAAGCCGCCCGACTCTCCCGAATCAAAGCGGCCCGCTGTCTTTCCAAAAACAGCACCCAGATCGCCGACGAGACATTCGATCTCCTCATCGACCTCCTCCAAAACGAGGCCGATACAGAGGCGCGCTCCGAATCAATTTCAATACTTTCAAAAAGTGCTCTCACGGCTGGACATCGACAGGAAATTGCGACCCTACTCGGAAAGTTCAGCATCGTCGAACTGGGATCATTCCTTGATTTGTTCAAAAAAATCGACACCCCTGAACTCGCTGCGCAGCTTGGAGAAGTGCTCTTCAAATCCCCCGCTTTCCCTAACATTCCCGTTAATCAACTGAGGCAGCGGTTCAAGCCGTTTCCGGAAATCAAAGCGCAACTCGAAGCACGACAAGAACAGGTCGAAGCCGAGAAAGCATTGAGAGATGAGAAAATCGAATCGCTTGTCGAATCGCTTGCTGAGGCCGATCCCGTCAAAGGCGCCGAGGTCTTCAAAGCAGGCAAAGGGACCTGCTTTGTCTGCCATAAAATCAGGGACTACGGCGGTAAAATCGGCCCCGAGTTGACCACGATCGGTCGCATCCGAACGGCACGCGATTTATTTGAAGCGATCCTCTACCCGAGCGAGTCGATCGCACGTGATTTTGAAACATTTCAGGTCAATATGAAGGACGATCATCCCCCACAACTGGGTCTGATCGAAAAGCGCACCCAAAATGATATCGAGCTAATCGATATCGCCGGACAGAGACACGATATTCCACGCGCTCAAATCGCTTCGATTGCGAGGATACCCGCATCGCTCATGCCCATGGGCCTCGACCAAACGCTCGCGCCTGAGGAACTGAGTGATCTCGTCGCCTATTTGCTCAGCTTGAAATAAGCTCAGTCAAAATCCGGCGTTGCGACGGGAATACTGAGAGCGTAGGTGTCTAGGCCCCGTCCCTAAACGCCAATTTCACCTGATACTCCGTCGTGACTAATTCCACCAAAACCGTTTCCGCTGACGTTGCCCGCGAAATCGATCGCCGCCGAACCTTTGCGATCATTTCTCACCCTGACGCCGGAAAAACAACGCTCACCGAAAAGCTCCTCCTCTACGGAGGCGCGATCCACCTCGCCGGGAGCGTCACCGCCCGCAAAAATCAGAACTCGACTGCGAGTGACTGGATGGAGATGGAGAAGGAGCGCGGAATTTCCGTTTCATCGACCGTGCTCCAGTTTGAATATGATGGCACCTGCGTCAACCTGCTCGACACGCCGGGTCACCACGATTTTTCCGAGGACACCTACCGGGTTCTTTCCGCGGTCGACTCAGCCGTAATGGTGATCGACGCAGGTAAAGGTATCGAGGCCCAAACCCTGAAGCTCTTCGAGGTATGCCGAAAGCGAGGCGTTCCCATTTTCGTCTTTGTCAACAAACTGGACCGTCCTTCCCGGCCGCCACTCGAGCTCATCGACGAACTTGAGCGGGTTCTCGGACTTCCGCCCGTTCCCCTCAATTGGCCACTCGGTGATGGCCCCCGTTTTCGTGGAATCTTCAACCGCGAGACCAACGAAGTGAACCTCTTCGAACGAACTCCGCACGGGTCCTTTAAAGCCCCGCTTTCCGTAGCTGGAATCGATGATGACAAAGTCGCGCAAACCCTCGACTCGGAAATCTACGAGGCAGCGAAGCAGGAAATCGAACTACTCGATGGCGTCACCGAAGAACTCGATATGGAACGTGTCCTCGCAGGCAAGCAGATGCCGATCTTTTTCGGAAGTGCGATGAATAACTTCGGCGTCGAGCTGATGCTTAAGCGTTTCCTCGAACTCGCGCCTAAGCCGGCACCGAGAAAATCGCAAGAAGGTCCGGTTGCCCCTCACCACAACGCCTTCTCAGGGTTCGTTTTTAAAATTCAGGCGAACATGAATCCCCGCCACCGTGACCGCGCCGTTTTCGTACGCATCGTCTCGGGAACTTTCGAACGGGACATGCAAGTAACTGATATTCGATCCGGAAAAAAGGTTCGCCTCAGCAACGCTCAAAAACTGTTCGGGAAAGACAGGGAAACGCTTAACGAAGCCTATGCGGGCGACATTCTCGCCCTCGTCGGAAACTATGATTTCCTGATCGGTGACACCCTGACAAGTGACTCAAAAATCATCTACAACGAAATGCCCCGTTTTAAGCCGGAGTGTTTCGCCTACATTTTCAACAGTGACACCGCGAACATCAAACGCTACCGGTCCGGAATTGAGCAGCTCCTCAAAGAGGGTGTCGCTCAGGCCTACGACGTGCATCAGAGCGCGCAAAGAGTCCCTCTCCTGGGTGCCGTTGGTCCGCTCCAGTTTGAAGTCATGAAAGCGCGCCTCGAAAACGAATACAATGTCGAGTGTCGCCTCGAAACCTCGCCCTGGACCGTCGCCCAATGGACACGAGCAAAGGAACCCAATCCTGATGCCAACAACCGCGACGCCCCCAACATTCAGCTACCCTCCGGAAGCTCTCTCGCGATCGATCAGGACAACAACTGGATGGTGCTGCTTCCCGCAGCCTACCTCGTGAGTATTCTCCACGACAGAAACGAGGCATTTGAATTCTCTGAGAGCCCCTTTCAGGACTAGATAAGCACCATGGGAGACCCCGTAAATATTGGCATTACCCTGATCATCGGACTCTTCTCTGGTATCATCGGAGCATCGATTCATAAAAAGCGAATCACTTATATGCTGCTCAACAAGAAGCTGAGCGAACCTCTTCGCGAAATTCTCCGAGAGCACTTCCCCCGGTATGAGGCCATTCCAACCCTGCTTCGCGGCGACTACGAAGGCATCGTCAACGTGCTCATGCATTGGAAACGATTCGTACCCTGCGGTGGGCTGGAAGAAGTCACCGAAACACAAAAGTTGCTCATCTGTGCTCAAGCAGCGCTGCCTATCGTCGCAATGCCCAATCACAAATTCTATCCTCGACTCAAATCGATCCTCGTATATCCCGGCGCCTTTCGAGATCGTGGTCGGAGACGCTGGGGTATTTCCGAAGAGGAATCGAACTCCGTCCGGCTCGGCGAGTCATGGCAAACCGGTTCCGTTATTCTTTCATGGGACAGCGTTGTCGCCGGGGCCGCGAACGATGACGACGGAATGAATGTCGTGATCCACGAATTCGCGCATCAGCTTGATCAAGTCGACGGAGCGGGCGACGGCATTCCCATCTTAAAAAGCCGTGAAGCCTACAAGCGATGGGTGAAGGTCTTTTACCGAAACTACGAGAAGCTCGTCGAAGAGGTCGAATCAGGCAAAGGTGGGCGCACTTTTCTCGATCCCTACGGTGCGACGAACCCGGCCGAGTTTTTCGCGGTCTCCTCCGAGACTTTCTTCGAAGAAGCGCGGGATCTCAAAATCGAACATCCCGACCTCTACGCAGAGCTCAGCTCCTACTATCACCAGGATCCGGCCTCGTGGAACGAAACGTAATTCAGTAAGCTGACTGATTCAGAATGGAATCCAAAGTCATCCTCGTAACCGGCGCCTCAAGCGGCATCGGCCAAGCCACAGCCCTTGCCCTCGCAAAACGTGGACATCACGTCACCGCCGGGGCGCGGCGCGTCGAGAAAATGCAGCCTCTCGCAGACGCAGGCGCATCAGTTCACTTTCTTGATCTCACAAGCGAATCAACGATTGAGGAATTCGTCGCTGAGGTATTGAAGCGCGAAGGCCGCATTGACGTTCTCGTCAACAACGCTGGCTACGGTGTCTACGGGGCGATCGAAGACATCTCCCTCGACGAAGCAAGACGGCAATTTGAAGTCAACCTGTTCGGGCTCGCCCGCATCACTCAACTCGTTTTACCCACAATGAGAAAACAAGGGAGTGGGACGATCATCAACCTCTCTTCGATGGGCGGAAAAGTTTACACGCCCCTCGGCGCCTGGTATCACGCGACCAAACACGCTCTCGAAGGCTGGTCCGACTGCCTTCGCATCGAAGTATCTCCGTTCGGAATCAATGTATCCATCATCGAACCCGGTGCTATCGAAACGGAATTCGATGAAGTCCTCGTCCCTCCCCTCCTCGAGCGCTCCCAAGGCGGCCCCTACGAAACACTGGCAGGCAAAATGGCGACAGCGACACGAAAAACGTTCGCGAGCGGAAAAGCATCGAACCCCTCCGTGATCGCCAACCTCATCGTCAAAGCTTCCGAATCAAAGAAGCCGAGGACCCGCTACGTCGCCGGATACCTAGCGAGACCTACCATGATCGCCCGCGCCCTCCTGCCTGATCGCGCATTCGACTGGGTGATTCGAACGTTCCTGTGAGATTACTGAGGTATCGGCGTTAAAGCGACAATGCGGACGCATAGGATCACCAAGGAGAGGCTGCTTCTAGCTGCCTGCGCTGCCCCCGGGCAGAAGCCAGGATCTTTCTCTGTCGACCGGAGAAACTTTGGGAGAAAGCCCCTCCCCTGACAAGAGATCAAGTTCACAGCGATAGACTTATCAGGCGGCTGGAAGCACGCCTCTCCCAGGATGCCAATCACTGACGAGTTCCCCCACCTCGCCCTATTGGGCCCAAAAGCCAGCTGAGCGCCTCACTCCCTCAATCTCGCCTGACTCTCTTCTGACAAATTCGCGACGGGGACCTTATAAACTTTCCCGGTCGCGACTCGCAGTAGGGCAAGGTCACCATCGACCTTTAGCAAGGTCGCGACAATTGTCTTACCCGCCTGATTGGTCCAATTTTGAGGCTTCGGCGCCTCGGCTGCGATCGACTCTGCCGCTCCTGTCTCTGCGGAGGCCGGCATCTCACCCTTTCCCCCCTTTTCGCCCAGAATCGGAGCGCCTTCAGTGATCCACTCCTGCACGAGCTTCACTTCCCCGTCAGTGAGCCGCTCACCCTTCCCTTCCGGCGGCATCGCATCGTCATGACCTTCCGGTCGGTAGAGGGTGATGAAAAGGTAGCTCGCGTCCCAGTCACCGGGAACGACGAGACTATTTTTGCTCAAACGACCGAGAAGATGCTCGGGATCGTCGACCTTAAAACCGCCTTTGGCTTTGCCTGACTCGTTGCTGTGGCAATCGGCACACTTTTTCACAAGGATGGGCATGATGTCATCTTCGTAATCGAGCGCGTGAACATTCAAAGCAACCAAGCTCAGGACAAGCGCTTGAATGGGAATAAGGAAGGTCAGTTTCACAGAGCATTGGTACGCAATCTTCTCTGACTTGTCACGAAGAGAGTGCTTACGGAAATCCAGCAGTGAAACGAGGACAAAGCTCAAGATCATGAGCAAATCCCGGGCTCAGAATTTCTGGAGGGAAACGGGCTTGCACTCAGCCTCCTGCCCGGGGTAGGTCAACGCTGACGCAGACACGCAATGCCAGAGCACTCGTCGTCCAGAGAGGAAGGGTAGACGGTGAACGCACAAGCAAGAAGCCGCGATGCCATCGCACACTGGCGGCCCGCCGCACTGTAGAGAAAAAGGAAATCGGAACGTGAGTCGATACCATCGGGCTTCATAGGCCCCACCACCCATCAGGAAAATACCGAAAATGCAGGCGAAGACGTCTTCGCGTTCAAACCAAAACAGCGCGTCGAACTCTATTCTTCCTCTCCCAATCGTGATTTCTGATTCGATCATGTGAATAGAATTCACCGCCAATCTGAATCGACTATTAATGCCCCGTGAATAATGGGTGAAGAGCATCTGAAAAACCGCTCAAGACTTGACCGCAGGGCATTGTTTCGTGACGCTACCGAGGACTTCGAAATCATTTTATTCGTCGAAAATGCTCTCCTTCTTTCAGCTTATCCTCACGGCAGGACTCCTTGCCGCGTTCACCCAACCCTCTGCATGGGTCACCTTGGAATTCGACGGGGTCTCTCCCAATCGGGTTTCCTATGAGGAAGGCGCAATGACAATCGCCGTCGCCGCAAGCGGCTCTCCACTCGTCTCGGTGTTTCCCGCCCCTCTGCGAATGAAGTCAATAACCGTTCGAGGAACCATTGACGGCACTTTGGACCTCGAAGCGGATGATCTTTGGACCAAAAACCACGACGATGCCCTCTTGCGACTCGGCCTCATCGAACCCGGCGGGAAAAAACTTTCAGTGATTCAGCGCCTTGCCGCTCCCGCGTGGATCAAGGCGCTTGAAAAAACGTTCAGCGGAAAAATGAAAGGCTTAGGTAAAATTCGCTGCTTTCACCTCATGCCTGATGCGTCTTTGATCGGAAAAAGCCGAATCAATCCAAAGGCAGATATCTTCATCGAACAGATTCAAACAGCCCCAAATGCCGATGGCTCGTTCGTTTTGAAAGTCAGCTTCCCCGATGAACCCCTAACCGTGTCGGGGTTGTGGCTTCTCGCCGATGGCGATGACACCAAGTCAACCTTCAGCGTAACGATCACCGACATCAGCATTTTAGAGTAGCGAAACCCTTTTGAACTAGTCCATTCGAGCAACCGCATTCGCGCTATTACGCAAAAAACCCGTTCGACACGGGGATTCGTTCACGATTAGTATTCACCCCTTAAGCAACGGCGTTTTAAACCCGTATCCACCTTTTCAAATCATGGCAGAAACCACCACGACCGAAAACGAACTCGAAAGTTCCGACAAAGAAGTAATCCGCGAATTACAGGACGCCTATGCGGCGATGAAAGAGCAACTCGATCTGGTCATTGTCGGCCAGGAAGAAGTCATCGAACAATTGCTTATTTCGATATTCTGTCGTTCGCACGCCCTCCTCGTCGGTGTTCCCGGGCTCGCGAAAACACTTCTCATTTCCACCCTCTCCGAAGTTCTCGATCTGAGCTTCAAACGCATTCAGTTCACTCCTGACTTGATGCCGGCTGACATCACCGGGACCGAGGTTCTCGAGGAGGACATGAGCACGGGAAAGCGGATCTTTAAATTCGTGAAGGGCCCTATCTTCGCCAACATGATTCTTGCTGACGAGATCAACCGGACGCCTCCCAAAACGCAGGCAGCGCTCCTCGAAGCGATGCAGGAGCACCATGTCACGATCGGCGATGAGACCTATCCACTTCCCGATCCTTTCTTTGTTCTCGCGACACAAAACCCGATCGAGCAGGAGGGCACTTACCCGCTCCCCGAAGCACAGCTCGACCGTTTCATGTTCAACATCCGAGTGAACTACCCAAGCGCCTCTGAAGAAGAAGCGATCATTAAGCGTGTTACCGGAACCTACAAAGCAAACATCACCAAGCAGCTCGATGGGGAAGCCGTCGCCCGCCTCCAAAAGGTCGTTCGCCGAATCCCTGTTGCCGATCACGTCGTCGCATACGCCTCTCAAATCACACGCGCCTCCCGCCCTCGCGAAGATGAAGCACCCGAATTCGTTCGGGAAATGGTTTCGTGGGGAGCAGGTCCCCGAGCCGGAATCTACCTGATTCTCGCAGCCAAAGCGCGCGCAATTCTCCAGGGACGATTCCATGCCACGACCGCCGATGTGCGAGCCGTTGCTCTGCCCGTCCTTCGCCACCGCATCCTTACGACCTTCAATGCTGAAGCAGCAGGCGTCACCAGTGACGACATTGTTGAACGACTCGTTGAGCAGTTTCAGCCGAAAGTTGATCTCGAAGTTTAGTCCACTTCTTCCACTACACCTCTTATGGCCGAATCGGGTTCCACCTCATTTTCTGACCTCCTCCCGAGCGAGATCACTAACATGATCGGCAGGCTCGAATTCCTCGCGCGAAGCGCGAAGGAGGGGACCATCAACGGGCGCCATTCCAGTCCTCACAAAGGATTTTCAGTCGAATTCGCGGAGCATCGCCAGTATGTCGCAGGCGACGATCTGCGCAATCTCGATTGGCGTGTCTACGGCAAAAGCGACCGTTACTACATCAAGCAATACATCGAGGAAACAAACATGCGGGCGACCATTCTCGTCGACGCATCCGGCTCGATGGGATACGCAGGGGAAAAAGCGACCTCCCTCGGAGGAACTGACAACCTCTCCAAATACGAATACGGGCGCTACCTCGCGGCGGCACTCACCTACCTTTTTATCCGACAACAAGACGCTGTCGGGCTCGTTACCTTCGCGGACGGCATCAAAAAGTATCTCCGCCCGGCCGCAAAACCGAGCCAGGTTAGAGCCGTGTTAGAAGAACTCGCGGCAACGGAACCGTCGGAAGACACACGCTGTGCCGAGACCTTCCACGAAATTGCCGACCGCATTCCCTCCCGTGGACTCATCATCGTCATCAGCGACCTCTTTGACGATGCCGAGGCAATCAAGAATGCGCTTCATCATTTTCGCTACAAGAATCACGAGCTCGTCGTCTTCCACTTGATGGCCGAAGAAGAGTTCACTTTTCCTTTCGAAAAGTTTGACGACTTCAAGTGCATGGAAGTCGAGGGCCGCCGTCTCAATATCGATCCCTCGACGATCCGCGCGTCTTACCTCGACCGGGTGCAAGCGCATCTCAAATCGATTGAGCTCGCCTGCGGCCAAATGCAGGCCGACTACGTCCCCATCAATACCTCCACTCCCGTTTCCGAAGCCCTTTTCAGTTACTTCTCCCAGAGATAAAATTCTCAGCCTTCAAAAATCAGGCCTCCAGAAGCGAAGACACTTACTTTTTTTACCTTTAAACCTTCCACTGCGCTCCGCGCTAACCCCGTGCTTTTCCTCAATACAGCTTTGCTCATCGGAGCGCTTGGAATTCTTATTCCGATCATCATTCATTTGCTTAACCGGCGTTCGAGCCGCGTTGTCGAATGGGGGGCGATGAACTTTCTTCTCGAGTCGCTCGCGATTCGAAATCGTCGCATCCAGCTCGAGGAGGCGCTCCTCATGGCGACGCGTTGCCTTCTTGTCGGACTGCTCGCTCTCGCGATCGCACGCCCGTTCATCCCCCCCGGAAGCACCATCCCATGGTTGCTGGTGCTCCCGCTCTTACTCCCCGCTATTGTCGGGCTTGGCGTTGCCGTGGTTCTTCACAACGAACCCAGGTGGCGACGTTGGATCGCAGGAATCTCCCTCTTTTTACTTTTTTCCTGTATTGCTCTGGTGCTGTTTGAAAAATATTTCAACCTCTCAAGGTTTGCTCCCGGTGCCCGACTCGACATTGCTCTGATCATCGACGGATCAACCTCAATGAGCGTCACGGTTGATGGCTCGACCAATTTTGAACGGGCTGTAGAAGAAGCTCGAACCCTCGTGAAGCGGGCTCCCCGCGGCCATGCCTTCAGTCTCATTCTCGGAGGCCCGAGTCCCGCCGCATTAATTCTCGATCCTACCACGGACAGAAACGAACTTGACGCTGTCCTCGAAGACCTCGCTCCTCTCGATGGTGCAATGACCACTTATCAGGCATTCACCCTCGCATCTCTGAGCCTCGCGAGAGGCGACAATCCCGCCAAACAGATCGTCCTCTTTTCCGATGTGCAAAATGTCGGATGGGAAATCGGGAAAAGCGGACGTTGGAAATTCTTACGGGACGCATTCAAAAATTTGCCGACCGAGCCGCAAATCATGCTTCGCAAAATGCCGCTTCCCGACTACGTGCGCAATCTCGCGGTGAGAGATATCCAGCTCTCCCGCGAGATTGTGGGAATAGATCGACCTGTCGATGTCACCGTCACCGTCGAAAACACTGGCAACGAATCGGTGACCCCTAAGGCTCTGCGCCTCTCCGTCGATGGCGAGCGCGAATATCGCGACGAGTCACTCGGGCAGCTCCCTCCCGGAGAGCGCCAGACGGTTACTTTCTCACATCAGTTCACGTCGGCCGGAGCGCAAGCCCTGACCCTCACCTTGGAAGTCGAAGACGACATTAAAACCGACAACACCGGATTCACCGCCGTGAATGTCGCCCACAGCCTTCGCACCCTCATTGTTGATGGACGCCCCTCCTCACGAGCCTTTAATCGAGCGTCTTCTTTTTTGGCCGTGGCACTCGCGCCCTCATCTCTGACCCTGAACCCTTCACTCGATCCTAACATTCCCGGCGTCAGCGACGAAGCCTCCGACGACTACCAGGCTAACTACGACCCCACTCTCGATCTCATTCGCTTCCTCGTTGAGCCACAGGTGATCGATTTCTACAAGATTTCGACGATCACCAACTTTTCTGAATTCGACGCCGTCATTCTTGCCGACGTTCCGAGCCTGCCTTCCGCCACCGCGGACGCCCTTTCCGGTTACGTAGAACAAGGCGGAGGGCTTCTCGTCGCCTCAGGAAGAAAGTCAGACGCCTCCTTTTACAACGCCTGGAAAACGAGAAGCGACGAACCTTTTCTGCCCGTCACGGTTGGAGATATCGTCACGATGACTTCCCCCGACGAATCATTTAACCCGTCGGCTCAAACCCTGACACATCCCTCTCTTCAAAAAGTCGCCGACACTGCCAAGAGCGACTTCGCGAATACGGTGATCACCAATTACCGGAAACAAACTGTCCCCGCTGATCTCACCAACGAGACCTCGATCGGAGCCCGTCTCAACAATGGCGACATTCTCATCGCTTCACGTCAAGTCGGGCGGGGACAGGTCGTCCAGACCGCAATCCCTCTGGATTTGTCCTCAGGGAATCTTGTCACCCGCCAGTCATTTCTCCCTTTCATCCATGAACTCGTCTACGACCTCGCCAACCCTGCCGCTTACCGGTTGAATCTCGATCCGGCCTGGGAAGTCAACATCGGACTCAGCGGAAAACGTTCTCGCGCGATCGGAGAAGGTTTGATCGGAAGTTACTTTACAAGTCATTCGGCACAGGTCCCCGCCCATGTCAGGCAGGATGAAATGATCTCATTCAACTGGCTCGGGGGAAGTCCCGCGCCCGGAATCCCCCATGACAAATTCCGCGTTGAGTGGTTAGGCAAAATTCAGTTCCCCGCTTCGGACCGCTACACCTTCTCTGCCGAGGTTGACGACTATCTCGAAGTCTGGATCGATCGAAAACGCATTGGTGACTACAAGGTACCAGGAGGTCGCCGGAAGGTGTCTCAGAAGTTTGACGCAGGGCGCTGGTATGACATCAAAGCGGTCTACCGCGAAGACTCCGGCGATGCCAAAGTCGCTCTCTATTGGGAATCCCCGAAATTAAAAAGAGAAGTAATTCCTTCGCTCCAGCTTCGCAGTTTCCAATCAGCAGAAGAGGAAACCGGTCGTCAATCCGCCCTCACAAGTTACCACGTGATTGGCCCGGGTGGCCGACCGCGCACCGCTGAACTCAGTTCTCAGGACGAAGGATCCGTTCTCAAACTTCAGGGAGAAATCTCCTCGGGGCTCTACCGCATCCAGGTGCCTGAAATTCAGCGCGCCTATTTTGCCGATTTCCTAAGAGAGGGACAAAATGAGATACCCTTTACCGTGAAACGTGACCCCGCAGAAAGCCAACTGACGAGCCTTAACGAAAACGACTATGCGTTCCTCGCGAACTTCGTCACCCTGGCAGAGCCCGAGACGCTCGAAGAACTTGTCGGGTTTTTAAACGGCAACCAGTTCGGGCAGGAACTTTGGAAATACCTCGCCCTCGGCGCCTTCTTCTTTCTGATCGTCGAAATTGCTCTCTCCCGCTGGATTGCAAAGAGTCGCCGCATGGGAGAGGAAATCAATATTCAGTTCGAAGCGAAGGACGCTCCCTCCAACGCTTTTCGCGAACAGCTCGCGAAGTTTGGCAAAACCTGACCCATCCCCTTTTACTTTTGAATCCCGAAGACTACAGCCGAGACGACCTCATTGAATACTTGAATGCCTGGACCGCAGGCACCGGAATATTCGTGTTCGCGCTTCTATGGATCGTCACGGTGCTCTTGAGAAAGCGATTTGCGAGGCTCGCGATTCCGGGTGCGATGATTGGTGCGATCAGCGTAACGCTCGCGATTTGGTTCGCCTTTCAATTTCTCGGGCAGGGTCTCTCCCTCGCAACTTCGTGGCCTCTTGTCACGATCGCCCTCATCGGCGGTCTCGCCGTCGAGATCCTTCTCTGGTTTTATCAGTTCGAGAAAACGCTCGTCAAAAAAGCGACGGGCCGCTGGCTTCTTGGGCTTCGACTCGGAGCCCTCACCATCCTTCTGATCATTCTCGTAGAACCCGTTCGGTCATTTCTTGAGGAGCGTGAGATCGAACGCGAGATCGCAATTCTGATCGACGAGTCCGATTCGATGAGAATTTCCGATCAGCGACTCAGCGCCTCACAAAAACTGGACCGGGCCGAGCTTTTTGAAGTCGACTTCCCGCAAACTCGACCTCCCCTTCGCGACATCGCAAACCGTGTCAAACGACTCAACGAAAAGATCGAAAGCGAGATCCTCGCCCTCGGCTCAGCGCCGACTCCCGCCTCGGGCCTTGAAAACCGTGCCGCTCAGCTACCCGGCTTTTTCGAACAGATCAAAAAGGATTCGGAGGGTATCACGAAGACACTATCCGAAACACAAGACCTTCCTCTTGGTGATGACGCAGGCGGAAAAGTATCTCACTATTTGAAACGAACCCGCGACGGTCTCGGGCGTATCATTCCACTCGCCGAGAAAGCCTCTCGCGAGGGCAGGCCCGAAGAGCTCATGAAGCAGCTCGCGGTCGCCAAGAAAGAGCTCGAAGGCATCCTCGAATCGGTCGAAACAACGGTAACGACGGCAGACGAATTCTTTATTTCAAAACTGACCGAAGACGAAAGGAACGCATTAGAAGAAGCCGCGGGCAGAGAACGCCTCGAAGTTTCAAAAAAGATACTCGCTACGAAAGTTTCACGAATCGACGATTCGACCGAAGGGGGTGATGCCGATGACCCAACCCTGTTGAATGAAACTAAAGCGGATCAAGGCGATGATCCGGGGGCGCCCGGCCGAACCCTCTTAAGCGCCCTCGCGGAGGACTACAATTTGCGGATCTACCGATACGATAGGGACATTGAGCAGATTGCCGATCCAGAAAGCGGGGAAGGCGAAGAGATCAAGACCAGCCATGCCGAGACAGATCTCACTCACGCGCTCGAGCACATCCTCGACACTACCTCACCCGAGTCGCTCGCAGGGATTCTTCTCCTCAGCGATGGACGGCACAACGGCTCGGTGCTTCCTGAGGACAGCCTGCGCCAACTCGCGGTGCGCAACACACCACTTTCAGCGATTCCCATTGGAGGAGAGTTAGGTCCGGTCGACATCTCGATTCTTGATCTTCGCGCCCCGGAGTCTATCTACCTCGACGACCGAGTTGTGATCACGGCAATGGCGAAGCTCGACGGGTTTCTCGGCGAAACGGTAGAGGCCGAACTCCTCAGCGGAAACGAAGTCGTCGATACGGTTTCGATCAAAGTTTCTGATGTTAACTTCCGTTCAGAAATTCGCTTCATCCATCAACCAAAAGAAAAAGGAATCATCGACTACGAAGTGAGGCTGCAGCCCGACGAACGTGAGATTTTCAGAACTAACAATACCTGGCAATTTAAAGTCGCGGTGACCGATGACCGAACCAACGTGCTCCTTATCGACGGATTCCCTAGATGGGAATTCCGCTATCTCCGAAATCTTTTCTACGGACGGGACAAGTCAGTGCACCTCCAGTATGTGCTCCTCAATCCCGACGAAATTTATCGGTCCCGGGGCCAAAACGATATCGCCGCGAGCGCGACCCGTCCCTTTGGCGAGGCCGAGGCAACGATGCTCCCCCAAAGCAAAGATGAGTGGCAGCTATTCGACGTCATTATCCTCGGTGATATCGATCCCGCCGCTTTGAGTCCACGCGACTGGAAAGCAATCGAGGAAGCCGTCACGAAACGCGGTGCGATGCTCGTCTGCATCGCAGGGCAGCGTTATATGCCTCATGCTCATACAAGCGAAGTGTTACAGAATCTGCTCCCTGTCACCTACAACGCAGGGAACGCGGCTAACTTTGAGCCTCCTGAAGAGGCCTATCGAATCAGCCTTACCGCCTCCGGTCGCGACCATCCTGTGACCTCTCAATCTACGAGTAGGGCCCTCAACAACGAGCGTTGGGAATCGTTTCCTCCGATGCGCTGGCGATTTTCAGGTGGCACGGTCAAAGAAACCGCCGAAGTCCTCGCCTACGCTCAGCCAGTTGGCAGTCGAACACTAAATTCGACTGTCAATCCTGACGGTTCCCCTGGCTCGGTTGAGGCGGCAATCGCGCAACTCGCCAACCAGGAAACAGTGGAGAAAGAGCACGCGCTTATCACGACAAGTTCGGCAGGACTTGGAAAAGTGCTCATGCTCAATTTCGATCGCACCTGGCGTTTCCGATATGGCGTCGGTGATACTTACCATCATCGCTTTTGGGGGCAGGTCACGCGTTGGGGTGCGGGGCCCAATTTGAGATCCGGGACAGACCAGGTTCGTCTCGGAACCGACCGACTCAGTTACACACCGAATGATTCGATTGAGGTCACGGCCAAGTTCCTCGACAGTGAGCGCCGTCCGGTTACGAATGCTTCCTTGGATGTCGAAGTCTGGAAAGACGATAAGCGCTTGAAAAAACAGCGACTCAGTTACCGCACCGACTCATCCGGCCTCTATGAAACGAGCCTGAATGGGCTGCGTGAAGAAGGCGAATACGAACTGCGCCTCTCCGGAAACGAACTCGGTGACACCGCGGTTTCGACCGAGCTACTTGTTGTCACAACTCGCAATCCAATCGAGCTGGCCGAACTCACCGCTGATCGCGATTTCCTGAACCGGGCGGCAGAGATCACCGGAGGCACGATCGCTGAAATCAACGAACTCTCGACTATACTTTCCTCCTTCGGAGCCCCGAAAGAGACCCTCACAGAACGCCGGAATGTCACCTTGTGGGACAAATGGCCGATCCTTCTTGGATTCCTTGGATTCCTCACGACCGAGTGGATCATTCGCCGACGCAGCGGACTCGTCTAACCCCTATCCTGACATGAGCACTCTCGAATCCGCCATCGATCGACTCCCCAAGCCGATTCTCGACAAACTTCAGTCGATGATCAGTCGAGTGCGACGGCTCCTTTTCATCCGGGGATTCTTCGCCACCCTCGCCGTCGCTATCGCCTCCCTGCTCACGATCATGGCGTTCGACGCGATCTTTACGATCCTTTCGTCCACCGCGAGATGGACCCTCAGCCTCGCCGGGCTCGGCGTTACTCTCGCCGCCGCCTCGTGGTATCTGGTGCGCCCGCTTTCCCGCAAATTCACGCTTACTGACATGGCGAGGATTCTTGAAATCCGACACCCTGAACTGCAGGAACGCATTTCTACGGCGGTGGAACTGATGGGAAGCAATGACCCCGAGTCGATTAAAGGGTCAGAAGAGTTGATCAGAGCAGTCGTCGATTCAGCGATTATAGACGTTGAGGCGGTCGATCCCAAAACCGAATTCAAGCCGGCCCGTTCCCGAAGATTTCTCGCGATGGGAGGGGGGGCGCTTGCGATCATGCTCGTGGTTCTAGCGATCTCGCCGAAACAATCATGGACCCTGCTTACGAGAGCGGTAGCACCTTTTCTCGATATCGGGAATGCCTACGCCAATTCCCTAATCGTCAATCCCGGCGATGTCAGAGTCGCCGTCGGCTCCCCCCTTACGATTGCCGTTACGGTGAAACACAAACGAATCAAAAGAGCGGAGATTCGTCGCCTCCTTGCCGACGAAACCGAAACGGTCGAGCGCATGACCCTAATCGGAGAAGACGACGATGGCACGAAACGCTTCTCGATAACATTTCCTTCGGTGACGGAAAATTTCAACTACCGGGTGCGCGCGGGCGCCGCCGTTTCCGAATACTACGGCGTCGATGCGATTGATCCTCCCGTGGTCAAAGCATTGCGTATTTCCTACGACTACCCCGATTACACCCTTTTGGAAAACACGAGTGCCTTGAGCGAAACAGGCGAAATCCGTGCAATTGCCCACACTAAAGTAAAAGTGGAAGCGACCTTTAATCGACCCGTCTGGTCTTCAAAGATGTTTATCAACGAGGAGAGCGAAGTCGAACTCTCTGACTTTTCCGAGAATCAGGTCAGCTGGAAGATGGAACTGAAACCGGGAACGAACGGCTCATGGAGAATCGAGCTGGCCGATGAGGAGGGCTTCTCAAATGAGCCCGTCTCTTTTCCTATCGCGGCCCTCCCTGACAAAGCGCCCACTCTCCAAATTACGGATCCGGTCCAGAAAGAGTTTAAGCTCAGACCAACCGAAACGCTCCCGATTAGCGCAGCCATCACCGAGGATTTTGGGATTGCCAATTTCACGATGCTGGTGACCCCGGACGGAGCCGCCGCGCCGACCTCGATTGCTTTATCCGCGCCGGCAAAAGCAAACGCCTCCGGACTCCACTATGGGCGCGCGACCCTCAATATCGCCTCTCTCAATTTGGAGCCGAATCAGAAACGAATCGCGGTTCAACTGCGAGCAGAAGACAATCGTCCCTCCGACTACGATGGGCCGGGAGTGGGGCTCAGCGAAACGATCTACATTACGCTCGACCAGAAAGCAAAATCACTCGCCGATCAGGTAATTGAAGCGCAGCGCAAAGAGGTGGGCGAGAAAATCAAAGAAGCGAAGCGGGAACTGGAAGGAGCAAGAGACGAGATGCGGAAAGTCGAGCAGGAATTGCCGCGCTCTGACGAGGTGAAACCGGAAACTCATCAGCGCCTTAATGAATTCACCGAACACACGGAGAATGCTCGTAACAATCTCGATGAAATTGCGGCAGAGCTCGGCCAATCCCTCTTTCAGGAACAAGCCGATCAGGCAGAAAAAATTTCCAATGGAAACCTCGCCACGGCCATGGAAAAAGCCGACATGATTCCAGTCACCGATGAAAAAACAGAGCGGATTTCCAAGGCTCGCGAATCACGTGAAGAGATCGATAAGTCGATCAAGGAACTGGATTCACTCGCCAAAGCAATGCGGAACGCGGACGACGAATACCGCACAATATCCGAACTGAATCAACTTGCCAACGAGCAACAGTCGCTCGCTCAAGAGACAAAGCGGTGGGCAGAAGAAGCAAAAAAACGGGCCGAGGAAATGGCAGCGAACGCTGCGAAAGCTCCGCAGGCACAGGAGCAGTTTGATCAGGCACAGGAGAAGGAGTTAAATCAATTCCAGCAGAAACAGAATCAAGTTGAGAAAGAGCTCGGCGAAATGCTCAAGGACAATGCAGCCGCTCTCGCCGAAGTGCTCGAAAAGCAGAAAGAGGAAGCCGACGCGATGAGCGCGCAGGCCGATGCCCTCGCAAAACAACAGGAAGCTCTCAAAGAAGCTAATCAGAAGGCAACTCAATCCAGAGACGATCAAGAGGAAGCCCTGAAGGAGCAACTCATCGAACAGCTTCAGGCAATGCAGTCGCAACTCGCCGAAGAGGCTTCGCAGGCACAAAAAGCAGCGCAGGAATCTCAAGACAAGGCGAGTTCGGAGCAAAAAAGAGATCCTGCCGATTCCCCTCAGAAATCCAATCCGGAGCAGGCCCCCGCTTCAGAATCCCTCGCCGAGGCGGCAACCAAAGCAGCCGATGCCGCGAGCGAGCTCGGCGAGCGAAAACTGGATGAAGCGACAGAGTCAGCACTCAGTGCAAGCCTGTCCCTTTCCGATGCGGCAGACAAGTCGTCGGAAAGCGAATCAACCGAGGCGCCCAGCGAGTCAGGACAGGACAGCGAGGGAGCGCCGGCTTCAGAGATGGCAAGCAATGATCCCGCGTCCGATCCGAACGCAGCGACTGCATCAGAACCGGGCCAGAGTGAGTCCGGACAGGAAGGTCAATCGCAGGAAAATCCCACATCGAACGAGCCGGACGCGCTCGCCGAGGAAGGAGACACAATAGCCTCCGCTATACTCGCGGAGCGTCAGGAAGCGATTGCCGAGCAAATCGCAGCAGTGCGTGACGGCAACCTCCAGGAAGCGCTCAGCCTCATGGAGCAGGCCCTCGCGGCAGAAGCAGATGCGCTCCAGAAAAAGGCGGAGCAACTCGAGCAAACGATGCAAAATTTGAGTCAAAACAATGCGAAGTCGTCAGCGGATCGCGCCGAAAATGCTCTTGAGCAGGCCACCCGTGAAGCGAAGGAAGCCGCAAACCAACTCAATCAGGCACAAGCTCAACAAGCCCAGGCCGAGGCGGCCGGAGAATTGGAAGAAGGCAAACTCGCCGGCAACGCACAAAATTCGATGCAGCAAAGTCAGAGCGATCAGGCGCAGTCTGCCAATCAGCTCGCTCAAGCGGCTCAGCACCTTGCGAACACCTCCACCAACATTGGAAAAAGAATGGAAGGCCTTGAGCCATCCGACGCCGACGAACAGATCACTAACAGTGATGATCTCGCAGAGGGCTTCGAAGAAGTCGCCGAAGCATCTGAAGCGGCGAGCGCACAGGAGGCTGCGCAGCAATCTCAAGAGGCTGCCAATTCATTGCAAAAACTCGCTCAGCAAGCCATGCAAAAACTTGGCAAGGGACAACAGGGAAACCAGCCTCCGCAGGAAGGCCAAGGCCAGGAGATCCCACCGCAAGAGCCCGGAGGCGATCCTCAGTCCGACAGTTTAAATGAAACCGGCAAGAAAGCGGCTGATTCAAATGGCTCAGGGGTCCCACCTGAATTGCTGGAGATGGGAATCAACGCGGATGACTGGGCCCGTTTCAAAGGGGCACTCACGGGAGGCAACGCTACCGCTATCGAGACAGAACTTCCTGCTGAATACCGAGAGCTGGTAGGACGCTATTTTCAAGTAATCGCTAAAGAGGCCGGTAAAAAATGATGAAAACGACACTAACCCATCTCCTTTTCGGTCTACTTTTCTCTCTGCCTCTCTTTCCCAGAGCGCTTCAGGCTGAAAGCCTCTCAAATACTGTTTTCCAACGACACCAGACAGAAGTCGAGAATGCCGTCGAAAAAGCACTCGGCTACCTCGCTTCCAACCAATCTGAAGACGGCACCTTTAACGATTCATACGGCCGCTCGGTCGGCGTTGTCTCCCTCGTCGGGATGGCTTTCCTCTCAGCAGGCCACACCCCCGGCTACGGTGAATATGCTTCCAACGTGGGTCTCTGCATTCGCTACGTGCTCGATAGCCAGCGCCCGAATGGCCTCCTCGACAAGGGCGACTCCGGCCACGGGCTCATGTATGCTCACACAATCGCGACTCTGTTTCTTTCCGAGTGCAGCGGGATGGTGGACACGGAAACACAGGAAATCCTCAGCCCGGTTCTCGCGAAAGCGACCAAATTGATCCTCGAAGCCCAAGCGGTTCCGAAAAGCGACAAACATGAAGGAGGATGGCGCTACAAGGCCGATTCCCGCGATTCCGATCTCTCGTGCAGCGGTTGGGCGCTCATGGCGCTTCGATCAGCTAAATTAAATGGAGCTCCCATCCCCGATAAGGCGATCAAGAAAGCAGTCGCTTATGTTTTGAAGAATCACGAAATGAACGAAGGCCGTTTCGGCTACACCGACCCGTGGGGGCACTCAGAGACGCTCACTGGCTGCGGCCTGCTCTGCCTCGAGCTGAGCGGTTTTCATGGAACCGAATCGACTTTTAAATCAGGCGACTTTATTCTCAAGCACCGGCAGCACATCGTGAAAAACGCCCACGAGTACTACGCGAATTACTACAACGCCCAGGCCATGTTCCAACTAGGTGGACGCTACTGGGCTCAATATGCCGATTGGATGTATCAGGAGTATCTTACCAAGCAACAGTCAAACGGATCCTGGTCCAATGGCCGGAACGGCGGCACTTACGGTACATCGATGATGGTTCTTTCCTTCACCGTGCCCTACCGTCAGCTCCCTATTTATCAACGTGATGAAACCGTTGACGAGACCCCTTGATCGGCGAAGTTCCCCTACTTGTTATGGATTTCAGATGGCTAGGAAGAGTCAATTACTCCGATGGGCTCGATTTGCAAAATGAGCTCGTTGAAAAGCGTCAGAAAAACGAGATCGAGGACACTATCTTACTCCTTGAGCATGAACCGGTCTACACCATTGGCCGGACCCGTGATCAGTCCAGTTTAAACCTCGAGAAATCCCTTCCCCACCCCGTTTTCGAAACGAACAGGGGCGGGCAGGCAACCTATCATGGTCCCGGTCAGCTCATTGGCTACCTGATTCTCGACCTTATCCCCTACGGAAAAGATCTACACACCTACCTGCGCGAAATCGAGAGTATACTGATTGATTTTACCTCGGAATTTGGTATCGATTCCCAGCGACACGAAGGTTTAACCGGGGTTTGGGTAGAAACCCGAAAATTGGCTTCTATCGGGGTAGGCGTTCGCAAATGGGTATCGATGCACGGGTTTGGGCTTAACATTTCCAGAGATCTATCAGGGTATGACTCCATCATTCCCTGCGGGATCTCCGATGTCTCGATGACGTCTATTTCGAGCGAGATCGACCGATCAGTCACCGTAGAGGAAGCTGCCAAAGCAATTGAGCCGCTGATTCGCAATCATCTAGAGACCCTGAAGACTAAGCAATAACGACATGTTTCTGGTTGTTGTAAATCTGGAAAACCCGCGCGAAATGGTGGCCACGCAAGCTTCCACGGGAGAGATTTTCCGTATTGGAAGAAAGCCGCGTATTGAAAAAGACGAAGAGGCAAAGGCCGTACGCATCACCTGGCAGGATCGGCTCGTCAGTCGAAGTCACTGTGAAGCCCAATATGACGGACTGGCGATGGTGCTAACCCGCCTCCCTGCGGTCAAAGGACGAAACAAGCCAAATGCGCTTTACACCAATGTCCCCCCTCGCGGGCGCAAGTCACTCGATGAACCCGTCACGCTTCAACTGGGCGAATCAATAGCGATTGGAGCCAAAGGCGTAACCGCCGTCTATTGGTTAAAACACCTTTCCGATCTCGATCGCAAAGTGACAGAGTATTTCAACGCTCTTGAGCAGGAAAAAGGGGAATACGTTGAGAGCCGAACAGCCAATCAGAACTATGATGATGTCGAGAAGCTGGATGAATACAGCCTCCGGTTTCAGCTCAAGATGCTTCAAAAAGAGCTACCCGAGCAGGTTCTTTCCGGTTGGACCGATGATGTCGATCTCCTCACCCGTGCAGCCGTCTTTCTCGAGGGCGCCCTGCCGGGGCAAAAAGGGGTCACGGCCGTATTCATCGCCCTCGAACGAGATGAGGAAGGTAATCTAAAAAGCGAAATTCTGAATCCTGATCCCCTCGCGAGGGCTGATTTTCGCCCGAGTAAGACCTTGCTCAGCAGAATCGATTTTGAGAATGCAAAAGCCGCAGATATTCACCTTTGGACTTCAAAACAGAATCAGCGAACTTTTGCCGCAGAAAGCCTTCATGAATCGATCGATTGGGTTGCCGCCGTGCCGGTCGCAAGAATGGAGGAATCCGCCCCAATTCACCGGGATGATAATGGTCGCGCTGTTTTTCTCTACGTTCAAACCACTCAGGGATCAGAAACTGCCGGTTCTTCGTTCATCCCCTTCCTTCGTTTGATCAGCTCACTCGTCGCGAGCTTGCTCTCAGCGAGAGCCGACCAAAAGCTGCAGGATCAAATGGCCGCCTATTTTTCCCCGGGTCTGAGAAAGATCATGCGTGAAAGCGATCCGGAAGTACTCAAACCGGCCATGGTCGACTGCACCGTGATGTTCGCGGACCGACGCGGTCATTCACGGATGCTTGAAGTTGCGAAAAGTGACGACGAAATTCTGGAGCGCCTCGATGACAACCAACGCGTCGTAGGATTGATCACCGAGGAGGTTTTCAGAAGCCACGGCGTGATTACCGATTTCGCGGGAGATGGAGCCCTCGGGCTCTGGGGCTGGCCAAGTCTTGTTGATTCTGATCAGGTGCACGCTCTCGAAGCAGTTGAAGCCGCCGAAGCGATCGTCGAGCGCCTCGCTCATCACGTCGTTTTTGAGGAAGAAATCGGGCGCTCAATGGCGGCCGTGAGGATTGGAATAAGCTCTGGTCGAATTGCCGTGGGAAAAACCGGGCCCACGCAGCAGTGGCACATCAGTGTCTTTGGCAGCGTCGCGAATCTCGGCGCCCGTCTCGAGCGAATTGCCAAGGAATTTAAAATTCCGGTTTTGATCTCGGATGACACCTACTGCCGAATTGAGGGTTTTGGAAATCGCAGATTTCGCCGTCTCTGCCTGATCCGTCCCGCTGGATTCGAAGAAGGGTATCCCGTCTACGAACTGGTTTTGCCTAAATCAGTGGGAGGTTCGGGCATTTCAGACCAGGACATCCAGACCTACGAAAAGGCTCTCGCCTTCTTCCACAACAGAGAATGGGAAGATGCAATTGATCTGCTTGATATCCTCTCTGAAGACGACCCCCCATCCCTCTGGCTGAAAGAGAAAGCACAAATTTTCAGGAAAAATCCCCCGCCGGAATCCTGGGCGGGAGAGATCGCCAGTCTGAGCAAGTAACGTTATTATTTTGGACAACGACGAACAGATCCGGATTAAAGACTATCAAACCCACCTTCCTCCACTGGGGGAAGGCGCCTTTGGCCGTGTCTATCGCGCGACCTATAGGGGTATCTCCGATCGCGCTCTCAAAATCTTCAGACCGGGAGCGGTTGATTTATCGACGATGGCAAGGGAGCTCGAGAAGCTCTCAAAAGTCGCTGAACATCAGGGAATCGTGACACTTCACGATTTCGATCTGCTCCACGATCCGCCGTATTACGCGATGGGTTTGCACGCCGATCAGGGAACTGATGGCACTTGGGAAACGCGAACTCTTGAGCGACTCACCGGAAAAGTCGACCACCGTGAAGGCTGGCGCCTCGTGCATGACATTGCCGATGCAACCGCTTACCTGCACCGAAATCAAATCATTCACTGCGACCTCAAACCGTCTAACATCCTTCTAACTGACGAGACACCCTATCACGTCAAGATTTGCGATTTTGGGCAGAGCCGGGGCTTTGCGACCGAAGAATTCGATCCGGTGGGAACTCCCCTGTATGCAAGTCCGGAGCAACTGCGCAATCCGAGAGACTCTTCTGAGGGAAAGGGATTCCGTTGGGATGTCTATAGCTTTGGCGTGGTTTCTTACAAACTCCTGACGGGTAATCTGCCGAGGCTCCAGGGACTCGCCGAAGCAGAAGATCTCAGCTTCGACCCGGATTCAACTCTCGCAGAACTGAGCCTCGAATCGACACTTGCTGAGACAGGCAATGAAATCGATAGCGAACAACTCGCGACGCTCACTGAAGCAGTCGAGGACATCACTTGGCCCCCCGATCTCTATATACCAAGCGCAAAGAAAGAGCTCATCGAACAATGTCTCAGCCTTAATCCCAATGAACGACCCGCTGACATGCGGGAGGTCTGGGGACGCATTCAGCGAATTGATCAGCAGGATATCGTTAAGAGAGCAAGGCGTCTCAATACCATTTTTGCGACCTTGCTGGTCATAGCAATTTGGGCATCCGGGTTTGCCTTCGTGCAAGCCCAAAAAGCCCGGCGGGCCACTGCCGAGGAGCGAACTGCGACAGAAGAGTCCAAGCAGAATGCCAGCGCCGCATTCGAGATCATGGAGCTATTCGTCAATGAATTGAACAATGGCGACTTCTCGGGTGATGGCAGTGATCGCCTCCACGCAATTGTTGCCGAAAACGCGTCCACGTTTCTCGCAAATAGATTTAAAAATCGAATTGCCTCCACCCCAATCCTCAAGCTCTCTGCGGCCACTGCCATTGCAAGTGGCCGACAGGCCCTCGAAGCGGGAGAGTTGGATGAGGCCCTACAGCATTTTACCAACGCTTACGAAATTCGATCCGAACTCTACGAGGACCCGAACTCTCCAGCCGATTCGGCGGAACTCGCGAGACTTACTTCAAGGGATCTTGGCCGTATTGGAAAAATTCACGAGCTAAAGGGCGAATACGACGAAGCGGTAGCGGCCTACTCGATGTCTCTTGAATGGCGGCTAAAATCCCCGGGAAGCGGGCCACAATTTGATCTCTCGAGAACGAAAGACCTGTCTTCTACCTTCAGGACTTTGAGTCTGCTGCATTTTGCCAACTCTGAATCGGACGTAGCGATTAAAACGGTCGATGAATTGCTTCAAGTGCTTGATGATGCTCAGGTGAATGCACCCTCTTCGGACCTCGATAGTTTTCAAATCGAAAAAATGAGGGCGCTCGAACTGAAAGGTTCCATTGAATATTCTTCAGAAGATCTTGCGACATCGTCGGAAACGTTTCAAACCGTTCTCAATCTGGCCGAAACATTGAGCAATTCTCGCCCCGAGGTGGTCACTGAGGCGAAGGCGGCTAAGGTCGATGCAATTCATGCGCTGGGCGTAATCGAACTCGATTTAGAGCAACTTGAAGCCGCTCTGACGCTCTTCCGTCAGGAGATCGATTTGAGAATCATTTCGTCAAGGAGCCGACCTTACGATGCCGAGGAAAAAATAACCCTCGCGAGAGCCTACTCCTTCGCCGCTCAAGGTCTCGATGACGAAAGCCCTACCGCGAGGGACAATGCCATTTTCTACCTGGAAGAGGCCATTCGAATTCTAGGAGGCCTTCCGCCGGAATATAGAAACCGCGAAGATATTCAGGCAAATATCATTGCCTTCAACGACACGCTCTCTAGTTTCCTTGCAATGGACGAGTGATCGAATTCAGCCAAAGAACATCTTCTCCGGGATGACCGAATTGTTTGAGGTTTCGTGAAATTTGTTCTTTGTCAGGCTCAATAATTTTTTCCGCCCGAATTTGCTTCTGATCTCCTGGAGAATCAGGGAATACTGCGCAGGCATGCCACCAGCAGGCCCACGCTCGCCAGGATCGCAATTCACGTCGTGGCTCAACCATCCGTGTAGCAAGGTGCTGAAAGTGGCGTCGCGGGTTTCCAACAAATTGATCCCGAGGGCACTCCGACATAACCCAACTCATTGCCCGGTAGGGTAATTCCCACTCCTTTAGAACCTCCTCATCTCCAATAAGCTCTGCTGAAAAAGCGCGGTTCAACTGCAACATTGCCTGAGCGGGGAGTCCCTGAATCCAAAGCGACTGAGCGCACTCAAGAGCCCCCTCGTAGAATGCCACCCCTCGATCTTTTCCGAAGCGCCTCATTCCGACTGCCCGCACCGGTCCTTCAACTTCGGGAAGAAATGGGCAAGCGCACGAATTGACAATCCATCCGCTCATATCGCGACGACCGCATTCGAATACAACTGAGGAGCATTGGATTCGATAAAATCCGCGACTTCATCGGCGTCGTCGCTCAGGGTAAGCATCTCACGGTATGCTTTGCCTTCGGCAAGACGTTTCAACGTCTCAAACAAGCCGGTCTCCTTTTGGTAGCGATCCACTCCCAAAAATGCCATCGGGCTGACAAACTCAAAAGTCCCATAATGATTCTGCGCCGCGTCCATGAAAATTTCCTGGGTCGTCCCTGCACTCCCGGGAGCATAGATAACGCCATAGCGAGCGATCGCGAGAAGCCCGTCCTCTCTCAGGCCATTACTAAAATACTTTGCGAGATGCGTCGAAAATTGATTACTCGGCTCATGTCCATAGAACCAGGTTGGAATTGCGAGAGAAGAGGCTCCTTCGGGATGCATTTCAATCACGCGAACCGCAGCGGCATTGAATCCGTCATCGGAATATCCGGGAGCCACCGAAAGTGCCTCTAGCGCCGGACTTAGGAGATCGTCAGGACCGTTGGCTAACCACGCGCCGAGATTCGAGGCCTCCATAATTCCGGGGCCTCCTCCGCTCGCAATGAAATATCCTTTGCGGGTCAAGCGGCGGGCAATTCGAACGACTTTTTCGTAAAAGGGATCGGTTCGAAGTGTTCCATGTCCACCCATGATCGCGACGACCTTCTTTTTACCCCCCGCTTCGATCCGCCCCTCCAGAAGATCGAGTAAGCCATCGTCGATCGCGTGATCATGAAGCCGCTGTGCCAGCGCTTCCAGTATGTGAGGACGATGGCGGCCGCTCTCGACAAAGTGATCATATATGCGCTTATCAACTGAGAGATCTTCCTTCGCGGTCCACCCGTCCATGAGTTCATCCCTCGTATAGAGTTCGGGACGATACGGGTTGTAGGGAAGCCTCGGAAGACGTGGAAAAATCAATGCCCCCGCTTCGCGGAGACGCTCCTGAAAAATGAGGGAAGGGTAGCGACATCCAAGAAAGACCGCTCCGGCAAGCTGAATGCTCTCCCAGTTCACGTCGACCTCACCGAGGTCAAGTCCCTGCACGACACAGTCTTTAAGATCATGCTCCCGAGCCACAAATTCAGTCAATTGATCAATCTCGTGAACTTCTTTCATTTACTGACTCAGTTTAAATCTTCCGAATGAGGAAGGAACGTGAAAATCGGGAATCTCCACTTCGGGGTCCACCCAGCAAATCCAATCCTGAATAATCTCCTCGTCCCTTCCATGAGAGAACTCCGCCCGATAGACACCGGTGATTAGTTCACCTCCTTGAAGGCATCCTAATTTCTTCAGTTCATCAAGAGCAATTGTCCCGACCACAGAATATCCGTGATCACGAAACGAGCCCGAGAAAGATAAAGTCTCAAATGACCACGAAGGGTTGATCTGCCGGTGATAGAGCCCCTCGTAATCGTAAACATTCCCGCGCGGATCCATCTCTGCTCCGTAATAGGGGGTGGAGAGATCCGGAGAGGTCGCAAAAAACAGTTCGACTCGATCCGATCCCAGGGCCGCTTCGCCGGAATCCGGGTTCTCTCCCAGAACCAGATCGTGATCCTCGACATCGAACTGAAATTTCAAAACACTTTCGTTCGAGACCGCGCGAAATTTTGTCTCGGGAATTGGGCCATCCTTCCACGGACACGAAAAATCTTCGAGCAAAACACCACTGCTCATTTCGAGTTTTTCGGAATACTTCACCTCGTAAATTTTCATCACTTCAATAGTTGGGAAACTTGACTCATCTTCGTCACGACCGCATCAGCAATCGATCTCGCTTCATCCTCCGATAAATCACCCCATCGCAGACTGCGATCATCACCGGCGAAAAAGCAGGTTCGAAACCCCATCGCTGCGGCCGGAATAACATCTTTAGTCATATCATTGCCAACATAAAGGACCGAATCCGGAAACACACCACCATCCGAAAGGCGCTTTTTCATTTCCTGATAGAGTGCCAGAGAGGGCTTCCCCTCCCCCTCAAGATAGGAAAACACGGCGAGAGACGGATCGAACCCAAGCGCTTCAAAGCTTCCTCCCATGACCCCGGCAAAGACAGAATGAGTGTAAGCCTGTGCATTCGAGATAATACCGAGTTTGATTCCTTTTTGGACCAGCGATCGAATCAGTTCTCCTGATCCCGGCATTTCCCAAACAGGATTCATCGAACACTCATACCTCAGTGCGACAGCATCGACGATGCCGTCGGCATGCGCCGGAGCGACCCTTTCCAAAATCTTTCTCCAAATCAACCTGATATCGATCTCCGGAAACGGGACCCCGCTCGCTCGCTTCGATGAGAGGGCGTCCTCAAGAAGACGCGCCAACTCTGCCACCCTTACCCCCTTAAATTCGTGAAGCGTTCCTTCCAAAAACGCATTCACCTCAGCCATGGCAAGACGCCCTCCCTCATCTTTCCGAGGCATACCAACCTCACCGGCCGCTGAAATCAAGAGCGTCCCATAGATGTCAAAAATAACGGTCGAAATCCCTTCCAGCTCCGGAAGTGACGGCTCCACCCCGGTCGGAATCGGAACGAGCGGACGCATCACGCTTTTGACATAATCAGCACCCTCCATTTTTAATGGCGAAGCAGATTCAATCGGGCGGGGTCAAGGAACTGATCAAGAACCCGCTTCGGGCTGAGATGGCTTACTTTCCCCACACTTCCTGACAGAGCCTTTAAATAGGTCTTCTCGATCCGTTCACCGTACTGAGCAAGACTGTAGACTTCCCGAATGATCCGGGCACGGGATTCAATAGCCTCGCCCGAGTCAGGGACCAGAGCAGGGAAATCCACTTCTTTCAGCAAAGAAGGATCTTCTTTCAACTTTCTCAAAGCGATCGTCTGAAAAGACTCATTCAAAACTCCAAAATCGATTCGCCCCTTTCTCACCCACGCCTTCCAGGTCTGCTTCAACGCCGACTTAGGCATTTTCATATCATAGGCGAGATAGGTTCGTCGAAGCACCGACTCAATTTCTTGCTTCAACGCATCGGTATCGAACCAGGCCACTGGGACATCGATCCGCTCGTAGAGATGCCCCAAATCCACGCCCACCTTCTCAAAATCTTTCGTAATCCCGGGTAAGTCGCGTCCAATGACAGCCTTGCCTGAAACCCACGGCTCCAAAAACGCGAGGCCGAATCCTTCTGCAACGCTTGTCGTAACAAAAAAGTCAGCCCAGCCCATTAAATCGAGGAACTCATACCTGTTGTTTTCCGAGATGCCCAGGTCAACGGGAAGCTCGAGTTCTTCAATCAGTGCGCTCCAATGTTCATGAACCGGCATCCACTCCGGGTTCTCAGGGTTCAATGTCGTCGCGAAATCGACCTGATGACCGTAGATGAGAGCAAGAAGGAGCAACTCCCCGATATTTTTTCTACGGATTCCTCGCGTAGGATACAGCGCAAAAAGTTTATTTTTCGAAAACGGCCTCTCCTCAAGTGTTGTCGAAAGTGGAAACGCGGTAATCGCATTCGGGAGAACGTGCAGGTTATTCTTCGCAACACCTGCCGCTCGCAAAAATTCGAAATCCCGATGATTGATCGTCGCGTAGTGGATCTGCTTCGCCGTCGGGTAAAGCGTGTTCTCAAAACCGGATTCGGAGTCGAAAAAAGAGCGCTGTTTGCTGTAGTTACCGGGACGCCCGTCTTCCGCAAAATCATGAAGCTGAAGAACAATCCTCGCCCCCTCCTCCGCTAAAATGCGAATCACCGAAGGAAACATCACGTTTTTCGCGAGAGTGGGATTATGAAAATGCCACAGGTCGGGCTCAGAACCAAAGTGCGCTCGAGCCTCGGCCTTTAGCGCGTCAGTCAGGCTGTCAGCAATGACAGAACTTCCTGTATTCCGATAGTCGAGCGCGTCCAATACCCTCACCGCTCCTGACATCCCCTCAAAAGTTGGCGCTTCGCCGGAGAGCACGAGAACCTCATGTCCCCGCTCAATGAGGGCACGCTGCGCCGCATCGATGACACGACTCACGCCCCCTCGACGGAGGTGGTAGTGCACGATGACCACTTTAATTTTAGTCTTATCGGCCATGTTTAATTCGATATTCAGGAAGAGAGATCATCGGAGGACGTTCCTCTTCTACGATCTCTTTGCGAGTCAATTCATACCGATGTCCCTCGGCGAGAAATTGTCTGAATTGACCGTGCAAGTCGGGCAGCTCTGACACCATTCCGTTCGCTTGAATACGATTAAGGAAAGTCTGCAAAATGCCAAATGACATTTTCCCTAAATCGACCGTCGACTGATTCCGATGGACCCGCTTATCGAGGTCAGTCTGAGCGAATGCATCGAGCCCTTTTGCCTGATAAAGATCGATGACATGAGAAGTCTCGACTCCATACCCAATCGGAAACGGGAGTGTTTCCAAAACCGAACGTCGCACCGCATACTCTCCGGAGAGGGGTTGCATCAAAGCCGTCAACTCAGGGAAGAACATCGAGAAAAGTGGACGCACCAAAATTTCCGTGACCCTGCCGCCGCCGGAGGGCCTGAGTTCATCCGAAACCGCGAGAGGTCGGTCATAAAAAGCTTTCACATAATCGACCTCCGGGCGATAAATCAGAGGAGCAATCAAAGCACTCGCAAACCGCGAATGAATATTTTTGATGTCGGCATCGACGTAGCAAATAATATCTCCCTTAAGCTGATGAATCGCCTTCCACAGATTCTCCCCTTTCCCCGGCTTGTCTCCGTATTGCGGCAATATATCCGAAGACAAATAGGTATCCGCTCCGAAACTCGCCGCGATCTCAAGCGTTTTATCAGTGGAACCGGAATCAATCACCGCAAGCTCGTCGATGAGAGGGTAGCGATCCATTAACTCACTCTTGAACACGATCACTTCTTTCCCGATCGTCGCTTCTTCATTCAGCGTTGGGATACAAAGGCTGATCCTGAGGCCAGCCTCTTCCTTCGCTTTCACCAGCTTCTGAATATCCCAGAAATCGGAATGGTGGTAAGTGTTAGTTTCCAACCAATCATTCAAACGTGTATCGATATCAGTCATTCGTCGAAGGAGAGATCATTGGCGTCCATAAACTCAATCATAGCAACGAGCTGCGCGAGACCATCAAAGACAGCTTCGAGTTCGATCGATTCATTCGGGAGATGTCGATGCTCTCCCCTGCTTACCCCCAGAGTGAGAGCGGGGATTCGATGCGTTAACAGAGACGCAAGCTCCGAGACACTGGGCGTCTCGCGGGCTTCAATTCCCAGGGCATTTAGGATCGTTAGGGCTTCGGCGACCACGGGGTGATTGGGAGCAAGCCCCCCCGGCCTCCTGTGAGTAAACATTTCGACCTCAACACTCAACTGAGAAGGCTTATGGAAAGTCGATACGAGTTGAGCTATTTGCTCTTCGATTTCTTTCACCTTCTCCGCCTCCGAACTTCGAATTTCAAAGCGAATACACCCCAGGACAGGGGGGACATTGTATCCTGCGATGGCTTCGATTGAGCCAACCAGCAACTCCGAACCCTCTTCGGCCTCTTGACCAAATTTCACGAGCATGGTTCCCACTTGAGTCAGAACATCGATGACACCAGACATCCCCGGGTCTACCCCATCAGGAATCTCAATTGTAATTTTTCCGCGAGCCATCCCGAAACTGGCAAAGCTAAGCCTTCCCAGCTGTATCCCTTCGACACATAGGGCCGAATTGATCTCCCGCTCGGTGTTATCTAAAAAGAATTGTATACCCTCCAAATTTCCGCGACCAAAGCTCCGCGTTGTCCCCAGAAGAATGAGATTTGATTTCAGGGTAATTCCGAGTAACTCCAGCGCCAATGGCAAGGTCGCGAGAGCCGCTACACCGAGACTGTTATCGGCGATACCACGCCCACTCATCTCCCCCGCTCCCACCGCTACGGTATGATCGTCCGTTTCCTTCCAAACTTTGTCCGTGTGCGCTACCACAAGAATATTCCGCTGCATCGACACTCCTGACAAAACACCCGCAGCATTCCCGGCTTCGTCGAGTGATATATTGTCGAGCCCATACTCCGTAAACCGCTGACACAAGAAGTCAGTTAATTGGTCCTCTTTCCGGGTGGGAGCAGGCAACTCAGCAGCCATCACAATATTAGCAAAAAACACTTCACGAAGTGACTTCAGCTTCTCACGATAACTAATAGCGCGATCTCCCGTCATTCATCCTCCCCTGCTTCTTTGTCCTTTTTGAGATCTTCGTCAGCTTCTGCATCCCCATCCAGATCAGGGGTAACAAACTCTCCAAAATAAGCCGTCGCACCGAGAAACGAGACCGGTTCGCCCGAAAAAGGCGTCGCCGTGATCACCGGACGTCCTGCGAGCGGAAAGAGAAGTTCATCGGAAAAGAACCGCATTTGAATCATCGCTTTCTCCGGACGAGAACTCTCGTAAGGCCAGATACGCCCTGCAATCTTCCAATTATTCTCATCTTCCAGCACTGAAAGCTCGAGATGATAAGCCTGCCCCGGAACCAATTCGGCAGCCACGTCCTGAAGCACCTCGCCTCGGCGAACCAATTGCAAGCGATTCGAAACCTGAACCACCCGAAGCTGAAATCCATTTTTTCCGTAAAGGCCTGCACCAAACCGGGACTTAAGGCGTCCCTGACCCGGCCCCCGCACGATAGCGGTCATCGTCGCACCCTTCTCGCGAATCTCAGGACCGAACTCCATCCACCCCTCGACAAGAGGCGTCGCGCTCACGCTTAGCTTTCGGGCCTCCGCGCCAACCTCCCACTTTCCCGCCTTAGGGCTTGAACCTGCCGGATAAAAACCCTCGCCGCTGCTCTCAATATCGAGATTCCCCGCCACCGTTGAGGACACTGCAATAGTTTCAGTTTCGCCTTTGACTTCCTTAGCGGTTGTCTCTGCAAACAGCACCTGAGACAGCCAAAAAAGCAGAGTAAGAGAGAGAAAAACAGGGCGCATTACTCACGACGAATCGCCTCCATGAAATTTCCCCGCAACACAACCCTCGCGGCGAGCCAACAGAATAAAAGCCCCCCAAGGAGAACCGCTCCATTGATCCCTCCAAGGAGAAGCCAGGGTAGAGAAGAAAGCCCCTTAGCCAGAATCGGCCAGACCGCTACGAGCGCTGAGACGCCCCCCACAACAACACCCGAGACATGCAGGAACCAGTGCTCGGACAAAACCATCCCGGCGAGATCTTTCCGGGTAAATCCCATCGCCTGCATCACACCCAATTGCCCCTGACGTTCAAGAACGTTCCGACTCACAATGACCGCTAGCCCTAAGGTGCCGAGGAAAATCCCGAGTCCCCCAAGTGTGGAAAAAATGCTCAGGTAAGTATTTTGCACCGCGTTGAACTCATTAAGCTTTTGAAACGTGGGACGCATCTCGAGCCCCCGGTCGCCGAACATTCTCGTGAGATGAGAAGCCAGTGGCTCCAACTCCTCCGGTGAAGCCCCGTCGAGGAGGAAAAGCTGATACCCACCGGCATCAGGGAAGAATCGGATAAAGTTTGCCTCTGAAACGATCAAAGATCCTTGAAGCACTGACGTATCGAGAAATCCCACAATCTCGACTTCGAACGAAGCTCCCGATACCGTCTCGTATGAAACACGATCACCCAGCCCTACCTGCAACGCATAGGTGGCGGTATTCTGATCAATCATTCCGGCAATAACCGGTGGTCTCTCTTTCTCATTTTCAATTGCTCGATCCAAAAGTTTCCACGGACGACTTGAATTATGAGGACGGCTGACCTTGGTGAAAGTGAACGGATTGATCTCCGAAATCAGATCCGTCGCCACGCCAAGAAGCCGCGGGTGCTGCGCACGATTCAGATTGAGACAGCTTGCATCATCCCCATCACTGACTCGGAAAGAGAGTGCTGAAAATCCGACCTCCACATCATTAATTCCATATTTCTCCCGCGCCTCAGTTGAGTTCAGGTCCTCATAAATCGGAAGCGTCGACTCCCCAAAATAGGCAAAGCCTCCCGTGCCGGATCCGCGACGCTCAGCTCCACTCTCCCCATTGAGCCGAAACGAGTTAATCGCGGTCACCATAAAAACACCGGAAGCCATCAGGCCAATCACCGCAAGACTGCGACCTCGACGCCTCACCGTGTGCTGCCTCCCGAGGGCACCCAACGAAGTCATCATCGCTGACGGCTTTAGGAACCTGCGGATTAAGAGCGAACAAAAGGCAACGCCCGCCACCGTGAAAAGAAAACCAGCGCCAAAGAAAAGCCCCTGCTCAGCCATGGTCCCTTCCAGCTTCGGGACAAAGAGACAACCCAAGCCCCCGACAAATCCGACCGAGAGAGAGAACCAATCCCAACACCACTTGCTCTTCTTCTCCGAAGAAACAACATCCCCGCCCGAAATTAGAAAACCCGGTTGGATCGCGGTCACTTTCCGACTCGCAACATAAACAACTATCAAAGAGATAATCACCGTCGAGAAGAACGCGATTAGCAGAGTTTCCGGCTTGAGGTAATAAACGAATTTGATTCCCGCGGCAGCTTCCTTCCAAACTCCTGACATCCCGTAAAGGGCGAGACGAGTATAAACATAGCCAAGCAGCAAGCCTAACAAAGCCCCTACAACGGAGAGAAATAGCGCCTCAATCAGAAAAATCCCACGGACTTTTTTCTTAGTCAAGCCAAGCGCTAAAAGTAAACCGATCTCTGAAGCACGTTGCTCGATTCCAAAAACAAAAACGAGCGCGGCGAGGACGAGCGCGGCAATAATGAGAAAGAAGCTCATACTCGCAAAAAGAGCACCAAAGTCGAAAGAGTTAGCGACTGCGGCGGCCGACTCAGCAGGCAAGTCCCGGACGACCATGCCAAGATCACTCAAACTGAGATGCTTCCTAAGTGCGTCATCGAGTGGTTCGCCACCCTCTTCCTGCTCAAACCTTACCGCGGTCGTCGCACCAAATCGATTTCCCCACATCTCCTGAGCAGCGGCAAGGGTCACGAACGCTTTAGGCGTCGCACGATATTCATCCCAAAAAGCATCATCCTTATCCCGAATACGATCACGATCAATCGGGATCCCCGGCTCCCACTCGTCGAGATTTTCGACATCAAAAATCCCCGGAAATGCCGGAGTCCAGGACTGATCCCAACCTTTCTCTCCAATCGGCAACACCTTTGCTACTTTAAAATTACGTTCGTTCTCTTCAAGAACCCGTCCAGCGCTCACCACATTATAGGTCAGGCGCACCTCATCCCCGGGAGCGATCCCGAGGTCTTCGGCGAGCCAATCGGATACAATGATTTCACCTTCATCCAAGTCTTCAGAAACGATGGCATTCAACCGGGAGCCGACCCCGGAAACCATTGAATAAGGAGTCTCGTTCTCACGGCTCGCAATAGAGGTCGCGAGATAGGTTAAGACAGGCGATGCCACCTCTACGACCTCGCTTAAGGCAGTCACAATCGCCGCGTCAAAAAAGACCCGCGAACTCGCGAGTTGTTTCTCTTTCTCCCCTCTAATTTCAGAAACAGAAAGTTGAAGATCATCCAAATCCCAACTCGCATTCACCGCTGCCTCCAGTTTTTCCGCGGCAACGCCTTCATCAGCGAGGATCAAATTCGCCCGCCCCGGTATCTCAAGCAACTGCTGCAAGCGACTCAGCTTCACATAGATAGTCGAAGGAGGAACTTGTTCAGCCCGAAGGGAGTAGAGCCCAAAATAATCAGGTCCCAGGACGTCACTTACTTGAATCGTAAACGGTGTCGTCTGCTCGGACTCTCCTGATAATGGGGCATCTTTTGAAAGAGCCCCGGGAAGCTCAACCCTGACGATGAGTGTTTCGTCAATGCCCGCCTGAATACGACTTGCGAGCGACTCGTTGATTCCAATCCACCCCTCCTCTTCGAAACCTTTAGGGGCCATCCCTGATGGAGCCAACTTCCAAAACCTCTCATCGACACCCAGAATTTGGACTCGGTTTGCCCGCTGTTCGCCTTTGCGATTCAGCGCCGTCCCCTCTACTTGAATAACCGAAGCAAAAGCCCCGTCCGTTCCTGCGTATTTGGTCGCTCGGGTTGCCAGCGAATCTGAAAAATATCGCTCTCCACCCAGAAAAACGGGGCCAAGCCCTGCGATTCGGGCATCAGCATTCTGTCGAAGACTTTCCTTCACCGAGTCTCCAACGACGAGAGCGCCGCTCAGGATCGCGGAAGTCAACGCGACCCCGGCAAGAACCGATAGATTAATCCACCGGTAATGAACAAGAGAACGAATCGCCAGTTTGATGTAATTCATGAGACCAAAACGATTTTCCCATCCTTCAATGTTCGCGTTTCCCCGACTCTACCCGCTACATCCATATCATGGGTAACAACAATGAGCGAGAGCCCCTCCGCTTCATTGAGCTCAACTAACAAATCAACAAGACGATGAGCATTGTCTTCATCGAGAGCTCCGGTTGGTTCATCGGCGAGCAACAACTTCGGTCGATTGATGAGAGCTCGAACGACCGCCACTCGCTGACGTTCCCCGCCGGAAAGCTGCGAAGGAGTGCTCTCACATTTATCGCCCAACCCAACCCGCTTGAGCAATTCAAAAGCACGCTCGGAAGCCTCGGCAGGGTTAACGTCTTTACCGAGAGCCAGAGTAGGAACGAGAACGTTCTCGAGCGCAGTGCACTGCGGGAGAAGATGGTGCATCTGAAAAATAAACCCTATCGTTCGCGCTCGAATCCCCGACAGCGTCTTCTCGTTCATCCCTCCCGTTGAGCGTCCGTTCAGAAGCACCTCTCCTTCAGAGGGCGCATCGAGAGTTCCGAGAATATTTAAGAGGGTGCTTTTTCCACATCCTGACGGGCCAACAATGGAAAACCGTTCACCTGAGCCAACCTCCAAATCTAAGCCTTCGAGAATTTTCCTCTCAGGATTGGATTGATACCACTTGGAAATATTTTTGAGTTCGAGAATTGAGTCACTCATAGGAGTTTACTGTTTCAGCCAGCGCTTAGATTTAAATTCGTATCGAGGTAAAGATCCCGGCTCCACGAGCCGCACCGGAATCCTCAAGGTAAAGGCATCTGCCAGTTCCCGGGCAACTCTTTCGGCCAGATCCCCGTTTTTACCCGCGGCATCCTTTGCCTCAAGCGTCACTTCGAGTTCCGCCATCGACTGCCGCGTCGTCTGGACGACCTGAAATTCGACGACCTCAGAGAATCCACGAATAATTTTCTCCACCGCAGTAGGGTAAATGTTTACCCCGCGAATCACAACCATCTCGTCGACCCGCCCAAGGATTCCTCCTTCCAGACAAAACGTGGGTTCGCCACCAGCCGGATCAGAAAGAAACGCTTTTTCCACCAGATCGCCGGTTCGATAGCGAAGCAACGGGCAAGCCTTTCGAGTCAAGGTAGTGATGACCAGCTCGCCTTGCTCACCTGGCGCCACTTCCTGATGCGTTTCGCGGTCTATCACTTCGACGTAGTAAGCGTCCTCAATCACGCAAAGGCTGAGCGGTTTGTCAGTATTTTCAAAAGTAACCGGACCGACCTCCGTCATCCCGTGATGATCGAAAATGGCCGCTCCTTTCCAAAGATCCGAAAGACGCTCCCTTACCGCGGCAATGCTTCCACCGGGTTCGCCCGCAACAATGATTTTCTTCAGCCGGTAAGAGGAAATCTCATCGTTTTCATGCTCAGCAAAAACTTCACCAAGCCGCAAGGCGTAGGTCGGCGTGCAGCAGAGAACGTCTGCGTTGTGCGCGACCATCGCCTGAAGGCGGGCTTTGCTACTGAGCCCTCCCCCCGGAATCGAAAGGTTCCCCCGTCGCGTCGCCGACTCAAACGCCGTCCAAAAACCCAGAAAAGGGCCAAACGAAAAGGCAAAGAAAACCACTTCGCTTGTCTCCACTTTTGCCGCCTTGTAGACACAATCCCAGCAATCCAACATCGCCGACCAGCTCTCGGCAGTATCCAGAGATGGAAGTGGTCCGCGTGTCGTCCCGCTGCTCTGACAGAATCGGGAATATCTGCTCTGCGGGTAGGTCAAATTGGACCCGTAGGGAGCAAACTCCTCGCGATCCCAGACGAGATCCATCTTCGAGGTGAAAGACATGAGGCGGGAAAATTCCGCCAAAGATTCGATACGCTCGTCAATCCCAGCAGCCTGAAGCCGCGAACGATAGAAATCATTCCCCTTCAAAAGCTCCTTAATGAGCCCTTGAAGCTTTTTGAGTTGTTTTGCCTCAGTTCGGGAACGATCCACCATCTTCCCTAAGTTAAACCAATAGGTCGCTTCGGTTCAAGCGACGAGAAAGGAAAGTCGCGCCACTCAACTTTTCGATTCAGTGGACGCCGCGACCACTTTTGCATGTCCAGCCGGAGCGGGCTCAGGCTTAAACTTCACGACGAGGTAACCACCAAAAGCGGCCATACAAATCCCGAGCACGAACGGCCAGCGAATTCCTGCGAGCCCACCTGCTGGAGGGTGCATCACCATGGAGACGATCGCATTCACAATCGGAGCTCCCGCAAAAATGATCGACATCACAATGGCAGGCGCACTTTTATTACCTTGAGCGAAAAGCGCTCCAAGAGACATCAGAACGAAAAACGCCCCTACCGCTCCGAGAATTCCAGCGATCAAAGAAAGCCACATTCCTTTTCCGGGGAAATCCCAATCAGATCCACGTGCCACTAGAATAGCGAGAGGAGCGAGCACTGCAGTCAGGAAATAAGCGACCCCCACAAAGAGAAATGCTTTGTATCGACCGTTGACCGGATCATTCATGCCAATCTGCCCCATGTGGAGGAAAATTCCATATAGGCCCCAGGTAAGGACGGTTCCAATAGCGAAAATAAGCCAGGCGTAGCTGTTCATGGGCATAGTATTCTGAAGTTGAAAATAACGGTATTTCAGCGCTTTACTGGCTCAGGAATGAGATCAGCAGGAGCTGCAATCATTGTTTCGCGCCATTCATCAGGAATCGCAACCGCTTTCATTTTGCGCGATTCCGCATCGAAAGATACGCACACGACGGTGAATCGGCCTGTCGCAGCAATGACACGATCGACCTCTGAGTCCGGGTTCTTCCAGAAATTAAAATAATAGCCCACCGTCTTGTTCCGAATCTCCTCAACGAGAAGTTCGATCTCCACCTCCTCTTCGAAATTCAGGGGCAATCGGTAATCAGCCGAAGCATGAACACGAGGCCAGCCAACGTTGGGCCCGTCCGTGTCATTTTCCCCATGACGAAACGGGTGCACCGAAAACCCCATTGAACGATAAAAAGCATGTTCCGCTACTTCCATGAATCGGAAGAAATTCGAGAAATGCATGATTCCCGCGACATCCGTATCTGCGAACTCAACGCGGCGGCGGTAGGTGAAACGATGGGTCATGAGGACACTGTCAGGTAACCGCGTAATTTTGCAAGAAGTCGAGAGTCGCCCTCGTGGCCATCTCGCTCCGGGAGATTAGGATTAAGACTCCCGTATGCAGGTCCGGCGCAGAGGCTCACACGAAGGCACCAAGGCACGAAGGTTTGATAAAGGCATTCACAGCACCCCATTCCAATCACTTTGTGGCTTCGTGCCTTCGTGTGAGAACCTCAATTACCCCCGCGTTTGAGAGGCGCTCGGCGAGACTCCGCAAAGCGAGATTTGGCAGAGACTCCCCGTAAGCAGGTCCGGCGCAGAGACTCACACGAAGGCACCAAGGCACGAAGGTTTGATAAAGGCATTCACAGCACCCCATTCCAATCTTGTGGCTTCGTGGCTTCGTGTGAGAACCTTAATAGAACCTGCATCCCGGAACGAGAGGGCCACGCTACGAAGTCGCTTCCAACTCGGCGAGTCTATCTTCCATCTCGGACGCCTGCAGGGTCTCGACGATTTCTGCGATGTCGCCAGTCATAATCTGGTCGAGATTATACAAGGTCATGTTCACACGGTGATCGGTAAGTCGATTCTGCGGGTAGTTGTAGGTGCGAATTTTCTCCTCGCGCCCACCTGAACCGATGAGACTTTTCCGATGCGCCGAATACTTTTCGTGCTCTTCACTGATCTTCGCCTCGAGGAGTTTCGCTCTCAAAATCTGAAGAGCCTTTTCCTTGTTCTTCCCCTGGCTGCGTCCATCCTGACATTTCACCATTATTCCGGTAGGAAGGTGCGTTATCTGCACGGCGGAGTCCGTCGTGTTGACGTGCTGCCCCCCGGGGCCACCAGCGCGGGTTGCCTGAATGTGAAGTTCATCAGGTTTTAGCTCTACGTCAACTTCCTCGGCCTCGGGAAGCACCGCAACGGTGGCCGTCGAGGTGTGAATCCGTCCCTGCGTCTCTGTATCAGGAACGCGCTGGACGCGATGAACGCCACTTTCGTATTTAAGGAAACGAAAGACTTCGTCTCCGCTCACTTTAAAAATGACCTCTTTGAAACCGCCGACTTCGGAAGGGCTCGCCTCGACCGATTCAGTTTTCCATCCCATCGCCTCGGCGTATCGCTGATACATCCGGTACAAATCCCCTGCGAAAAGCGACGCCTCGTCACCCCCGGTTCCGGCACGGATCTCGACAATTGCATCGCGATCCTCGGTGGGGTCATGCGGCAAAAGAGCATACTGAACGGCTCCCTCCAGTTCCTCGATCTTTTTCACATTCGCGGGAACCTCTTCAGCGGCCATTTCAGCCATTTCGGGATCGTCCGACCTCGCAAGTTCGGTATTAGCCTTGAGGTCGGCCTTGGTCTTGTGGAGTTCCTCCCAATCTCCGAGAAGCTTTTTCGTTCGATTGTATTCCTTCGTCATTTCTCCGGCCACTTTGGGATCTTCAAAAAACCCCTCCTGAGCCATGAATCCTTCTATTTCGGGAAGGCGGAGTCGCTTTTTTTCGATAAGTGGTTCGTAGTCCATGATGTGAGCCCAACCGCTGGAGGAGCGGCCTTAGATTAAGAGTAAGATTTGGAAAAAGGTCTGAATAGAAAAAGGGCCTGGATTAGATTAATGGGCACAAAAAACGGTGACGCCCCCTTAACAGGAACCATCACCGTTCGCGATTCTTCCCGTCGATCTAGAGGACGGGAACGAAAGAGCTAAGCGCTCAGATCAGAAAGCTTGGGCTTCTTGCGGCGTGCGCCACCTTTGTCACCAAAACGCTTCTGGAATTTGTCGACTCGACCTGCAGTATCAACAAAGCGCTGCTCACCTGTAAAAAACGGGTGGCAAGCAGAGCAAATACCGATGTGCAAATCCTGAACTGTTGAGCGAGTCTGAACGACGTTGCCGCAGGTGCACTGGATCGTAGCTTCGTTGTATTCTGGATGGATATCCGGTTTCATGGTCGTGTCTGGAAAAAGTAAAAGGGGCCGAAATTAGTCGCGATGCAGCCTGCAATCAAGCGGAAAGTTATCGGCTTTGAGAATCAGGCAGAACCCAATAAAGCTTGAATTTGCGGATCTAACGGGGACGCTGGAATGGGTGAATACTTATACGACACATTTGGGATCCGCTTCGCGTCGTGGTTCCGGTGCGTTTTTGATTGTCGCCAACATCATCCCTTTAACGGGCGCCATCTTCTTCGGTTGGAACGTTTTTGACATTATCCTGATCTATTGGGTAGAGAATCTCATTGTGGGAGTCTTTTCGATCCTTCGAATTCTCACTGTTGAAAACACCGCCGGCTCGGAAGAAAAGGGCTTCACGGCAGTGTTTTTCGCGATTCACTACGGCGGGTTCTGTGCCGTTCACGGTTTTTTTGTTTTCTCGTTCCTTAGCGATTCTTTGATACAATTCGGTTTTGCCGAGGCGCAGGCAAGGCTCTTAGGCGATCTGAAATGGGCGATTCCAGGCCTCGCTCTCAGTCATGGCTTCTCTTTTTTCCGAAATTATCTCGGAGCCGGGGAAAACAAGCGAACGACAGTCGCAAAGGAGATGACCGCCCCCTACCCTCGAATGCTGGCCCTGCACCTCGCGATCGTTCTGGGTGCTTTCGCAGTCCAGGCCATGGGGCAACCCCTCTTCCTGCTCATCATCTTAGTGGCCGTAAAAACGCTCGCTGATTGGAATCTTCACCGTAAAGAGCACGCAAAAAGAGCCGCACCTGCTGCGATTGAGGAGGAAAGCATTGAAGCGGAAGCCGCAAGGAAGCGGGCCAGCCGGGAAAAACGCAAACTTTCCGACTGATTTCCGCAGTGATGACGCCCTCCAGGCCAGTTGCAGTCAACACGGGAATCACGATTGCTGCGTCGCATGAGCGAGCCCGGGAACACTGAGAACTCCCGACCTGGCGGAAAAGTATCATCCCGGTTCCTTACGCACTTAGCGAAAAACCCAACGGCACGCTACTCTCGTTGCCTCCCGTAGGAGTTGAGCCCGCTGCTAGCGCGCCGAATTCATTGAGTTGGTGAAAAAACTTTCGGTAAACTAAGAAATCTAACGAGAATACCCCGCCGAACTCCCAAATCTTCAAACCGGAGAAATCCAAAGCCAGAAGCCAATTTCTATCGAAACTACGGTAATTGAGCTATTTTAGGCAAGAACGGGGAAAGTGCTCAACTCAAAAAAATGCAAACTATTTTCTTGCATAAAAACTTGAAATTCCATAAACATGAAGCAAGTAATGTTTTTGAATTATATTTGTTGTATTTTTATTGAACAAATTCAAGCAGCGACTGACAAAGATTAGACATGCTGGATTGGACCTTGAGGTATAAATCGATTGGCAATTGCGTTACGAAAAGATAAAGGATCCCAAAACTTTCGGAGATGGGCCTTTGAGCGCGCCATCCTCATTTGTTCCCGACACCACTCAATCGCAACTTCAAAACAGCGCAGGAAAGGACACGGAATGTCTCTCGCTATGAATGCCCGAAGTCGCAAGTAACGACACCCACTCAACTTTTAAAGACAAGTAATGGCAAATTTGGAAATGGACGGCGGCATCAAGATCTACCTTCGGGAGATCGGGAAGACCGCTCTGCTCACTCGCGAAGAAGAGGTGCAGCTCGCTGACCGGATTAAAAACGGCGACAAGGAAGCCCGTGCGCACATGATCAAGGCGAACCTTCGCCTTGTTGTGAAAATTGCACAAGACTACGCGAACTACGGGTTACCGTTACTCGACCTCATTTCTGAGGGCAATATTGGCCTGATGAAAGCAGTCGAGCGCTTCGACCCGAACAAGGGTGGAAAGCTCTCCACCTACGCGGCGTGGTGGATCAAACAATCGATCAAACGCGCCCTCGCGAACCAAAGTAAGACGATTCGACTTCCCGTCCACATGGTGGATAAAATTTCGAAAATGCGTCGAGTTGCGATGGTTCTTTCGGAAGAACTCGGCCGCGAACCGACCGACGAAGAGTTGGCAGAGGAAATCGGTATCGATCGCGCGAAGCTTTCCCACCTGAAATCGGCGGCTCTTCGACCCGCTTCACTCGATGCTCCCATCAGTGACGATGACAACACGGAGTTTGGCGAAATCATTGGCGATGAAAGGGCGCAGACACCTCTTGAGCTTTTGAGCCACAAGAACATGCACATGCAACTCGATGACCTCCTCGAGGTCCTCGACGAGCGTGAGCGTAAGATTATTGATGCTCGTTTCGGACTCGCGGGACAGAAGCCTAAGACACTCGAGGAAGTCGGTCAGGAGTTCGGGGTAACCCGAGAGCGAATTCGACAGCTGCAGAACATTGCACTGAAGAAACTCCGCCGTGCCCTCCAGAAGAAAGAGGATCCCGGTCCCCGCCCTCTTCGCAAGCCAGGCGACACCAGCGACGACGACTTTTTCCGCGATGAGGAAGAGGCCGCCCTGGCGATCTAAAGGGCTTCACGCCCAATCACTTTATCAAAAAAGCGGCTTCATCTCGAAGCCGTTTTTTTTGTGCCCGAGCGATTTGCACGAAAGGGCTTCGGGCTTCGGGCTTCGGGCTTCGGGCTTCGGGCTTCGGGCTTCGGGCTTCGGGCTTCGGGCTTCATAGAAACACTGATGTGATCCAATTACGGGGAAAAACATCCTCGGTTGCCGCGAGAACCCCAGACTCCTCAGACTCTGTCACGAAGTGACAACTCATTCTAGCCGGGGATTTCAATCCCCGGCCCTGGAGCAATTTCGACAGCGTCGGGAACCGACGGTTCATTACGCTTCGGTTTATCCCGTTCCACGAATCACTATGAACCGACTCCGACGGCAAGTCCCCCGCGAGACAATCTGCCCGGTGGGAATTTGCGTCCAGCTCGCTCACGGCGAAGCCGATCCGACCGTTTATTTTCAACTCGCCGGCGCTCCGGTTTCACCTTTAACGGGCACCGCAAAGGCGCCTACCCGTTAAACCGCTCAATGAGCAGCGAGGCGTTATGACCACCGAATCCAAAGGAATTCGAAAGCGCACGATCCACTTTCATTTCACGTGCGGTGTGGGGAACGTAATCGAGATCACATTCAGGATCGGGATTATCAAGGTTGATTGTAGGAGGCACAATTCCTTCGCTGATTGATTTCAAACAAGCCGCCAGCTCTACACCGCCCGCAGCGCCGAGAAGGTGACCAGTCATCGACTTGGTCGAGCTAACGGTAAGACCGTTCTTCGCGTAGTCACCAAACACAGACTTGATCGCCCTCGTTTCACAGACATCTCCAAGCCCGGTTGAAGTGCCGTGAGCGTTGACGTAATCGACCTGCTCGGGATTCAGCTTGGCATGCTTGAGCGCCATTTCCATACAGCGGCGAGCGCCGTCGCCATCTTTGTGCGGCGAAGTAAGGTGGTAGGCATCCGAAGAGACGCCGTAACCGGTCAGTTCAGCATAAATGCGTGCACCTCGTGCTTTCGCGTGCTCGAGCTCTTCGATCACACAGACGCCGGCACCTTCGCCCATAACAAACCCGTCTCGATCCTTATCAAACGGACGTGAAGCCCGCTCAGGATCATCGTTTCGCATACTGAGCGCCTTCATATTGCCGAACCCAGCGAGCCCCATCGGACAAATAGTTGACTCAGAGCCTCCTGCCACAAAGGCGTCAGCATCGCCAAATTTAATCATACGCCATGCCTCACCAATATTGTGATTCGAAGTCGCACAGGCGGTCACAATACACATATTGGGACCGCGAAGGTCGAACTCCATCGAAACCATGCCGCTGGAGATATTAGCGATCATCATCGGGATCGTAAACGGAGAGACACGCGAAGGAGACTTCTCGAGCAAATTGATATGCTGGTTCTCAAGCGTCCCGAGGCCTCCGATACCGCTGCCGACCATGCAACCAAAGCGGTCTTTGTTTACTTTGTTGAAATCGACGCCTGAATCCTCAATTGCCATGACCGATGCGGCCATTCCCAATTGGGCGAAGCGGTCCGCACGGCGGGCATCCTTGTATTCTTTGAAGTAGGGCTTAGCGTCAAAGTCTTTCACCAGCCCCGCAATTTGACACTCATACTGCGCCAAGTCGGGATCGTTTAAATTGGTGACTCCGCTTTTCCCAGCGGCAATATTTGTCCAGAAGTCTTCGAGATTGTTTCCAACCGGAGAGACAACACCCATTCCTGTAATGACGACACGACGTTCCATTTCTGATGCGATTTTGAGTTACCAAGCTCTACTTGCATGACTTTCAATGCAAGACGATTTCGCCTATATCTCAATGATCCTTTCCCTTTCGTTCATGGCACCACATCGAGGGCATTCTGCCAAATCGAGCTCAGAATGATCTTCAAAAACGTGATCACAAATACCACAAATCACAAAATGCTTTCGGCGCCTGTTCTCACGGCCCTTACGAAATATTTCGGCTGCTAACCACGCAAAAAACAAGGCGCAGAGAATCACTACCAAATACACGGCAATCATCCCATCTAAAGTCACGTGAAACATTTGTTATCAGTATTTTTCAAGAACCTGCCTCCGGAGGGCCTTGACTCAAGCGACCTTGCGACGGCAGTGCGCAAAAATCAACCTTCCACGAAGATCTCTAGCGATCCAGTCTGCTGCTCATTTCCCGAATTAAATCTTAAAGTAGATTCGACAAGAACACGCAACGCATCCTCCTCTTCTTCCTCGAGCTCGGAATCGATGTTTTTCACCTTGACGTTCCCTTCCAGCGAAACCTCTAATTCAAAACGGAGGTTTGGAAGTGACTCAGCCCTCTCAAAATAGTCCGTCATAATCGACCAGGGAGCAATTCCACGGACCTGAAGACTCTCGCTGAGCCGAACCCTGAGCTTGCCAGCCACTGGCCCGCCGGCCGCGAATCCCTCAAGAGGTTCAATCGTCGCCGGAATCGTCCACCGATAATGCAACGGCTCCAGAGAGATCTTCGTTTCCTGGAAAGCGGGTGTAAATCGCACGGGGTTATTCTTAAGGCGTATCCGCACATCTGCGGAGGTGGAAGGGGGCTTCAGATAAATCGTCCGGTCACTCACTCGCTGAAGAATCGCCCTCACCGACGGATTCGATTTATCGAGAATGCTAATTTGCTTGGAGTCAGACTCCTTTCGCACAGGACTCGGGTAGACGACCTGGAAAAGGTAGAATCCGGACCCGTGGATAAGGATCGAAACCATAAAGAAGGCGGTCACATAAACCCAAAGACCCTTTTCACGAGCCCAATGAAAGACATTCCCACTTTCGCCTTCTTCATCTCCAAATTCGATCGCCATTTCTCTGTCCCTCACGGGTATTGGTTAAGGAATTTCCTGCTGCGTTGCGAATGACAACTCAAATCCCTGTTTGATTACCAAATTGGCGATTTTCATCACAGAACCGTAATCGACTTCTTCATCACCCAATAGAATCACTTCCTTCGAGCGTTTCATCGATTCCTCTAGAGCCGCCGGCAATTCTTCGAGTGTGATCCACTCGTCATTGAAGAAAAACTCCGATACCTCCCCGGGAATCACGGTGATGATATGCGCGTCCTCGGCCGAAGGAAGTGAGGCAGATGAAGTAGGAAGCTTGATTTCAAAACCTGATTTCAAAACCAAATTGGAGCCGAAAAGAAAGAAGATGATCAACATCAGTATCACATCAATGAGCGGGGCTGTGTAGAGCGCCCCCCCTCGATCATCGCTTAATGTTGATTCCAGTTTCACTTTCGGTCTTCAATCGAATTTCCTTTAACCTCATCACGATCGGGAACGCCGCCCCCATCGCCAACGTTTTCCGGGGTATCGCGGCGCATCGATATGATGTCATCCGTGTGGGCACGGAGATCACAAATAGTATTCACAATCTCAATCCCCGCGCTTTCCATATCGTGCATCAGATTTTTCGAGTATGCCTTGAGATGAGAATAGAAAACAAAGGCGGGAATCGCGACCATCAAACCGGCAGCGGAGGTTATCAGCGCCTCATAAACTCCCTGAGAGATCTCTGCCACCCTGACGAATCCATCGACCGCACTGATTTGAACGAAGGTGTCAACCAATCCGAGAACTGAACCTAACAATCCTATGAGAGGGGCAATATAAGCAACGGTAAGCAACACCGAAAGGTGCTTCTCCAGCTTAGGAACTTCCAGCTGACCGCTCTCCTGCACAATCTCTTTGAGTTCACGGCGCGGCATTGAGTAACGTCGAATCGCAGATTGTATCACCCGTGCCGCAGGCCCCGGAGTCGAAACACACTCTGAAAGCGCCTCGGCATAGGCCTTGTTCTTGATAAGATTTCGCAATCCAAAGAGCAAATCTCCGACATCAATTCGCGCCCTGTGAAAATAAAAGAGGCGCTCTAGAAAGATGGCGATCGCGATAACCGAGCACCCTAAAAGAAGCCACATGAGGGGTCCGCCTTTTGTAATAAGATCCATAGGAAATAAAGAAGGAGTTATCTTCTCCAAAGCTCAAACATAAGCACAATCCTTCGGCTCGGCAAAGACAATCCCCTCAAGCTAAAATCACAAGCTAGAAGTAAGAGGGCCCCGCCGTCCGCCCTTCGGATTCGGCGTCAGCGGAATCATCTTTTTTTTCATCGATTTCGGCTTTTGCATCGATTTCGAAAGCGATCACGGGAGGTTCTTCAGGCGAATCACTTTCATCGTTTTCGCTTTCTAATTTATCGAATTCAAAAATCGTTCCCGAATCCGTCACATCTTCTTCATCGGATTTGAATTCGACCTTCTCACTCTCTTCAGAATCGATCTCAAATATCGGCTCCGCTTCGTCCTCCTCCGCCACCTCAAAAATGGTCCCGACAACTTCAGTCTCTATGGGAGCGTCATCCAACTGCTCCTCTTTAGCGGGCTCGGTATCAAACACCACTTCATCCTCCTCGATTGAACTCGTTTTGAGGCTCGTTTTGAGGCTCGGCTGCTCAATAACAATCTCAGGCGCTCCGAAATCAAGAGGCTCTAGAATCCCCTTTGGCTCAGGCATTTTGATATCCTCAATCGGCTCAATCTCGAGAACGGGTTCGTCGCCAGCATCTTCGTCCTCCTCGAAAGCAGTTTTCGGCCCCACTTCGGCCAACAAGGCAGGTGCCAATCCGTTGATTTTCAAAGGCAACCATTCGTCTTCGAGGGGCTCTTCGATAAAAATTTCCTCCTCCATTTCAGGAGTGGCCTCTTGAAGCGGCCCCAAATCAACGATTGGCTCGGATTCGACAACAGAGTAAAGCTCCTCTATCGGTTCCAGTTGCACGGGAACCGGCACTTCTCCGGCATCACCTACGATTTCTACGGGGAATTCCGGAATTTCCTCGTGCTCCAAAAATACCGCTGGTGCCAAAAGTCGGTTTGCGGTTCGCTGAAGCGACATTGAGCGCAACGATTTCATGGAATCTAGATTTTTTTGCTCCTTCGGGGAATCGGACTGACGAATCCCAACGAGTAATTCCTGCAGCGCATCAACGACTTTTGACGCCTCCTCCCGAACAACGCCAGCCGGGGTCGTGCAATCAGAAACACCGACAAGGATAAACCGATTGATCATTTCACGGAGGTAGAGCAATCGATCGTCCCCCTGATGAAGGCTCTCAATATTACCAGTCTCTCCCAATTCCTTTACGAGGGCTCGCATTGCGCCGCTGGCACCGGCAACGAGAGCAGAGATCACATCAATCGTTACCCCTGCTTCTGAGGAGATACCCGCGACAAGAGCTCCGCTCCGATCGACGATGAGAGCGGTCTCTAATCCTGCCTCTTCTGCAAAATTTCGTAATAGATCGTCAGCTTTTGCTGCTATCTCACTACTGATTTCAAGAGGCTGATGAGGACTGATGTCCTTTTCTCCCTCCCCAGGTGGCATGTCATTAGTTTCAATCATTTACACTCAAATATCCCTACAGTGAAACCCGTGCCCCACCGAAGCCTTCCACGCAAATATTCCGTTGCTATTTTTCTGATGCTACAGCAATCCCTGATTTGGGCAACGACAAGGCCCGACGCCCCTCTCTTCTAACGGATTGGGCATGAAATCCTTTGATCACCTGCTTTGTCAGATCGTCGAGAGTCGCGAAAACTTGATACCCAGACGTAGCACAGGTAAGAAATGAAGGTCGATTCACCTTAAGCATATGATCCAGAATATCAGGACTGATTGCATCAGGCCTGTCCCGCTTGTTATACTGAAAAGAAATAGGAAGTAGATCAGGATCAAGGCAGTTCGCTCGAAGCGCTTCGCGACAATTCTCAAACGCATCCAAATTCGAGCTCATCCTTGAAGGCGTCGAGTCGGCCACAAATACGACGCCATCTGCGCCGGCGAGAACATTCTTCCGAGTTTCCGAGAGGACCTCCTGTCCCGGAACCGTGTACAACTGAAAGCGGGTCTGATAACCCTCGATTTCGCTTGTATGAATAGGGAGGAAATCGAAGCTGATGGTTCGATTTTGCCCCGTAGCCACGGAAATCAGATCTCCGCGCAGATAGGAATCAAGACGCCGGTGGATGTAGTGCAGATTCGTCGTTTTCCCACATTCAGGAGCCCCGCAATAGACCAATTTAAACTGAACGTCCCGGGTGTCGTGTCGAACCAGTGCCATCGATTTCTATCTTTCGAGATTCTCCAAATTCCGGGAAACGAGTATCATTTTTTCACGTATCCCGGGTCCAAAATCTCCTGATTCATGATGAATCGTGAGGCAGCATTCGCCATCCAGAAAAAGACTGATAATACCCCTGTCGGTATGCAGGGTGAAAGATTGCGCATCAGGAATGCCCGTCAGTTTGGCAAGGCTCCGAATCGTCTGGACGATTTCCTTCGCTTCATCTCCGATCCGACTCTCCTCATTCCGTGAGGCCTGAACAAGACGCCCCGGAGTAGCGAGCGCACAACTGGCTATACCCGGCAGGGCAACAACACGTTGCGCAACTGATCGCAGCGTGAAAGAATCATTGGTCGAAAAAATAGCTCTTAATTCCAAGTCTTTGATTTCGCCCGGGCGGAAAACTCCGGGAATCGCTCCACTTGCCACTGTCTGCGTCGCGACTGGCTCGAGATCACATGCAGGTGCAGGTGCCAGTTTTCGCTCTTCAGACACCCTATACTGAGCTTCTTTCAATGAACCTGAATTACAGGAAAAGGCAGTTCTTTCTGCCCTTGCCGCTGATTTCGCAGGCATTGCCGCAGGGTCATCTGGCACCGGAATGGGCTTTGGCTCACTTTTTACTTCGGAGAAACCTTCTTTGAGGGACTGCGGAAGCGGTTCAAACACAATTGACGGGGTGCTCACGTTCCCCTCAAATGCCGCTTTTTCATTCTCCAAATCGGGAGCAAGTTCAGAGGACGAATCCATCTGCAGGGCAGCAGGAACCTCACACCCCTCATTCGAAGGATGGAGAAAAACACCGTAATCCTCATCTGCGACAGCAACGCCACGTTCACTTTCATGACCGGAAGTTGGAGCCGCGGACTCCGCGAGGCTCCCCGGAATTAGATTCCCCGTGCTTCCAAGTCCCTTTGCGGAAGCCTTCACTTCAGCGCTAGTTTCAGATGCCGTTTTGGCATCAAACATCGTACCCCACGTGCCTTCAGATGGTGACTCTGGCCGAGAGTCGATATTTTCAGGGGAAGAGGCAATTTTTTGCGCTGGTGAAGGGAACGGAATTTCAGAATCCTCTTCCGCCTTGATGGAGAAAAGGGTTGAGTATCCCCCTTCAATTTCAAAAGGAATTCCCGAGAACGGAGTGGCAGGAGAAGGCTCCTCATTCGTCGCAGGCCCTTTCTTTTCAGCTTCCGGGCTTTGGTCGAACGGATGCCCCCCAGGAGATGATGGACTGGTGAAGCCGTTTACCACCGCAGCCTGTCCCGATCCTTTCGGCGGTTCACTTTCCGCCGCATCGTCGGGAGTTCGCCATTGTGGCTCTTGTCCGCTCATATCGCTTAAGGGATGCGACTGAGGCGCAGGCTCAACTTCCTCCTTTTCAGGGGGCCATAAAGGATTTGCCCTCTCAGCATCCGATCGCGCTGGGGAAGATTTCGGCGGCAACAAAAAGGGCGCATCGCGCCTACCCGGTGGCTTTGATAATGTCGGGCGAGGAGCGAGAGGTGAATTTGCCTCGGGAGCCGCTTTTTGAAGAGGGCTTAATTTGGCAGGCAGAGTCACCGTAGATTCATTCAATGGCGTAATTTCAACAGCGAACAATTCAGGGCACACCTGATAAAGAGCCGACAACAAGACATCATTCGATCCATCCGCAGGCAAACAGATCTCGACTTCTTTTGCCATTGGAATCCCTCCATGTGCCGCGATGGCAGGAGGAATAAAGGACAACAGCTCACTTACTTGAAACACCGCGCTTCGAAAACTGCCATTCCCTTCTCCTTCCGGCGCGGAAAATGGACTTTGATGTCTCGAATCAGCACCTTCACGAGAAAGCCCTTCCCCTGACTCCCCGTCCTCGGGGGTGAAGATGTTTCGAAATGAGAGAGACATAACGTCAGTTGACTAAAAAAGGGGGGTTTTACAGAAGGACTTATGCTGAAAAGAGTAATACCAATAGAACAATCCTTTAAGTATGGGTATTTTAGTGCACTGAGATTAAAGTGGTAAAAACAATTTATCAAGATATTTTTATTATAAATATATCTTAATCAAATTTCGGTAACTTCCGAAAGATCAGTTTGCTCTGTCGATCCGGGCCTCTCGATCCGGAAAAGAAAGGGAGAGCTAAAGGATCGCCCAGAGGGCGAAGACAATGACACCATTGTTGATAGCATGAGCCACCATTGGAGCGATGAGAGAATCCCTCCATTCGCGAATCAATGCGAATCCCACTCCCATTGCGGCCAGAGCCGGCACCGCATAGAGACCTTGAGGATGGAGCACCGCAAAGATGAGGCCACCAAGCAGGCCCGCAATCAGGAAAGCAAACCTCCCTCTCATATAGCGATGAAGCATTCCCCTGAAAAAGGTCTCCTCAAAGAAAGGGGCAAAAACGGCGGCTAGAAAGAGACAGGCTAATTTGGCAAGAATGCCCCCTTCGAATATCCAGCCCACGATCGGATGTGGCTCTGGTCCGGCCGCGGCACCCCCGGTCGTATCATCCGCAAACATTTTAGAAACAAACATCAACAGTACCGTGAGCGCCATTCCAATAGAAGCAATCGACAGCACACCAAAATAGCCGACGATCCCGGCCCCAATCTCTCGAAAAATCCCCCTCCCCTTGTGCCAGCCGATGCTTTGGCTGAACTCTTTCCAGGGCACTTTTCGAAAGAATGGCCAAACAAACGGAACCAGGACAGCACTCACATAGGCAATGATCGAGAGAGAAGGATGAAGAAGAACTGCCCCAAGCGATCCAAATGCCATCACGCCCAGATACAGCGCAAAACACTCGAGGTAAACGCCATCCTGAGCGCCGCGCACCTGCAAAGCGTTGACCGCCCCCCCTTTAATCATTCCAATTCCGTGAATGATTACTAAAACCGCCCCGAAGAGCATGCCGCCCATTGCCGCGACAAAACAAACCGAGCCAACGAGGAATACAACAATCGCCCGGGAGCGAATTGAAAACGCCTGAGGAGACTCTTCGCCACCTTCTTGTGGGGCAAGATTCGCAAACCATTCGCCGAAAGTTTCCTCGAGCTGCGCCCTCTCTTCTTCATTTACTCCTTTCTGAATTGCCGTTTCGATCAGCTTGGCCGTAACCGGCATTTTCTCAGTCGGCAGCTTCTTGATCGTCTCAGCAGCGCGGCCACTTTCCGGCAAGACGAACTTCTCTATCAATGCCAGGGCGGCAATAGCTCCGGGAGTCTCAGCCAATGTAGAAAGCTCATCGAGCGTTTCCGCAGCATTTCCCGGATAGAAATTTTGGGAAGCAATAACCACTTGGGCCTGCAACTTAAGCATAGCCAGCTCCGCAGGATCAACGGCAACGCCGGATGACACAGGTGCCTTTTCCTCGACACCGGGAATTGTCGCCAAAATCCATCCCAATGGGATGATCGAGAACGCAATCAAGGGCCAGGACCACGAAGCGGCCCGTCGTGGAGACTCCTGATGAGGGGCTCGCGAAAGAGCCGCTCGATCTTCAGATGCATCCATAGATTTCAACGGACCTAAGAGGGTTAACTCAGTGACCTAACCCAGTTGGGCCCCGCCCTGTTGAACTACCGGCCAAGCGTCAGAGTTACCGGTCTATTTACCGCTTACGTCGTAGGCGACGATGTACTCCTGATCGCGAAGATAAAGCTTGCCGTCGACCACGAGAGGGTGAGTCCAAACTTTTCCTTTGGGGTTCCGGTTCGGACTCTGGGGGTCGAGCGTAAACTGCCCCTTCTGCGTAAACCCGTCTGAAGAAACCTCGACGAGAAGAAGCGTTCCATCCTGCTCATTCAATGCATACAAATGATTGTCAGCAACATGAACCGAGCCCTTTGAAGTAAACTGCCCTTTCTCATTCCATACCATTTCGCCTGAAGCCCACTCCTGACAAATCAGTCCAGCTCCGTCTGAGAAGCCATAAAGATAATCACCGACTTTGACCACCCCACCGTGATGATTTTTCATCTCTTTGTTAATCCAAACATCTTCGGTAGACCAATCGGAGTTCACTTTGACGAGTTTGCACCCAACACCATAACCGGAGGTCACATAGATTTCATCTCCATCAACAATCGGAGTGGGAATGACCGCGGTTTTGCCCTCCCAGGGAGAACGCCAGAGAACGGCACCCTCTTCGGCGGAAACTCCCACGAGTTCTTTTTCGAAAAGTCTCACGTATTGTTTCTTACCGTGAATTTCAGTGGCAATGATCGTGGCGTATTCAGCTTTGCCCGGCTTCAGGTCATCCGACTTCCAGACTGTTTTTCCGGATTTTTTATCGAGAGCTACGATCCCGGCATCATCTCCGCCAGGCCCGAGAATAAGATGGTCTCCGTCAACAAGAGGAGATTCCGCAAATCCCCAACCACCTGCTTTACCACCGAAATCATCGACAAGATGCTTTGACCAGACCTTACTTCCTGAATCGGCAGCCAAGCAGGCAACGCTCCCCTTTGGTCCGAGGGCATAAATATGGCCATCTGAATAAGTAGGCGTGCTTCTCGGTCCATGGCCCCATCCTGCGCTGTAACCCTTCTGATCATCGTCACCAATCTTCGTCGACCACTTTTTCTCGCCAGTCGCCGTATCCACCGCAACGACAGTGACGTCCTCACCCTGAGTCCCCATGGTATAGAGGACACCCCCAACGACACTGAATCCCGAATAACCCATCCCGGCCTCTTCAAAGACCCAAAGCTTTGCAGGACCCTCCGTCGGCCATTTTTCCAGCAGCCCGGTATCGGGAGAAATTCCGTCACCATTGGCTCCGCGGAAGGCAGGCCACCCAGCACCTGTGGAACCAGCCGGAGACTCTTCAAGCTTCGCGATGAATTTCTGATCCTCCAAACTCAGCGAGATGACATCGACTTGCCCGACACCACCGTTATGAAGCTTTAAATGAGCGACCCCAGCTTCGACTTTAAGAAGATCGGCTTCGATTTTTTTTCCCGACCCTGCCTGAGTCCATGTTCTGGCTTCTGCAAAATAACTTAGCCCGAAAACGGCCACCAAAGCGATCAAGAAATATCTCATCATGAGGGAAAGTTCGATCCAATTTTGAAAAAAGGCAAGTCCCGTAAAACATACCCACACAATTCAAAACCAGCTCAACCAGAGAGCCTAAAAGCGGAACCGTTTCCCGTCCGGCTTTAAGGGCGTTTGCGGGGGGCGAAAAATCATCGAGCTTGATGCGTCGACCAAGAGTCAGCGCCGAGTCTTTCCACTCGAATTCAACCGCAATCTTGAATCCGAAACGCCGATTGAGGTGTCGAATCACTCGATGAGTGAAAACCCAGCCACCTCCCTAGGCCGACTCAAGATAAACACTGTCTCCGGCACGATGCCGCTGTCGCTTATCGCCTTCACGATAGTGCGTTAGAACGCCTGCGGAAGTCTTCGATGAAAATGCCTCAGCTTGCACTTCATTGTTGAAGTCAGGTGTTGTTTATATTTCGAGTTGAGATGGCTGCGCGAATCAACGCAATCGCTTCTTCGTAGGCATCATCGGAAGGCATCAATGCCCGGTTCAGGTGATACTTCTTCAACGGCGTGTGAAGCAAAAAACTTCGGTGTCCTCTAAACTCGATCTCGGAGGTATTAATCACATCAGAGAACTCGACTTCTTTGATCGTTTTCTTAACGAAACCTAGCGGAATACGAACTGAGGATTCCGTAATCTCCAGTGTTTGTGGTGCGAAAGACCGCTGAATGATTGCCAGTCCACACAAAAGAACGACCCCGAGAGGCAGTGCCGTTAGAACCCAGTAAAAGATAGAATCTCCGTTCTCTGAGAATGTGAAACTTCGATCGAGAATAAGACCTCTATCGTTGTTATAAGCATCCCATCCGAGAAAAGCTGCGAAAGCTCCGAAGAGCAGAATGCAGAGAACCATTATCGTCGTATTAGGATTGTAGGAGTAGGACTTTGGTAACGTCGAATGCATCGGTTTTCTTCAGCGAACGTCCTGATCTAGCCAATCCAAAACGGGAAACGCCAGATCGAAACTGTCTTGAGGTTAAAATTCATGTGAAGCTTTTGACTCAAAGCGAGCCTGGATTGGATCCGATGACTTGTTGAACTAAGCCGCTTCGCGGCACCGTGATTCGCGAACGTTTTCCGAGGCCATCAATTCGAGGTTCTTCGACATAGGGGGAATGTAGCAGACTGATCGCGCTATGAACAAGCACGATCCAAATCAATCCAAGCCATCTTATCCTACCGTCCGCCAGCAAGGTCCTCACCGCGGTGGCAGCATCGTAAATACCTCGATGCGCTCGGATCGCGGGTCGACCCCATAGTCTGGACGAAAGCGTGAGGTGTCCCTACTCACTATTCAACGATTCGGGACCGGTGCCACAGCGATCAAGTATCGCGGGGCCTATCTCTCCCTAACCGCCATCGCTGACCGCAGAATTGCGGAGCATTATTTGTCTGTCCCTTAAAACATTAAAAAACCAATGACACTCATTAATATCCCTAGGGGATATACGTGTGAGTCTTCAATGTGCGGCCTGACTCCAACTCCGCGTAAACAAGAGGTCTCGCATTCTCCAGAAGAATTTTTCGCGGTCTTGAAGACAATGGAGCGGCCTTCCCCTCGCAATTTAAAAATTGGGAAAACGGTATGATTTTGAAAACTTTTATCAAGCTTCAACTGGAAAGATCCGCCGAAAACTGGTTTAGTTGAGCGCCAAGACCCGTCATAACTAATCAAATGCGAATTGCTGCTCTCCTTCTCACTGTGTTTCTGATCTCGCCCCTCAAACAGGCTCAGGCACAAACGGCGAAACCAGATCCCACCCTGCGTGTCACCCTGGAGAGCGCCTACCAAAACTGGAAGTCAGCAATGACAGCCGGAGACCTCCAAAAATGGGAAACGATGACGGCCTTCTCGCGTCAACGCGAAATTCAAAATCGCATCGTTTCTCAAAAACTCCCCTTCCCTGAGACGCTCTTTGAAGACCCTATGGCGGCACCGCAACTCGGCGGCCTCGTCTCGCTGGGTATTCTAAGCAATGGATTCGCAGCAACCTCGACTTACTTTGGTCGCGCCAATTTCGGGAACGTCGCCGGAACCGAGATCCCCGACAATCTCCTTGTACTTCACTTTTTAAGAGAAGATGGGATATGGAAATTTGATAACCTCCGTCTCGTTCGCATCGGCAATGATGGCGAAATCCTTCTCCAAATCAGAAATTCCGACTTCTCCTTTCTAAATGGTGCCGAATTCCAGCCAGCGGAACAACTTCCGCCCATTCAGCAGCCTGTGACCATGCCCGACATGATTGCCGAAGCCTGGGTTGATGCCACAGGCTTCGAAGTGAAAATCTATATCAATAACCTCCTCACCGGAACCTTTTCGAATCTTAAAACAACGGAACTGGTGAACGGCGGTGTCAACAAAGGCCAAAATTTTATTCGAATTGATTCAAAGCGTCTACCCGAATTCACGGGGGGGGCAGCGAAAGTGGAAGTAGCGATTTATGCGGCGGCAGATGCAACAAGCAAGGCTGACCGGATTTTTCACTACCGCCCCGTGGGTGACCCGGAGTTAACGACCACGCATGGATTCGATGTGAAGTGAAAATTCATTCGAATCCACTACCGAGCTCTCATAAGAACTACCCGAAAGCCAACGTCATAGCGATCTTTCGCTGACGGGCCGGCTCCCATACGGTTACCGACTTTGAGGTCGAACTGGGAAGACCGGTTCCAGGCACCGCCACGAAGGACTTTGCGATCTGTCCCGACCCAACCTTCAGTGGGAATTGCCCCCTCCTTGCGCATGCGAGTGACGATCGTCTGAGAATACCAGTCGCCGACCCATTCCCAAACATTCCCACGGACGTCGTAAAGACCAAACTCATTCGGCGCTAACGATCCGACCGGAGAAGTCGATTTCTTGCGTTCGAACAGGCTCGATACAGCTCCGTCCAACTTCTGCAATCCGACAAAGTGGCTCCACTCCTGATCCGAAGGCAAGCGGTAACGATAACCTTCGGGAAGAGTTCCCTGGGCACTTGCCTCTCCCGTCAGCGCTTCGCAAAATTTCATGGCATCATACCAGGTCACACTATCAACGGGATGTTGCGGAAATTTGAAATAACTGGGATTTGCTGCCGTTGTTTTCTCAAAAAATTCCTGTGTCACTTCGCGTGCCCCCACCCAGCCATCGAGCCTCCCAAACCAAACCATTTCCTGCCCGAGACTATTTTTGAAATTCCGGGTCATTACCGGAGCCGCGTCGTATTTCAATGAAGCCGAAAAATTTAAGGCCCCACCAGGCTCGACCACGCCGGAAACTCTCGTGCTGCGATGCTGTGGCTTACTGAGTTCATAAGTGTAGCTACCCGGAGGAACCACGGAAAGCGCTAGGGGCGTACGACCGATCGGCACGCCACCCGAAATCACCGCAGCACCGGGAGGTTCACTCTCAATAAAGACTTTTCCGTAATCAAATCCAAAATTCACTACATTGGAGCCCGCGAGCGAATCGACATAAGTCCGGGCATTCACGTCATTCAACCGATCAATCCTTGAGGAAAACTGATACTCTCCCTCAGGCATCTCGAGTGCGAAGGGGGTTACTTGACTCCCATTACCAAGCCTTTGATTACCGCGAAAAACGACGGCTCCGGGGGGATCGCTCTCAAATCTGACGAGAGCCCGTTCCCATGCAAATTCGAGATCCTGAGTCACTCCGTCGCTCACTTCAACGGTCCGGCGAATCGGCTCCCAATCAGCATTTCGCAATTCAACGGTATGCCTCCCAACAGGCAGCTCAGCGATACTCATCGGAGTCTTACCCGCTTTCCGGGCATTCCCACTACCGCTTTGGATCCAGAGTTCAGCCCCGCTTGGATCACTCGTGATATTGAGGCCCCCTTTGGCAAAAACGGCGGAAACGGAAGTATTTCGATTGTCCTCAACCTGAACCATTTTAGAATATTCAGGCCAGCCCGCCACTGCCATCAGGATCTGATATTCGCCCGGATCCAGTTTCTCAATCCGTGCGGGAGTCTTTCCCATCTCAATGAGCTCCTTCGTCTCATCGCCTCGCGTTTTGATCAATTTAAAATCCGCGCCGACCGGTTCGCTCACGACTTCAATCCCACCCGATGTTTTGCGCAGCGCGATCCCAGCGAGATCAATCACCGCTTCATTCTCTACATTCACAGAGCGCTCAACCGTCTCGTAGCCTTCTTTTTTAATCAAAATTATGTGCGTTCCTAAAGGAATTCCCGCAAAACGAGCAGGAGACGATTGCTCATCAATCCCCTTCAATTCGATCACTGCCCCGGTGGGAACCGTGCTCACCGCAATAACTCCCTTGGCTTCGTCGAGTCGCCGATCGATCAGGGGAAGAGAAGCCATCGCGATGGGATTCTGCGGATCAATTTCAACGACGTCATGAAAGAGGCGTCGCGCCTCGAGCCATTCGCCCTTGGCCACGGCTTCACGAGCCCCGACAATCAACTTAGTCACTTTTGCAGAATCAACACCAGAAGAGAGACTCGCTTGATCAGTTGCGGGGCCGGAGTTCCGCAGATTACCAAAATAAACCCCACCGCCAGCACCTACCGCCAGCGAGAAGAGAACAAGGACGACCCAGCCCCACCGGGGGACCTTAGATTTAGGTCGAACGTTTTGCCTTTGCGGCAAATTTATTCTCGTTGTATTGCGTTCCATCACCTGTTCAAAGACGGACGGCTTGACGGCAGTCGATGTATTGATACACGACAATGCCTCATCCCCCTACTCTGTATTATCGCGAAACGGGATTTTGTGACTAATTATGACAAAAAAAAGGGACAGAGAATAAACTCTGCCCCTTTTAAAAATGGGATCAGCGGCACATCATGCCGCTGCCTGTGTGGAAAAAGCGATTAATCTTCTGATTTTTCCGATTCTTCGCTCCCACCCGGGCTCCAATCTTCAGTCGCAAGGTTGAAAGCCTGCTCCAGTCCAACGAGGTCGGAACTTGGACGAAGGGCATCGAATGCCGCAGTTTCCTTCTTGAGCTGCTCCTCGGAGTATTCAGCCGCCTTGATCGAAAGACCGATACGACGCTCGACTTTGTCGACCTTGATGACACGAGCCTCAACGTCGTCACCGACTTTGATGACGTCCTTCACCTTGGTAACGTGATCTTCGCTGAGCTGCGAGATGTGAACGAGGCCATCGATGTCGTCTTCAAGCTGAATGAAAGCACCGAAGCTTGCGATCTTAGCGACCGTTCCTTTAACAAGGTCACCAACGCTGAAGCGGGTGTCAATTTCGCTCCAAGGGTCACCCTCGAGCTGCTTCACACCAAGACTGATTCGCTGATTCGTCTTGTCAATCTCGAGAACGATTGCCTCGGTCTCTTCGCCCTTCTTAACGACTTCGCTCGGATGGTTGATCTTACGTGTCCAACTGAGGTCGGATACGTGAATCATACCGTCGATACCATCTTCAAGCTCAACAAACGCACCGTAAGGGGTGAGGTTGCGGATCTCGCCTTTGATTGTCGTGCCGATTGGGTAACGTGATTCGACTTCGTCCCATGGATTCGGCTCAAGCTGACGCACGCCGAGAGAGATTTTCTGCTCTTCCTTGTTAATCCCAAGAACAACCGCTTTCACTTCCTGATCTAACTCAAGGACATCGCTTGGACGGGTGATCCGCTTTGTCCAGGAAAGCTCGGAAACGTGAATGAGCCCTTCGACTCCCTTTTCGATCTCGACGAATGCTCCGTAAGGAACAAGCTTCGTGATCTTACCACCGACCTCGGTTCCGATCGAGTATTTGGCTTCGATCGCCTCCCATGGGTTGTCTTGAAGCTGCTTGAGTCCAAGAGAAACACGCTCTTTGTCCTTGTCGACATCGAGAATGATAACGTGAACGGTCTGACCAATCGCAAGCATCTCGCTTGGGTGATTGATGCGTCCCCAGCTCATATCCGTGATGTGGAGAAGTCCATCCATGCCCTGAAGGTCAACAAAGGCACCGAAATCAGTGATATTCTTGACGACTCCATCGACCTTGTCGCCGATCTTAACGGACTCAAGGAACTCAGCACGCTGCTCAGCGCGCTCCGCTTCGATGACTTCACGACGGCTAAGAACGATGTTCTTGCGGATGTCGTTAACTTTAACAATCTTAAATTCGTAAACCTTGCCCACGTATTCGTTGAGATCCTTCGGAGGAATGATGTCGATCTGGGATCCGGGAAGGAAAGCTTCCACACCCACGTTGACCATGAGGCCACCTTTAACAACCGACTTGACCTTACCTTTAACAAGGCCGCCATCTTCGTAAACTTTAACGATCTTGTCCCAGTTCTGCTTGTGAGCAGCCTTCTCTTTCGAGAGAACAACCATGCCCTCATCATTTTCGAGTTTCTCGAGGAGGACTTCGATTTCATCGCCCACGGCAAATTCTTCGTCTTCAAATTCTGAAATCGGGATAATTCCCTCGGATTTCGCGCTGATATCGACGACGACCACTTGTGGCCGCACTTCAATAATGGTTCCACGCACGATTGAATTCTCGCGATGGGATGGGAAATTCTTCTCAATCAGAGCCATTAGCTCGGGATTGGAAGAGGTTGCTGTATCTATTGACATGTTAGTTTGGGTTGAGTTAGTTACCTGGTTAATTAGGACTTCCTACATTGCTCCAATTTTGACTTCGCTCACCCGTGGAGCACCTGCGGCAGGCGAAGGGCGGCAAACCTAAGGGAAATTCCCGATATCTCAACGGGTTTTTCCGCCCAAAACCCTTATCTTTCCGATAGGTTGTGGCGTAACGGATTCTAATCTTCAATCCCGGGTTCGGGATCCGGGAGCAAAAGCCACATGGAAATCGACGAAGTCATCTGCCCAACCTGTTTCGAGAGCTTCAGCGTTCCCCTTCCCGGGATCAGCGAAGTCCCCGCCGAAGTGGACTACGACTGCGAAGTCTGCTGCCGTCCCATGGTCATCAATTTCGAAAGCGACGGGGAAAATGTCTACCCCAGTGCCCGCGGAATTCACGATTGATCGAGAATTGCTCTTCATCGCATTGATCGACTAAGACCCCGGATCTAAAACGCTGTTTGGCAAGTGATAGACAGGGCCACAAAGTGAGAGGCTGGGCGAGGCTCACTCTGATCCCCTTTCCAGATCTCCAGTTGAAGAAGGAAGTTGTCGAGGCGGTGAGTGGGTAAATCGAATCAGATTCGCCTTTTGAGATGGAGCCCTCTTTTCTACTCTCCGGTCGACGCCAGGAAATGGAGTCGGTCGCATCAGCGCTTCGTCTCGATCGGCGGCAATGCTCTAATCGGCTATCTTGGAGCGAGGCTAATTCCTTTCAGCCCTATGACGACGTATCTGGTGGGCGGCGGCCTTGCCAACTTTCTTAATCGCCGCATTGCCGACGGCCCTTGCGCAGTTGCCGGGGTCTCTTTGTTACTGCTTTTTTTATGTGCCCGATTCCTCAACGAACGCTGAATTTTCATTCGAGTGTGATCCGAATCAAAGTCCTTTCAACTCTTCCGCAATCTCATTGTTCAAGATCGACTCCAGCTCCCCGAGGATCTCAGCGATATACCAACCATCCATGAGCCGATGGTCATAGGCAATCGTAACGCGGCATTTACCCGACTCATCGAACGGACCATAGGTCATCGTCGAAGTCAGGATTCCAGGAGGATTTTGGATCACAGCTCCGCGGCTTCCGACAGTAGTGAGTCCGAAAGTCCCCATTTTCCGCGCTCGCCGATCACCCATCCAGTGCAGCCAAATCCACATCAAAGACCGCCTCACCCACGTGGGCAGATGAGCCGCTTTGTAATGGCGCCGAAAAACCCGTTCGACAGGTTCGTTGCGATAGTTATCGAGTCGACCTTGAAGCCCGGCGAGATCCTTTTGATCAGGCTTATCGAATGAAGCAAAGAAAAGCCACTCCTCGTCTTCATAGCTCCGCTTCACGCTCAACATCGCCACGCTGTGCGGATGCTGATAGAGGCACGGTCTCGGAAAACGCATCCAGGACTGGCGAAGCGCAGGATGCTTAGCGGCCAATAATGCGTAGGCTTTGATAAATAGTATCGGCCACGAAATCTTCGCTACCGCTTCGTTCCTGCATTTTCCAAGATGACTGAGATCAAACTCGCGAAAATGGGAAACGGTCGGAAGCGATTTCTCGAGCTGAAGTAAATCACAAACGAGAGCTCTGCTGCGCGGGATGGAAAAACGGCGACGCCCGGGTCTCGCATTCTCTTCTTCCAGTGATTTTAGAACAGAGCGCAAGAGATAGGGTATTCCGTTAGAAACGTTTACTAATCAGGGAGCAGGAGTAGCCGCCGGTGTTCCCTCAGTCGTTGCGGCAGGTTCGCCCGCGACCGGGGGCTGCTCTGACATTTTGAGGTTACTCTCTTCTGCCTTTTCTTCTGCCTTCGCCTTTCCTTTCGGCTTACCAGCCTTGCCGCCTTTGACGGGATTCTCAAGATCGGAGACGATGCGGAATCCAGTCCAGAAATTCCTTTCATTCGCCGAGTCGGCTACTCTTCGGGCCGTCAATTCAAAGCCCGAAGTGGTCGCAAATGATGCCCCGCGCTTGAGCGGAACCTGCTTATCGGGCTGATCAGGGTGGGCACCCCAGGTTCCCGTCCACTCGCTAACGTTTCCTGCAAGCCCGAAAACCCCGTAACGACTCTCGTCTGCGGCAATCGCATCGACCGGACACCAATACTTGTATCCATCGATGGATCCGGATTCGGCACCGTCTTTGGATTCATGATCGATACCGCTGTTAAAATTCGCGTTCACTTTTTCATCGCCCCAGGGAAATATGCTGCCCGCCCGGCCACGCGCCGCTTTTTCCCATTCCTGTTCGGTGGGAAGGCGACCTCCCCGCCACTTGGCATAAGCATGAGCGTCCCACCAATCGACGCCAACGACCGGACAGTTCATATCGATGTCACCGCCGTAAAACGTGCCCTCTTTCTTCGCTGCCCTCAGGACTTCTGCCCAGCGATCCGGCTCATAATTTACTTTCGTTGCCGGCTGTTCAGGATGCCTGAGCATGACGGCTTCGTTCGGGTATGCATTCACATTGTCCAGAAAACTGGCGTAATCAGCAATCGTCACTTCGTACTGACCGATCCAGAATTCCGACAACTCAATCTCCTCACCATCCTGAAAAGGGAAAACGCCGGAAGGAATTTTAGTAAGACCATCGAGCGGGCGAATATTCGGCTCCGAACTGAAGAGAAGAAAAGCAGCGAGTCCCCCGACAATAAGAATTCCCACCGCAATACCTACGATGAGCGCATTCTGATTCGACTTCTTCTCCGTCATCACGGCAATGTCTTTTTCGGTGAGCTCCTGCTCACCGGAAGCCTCGATCGCCGATTGCAAAGCCCTGATCGAATTAATTCCGTCAATCCGATCCGTCCCGAGACGGTCGACTAGAGAGAAAAGATTCCTGTCGATGCCCGCTTTTTGCACAAAAGGTAGCAACCCTTCGCCAAGGAGTTCCATTTGCTGGCGCTCTTCCTGAGGAGTGATCGCAATCCCCACTCCCTTCACGGGATTGGCAATGCGAGGCTCAGCCCCTTTCACGACGAGGATGCTCTGCGCAGTAAAGAGACGATGTGACATCGTATTTTCGCGAAGGTAACTCAAGGCATCCGCGCAGGATTCCAGCACCTTCCAGATTACGCCTTCTTCCAAACCACTGCGCCTACGAGCGAGGTCACTCAGGCTCGGAGCATCTACCAACTCGAGGGTATAAAAATTAACGCCCAGCTCCTGATCACACTCATACACCAACGAAATTGCGGGATGATTTACCGAAGCGCGCGCACTCGCTTCGTTTACAAATCCCTGCACCCAGTTGATGTCTTTGCGGTGCTTTCGGTAGAGAGTCTTCAGGGCAACTCGACGTCCGATCGACGTTTGCTCAGCCTCGTAGAGAGCGAAATTATCATCCGCTTGAATCTCCCGAAGCAACTTGTAATCCCCGAGTCGCACTCCAACTGGCAAAGCATCCTCCGGAAGCGATACCGCGACGGATTCCACCTGAGGCAGCGGTTCAGATGGAACCTCCCCACTCGGCGCGGGGTCAATCTCCGCCGGAGATGATCCGACTGGTTCCTGCTTGCTCGCGGCGCCACCTTCGCGGGGTTCACCGGCGGGAATCGACTGATGGACGCTTTGTTCGAACCACTCAATCAAGGCACCTCGATTCACCGGCTTGAAAAACAGGCGTTCGTTCTCAAAGACACGACCATAGAATTCAGTCATGTCCTCACGACTGCTGAAAACACATGGAAACAAACCGATCTCGCCCTGCAGATGATCTCTGAAATCGAGAATATCAACGCCCACATCAGCGGTAAGACCGACGATCATTAACGAAACGTGCCCGATATCACGGGTAAGCCCCCATGCCTCGGCGGCATCGCCCGCTTCAATAAAGTGACTAACGCGCTCGCCGAGAACAGATCGCACCGCAGCGCGATCTTCCGGAGAAGCATCGATGATTAAAACAGTTGTCTCGGTAGACATAGGGTGATTCAGGGGCTGAGCGGATCGGGAAAGAGAGCGTTATCAGGCCCGAGGAAAACAGGAGCCCTCTCTTCACGAGGAGGAGACTCCTGAAGATTAAGAACTGAAACCTCTTCGGGTATGGCAACTTTATCCTGCAATTGATTACGGTAATAGAGCTCGATTGCGCAGCCATAATACCTCCGCTCGCCAAGTTCTCTAGCCCGTTCTTCAGAAAATACAGGTTGATGATAATTTACCACGATTTCCTCGGTCCCGTCTACTTTCCAATCATAAGGCTCTGTGGGATAAAGTTTAGAAGTATCTGCGGTCGATGCTTCAATTGTTTGACCATCAACGATGTCATAAAAATAGACAGCCAAAGCCAAATCGGAACCCGAAGGCGAACTCGCAGCATTCGCGTCCACGATCACCCTAAGTGACACTTTCTGGCCGTTCTCATCCGGCTTCGCCTCATCAACGATCACTTTTCCAATCTTCATTTGCTGGACCGTTGCCCCCGAAATGGCAACCTGATCGCCGTTACGAACGCGATTCGCGATCATAAAATAGTCACCCGACCGAACCGGTCCCAGATCGACTATTCGAACCCAATGACCCAGCGCTTCAGCTTCCCGTCCGAGTTGATTGTATGTCGCCGCCAATTCACCGAGAACCCGTGGATGATCAGGAAGAGCACTTTCAACCTGCTTAAAAGCATCCAGCGCCCCCACCGGGTTTCCTCCCGCCCGCAACTCTTCCCCTGCCGCCATGAGCCGGTCCAAAACGGGATCTTCAATCTTTTCAACTGAGTCTTGAGCTGCATTGAGGATTTCGCTCAATGATCGATCATTTCTTTGAAGGACTGAAAAAGAAGGTTCCGGCAAGATCGAAGGCTGAGAGAGCGCGCGGCTACGAGACCCTGCGCTTGAAAACTCGCCGCCGGCATTCCCCCCTATATTCCCGGGAATGATTGGCTTTAGCCTTTGTGACAGGTTGGGGAAATTTGCCGGATTGCGAGCGACAGGATCAGTCCCTTCGGTCTTGGGAACCCCTCCGGGAAATCCATCTCCCTTGAAAACCGCTGCGGCATCAGGGGGGGAAACGCCTGCCCCCGAATGAGTCGAGGGACTATCAAGCAACCTTGGAGCAACCGCGGATGGCGCTCCAACGGCGACCCTGTTAGCGCCCCGCGAGATCCCTGCGGGACGTCGCAACATTTCGAGCGACGCCGCGAAAAAAAGCGTCGCAGCAAGCGTGCCTACCACCCACATCACTGAATTGAAGGTCCGATCATAATCGGGTCGATCTGATAACAGGTTATCTGCCATACACTTTTTAACGCTGCATGATCCGCAGATTCCCTCAGATCAGCAACAACGCATCACTAAGTGTAGTAGACGATTCAGCGAATTTCAACAATGCTCAGCCCCGACAAGCCTAGCGCGAAACGGGAATTCCCAAGAAATCGAAAAAAAGTCTCAACAGTGAGCGAATTTCACGTTATATTTCGCGGTGAGTGGAATAGACGAACGCAAAAGCTTCGCCCTAACCACCAAATAAAACGATCAACCGATTTCATACCGTGAGCAGTCATTTATCCAGCGACATCCATATTGAAGGCGACCTTAACTGTTCGACCGACCTTGTTTTTGAAGGTTCCATCAAGGGAAATATCAACTCGAAAGGGAGCCTGACAATTGGTCAGAACGCCTCCGTCTCAGGCGACCTCAAAGCCGATAAGGCGATCATCGCAGGAAAAGTTGCCGGAAACGGCAATTTTAACTCGTGCCGCCTTTCCCCTACTTCCATCATCACCGGCTCCGTCAGCACAGTGAGCCTCCAGATGGAAGAAGGCGCCTCACTCGAAGGCCAGTGCAAGGTGGGCAATGCGAAAGCATAGAACACCCTAGTCTACCCGATCATTTTCCTGTCAAAAGGAAACCACGAGAAAAAGCGACTCGCACACAGCGTTCGCTTTTTTTCGTGTCCGCCCCAGAGCGTCGGGGAATGAATTTCATGACACGTCTCAGGGGAGTGGTGATACCTGCAGGACCCGTGCTGCCTAGCCCTTTTCGTTTTGGCTTCCTATCGCAGCGGTCCTCGTGGACCCGCCTTTCTATTAGCCCGTCTAAACATCGCTTGCCGCGGTATCAGGCAAAGAAGCCTAGTTCGTTGCGGGCGCTCCCCGGAACTGTTTTGCCGTCGCGGTAAGTGAAGGTTCTGCAAATCTCATCCGAGAGCTCTTTCTGATTGAGATATTTGTATTGCCTAGGCGCAATGATCCCAACTCCAGCGTGTCGTCACAAAAAATCGTAGAGCGATCCGCGATGAACAATTTTCAGTTAAGATCTGTCATCACCTAGATTGCGACAGGCAAACTAATAACGCCTCATGATACACATCACCGCGCACGGGCGATGATTCACTCCGGCAACGCAAAGGCAACGAGACTCCCACCTTTGGCCCGGCCCGATTTTCCACCTCCGGCGGAAATGACGACGTATTGCCTGCCATTAACCATGTAGGTACTGGGTGTGGCGTTGCCACCGAAAGGCAGCTTGGCTTTCCACAAAACCTTGCCAGTTTCCTTGTCAAAGGCTCGAAAGGTTTCATCAGCGGTGGCGCCGATGAAAATGATCCCACCCGCGGTGACGAGTGGTCCCCCGTAGTTTTCCGTTCCAGTGGGCGGAATACCACGAGCACTTAGTTCAGGATATTCACCCAGGACCACTTTCCATTTAATTTCGCCGGTATTGAGATCAACCGCGTTCAGAGTCCCCCACGGAGGTTTGATCGCAGGATAGCCCTCAGGATCAAGCCAACGACGGAATCCTCCAAAAGCGTAGTCAGTGGGTTGTTGAACCGTATCGGCCGAGTCGGGAATCCCCTCTTCTTTTCGCGAAGCGGACAAGTCTGCTTTCTCATTTAGGATATAATCTAAAATAGCGCTCCGCTGTGCCTCGGGCATTGAGGCGTAACCGGGCATTCGCCCCCCGCCCTGACGGGTCACCGCCTCAATCTGAGCCCGGCTTTTTCGGGCTCCTATCTCAACGAGCGACGGAAACTCTGCTGCCGCATTGCCCTTCCGATCGAGTCCGTGACAAGCGCCGCAATAGACCATGTAGTCCCTTTCCCCCGGGACAAGCGGCGTGCCGTCGGCGCGACGTGTCTCGATCATCTGGAGAAGCCAGGGCATCTCGTTGATATTCACGTAATAGATCCCATCGGGATCAGCTGCTCCGCCACCCCACTCCATGCCTCCGTCAAACCCGGGGAACATCACGGTTTCGTTCAGACTGGGTGCCGGAAAGGGCCCCTTGTTTGGCGAAGCCCTGATTCGATCCAAGGTCAATTGATGCACCTCAGGGGAGAGGTTAGAAGCATCTTCTTCCGTATACTTCTGACGCATCAGAGGAACTGGTTTCGTTGGGAATGGCTGCGTGGGCCAGGCCTCCTCGCCCACTAAATCTGACTGAGGCACGGCACGCTCCTCGATCGGCCATAGCGGCTCACCAGTGACTCTATCAAACACAAAAAGAAGCCCGTGTTTACTGCCCTGTGCTACGACATCGACCTTCTTGCCTTCGTGGTTCACGGTGAGGAGCACAGGAGGACAGGGTAGATCTTTATCGAGCAAGTCATGATGCACGATTTGAAAATGCCATAGCCGCTCACCTGTCGCGGCATTGAGAGCGAGAATGCAATTAGCGAAAAGATTCTTCCCATGACGTTTACCGCCGTAGAAGTCAGGCTCGGCAGTCTTCGTTGCCACGTAGACGATCCCTCGCTCTTCATCGAGCGATTGCCCGCACCACGGCATCAGTCCGCTCGCCGTTTGGTAAGCATCTTTTGGCCAGGTATCCGCCCCGACATCTCCCGGCC
>Ga0208903_1000056_pt1 | contig 110458 bp, 109 predicted proteins | sample AntAceMetag02UKJ_FD_184769 | JGI IMG/M metagenome (GOLD analysis project Ga0208903, IMG submission 184769) | Saline lake microbial communities from Ace Lake, Antarctica - Antarctic Ace Lake Metagenome 02UKJ (SPAdes) (version 2) | ecosystem: Environmental > Aquatic > Non-marine Saline and...
TGGGCCATGAAGTCCTCGTGAACCATGAAAATCTATTTTCGGTAGACCTGTTAGCTGGCGTCGGGGTTGCAGTGTTGCCGCATGCTGCTTTGGATAAGTGGGAGAAGACCCTCGGTCGAGGCAGCCCAGAGTTAGGCAAAAGCGAACTCGATTCGCTTGAAATATTTGTCGCAAACGGTGGAGCACTGCTGGTTCTGGGGGAGACAGAACAGGACAAATACGGCAATAACTTTAACGAGCTCGTGGCAAGATTTGGAGCCGTTGTAACTAACGAAACGGTTCAGGATCCGGAACATTCTTACAAGGGGGTTCCAACATGGCCAATGGCAGCATTACCCAAGCTCGCTTCATCTGATCTGCTATTCCAAGTGACAGGGGTTTGTCTCTACCGATCGGCGACTCTCGAAATTACTGAGGGCACCCTTGCAGAGGTTTTCCTCCGCAGTTCACTCTCGGCCTCACCAGCTGATGCCCCAATGGGCGTCGCCATAAAGCATAACAAGGGTCGGGTGGTCTTGATAGCAGATTCGGATGTCTTCGGAGATGATTCGGTGAAGGATCTCGATAATGAGCAGCTTCTGAAGAATGTAATTGGCTGGCTAGTAAATTCGCAGCAAGCAATTGCTGATGTCGGGGCTAAGGGCGCGAAATGGCCAACGGATGACCGCGCCTGGCAGTCCCTGAGCCAAGCAATAGAAGAGTTGCGCCCATTGCAGCAAAAAGACGGTTCAATTCTTGATGATGGAGGCAACCTAGAAATAGCAGCGCGATTACTCCCAGTCATCACCTCGAGCATTCAGGCTCTGGCTCCCAGGTTCGCACACCAGTCCACATACCTTGAATCCTGTGTAAGCGATTTAGAGAAATGGCGTTTGTCAGGCTTTTTGGTCCCAGATTTTTATGACTCTCTTGAGCTGTATCGTCCGGACCAGTACCGCACCAATTTACTTGAAAATCTAGCGGTGTTTTCGATGTATACCCAGAACGGCAATCCAAATCGAAACCTAGAGGCCGTGATTACTAAGACTTTTTGGCCAGATTGGTTAGCCAAGATAGAAACTCGCTATCAAAATCCATCATTCATTCCAATTGAGTTCGTTGCTTTCACCAAGGGTTATGACACAAATTGCGCAACCCTTTTTCCGGAAACTGTGGCAGTGAGGGAAGTCAATACCTACTACTGGGGCGGAATCTTCTGTGACCGGGAGGCCGCAAGATTTAGACGTGTCAGCCGGTCGGCTCAAGAGTTACTAGATATTCCATTACCTCCAGATGCCGAAGCTTTGGTCCTAAACCAGGATTTAGCCAAGGAGACTTTCGTGCTTTGGGATCTGATTCATGACCGCACCCACTCCAAGGGTGATCTTCCCTTTGATCCCTTCATGATCAAGCAGCGAATGCCTTTCTGGATGTATGCACTCGAGGAGCTACGTTGCGATCTTTCAACATTTCGCGAGTCCATTACCCTGGAGAACGGAGGGGACCATCGAGCTAAGTTCATCCGCTATGCAATCTTGTTTGACCGACTATTCCGATTCCCGATTACGGGCGATAGGATTCGAAATTATGACGGACTGGGCGGCCAAATTGTCTTTGCGCACCTCCACCAGTCCGGGGCATTATCTTGGACCGACAATCGGCTCTCCTTCGATTGGAAACTCGTGAATAACTCAGTCGTGGAGTTGTGCCAGGCAGTAGAGGCCCTCTATCGCGATGGCATTAACCGCTCCAGACAATCACAGTGGATCGCGGCCTACGACTTTGTCGCTGGACTGGTTCCACCCCACCCAGCATCCAATTGGAGTAAAGGCACAGATTCGCTACCTACCAGTGGCGAACTGAGGGAAATGGTGAACCTAGTGTTGGATGACGAATTTCCTCTAAATGTTTTTTACGAGACTCTAAATCGCAATTTGCGAGAAGTGATCGATTCAACTGCCGGGATTACTAGCTAGTTCTGCTGGCATACTTCTTTATTATGGAAGCTCTAGACGGCAAAATACTGCAGGCGTTGAGTCTGGATTCGAGCCCGGCCATTGCCGAGCTGGCAGCTGAGCTTGGGGTTCCAGCCTCTACTCTGCACCAAAGGGTAAAGCGTCTTGAGGCCAAGGGATTGATTTCTGGTTACCGAGCGGTGATTGATCAACGCAAGGCAGGCCTCAAGTTGCACGCACTTGTTTCACTAACTCCAATCGACCCTGCTCGGCCGGATGATGTGCCCGAGGTAATGGCGGGTATTGCAGAAGTCGAGAGCTGCTGGTCAGTTGCCGGACATGAGTCCTACGTGATCAAGGTTGCGGTTAGTGAACCGGAGGAGCTGGAGGCGCTTCTTGCCAAAGTCAGAGCCCTGGCCAATGTTTCATCAACGTCAACAGTCATTTTGTCCACACCTTTCGAATACCGGCAGGCAGCCATTCCAGAGCCAAAGGAAGATCAGTGACCAAAAACCCAAGAGGATTTGCAAGCGATAACTACGCTGGCATTCACCCTGATGTTCTCAGGGCGATTGCGTCCGCGAACGAGGGTCACGAGGTTGCTTATGGTGAGGATTCCGAATCTCTAAAGTTCCTAGAAATCACAAGAGAGCTTTTTGGCAATGACGCCGTTGGATTTCCTGTTTTTAATGGGACCGGGGCAAATGTTATCGCGCTGCAGGCAGCAACTAGGCGCTGGGAAGCGGTCATTTGTGCCGACAGCGCTCACATTCATGCCGATGAAGGTGGGGCCCCAGAGAAGATGGCTGGACTAAAGCTTTGGACCGTGCCAACGCCGGACGGAAAGCTAACCGTGCAAGCCGCGAAATCCCAGATCTTTGATGTCGGCGTGGTTCACCGAGCACAGTCCGGAGTTATCAGCATTACCCAGACCACCGAGATGGGAACCGTCTATCAACCTGAAGAAATTGCTGCGCTAGCAAACCTTGCCCACGATAACGGAATGCTTCTTCACTTGGATGGCGCAAGACTTTCTAATGCCGCCGCAGCAATAGGCAAGACCTTCAAGGAGATGACTACCGATATTGGGGTTGACTTGGTTTCGCTTGGTGGAACCAAGATTGGTGCCTTAGGGGCCGAAGCGGTAATTGTGACAAACGCAAACAGCGTGAGAGGTTCTGAGCTTTCAGAGGCGATGCTGTTTCTTCGCAAGACCTCCATGCAGCTAGCATCGAAGATGAGATTCGTCTCAGCTCAGCTCAACGCTTTGTTTGAGAACAACGCAGATGTTGCAATTGCAAACGGCAGGCACGCTAATGCAATGGCAGCGATCCTGTATGCCGAGATCATGCAGATTGCGAAGACGAATTCTCTGATCTCAATTCCCAACTCGGCCCAGGCAAACGCTGTTTTCCCGATACTTCCAGAAGCTCTAACCCTCGCCCTTCAGGAGGAATACCGCTTCTATGTTTGGAGTCAGGCAACTGGTCAGGTAAGGCTCATGTGCTCTTGGGATACCCAGGAATCCGATGTCAATGGTCTGGTCTCACTGCTAAGAAAGCTGGCCGGCTAGAAGGGTTTAGTAGTCCCCAAAAGATTGAACTACTTCTGAGCCACTGGAAGCCGAGTTTGGACGGAGTCGAACCAGCAACTCCCTGGCATTCGTCCTTGGTCCCATGGTGACTGTTGTCAACTTCTGACTATAGATTGTGGTAGCTCCCTTCACGTTCCTTGGTGATAAACCCGAATGTCATGTTCAAACTTGTCCACATTGCGAAAGCCTTGTCTGATTATTAAAAAGACGCGAGGGGGCGGAAATCTCGTCTGTGGTGAGTAAAAATTCTGTTCCAAAGCAAAAGAACCCCATCGCGAAGGATGGGGTTCTAGTAGGCCCCGTGGGATTCGAACCCACGACCCACGGATTAAAAGTCCGTTGCTCTAACCAACTGAGCTAGAGGCCCCTAACCGTCTCTAATTCTAACAGCGAGCTAGCTCTGAACATCATTGGTTGCGAATCGGACAAGGGCGAGAGCATCGAAGATCGCGACTTAGCCAAGCTGCAGCACCAGCAGTCATTATCTTCATATTCTTCGGGAGCATCAATCGGTGCCTCGAGGCATAATTGCATTTGGAATAGACACCGACCAAGAGTAACTAATACGGCCATTTCTTTTTATCCAGTGTCGGCGATCTGACCCATGTAATCCACCTCGGCAATTAGTCAGCTAAAAAACTTCCTAAAGCGCAGGGAATTTCGTTCTAAAACCCCCAGTTGACCCCCAAATGAAGATTGCTCGGCAGCTGCTATATGCGATTCCCGTCCTTTTCCTGCTCGTCGGTTGCGCACAACCCCAACCTAATATCGTGTCAGAGTCTCAAACACCCACGGCGGAGGTCCAACCCGAACCAACTCAGAGCGAAGCCCCCATGATTGAGGGCGGTCCCATTGATTGCGATGCAAGAGTTCGGGGGGGCATTGAGTCAACGGTCAACGCTCAGACCTCGGCCTTTGCACGAGATGACTTTGAGCTCGCGTACTCGTTCGCGTCACCATCATTTCGGTCCAACGTGACACTAGAGGGCTTCGTGGAAATTATTGCCGGGAGTTATGGCCCGCTAATCGAGTCTTCCAAGCTGATTTTCAATGACTGTCTGGTTGATTCTGACTCCGGACTAGCGCTGATTGATGTTCGGTTTCTACAAGCCGGAAATGACGTTTATGCCCTCAGATATTTGATGACTGAAGCCATGGATGGTTGGCGAGTCCAGGGCGCAAGTAACCTTCAAGTGGTTGGAGAGGGCGCCTAGGAAGGTCAGCTCATGGCCGCACCGGCAACTACTTCACGCAGCCGCCTGCGCAAGTCCTCAAGGACTTAATGGGAATCAGCTGACTGAGAGGCTAATTTGAGTTTTCAAAGCTAAGTTTGTTCAGGAAGGTGGTCATCGATAAGCCGATAACCCCCGTGAATAAAAGATCAATTAATAAGGGAGAATGACAATGGCACAAAAAGAGCAAAAGCCTCAAAAGAACACCAAAAAGGCCCCTGCAAAAAACTTGAAGGAAAAAAGACTGGCAAAGCAGTCCAAATCAGAAGGCAAAAAGCGCTCCGAATAGATCCACTCTTAGCCTCTTAGTGCCCATGTCGTGCATAAGGTCCTGAGAAGTTACCAACTCCGGTAGGCCCCGTCGGATTCGAACCGACGACCCACGGATTAAAAGTCCGTTGCTCTAACCAACTGAGCTAGAGGCCCCTGCAGCTTGAAAGTGTATCAGCCGATTAGCTCAAGATGTCTTTAGTGGTGAACCTTGAATAGGCCAAAGCTCCAAACACTGCAATATACCCGAGCTGTAGTAACGAATTACTGGCGAATGAACCAAGTTCAATTGGCTGCCTTAACAGGTCAGCAAAACTTAGCCAATAGTGGGTAAATAGCCACTCGTGGAGCCAAGAAAGCTGTGGCAAGTTATCCAGAATCTGGCTCACGCCAGCTAAAACAACTGTCGCAGCCATAGCACCGACTGGAACGGTGGTCAGGGTCGAGACAAATAGTCCGATCGCTAGTAGCCCGCTCATAGAGATGGCTGTGTAGACAGCCACCAGCGCCATTCGTCCAATGGATTCAGCTAACGAAATTTGATCGCCGGACAACAAAGTCACGGGGCCAATTGGAAACAAGATCGCTCCAATAATTCCTCCGGCTATCATCAGCGTGAAGGTTCCGGCAAGTGCGAAGACGATTGTTCCTAAGTACTTGACGACTAAAAGCCTCAGGCGTCCCACCGGAGCAATCAGCAGATATCTAAGTGTTCCAAGGCTTGCTTCCCCAGCGATGGTGTCGCCGGCAACAACGGCCATGGTTAGCGGCAAAAATAGCGGCAGGGCTAATAATGTGGCCGTAAAACCAGTGAAGAGGCCGTTTTGAGTCACTCGATCAAGAAAAGGCGGGCCTTCACCGGGTGCAAGCTGATCACTGGTTAGCGCAACCGCCACCGCTAACAAGATAGGTATTAGTGCAATTGCTGCCAGCATCGCCCAGGTGCGGCGCCTGGTGAACATAACTCTTAGCTCAGAGCCCATCAAAGAAAGACTTAGGGATTTAGCGAACAACTTCAAACCCCTCTCCGGTTAGGTTGACAAAGTATTCTTCCAAGCTCGGTTGCTCGAGACGTATCTCGCTCACCATAAATTTCTTCTTGACTAATAACTGGTTCAGGTTTGCAACGTCAAAGTCAGTTGGCACTGGCGCGACGACCCGGTCCGGCTTCAATGAGAGTTTTGTGAGACCCTGGACTTTTAGAAAGTCAACCAATTCATCGATTCGGTCTGCTTTTAGCACCAGCCTGGTCTGAGATTCGTTTCGAAGTTCCGCCAGGCTGCCCTGCGCGACAATCTTGCCGGCGGTCATAACAGCCAAGTGACTGCAGAGTTGTTCAATTTCACTCAGCAAGTGGCTTGAAACAAAGATAGTTATGCCCTCAGCTGCCAGAGAGCGAATCAGGTTTCTGACCTCTCTGGTTCCTTGTGGGTCTAAGCCATTTGTCGGTTCATCAAGAATCAGAATCTCTCTGGGCTTCAAAAGCGCATTGGCCAAACCTAGGCGCTGCTTCATACCCAGCGAATAGGCGTGGACCTTTTTCTTGGCGGCATTTGTGAGGCCAACCCGTTCTAGAGCAGCATCGACCCGCTGCTTCCGGGTGCCACTCATTGAATTACGGTCAGCCGAATCAATTCGAATCAGGTTGTTGCGCCCAGACATGTAGGGGTAGAAGGCCGGGCCTTCGACCAGCGCACCAACCTTAGGTAGAGCGTGCTCTAGTTCTTTGGGAATCGGATGACCGAGAAGTTCTATGTCTCCCTTGGATGCTGCCGCTAGACCTAGAATCATCCGGATTGTCGTGGTTTTTCCTGAGCCGTTCGGGCCCAAAAAGCCAAACACCGACCCCTTTGGAACACTGAGGTCGATGCTTGATACTGCTTTTTGGGAGCCGAACTGCTTAGTAAGAGAGCTGGTTTTTATCGCCAACTCTAGAGCCTGGGGCATAGTCCCTATTTCGAGACGCTGAGCAAGTACTCAATTGTTACGGCACCCATGTAGACCTCACCAGAATCGGTCAGCAAGACATTTACAAGTGCACTTGAGAATACTTTGCCACCCGGAACCTCGGTCAACATGTCTGCGAATAACTCAGTTGCCATTAGTCCGGCTGGGATGTCTGCTGGCATTGCTGAAAGGTAAACAACGCTCTCCCAGTCCTCGCCAATAACTTCTGGTTTAGCTGTGTCGCCAAACTCTGCTTCTAAAGCGGCAGCGTCCTTGTCGGCATAACCTTCTAGGTCATCGGAGTCCCAGGTTGATACCACTGTGCCAGCGGGGGGAGTGAAGTCAAATAGTGAAGCATCAATGGGACCGAAATCAACTGATTCGAAACCGACTGACATGGCAGCAGTTGATTGCTGAGTGGAGAAAACCTCAACCTTCAAAGGAAGTCCGGTCTCAGAGTCAACCGAGATTTCAGCTCTTTCAACCAAGGAAGCTTCAGCGTCTGGGCTGATAATCAGCTGGTAGGCAGTACGTCCTGCGACACTGTGGTCCTTACCAACCTCAACCGTGCTGGTCTCATCAATCATGTTCACTAGGTAGTTGGCAATAGCTTCTGGGCTACTTAGGTCCAGTGCAATTGATGCTGCATAATCTAGAATTTCCTGCTCGGCAGTCGCCTGCTTCGTTGGGTCAATCTCCATGTCTATGGTCCCAGTTGTTGCGGTTGCCGTCTTGGCGTTATAAATCCAAAACTCGTTTCCATTAACAATCAGATCTCGCTGAGACATTCGATCTAAAATCTGAGCTCGCATCTTGTCTTGTCCAGAAACGTAAATTCGTACAGTGTGAGTGCCAGAGGCAAGCTCCATGGCCTGGGTCAAGACGTTTGATTCAATAACCGCTGGGACAAAGTCTGCAAATTCAGCCGGCATCTTCTCTGCCATTTCATCTGCCATGTCCTGGCTAACCATTGAGCTGAAATCCAAGGAAGGAATACCCATGTCGCTGACCTTTAAGATTGTTCCGGAAAACTCCAGAACATCGCTTTGCTGCATGAGCACCATCACTTCAGCGGCACTTAGGTCCGGAAGGTCAACCGCATTAGCCTGAAGTGGTACTGCAACAGCACCAAGTGCAATTACGGCTGGAACCACTACGGATGGGATCCATCGCTTTGAAATACGCATTTTTTTATCTCCCTGAATATTGATAGGCACAATCTAACTTATTCAACTTGAAGTTAGCTGTGAGTGTTCCCTAATAATCTAGTTATTTATTTGTTTATCGAACTTAGTCCCATAAACCTAGAATAAGGGAGTTTATTCCCAGTTTGCGTCGATTACGTCTGGGTTTTCTGGGTTGCGGTCTTGAGAGCCCCATGGTTGCCCGTATTCGCTGGACATTAGGTCCAAAAATAACTTGGCATCGAACTCCTCGGGCCCCCGAACTCCAGTGGCTTTCCAGTCCCCTCGTGAAAGCAGTTCCAGAGCTACCACCGGAACCAGGGCTGTCTGCCAGACCACTGCTTGGGCGTTGTAGTTCTTGCCAGTCCAACTGGTGTCTGCCACGTGGTAGAGGTAAGTAGCTCTTGGTTTGCCGTCTAGGCCTTTACCGGTGACCAGGGTTCCTGCACAGGTTTTACCGGTCATTGAATCGACCAGCGAAGCTGGGTCCGGAAGCACGGCCGCAACTAGGTCTCTAGGTGCAACCTCGACGCGTCCGGATTTGGATCTAACCGAAACTGGCTCAATCTTGTCGAGTCCCAAAGCGTGCAGGGTTTGCAATACGCCAATGAACTCGCTACCAAGCCCGTACTTGAAACGGACTTTCTTGGCATCCATGGTGCGGGGCAACATGTTTACTTCTTCGTGCTCAACGTTCACACACTCAATTGGTCCGATTCCTCCTGGGAACTCGAACATTGCGGGCTCGCTAAAGGGTTCCGTGGTGTACCAACCGCGATCTTTTTCCCAGATCAGCGGCGGATTGAGACACTCTTCGATGACGGTCCAAATTGAAAATGACGGCGCGAAGATTTCTTCACCTTGGTCATTTCGAACCACTAAGTTTCCACCGTCCAGGATGCAGATTTCATCGACCTCACTGAAGAGGTGGTCAGCCGCGTAGCGCGCGAAGATGTTGGAAATGCCAGGCTCAGCACCGGTTCCGATAAGAGCCAGTAGGCCAGCTTTTTCGAATTCGGCGTGCTTGTCGTATTGCCAATCGCCTAGTTTTTCGGCTGGGGTATTGAATGGGTCGGTCTCGTGAACATGGCTCAGGCTCATTGCCATGTCCATGTAGTTCACGCCAGCCTTCAGTGCACCATCAAAGATGCTCTGGACAAACTTAGGCTCGACCGCGTTCATGATGTGAGTGGCGCCGACTTCCTTGGCCAAGGCGGCCACCTGGTCTGCGTCACTGGCATCAATCTGTGCAGTTTGGAACTTAGCTGCCGCTTCCGGTGAATGCTGATTTACCCACTCAACGCTTTTTTCGGCACGCTGAATGTCGTAGTCAGAGACGATTAGTTTTTCAAAGAAATTACGATCGGCAGAGATCTTAACGATTGCATCGCCAACACCACCTGCCCCTATGAGCAAGATACGCACGGATTTTCACAACCAAACACGACCGATTCGAAGATTCGGGCCCAGTCCTTGCCCTCGTTCACCGGTAGGCGCAAGCCTCTGTGGCGTCACTGCTAGTAACTGCGCCTTCACCGAAATGAACTACGTCTTCCATTATGGTGCTTGCTTTGCAAATTAGCGACCTTGAACAAAACTTTCTAAGCAAGCTGACGAATCGGAATCACCAGCGGCGTCTTGCCAACCGGATCATCTATCACACGAGCCAAAATCCTAAAAGCGTCAGCCAAGTTGTTTGGGGTTATGACCTCGTGTGGGGTGCCCTGGGCAACTATCGAGCCGTCCTTGAGGATCACGATGTGATCGGCAAATCGGGCCGCAAGGTTTAGGTCGTGAATCACAGCAACGACTGTCGTACCTCGTTCGCGCTTCAGAGAAGACAAAAGATTCATAACCTGAAGCTGGTGACTGTAGTCAAGGGAGCTGGTGGGTTCATCGAGTAGCAGCACAGCGGGGTTTTTCACCAGTGCTGCGGCTATTACGGCACATTGTCGGTAACCCGATGAGAGCTCTCCTACTTTTTTATCCCTGACTCCACTAAGTGAGGTTCGCTCCAGAAGGGTTTCGATTTCATCTTTGAGCCTCGGAGACACTCTGGAGATTTGGCGCGCTGCCATTGCTGATCTCGCAACCAGATCAAAAACAGATTCCTGGTTTCTGGCTGCTGGGATTGCGGCAAGAAACCCAATGCTTTGGTTTATCTCAGCCTTTGTGAGTGCAGTGATTGAGATGCCGTCCAGCAACACCGCCCCGCTTGCCGCCGGGATTTTCCGGGCTAAAGCCTTCAGTAGCGAAGTCTTGCCGGCACCATTCGGTCCAATAATTGCCGTCACGGAACCTTCACAAATTTCTAGGTCAAGGTTCTGGATAACCTGGTCGGCGGAGTAACCAGCGCTTAGTGCCTGCGCGGCTAGCTTCGACTCTGGTTGATACATTCCTAAAGCTTAGTTTTTGTGGAACCATTCGGTCGCACCTGGTGGCTTCACCGAGTCACAATTTTTCTATGAAGTTCAACTTCAGCTGCAATAAAAGAGTGTCGCCCGCAAACAACGAGCTGGAAAATCTACTCGTGAAGCTTGGGCTCTAAGGGTATGACCGGTTCAGTCTTTGTTGGCCACTCAACAATAAGCATTGCGGTTAGCATCACCGACCCACCGATGACCATCGCAGCTGTCAGTGGTTCTTGACCAAGCCCAACCGCCAATATGGCCGTGAAAATGACTTCGCTGGTAATCAGCAATGCCACTCGAGCAGGATCAATCAGGGTCTGGGCCCAGGTCTGAACCCAAAACGCGATCACAGTGGACAGGAGAGCTGTGAAAAGGACCGCGAACCAAACTTCCCAATTCGGTGGTGGCTGGTAGCCATCGACAAGCGCAAAGCCCCAACAGACAATTGCTGCGAAGCTGATTTGAATCATGGCGATTCGGTATGAGTTTCTTCCACGACCAAATTTGCCAAGTAGCAAAATGTGAATGGCGAAAAATACTGCGCAAATCACCAGCCAGATTTGCCCAAGCTGAAATTCGATGTTGGTGGCCGCACCTGAGAAGACGGCGAGCCCCACTAATGCAAGGAGGACCCCTACTATTACTCGGACCGAGAAGCGCTTGCGCGTGAATGCCCAGGCAATGATAGGCGTGAATACAACATACAGCCCGGTAAGAAAACCACTTGTTGCGGCAGTTGTGAGGCTTAGGCCAACGGTCTGGGTTATGTATCCAAAGGCAAGGACAATCCCAATTAGCGAGCCGAACTTCAGGTCGCCCGGCTTCATACCGAGCGAGACTCTTGGTCTTAGCACGATCATGGCTATCGCGGCAATCGAAAATCTTGTTGCGAGAAAGTCCATGTATGGCTGTTGTTCGATGGCGTCCTTCATTAGAACAAAGGCCGCACCCCAGACGAAACCAACGCCCAACAGGGCAAAAACCGCTAGGCGAATTTTGGGCACTAGGAGAGCCTAGCTGGTGACAAGCTTTCTGCTCTTGCCACCACTTAGCTTCTTAGCCATAGAGGGGAACACAATTCCGTGCATAAACGAAACTAGCCACCAGTAGGCGTGTCCTGCAAGCCCGTGCGGGTGATAGTAAGCCTTTTGAACCAGCAAGGTTTTGCCATCTTCTAGTTCGGAGACTTCAAATTCCAACCACGCAAGTCCAGGCATCTTCATTTCGGCTCGAAGCCGAAGCAGGTGTTGTCTTTCAATCTTTTCAACTCTCCAGAAATCAAGAGCTTCACCCTCCATAAGAGTTTTTGGGTCGCGACGGCCCCGTCGAAGACCCACTCCGCCAACCACCAAATCCATGAGGCCACGTAGCTCCCAGGCCCAGGTGGCAGTTGAATATCCGTTTTTTCCGCCGATCGCCTCTACTCGACCCCAAACTTTACTTATCGAATCATCGGTTATGAATTCTCGATGATCAACATATAGCGACCCTCCAGCCCAGCTCGGGTCAGTTGAAAGCGGTTCTGAGGGGGTACCTGGAAAAGAAGCATTGCTCCATCTGGTTTCCACCTCTAAATCCTTTACCCGAGTCAGGGCTAGGCCAACGGCGCTCTTGAAGTCAGTCATGCCTCCGACGGCCTCGGGGATCAAATCTCGAATGCTGTTATCCCTTGCGACCACATCGTGCTTCAGAGATGCCACCAGGCGCTTGGCAAGTGTCACTGGCACGGGAGTGACTAGTCCAACCCAACCTGATGCAAGCCTCGGGGTTAGAACTGGAAGTGGAATGATTATCCGCTTGCGCAATCCGGCCACTTGGGCGTAAAGCTGCATCATCTCCAAGTATGTGAAAACTTCTGGACCACCGATGTCGAAGTCTTTGTTCAATTTCTTATCTAAGGTTGCAGCTCCCACCAAATATCTAAGAACATCTCGGATCGCAATCGGCTGAATTTTATTCAGTAGCCACTTTGGAGTCACCATGAACGGCAGGCGCTCGGTCAGGTGCCGAAGCATTTCAAACGATGCAGATCCAGATCCTATAACTACTCCGGCTCGAAGTTCAATTGTGGGAACCCCAGACCCTCGAAGAATTTCCCCGGTTTCTTCTCTAGCGGACATGTGAGGTGAAAGCTCTAAGTCATTCGAAATCATGCCACCCAGGTAAATAATTCTGGATACCTTTTTTTCTTTGGCTACCTTGCCAAAAACCTCGGCTAGCTCGCGCTCCATAAGTTCAAAGTTTTTATCTACCATCAGGGCGTGCAGCAAATAGTAAGCAAGATCTATGCCCTCTAGAGCCTGAGCCAGCGCGGCCGGGTCGGTGGCATCTCCTACTACGACCTCGACATTTTTCTGCCATGGGTAATCAGTAATGCGTTTGGGGTCGCGGACTAACACCCGAACTTTGTAATCGTGAGCCAATAGCTCGCGAATCAAGCGGCCGCCAATATATCCTGTAGCTCCGGTAACAAGTACCTTGGCCGGCTTCCCACTTTTGTTCTTGAGGGTTGAAAGATCTGCAGTTACGGTTTTTATCATTAAAACAACAACCTACTACCGACCAGTTTTGTTTCTAACCGAAGCGACCAGAAACGTAATCTTCGGTCTGTTGCTCGGTTGGGTTTGAGAAAACCTTTTCGGTTTTGTCGTATTCGATTAGCTTGCCGGGCAGTCCGGTGCCGGCAATATTGAAAAAGGCAGTCATATCAGAAATTCTTGAGGCCTGCTGCATATTGTGAGTCACAATCACAACGGTGAACTGTTCTTTTAGTTCTACCGCAAGGTCTTCAATCGCCGCTGTTGAAATTGGGTCAAGTGCTGAAGTTGGCTCGTCCATCAAAATAACGTCCGGCTCCACCGCAATTGCTCTTGCGATACAAAGTCGCTGCTGCTGACCACCTGAGAGTCCAGAACCTGGCTTTTCTAAGCGGTCCTTGACCTCATTCCAAAGGTTCGCACCCACCAGCGCTTTTTCGGTAATTTCCTCTGCCTCAGCTTTTGACATCCTGGAGTTATTCAGCTTGTATCCGGAAAGAACGTTGTCTTTGATGGACATTGTTGGGAATGGGTTTGGTCGTTGGAACACCATTCCGACTTGCCTGCGCACTCGAACTGGATCAACATCTGGTCCGTAGACATCTTCGCCGTCCATTAGTAGCTGGCCTTCAACCCTTGCGCCGGGGATGACCTCGTGCATGCGGTTCAGGGTTCTAATAAGCGTTGATTTCCCGCAACCGGAAGGACCAATAAAGGCGGTGATGGCTTTGGGCTCGATCACCATGCTCACGTCCTGAACGGCCAAGAAGGCCTTGTAATAGACATCCAGCGACTTCAGTTCAATGCGTTTTGACATTCTTTATCCCTTCGGAGAAAAGTACTTGCTTATTAGACGGGCAACGAGATTTAGAACCATGACAATGAGCATCAGGGTCAGCGCCCCAGCCCAAGCTCGGTCCAGATATGCCTGCATGTCCACGCCTTGATTCGCATAGGAGGTGTAAACAAAAACAGGAAGCGTCATCATGCGCTCATCGAAGAGGTTGTAGTTCATCGAGGCAGTGAAGCCTGCGATGAGCAACAGCGGTGCGGTTTCACCAATCACTCTTGCAATAGCAATCATGATGCCGGTTGCAATACCGGCTAGCGATGTTGGTAGCACAACTTTAAGCACCGTTAGCCACTTCGGAACCCCAAGCGCATAGGCCGCCTCACGAAGCTCGTTGGGAACGATCTTCAGCATCTCCTCGGTCGCTCTGATGACCACGGGAATCATCAACAAGCTCAGGGCAATGGCTCCGCCAAGACCCATCCTGACTCCGGGTCCAAAGAAGATTACAAAAAGTGCATAGGCAAAAAGTCCAGCCACAATCGAAGGAACTCCGGTCATGACATCAACGAAAAAGGTGACCAAACGAGCGACTGTTCCGCGGCCATATTCCACCAGGTAAATAGCGGCCATGATTCCGATGGGGACCGAAATAAGGGTTGCTATTCCGGTGATCTCGATTGTCCCGATGATTGCGTGCAGTGCTCCGCCACCCTCGCCAACAACATTTCGCATTGAGAAAGTAAAGAATTCAGCGTCGAACCTTGCCACTCCTTTGGTCACAACCGTGTAGGCAAGCGACAAAAGTGGGATCAGTGCAAGCGAAAAGGCAGTGGAAACCATAATCGTCACTAGACGATCGGTCGCTTTTCTGACGCCTTCGATAACCCTTGAAATTACGTAGAGAGCAACCGTGAAGCCAAGGAGTCCAAAAATTGCGACCGGAATAAAGTTGATCTCCACACTGTCACTGTCCGATGCAAGCAGAACCTGCAGTCCAAAAGAAGCCAAGAAAAAGCTGACTAGCAATGTTGGGGACAGCCACTTCGGCAAATCCTGAGTGCCACGGAAGCTTGAATTTAGCTGTGTCGTCACTAGTTGGCCCCCGAGAATTCGGCTCGTCGGCTTATGACCCAGCGGGCAACCATGTTGACAACCATGGTGATCGCGAACAGAACCAGCCCAGTTGCAATCAAAAGGTTCGTGTAATTCCCGCCGGCCTCTGGAAACTGTAGGGCGATGTTGGCAGCGATTGTGTTGGAGTTTGTTGAAGTCAAAACTGCGAAGGACACCACGGCCGCAGGCGACAGCACCATTGCCACTGCCATGGTTTCACCAAGTGCCCGGCCTAGGCCGAGCATTGCGGCTGAGATGATTCCGGGTCGACCAAATGGCAGCACTGCCATCTTGATCATTTCCCATCTGGTTGCTCCAAGTGCAAGCGCAGCTTCCTCGTGAAGCCTCGGGGTCTGTAAGAAGATTTCGCGAATAAGCGCCGCCATAATCGGAAGGACCATTATTGCAAGTACGATACCCACCGTCAGCATCGTTCTTCCAGTGGCCGAAACTTGCCCAGCAAATATCGGTATCCAGCCCAAGTTTTCATTTAGCCAATTGAAAGTCGGGCTTAGAAATGGCGCCAGCACCAAGATTCCCCAAAGGCCGTAAACCACCGAGGGAATTGCCGCCAAGAGGTCTACTGCGTAACCGAGCACCTGAGCAAATCTGCGGTTGGCAAAGTGTGAAATATAAAGAGCGATGCCAATCGCCAAGGGGGTCGCGATCGCCAACCCAATAACCGAGGCATAAACGGTGCCAAAAACAAATGGGAGAACGTAGCTAAAGAAACCCTCGGAGGCTGCATCGATGGGCGGTCCGGTAAATGCCGGAACTGACTGTGCAAATAAGAAGGCTGCGACAGTGGCGAGGGTTGCAAGAATGCTGACACCTGCGAAAAAAGCTAGGTTCGCAAACACGATATCGCCGAGGCGTCGAACTGCCCTCGGCTTAGTGTCGGTCATTATTTCCTTTACTTATCTGTATGGGTACAAAGTTAGTAAATAAAACCCGGCCTAGGAGACCTAGGCCGGGTTCTATTAACCTAATGTTCAGTTACTTGATTGCGTCAATGATGGCCTGTGCCTTTGCACGAAGACCAGCAGAGATTGGTGCATTTCCAGCTGACGCAGCAGCTGCGTTCTGTCCTTCTTCTGAAACTAGGAATGAAGCCCAGGCGCGAACTAGCTCTGCCTGTGCGTCATCCACGTAGTCGTTGCAACCCATTAGGTAGCTAACCAAAACGATTGGGTAAGCACCTGATGCTGTGGTGTTGCGGTCAATCTTGGTCGCCAAGTCGTATGACTCGCGTCCCTCGACGAGTGGAGATGCGTCAACCACTGCAGCAGCAGCTTCGGCTGAGTAGGAAACGTAGTCAGTTCCGACCTTTACTGCAACGGTTCCAAGGTCACCGGCGCGTGATGCGTCTGCATAACCGATTGTCCCGTTACCACCGGTAACTGCGGAAACAACTCCCGAGGTACCCTGTGCGCCCTCGCCACCGTACTCAACTGGCCATGCTTCAATTGCACCCACGGTCCAGACGTTCTCTGCAACCTTTGCTAGGTAGTCAGTGAAGTTCTTCGAGGTACCAGACTCGTCAGAGCGGTGAACCGCTGTGATCTCTAATTCAGGAAGAGCTACGCCAGGGTTTGAAGCGGCGATTGCCGAATCGTTCCACATCGTGATCTCACCAGCGAAGATGCCGGCAACGGTTGCGCCGTCCATGTTCAGACTGGAGACGCCATCAAGGTTGAAGATTATGGCGATTGGAGAAATCCAGATTGGGAACTCCCACGGCATTGTTCCAGGCTCGCAGCTTGGGAAGGCCTCAAGTAGTTCTTCGTCTTTCCAGTACGAGTCAGAACCGGTGAAGGAGGTTGCACCCTCCATGAACTGAGCACGACCGGTACCAGAACCGGTTGGGTCATAGTTCACGGTCACACCTGGGTTTGCAATCTGGAAAGCGGCAATCCACGCTTCTTGACCAGCGGCCATTGAAGATGCGCCAGAACCGTTCAGGGTTCCTGCAAGCTCAACAACTGCTTCGGTTGGCGTTTCAGCAGCGCTTGTCGGAGTTTCTGCGACGTCTTCGTTAGCTGCACAGCCGGCTAGCACCAAGGTGCTGACAGCAGCCAGGGCACCAAGCTTGAGAATGTTGTTCATGTATTACCTTTCCTTATGGGTTTTGTTAGGCGAGAGCCAAGTTAGAAAGGCAATGCAAACTTGGCTTGTAAACCAAGTAAACAGCTGATGAATTACGCGCTAAGTTTTGCCCCTGACAATACGGATTCCAGGTAGATGCGTTCGTAGGCGATGATTTTTGGCCTAGTACCCGTTGTGACGCGCAGCACGAAAAACTCTCCCGGCGACAAGGTTTTTTCGGCGGCAAGCATCGGTGCGACATCTTTGATCGCATATTTTGAAAAAGTCTCGATGATTGTCGGAAGTGCTGGACGATGAGAGCAGATCAGGGCATTTTTGGTCTGACCAAAGGTGTCATCGATGACGTTCTTGGTTTTTCTCGGACCGCGCTCGTTCGCAAGCTCAGTTAGTTGAGACCGCTCAATCAGGGTTCGCTTTGTTTTTTTGGAATACGGGGAAACGGTCTGCTGGCATCTAGTCCAGGGGCTTGTGACCAATCGCTTTGGACCGTATGCATCCAGCAGGTTAACCAACCGTTTTGCCTGCTGACGTCCCTCTGGCAGTAACGGCCTCTTAGCCTCCTCGCCGGCCCATGAAGCCCTTGGTGTCGCCGTGGTGTGGCGGAGAATTATCAGCCCTCTAGTTTCAAGCTCACCCTGATCGTAAAATTCGAGAGTTCTTGTCAGTAGCTCCCGGTCGTGGTCGTAGGTGAGTTGCTTCATGGCTTTTTTTGCTGTGACCCACTCAACTTTTTCGATTTCCTCGTTTGGAGCGAACTTCGATTTTGCAATTGCGCTGTCTTTGACCTTGGAAACCCAGTAGTGAACCTCTTTGGTTTCGCCCGAGGCCAGTTCGTAATCGGTAACTGCAAGTTTTCGACCGAGCCTGATCCTGATTCCAGCCTCTTCCTCAACTTCCCTGACGGCGGTTTCTGGGAGCAGCTCTCCAGGGTCAACCTTGCCCTTGGGGAAAGTCCAATCCTTGTGCTTGGTTCGGTAAACCATGGCCAGTTCTATTTCGCCCTTTGACATTCTCCAGCACACCGCACCGGCTGCATAGATGGTCATTACCTGGCCCCTTTTTTCGAGAGTGTTCGTGCCATTACTTCGTCTTGCATGTCAATTAGCGCTTCGCCTTCTTGATTCTTTGAATCCCGTCGCCAAATACCGCTGGACTCCAGCTCCCAGATTGCGACCGTGCCTCCGACGGCAAGTTCCAAAAGATTGTTGAGCTCTTTTATTTGATCAGATTGAACTATTTTCACCAATGACTCGACTCGCCGATCGAGGTTGCGATGCATCATGTCGGCACTGCCAATAAAGACATCGGGGTCACCTGCGTTTTCGAAGAAAAACACACGGCTGTGCTCGAGGTAGCGACCGAGCACGGACACGACCTTTATGTTTTCGCTTAGGCCCTGAATACCGGGTTTTAGCGCACACATACCTCGAACCAAGATTTCGATGCGAACTCCAGCCATCGATGCAAAGTAGAGCTGGTCGATAATTTGCTCGTCTACCAGAGAGTTCAATTTCATTCGAATTTTGGCTGGCTTGCCATCTTCCTTATTGGTGATCTCGCGCTGGATTCTTTCGACAAGTCCTTCTCTCACTCCATCTGGAGAGGTCAAAATCGATGTGTAACCGGGCTCAGTCGAGAATCCTGAAAGCTGGTTGAAAAGCTGGGTCAAGTCCGCGCCAACTGATTCCCTGGCGGTCAAAAGCCCCAAGTCCTCGTAATACCGAGCAGTTTTGGGGTTGTAATTTCCGGTTCCTATGTGGCAGTAGCGCCGGAGTTTGTCGCCCTCTTGTCGAATCACGAGTGAGAGCTTGCAGTGAGTTTTGAGCCCAACTATTCCATAGACAACGTGAACGCCTGCCGCCTCTAGTTTCCTCGCCCAAGCAATGTTATTTTTCTCATCAAACCGAGCTTTGATTTCAACCAGTGCCAACACCTGCTTGCCTGCCTCCGCGGCATCGATTAGTGCGTCTACAACGGGTGAATCACCCGAAGTTCGATACAGAGTTTGTTTTATTGCTAACACTTGAGGGTCCTCAGCGGCTTGCTCCAAAAACGCCTGAGTGCTGGTAGCAAAACTCTCGTAGGGGTGGTGCACTAAAACTTCTCGCTCTCGAAGAGCGGCGAAAATATCCGCGGCCTCGTCCTCGTCGGCCTCTAAGTAAGGACTGGTAGTAATCGAGTGTGGCTCGAAACGTAGCTCCGGCCTTTTCAGAAATGCGATTGCGGTAAGGCCGGTAAGGTCCAAGGGCTCCGGCAGGTGATAGACATCGGTGCTGGAAATATCTAATTCCCGTTGCAGCAGGCTGAGTACCTGGGAGTCGATGTCTTCTGCTACCTCGAGGCGAACCGGCGGACCAAACCTTCTTCGAAGTAGTTCTTTTTCTAGCTGAACCAAGAGGTTCTCGCCTTCGTCCTCATCGACCTCAAGGTCTTCGTTCCTGGTCACTCGGAAAATGTGGTGCTGAGTGACTTCCATTCCTGGGAAAAGCTCGCCTAGATATTGCCCCATTATCTCTTCCAGCGGCACATACCTGGATTCCGAACCTGGGACCAGCACGAAGCGTGGCAATAGCGAGGGAACTTTTACTCGGGCGAAGTGTTCTGAGTCAGTCTTCGGGTTCCGAAGCGAGACCGCGAGGTTTAGTGACAGTCCAGATATGTATGGAAAAGGATGAGCTGGGTCAACAGCGAGCGGCGTCAAAACCGGGAACACTTGATTAGTGAAATATTCGTGAAGCGCGTCATGCTGCGGTTCGGACAGGGTCGACCACTGCACAACATCGATGCCGTTGACTCGGAGCTCTTGAGAAATTTCGGTTGCAAACAATTCCGCATGGCGCGACTGCAGGTCTCTGGTTCTGTCAGAAATACGCTGCAAAACCTCCTGAGGGCTGAGGCCTGAAGCCGATTGAACTGCGATGCCGGTCGCGATTCTTCTTTTGAGTGAAGCAACCCTAACCATGAAGAACTCATCGAGATTGGAGGCAAAAATGCTGAGGAAATGGACACGTTCCAAAAGTGGCAATGATTTATCTTCGGCAAGCTCCAGCACGCGCTGATTAAACTCCAGCCAACTTAATTCTCGATCGAGAAATCGACCCTGAGGTAGATCCGGTTGCGACTCCGGCTGAAAAATAATTTGTGTTTCTTCTGACATGGGCCTAATCCTTACAGCTGCGGGTTAGCAGTAGGTGAACTTCTTTCAGCTTCTTGTCGCTCAGGGTCCAATCGGTAGCCAACATTCCTAACGGTGCCAATCAAAGACTCGTGCTCCCCAAGCTTGGATCGAAGGCGCCTTATGTGGACATCCACGGTCCTGGTGCCGCCAAAGTAGTCGTATCCCCAGACTTCACTGAGGAGCTGCTCTCGGGTAAAGACCCGCCCCGGATTTTCATTCAAGTGCCGGAGTAACTCGAATTCTTTGAATGTTAGGTCTAGCGTCTGACCTGCCATTTTTGCCGTGTAGCTATCGAGGTTGATAACAAGTCCAGTGGCCTGCCCTAGGTCCGGCGCTGTGGTCTGTTTTGCATCCAACAAAATTCTCAATCTTGCATCAACTTCCGCCAGGCTTGCACCCTCTAAAACAAAGTCGTGCAGTCCCCATTCGGTGCTGACCGCGGCTAGTACGCTCTCGTTCGCAACCAGCATCAGGGGCTTGGTCCAGCCCGCGGCACTCAAAATTCTTGCAACAGATTTTGCACCCATAAGATCGTGTCTGCAATCGAGTAAAACTGCGTCGTGTCTAGGTGATTCCGCGAGGCTTTGCGGGTCAAATGTGACTTGAATCAACTGGTGTCCGAGGGCATCAAGGGCTCCGAGTGGGCTGGCGCCCGCAGGTGAAATGCACAAGACAATAGCCATGTCAGCACCCTTCGTTTAGCCAAATAATAGTCCGAATTTACGCCGATTTGGGTAGAGTTTGAGGCGTGAGTAGGCAGTGGTTGCAGATTGCAGTGATTTGGACGGGTGTCCTGATCGCAGGTATTGTCGCCCTATCCAGCTACTCGGATGATCGGCTCTACACGGCATTCGCCGCAATAGCCGGAGCGGCTATTGCCCTTGTGAGCCTCGAGCACTTGTTCTCGAGAAAGCCCAAAGACACTGTTCGGCAGCAAATTTATGTTTCAACTGGAACCGTGACAATTCTCGGTGTTATGACGCTGATTGCATTGGTCAGATAGACTTTAGGCATGTTGTTGGCAATCGAAATATTTTTTACGGGCCTATTAGTTTTGGCCACAATCGCTATCGCCGGTGTATCCGCGCTAGTGGTCTTCAAGTTGTTCAAGGGCCAGAGCTAATTTGTTCGTTATCCCCGATGACTTACCAATAGCACTCACCCCATTTACGTTTTTGCTTGGAAGCTGGAGCGGCTCGGGAGTTGTTAGCTATCCGGTCGAAGGAGCCGCTACAACCGAGATTGAATTTTTTCAAAGGCTTGAGTTCACTCCGCTATCCACCGGCAAGCTTGAATATCGCTCAATCGTTTCAGACTCTCAGGGCGCGGTGATTGCCCAAGAGCAGGGTTATTGGATGCTTGCGCAAATAAGCAGAGCGGACCAGCCCGGACCGGGCCTTCTGCCCGGAAGCGGAAAACCCATAATTGAAACTCGTGATGATTTGGAATTGCTTCGAAATGTCAATGATGGTTTTGAAATTGAAGCAATCATCACCAATTCTGACTCTGTTTCTGAGCTCTACTTCGGCCAAATTAAGGGTGCGAGAGTGGACATCGCAACTGACGCGGTTCTAAGATCCCCTAATTCCAAGGAATACACGGCAGGCCAGCGCATGTTCGGTCTAGTAGAAGGTGCCCTACTTTGGGCATGGGACATGGCGGCCATTGGCAGCCCTTTAAGGTCCCACGCCTCGGCGAGATTGGAGAAGCAGGTTGACTGACCATTACGGCAACCCACTTCTTGAGCAGCGAAAACTTCTATCCCAGGATGCCTTCGTTGAGCGCAACGATCAGAGTGTTTTTGAAGTAAACGGTCCGGATGCTAAAAGCTGGCTGCACTCACTACTTTCACAGAACATCCTCAACCTTAAAGAGGGTGGGAGCGCTGAGGCGCTTTTGCTGACACCTCAGGGAAGAATCGAGCACCAGCTAAAAATAATTGCCACTGAAACTGGCGTTTCGATAATCACCGCCTCAGACCACCTGGAGTCCTTGATTGCCTGGCTTCGAAAAATGGTTTTCCGGTCAAAGGTTGAGATCACCGAGCGCGCTGACCTAAGGGTAATCGGCGGGTTCTTTATCCGAGAAGGATTGTGCTGGATCGACAAGTTTGACAACGAGCCAGTCGGTTCGGTCCGCTACGCCGCAGACCGAGCCCAGTTTTCCTACCGAGAGTACTTACTCAAGGATGCCCCAACTGATCTTCTGCCAGCTGGGCTATTGGCCTACGAGGCTCTTCGCATTAGCGTTGGCCGACCGGACATAAAAGATGTCGACGATCGTTCTCTTCCTCACGAGTTTGACTGGCTCTCTTCCGCTGTCCACTTGAGTAAGGGCTGCTACCGAGGCCAAGAGGCCGTTGCTAAGGTCCATAATCTAGGTCATCCGCCGAGAAGGCTGATTATCCTAAACCTCGAACAAGGCGATGTTTTGGCTAGCAAAGACGACAAAGTTTTTTACCAAGAAAAAGAAGTTGGCAAAGTAGTAGCAGGTGCCCTCCACTACGAAACTGGGTCGTTGGCACTGGCGCTAGTGAATCGAAATACGCCATATCTAGATTTGTTTATCGAATCTGGCAGCTTCCGAGTCTCTGCCATGCAAGAAGTCTTAGTCCCGCACGACGCCGGAAAGGCTGCGGATCTCCCAAGGCCCGCAGCCTTCAAGCTCACCGGCCGGAAATGAACCGATTTGTAATTAGGTTCTCCTTCGCAAGAGTCACGGATTCGTTCTGGACAATCGGTCAAATCGTTCTCGCGGCGCTGTCCTCTTACCTTTTCGCCCGCTATGTTCTGGGTCATCAAGTGCCCCTTCTGGCGGTCACAGTGGCGATTTCCTCTCTTGGTTTTAGTCGCGATACCAAGCCCAAGCAGGTTTTACTTACTGCCATAGCCATGTTCTCGGGAGTCGTCCTAAGCGAGACTCTTTTGCAAATTTTTGGTAGCGGAGCTTTGCAGTTGGCGTTTGCAATACTGCTTGCTCTTGTGATTGCAAGACTCTTTACTTCTAACCCGGCCTTTACAATCACGGTAGCGATTCAGGCAGTTTTGGTCCAGTTGATGCAGACCCCGGTTACTGGCGTTTACTCGAGAGCGATTGATGGTTTGATTGGCGGCGCCATTGCACTGATATTTGTTTCCCTCATGCCACGTAACCCCATCAAGTTGGCCAAACAAGACTCAAAGGCCCTGTTTCTGGTTTTTAGAAATACGCTGTCAACCGTTTCGGCGGTACTGAGGTCGCCAAACGCCGATTTGGCCGATCAAGCTCTCACGGAAATTCGTAAAACTCAGCCCTTGGTCGACAATTGGAAAAGCTCGCTAGAAAGTGCTCTTTCGATCAGCAGAATTTCACCCTTTTACCGCTGGACCACAAAAGAAATTGGCCAGCAGTGGCAGGTCGCCGAGGGGATGGACTTGGCAACCAGAAACCTTAGGGTGCTGACTCGGCGGGTGCATTTTTTGGTGAAAGACGAAAAACCACGGCCTCAGCTTTCTGACCTAGTGGGAAAAATAATTATTGCCACCGAGTTACTTGAGCAAACTTCCGATGATTTCTCGGTCACTCAAAAAGCCAAAAAGTATCTTCGAAAGATTCCAGTCAGCTTGAGCCCAAAGGTTTTTGACCCACCGCTGACCATCTCGGAGAGCGCTCTTTTGCTGGAAATTAGGCCGCTATTCGTGGACCTTGCTGTTGCGGCTGGCATAGGGGCGGACCAGGCCAGGTCGCTTTTGCCTAAGGTTGACTAAGCTTCTGCTCATGACTTATGACCTAATCCTGCTTCGCCACGGCAATTCGACATGGAACCAGAAAAACCTCTTTACCGGATGGGTTGATGTTGATTTGACCGACCAGGGGAGGCAGGAAGCCAAGAGGGCCGGAGAGCTCATCGAGGCTTCTGGACTCAAGCCAGATATTCTTTACACCTCGGTCCTAAAGCGAGCGATCAACACCGCTCACATTGCCCTGGATCAAATGGACCGCAATTGGATCGAAACTCTGCGCTCTTGGAGGCTGAACGAACGGCATTACGGCGCATTGCAGGGTCTAGATAAAGCAGAAACCTTGGAAAAGTACGGACCAGAGCAATTTCAAATCTGGCGAAGAGGCTTTGATTCTCCTCCGCCCGCGATTGTTGAAGATTCTCAATATTCCCAGGCTCACGATGAGCGTTATAAAGACCTCGGACAAGATTTACCCGACACCGAGTGCCTCAAAGATGTTTTAGTTCGCATGCTGCCCTATTGGGAAAGCGACATCGCTAAGTCTCTTAGAGAAAACAAGACAGTTTTGGTTACCGCACACGGTAATTCTCTTCGAGCGCTGGTAAAGCACTTGGATGGTATCGGCGATGACGAAATTACCGATCTAAACATTCCAACCGGAGTTCCGCTTCACTACAAGCTTGATGAAAACCTTCAGCCAGTTGAGCCAGGTGGTCGTTACCTAGATCCTGATGCGGCCAAAGCCGGAGCTGATGCGGTTGCCTCGCAGGGTAAGCACTAGCTAAGTTCTTGCCAGTCTCCAGTTTGCAGGAAGCTTACCTTGGCAGAAATATCCACAACGTGGTCCGCGAATCGCTCGAAGTAGCGCGAGGCCAGTGTCACGTCAACCGTGAACATGGCATTTTCGGACCAATCTGGACCCAGCACAATGTCGAAGACTTTTCTGTGCAGAAGATCAACCGCCTCGTCCTCGGCCTGAATCTCACGGGCCAAGTCAACATCGGTGTCCCGAAGCAAGATAATCACTTTGTCTGCAAGCTTTAGGTTGAGTCTTGCCATTTCTTCGAAGGTTCCACGAAGAGAATCAGGGACTGCGGAGCCAGGGTAACGGTAACGGGCAATTGCGGCGATGTGTGAGGCCAGCGAGCCCATGCGCTCTATTGATGCGCTCATTCGAAGTGCTGAAACCAAAATTCTAAGATCCCTTGCAACTGGCGATTGAGTGGCCAAAATCTTTATTACAAGCTCATCTAGGTCTAACGCGCGCTCTTCATTGGCGTCGGTCAACGCAAGAGCCTCATCAGCTAGAGACACATCGCTGGTTAGAAATGCCGAGGAGGCCTTTTGCATAATGGTGCGGGCGTCTGTTGCCAGGTCGACCAGTCGGGTCTGTACTTCACTTAGTTCTTGCTGGAATACTGCGCGCATTTTTTCCTAACCGCTTCCTAATTTCCGTAAAGATGCCCGAGTGTCCCACCGCTATTCAAATTTCAGATTAACTTCGAACTAACCGGCGGAAAACTAGCGCTTATAAATCCAAATTTACACCTAGTCTTGTTTCAAAGGCGCTTGTTTACCTGGTAAACAGAAGATTGGGAAGAGTTCTTGGGCATTCTTAGCAACAGAAAAGCGGATCAGGCCGGCGCTCGTCAGGTTGACGCTTTCGAGATTGTTGCGGCTCAAGTTGTCGATGTCCTGGCAACAGCAGGCGTAGTTCTAGACGAGCGGAACTTGGTTTTGCGGGCATCCCCTGGAGCGATTCAATTTGGCTTGGTTCAAAATAGACACCTGATTCACTCGGTCCTAGTCGGTTTAGTCGAAGACGCCAGGTCAACATCTGGAGCCGTTGAACAAGAGCTTCAGATTGAAGCTGGCCTCCAGCAAGAGCAGCTTTGGGTCCAGGCTCGTGCCGCGAAGTTCGGGGATCGTTACGTCATGTTGTTGGTTGACGACCGAACCGAGGCAAAACGACTAGAAGTAACCAGAAGAGATTTCGTAGCAAACGTTTCCCATGAGCTCAAGACTCCAATTGGCGCAATAAGCCTGCTAACCGAAGCGATTGCGGGGGCTCACGACGACCCGGACACCATCAGGAAATTCTCGGCCTCTCTTCAGAAGGAAGCGGCTCGACTTGGCAGCTTGGTTCAGGAACTGATGCAACTTTCTAGGGTGCAGGGCGCAAACCTGGCTGACACCGCTGTCGAGCTTGACCTGGCGCTAGTGATCAACGATGCGGTGGATCGCAACCAGGTGCTTGCTGAGCAGCGCGGGGTGAAGCTAGTGACCAGTGCCCTAAAGGGCTCTCGAATGGTTGGAGACTACGAAATGCTCACCACTGCCGTTCGCAACTTGGTCGAAAACGCCATCGCCTATTCTGACAAGGGATCTCAAGTCGGAATTGGGCTTAAGAAAATAGGTGGGGTAGCGGAGATCGCTGTCACCGATTCCGGAATTGGTATTTCGGAGAACGAACAAGAGCGCATTTTTGAGCGCTTTTACCGGGTTGACCCATCGCGGTCCAGAGATACCGGTGGCACAGGACTTGGGCTTGCAATCGTCAAACATGCGGCATCAAACCACAAGGGCGAAGTCAGGTTATTTTCCAAAGAGGGCGTCGGAAGCACTTTCACGCTTAGGTTGCCAATCCAAAACAGGGAGACAAATTGACCAGAGTTTTAGTTGTTGAGGATGAGCAAAACCTTAGGGAACCACTTGTGTATCTTTTGCAAAAAGAGGGCTACGACGTCATTGAGGCTGAGGACGGCCGAAGCGCCATTGACATCTTCTTTAGCTTGGGTGCCGACTTGGTACTTTTGGATCTTATGCTCCCGGGGGTAAACGGCAACGAGGTCTGCAGGGCGATCAGGGCTGAGAGCCAAGTCCCAATAATCATGGTCACCGCAAAGGATTCGGAAATTGACAAGGTGGTTGGGCTTGAAATTGGTGCTGATGACTACGTTACAAAACCGTATTCCTCCAGGGAGCTGCTCGCGAGAATGAAGGCGGTTCTTAGAAGAGGAACCGAAACCGCCACCGTTTCTTCAAGCTTAATTAAGGCTGGTCCGGTTGAAATGGATCTTGAGCGCCACACGGTGACAGTCAACGGCGAACGAATTCAGATGCCGCTTAAGGAATTCGAGCTTCTGGAGCTACTGATGGAAAACGTGAACCGAGTGCTGACCCGAGGTCAAATTATTGATCGAGTTTGGGGCTCAAATTACTTTGGTGACACCAAAACTCTTGATGTTCACGTGAAGCGGATTAGATCAAAGATTGAAGAGGACCCGGCAAGGCCAGTGCATCTGACCACAGTAAGAGGTCTGGGTTATAAGTTCGAGGCTTAGGTCCTTTAGTTCAAAAGCTCAAGAAATGGGCGGTACTCAGCAAGAGAACCGTCGAGCACCGGAACAGCCAGCTGTATCGGGTTCATGCCGTCGCTCACGAAAATAGAATGCATCGAGCCCGGTCCTTCAGCAATTTCTAGCAAAATTCCGAGATTGCCGCCGTAGCCCAAGTCGTACTTAGCTTTTGGGCCCACTTCGAATTCGTAGATGGTTCGATTGTTGTCTTGATCAACGGTCTGAATATTCGCGCTGATTGCAGTATCTGAACTGTTCACAAAAGAGCCGATGAGAACCGCCTGAGGTCCTTCGGATTTAATGAACAGAACATTTCTGACCTTCAAGCTCCCAATGTCACTAATAACCCCGTCGCTAGGGGAGTAGGGATCCAGCGAGGAGACGTTTCTGCTCAGCGAACAACCGGAAAGTGCCACAACGGTGAGGGCAGTGGCCAAAAGGGCAGTTAATTTCTTGATTTGCAAGGGTCCTCCGCAATAGCTAACACCTAAAGTCTAGCCTAGGTAATTGGCGGGAACTGTGGTAAAATAGGGGTTTTGAAGCCGAAAGAAGTGTATGAAGTTTGAAGTTGGCGAAACAGTTGTTTACCCTCACCACGGTGCCGCAGAGATTATAGAAGTTTCCAAAAAGACTGTTCGCGGTGAATCTCAGACATATCTAAAGCTTCGAGTGGCTCAGGGCGATCTGATTATTCAGGTTCCAGCGGCAAACGTCGAAATGGTTGGGGTTCGAGACGTAATTGATAAAAAGGGCGTCAAGCAGGTCTTTGATGTGTTGAGAGCAGAGTTTGTCGAGGAGCCAACCAACTGGTCCAGGCGATACAAGGCCAACTTAGAAAAACTCGCCTCCGGCGACGTTGTAAAAGTTTCCGAGGTAGTTCGCGACCTGTGGCGTCGTGACCAGGACCGTGGCTTGAGTGCTGGAGAAAAGCGCATGCTGGCCAAAGCAAGGCAGATTCTTATTTCGGAACTTGCTCTTGCGCGCAAGGTAGACGAGGAAAAGGCATCTGCTGAGCTTGACAAGGTATTGGCAAGCTAAAAAATGACCGTAGCGGTGGTGTTGGTCTCTGCCGGTAAGGGCGCAAGGCTTGGGGCGTCAGTTCCGAAGGCTGTTGTGTCGGTAGCCGGGAAAACTTTATTAGAGCTTTCCTTGATGCACATTTCGGAATTCAAGCCAGACCAACTGATTGTGGTTGCGCCCGAGGGTCTGACGTCGGAGTTCGAAAGGCTAACTGCCAAATTCTTCTTAGATTTCAAGGTTGTGACCGGTGGTAGTACGAGACAAAACTCCGTAGCCGCTGGCATGAAAGAAGTGACATCCGATTTTGTTCTGGTGCACGATGCTGCTCGGGCGTTCACCCCAAAAGAGGTATTTGACCGCGTAAAAGGGGCGCTCGAGTGGGCCGATTGCGTTGTCCCAACAATTAAGCTTTCAGACACCGTGAAGCAGGTGAATGATCACTGGGTCGATAAGACCGTAGATCGCAACCAGCTCAGACTTGTGCAAACCCCTCAGGGGTTTCGGGTTTCGACTCTAAGAGACGGCTTAAGTAGAGCGACTGCAGACTTTACGGATGAAGCCGGGCTTCTAGAGTCCATGGGGGTGCCTACCGCGATAGTCGATGGCCACGAGCACGGCTTTAAGGTCACTACTCCCTCAGACCTTGAGCGCGCCCGCGCAATCTTTGCAGATGTTCGCTCTGGGATTGGGGTTGATGCCCACCAGTTCAGTGATGTGGGGACGCTGATGCTGGGCTGCCTGGAGTGGCCTGAATATCGATTACTTTCTGGGCACAGCGATGGAGATGCGGTCGCTCATGCCATTGTTGATGCGCTTCTTGCCGCCGCCAGCCTGGGGGACATCGGCTCTAATTTTGGGACTGACAGACCTGAGTATCAAGGTGCTAGCGGCGAGCTTTTCTTGCGAGCAGCGCTTGGACTACTGTCCGATGCTGGTTTTGAGCCGGCGAATGTTTCAGTGCAGGTGGTGGCTGATGAGCCAAAAATCGGTCCGAGACGCTTGGAAATTGAGCAGCACTTGAGTCAAATAATTGGGGCTCCTGTTTCTGTCCTGGCTACCACGACAGACGGACTCGGCTTCTTGGCCGACTCAAGGGGAATAGCCGCTGTGGCAACCTCTCTGGTGAGAATGCGTGGATAGGCTTTTGAAGATGAAGCTGTATGACACGAAGGCTGGCGAACTAAGGGATTTCAAACCCCTGGTTACAGGGCGGGTTTCCATGTATGTTTGCGGACCGACCGTTCAGTCCGCGCCCCATATTGGGCACCTTAGGTCCGCGCTTGTTTATGACCTAATGGCAAGGTGGTTTACACACCTAGGGCTTGAGGTTCAGCTAATAAGAAATGTCACCGACATTGAAGACAAGGTTTTGGAAAAAGCCGATGAGCAGTCCGTTACCTGGTGGGAGCTGGCCTACAAAAACGAGCAATTATTTGCCACTGATTATCGCCGGCTCGCCATCGGACTCCCTGCGCATGAGCCAAGAGCAACCGGGCACATTCCACAGATGATCACTTTTATTGAAAAACTTGTTGAGCTCGGTTACGCCTACGAGAGCCTCGATGGTTCGGGAGGCATGTATTTCAACACGGCAAAATGGTCAAATTACGGCGAACTCACCCACCAGAAACTAGATGACATGGAGGGTGAACGCTCGAATCCGGCGAAGATAAATCCTCAGGATTTTGCCCTCTGGAAATCAGCCAAGTCCAATGAACCAGAATCAGCCAGCTGGCCCTCTCCTTTTGGTAGCGGCCGTCCGGGTTGGCATATTGAGTGCTCAGCCATGGCTGCCCACTATCTGGGGGAGAGTTTTGACATTCACGGGGGCGGCTTAGATCTGCGGTTTCCTCACCATGAAAATGAGCTTGCGCAATCTAGTGCAGCTGGCCACAGCTTCGCCAACTATTGGGTCCACAACGGGCTGGTGAGTATTCATAGCCAAAAGATGTCTAAGTCCCTTGGGAATTCAATATCGTCAACAGATCTATTTGACAAAGTCAGTGACAAAGCTGTCCGGTACTACCTGGCGAGCGCGCACTACCGCTCAGTGCTGGACTATCAGCCCGAGGCAACTGTCGAGGCTGCGGCAGCACTATCCAGGCTTCACGGCTTCGTTGCCAGGGCAGCCAGGGAGCTCAAAGAAACAAGGTTTAGTGAGTTTTCGGCAGTTGAGTTGCCGGATGACTTCACTTCTCAAATGAATGATGATTTGAACATTCCGGGAGCACTTGCTGTTATCCACGAAAGTGCAACCGCAGGTAATACTGACCTAGACGAGCAGCGATTAAGCCAAGCGCATCAGCGCTGGAGCGAGGTAGTCGGTATGCTCGAGGTTCTAGGTCTTTCCTTGGATTCATCAAACCGGACCAATCAAGAGCATCGAGCGCTGGATCAATTGATTCAAACTTTGATTGCCGAGAGAAATAAAGCTAGAGAAGACAAGAACTATCAACGCGCTGATCAGATACGCGACCAGCTCATAGAAATTGGTATCGAGCTATCTGACTCGACATCCGGAACACATTGGAGTTTGAACTAATGGCAAAAATTGGAAGACCCGGAGCGAGTAAGTCCAAAAAAGGTCCACTCAAGGGAACTGGTGGGCACGGGCGCAAGTCCCTAGAGGGCAAGGGCCCAACGCCCAAGGCTGAAGATCGCAAGTACCACAAAACTTATCGTTCACCAAAGGCCACGACCGAAGTTCGTCAAACTCCTAAAAAAGGCCAGTTCGTGGCGTCTAAAACCGGTAAGGCATCGAAGGCTAATGCCACCGAAGTGCTATCCGGTAGAAACTCTGTGGTTGAAGCGCTGAAGGCGAGCGTTCCTGCGACTGCCCTGTTCATTGCCCAGCGCATCGAGGTTGACGACCGCGTTCGGGAATCAATGACTATTGCCAACAAGCGTGGAATTGTAATCAACGAGGTAACTCGAGTTGAGATAGATCGAATGACCGGAGGAGACAGCGTCCACCAGGGCATTGCTCTCCAAGTTCCACCCTACAATTACAAAGACCCGAACGAACTCTTGGACCGGGCGTTGTCTCAGTCATCCCTGCCGCTCCTGGTAGCACTAGACGGGATAACCGACCCTAGAAACTTGGGTGCGATAATCCGGTCGGTTGCGGCCTTTGGTGGCAACGGAATCATTTTGCCTCAGCGCAGAAGCGTCGGAGTGACTGCAGCGGCTTGGAAGACAAGCGCTGGAGCCGCGGCCAGAATGCCGGTTGCTTTGGCAGCAAACCTCAACCAGACAATCAAGGAATACAAGCGTCGAGGCGTGTTTGTGGTCGGGCTTGATGGCGACGGAGACGTTTCGCTACCTAATTTTCAGCTTTTCGACAAGCCGCTTTTAGTTGTTGTCGGCTCCGAAGGCAAGGGGCTGTCGCGCTTGGTGCAAGAAAATTGTGACCAAGTCATCTCGATACCAATTTCCGAGGTTACAGAATCTCTAAATGCTGGAATTGCGGCAAGCGTAGCTCTATATCAAATCGCAGCGTTGAGGGCCTAAACCTTATCTCGCCAGTCGCCAGTTTCATCATCATCGCTCACTACTATTAGACCTGTTGGGACTGATTCGGCCAGCATTATTGTGTCGGTCATAGGGCTTCCCGATAGTAACGCGGACTCATCCCGGCGTTCGGCAAGGACATCTGAGATGTAGCTTCGAACTGCATCAACAAGGGCAATGTCGCTTCCCTGAACCTCGGACAGCTTTAGTCGGTGCCTCAAGACCTCGTGAAACAACTCTGCTGGTTCAAGCTTGCCGAGGAGTTCATTTGGTATCGCCCCAACCACCGGCTCGAAAACCTCGCTGAGCCACTTGTGGGCCAAAACTTCTTCGTCGAAGCCAAGGTGAGCATTTGCCAGCGAGTACTGATCAATGTCGTTCAATAAGCGCCTTGCTTGATTTTCTTCGACGTCAAGACCGGTGACCAGCAAAAGTCTTCTGGCGTGGTGACCTGCGTCCACGACTTTCGGCTGAATTCTTACTGTTCTTTTATCTTGATCTTTGGCCATCGATAGCTCTTGAATATCAAAGCCAAGGTCGTTGAGGCGTTGAATCCTCTGAGCAATCTTCCACCGCTCGCTGTCATCGAAGGTTTCGGTTGCGGTGAGTTCTTTCCAAAGTTCCCGGTACTTATCTACGATCCGCTGACTGACGGTTCCAGGGTCTAAGTCAGTAGCTTTTCCAGATGCAATTAGATCCATCAACTCACCGGCAATGTTTACGCGCCCGATCTCCAGATCGTTTTCACGCTGACCATTTGAGAGCTTGGAGTCATAGAGATGTCCGGTTTCCGCATCCACTAGATACGCGGCGAATTGCCCGGCGTCCCTTCTGAACAAAGTGTTCGACAGTGAGACGTCACCCCAGAAAAATCCAGCCAGGTGAAGTCGCACGAGCAGCAGAGCTAGAGCGTCGACCAACCGGTTGGCGGTTTGTTCCCTCAGTCCTTGAGACCACATCGCCCGGTAGGGCAGTGAGAATTTTAGGTGCCTGGTTATCAATACCGCCGGCAGCGGGTTCCCATCGAGATCCTCGCGCTCTTGGATTATTGCAAAGGCCTCAACGCAGGGAATGTCGAGTTTTTCCAGTTTGCGAAGCATCTCGTATTCGCGTTTTGCCAGATCAAATAGGGTTTCCTTGATGGCTATGACGTGATCGTTTAGGTGCGCAAATCTAACCGTGTGACGGGACAGGCCCTTCGGTAAAGCCGCAATGTTTTCTTTGGGCCAATCCTCCAACGGCAAATGCCACGGCAGATCCAGTAACTCTGGTTCTGCCGCGGCAGCCGTAATGCTTATTGAAGATGGCATTGAAGCTTAGTTAAGGCGCTCGCCCGACTCGGTGTCGAAGACGTGCACTGCCTCTGGATCAGCCTGAAGGTGAATCTTATCTCCGGCCATTGGGTGATCGATTGGGTGCACTCGAACAACAATGTTCTGCTCTGTGCCGTCTAGTTGAACACGGCCATAGAGGTAGCCGTCGCTTCCAAGTTCTTCGATCACGTCAACATCAACAATTAGACCCTTAGGCGCAACGGTCAGTTTTTCAGGCCGGACACCTACGGTCACTCGGTTGCCAGTTGCTTTCGCCAGGATTTCGCGAGCAATTGGAAGCACTGCATCTCCGAACTGAACACCGCCGTCAATTATTGGAAGCTGAACAAGGTTCATTGCCGGAGAGCCAATAAAGCCGGCCACAAAGACATTCTGTGGTCGATCGTAAAGGTTTCTCGGGGTGTCAACCTGCTGTAGTAAGCCGTCTTTCAAAACTGCAACTCGGTCACCCATGGTCATGGCTTCCACCTGGTCGTGTGTCACATACACCGTGGTTACTCCAAGACGTCGCTGAAGTGAAGCAATCTGAGTTCTGGTCTGGACCCGAAGTTTGGCGTCCAGGTTGGAAAGTGGCTCATCCATTAGGAAAACCTGCGGCTGTCGAACAATGGCTCGACCCATCGCAACTCTTTGACGCTGACCACCGGAAAGAGCCTTTGGCTTGCGGTTTAGGTATGGCTCCAAATCCAATAGCTTGGCAGCCTCTAGAACTCGCTCTGCACGTTCGTCCTTGTTTACACCGGCGATTTTCAAGGCAAAGCCCATGTTCTCCGCGACGGTCATGTGTGGGTAGAGGGCATAGTTCTGAAAGACCATCGCAATGTCTCGGTCTTTTGGCGGCACATCGGTGACTTCTCTGTCTCCGATGTAGATGCCACCCTCGTTGACTTCTTCAAGTCCTGCAAGCATTCGCAATGATGTTGACTTACCGCAACCCGAAGGTCCAACGAGCACTAAGAGCTCGCCGTCTCTAACTTCGAGGTTTAGTTTGTCCACCGCGGGCTTGGTTCCACCCGGGTAGGTTCTCGTTGCATTTTTAAATGACACTGTTGCCATGATTTACTCCTTCACCGGCAGGTACGTGCCGGACGATCCGTAGTGATGGATGTTTGCCGAAGCGAACACCATAAGTATGCCACTGGAATTAGACTTGACCGGCATTGAAATAAAGTTAACAACAAAGGACAAAGATGACCCCCAACGAAAAGCCAACCCGTTCAGACCAACGTGAAGCAGCCAGAGACAAAGCACGTGAGCTTCGGAAGCTGAGCGCCAAGAAGGAAAAGCGCAACCGCTTGCTCTTGCAGGCCTCCGTTGTTCTTGTCGCGCTAGGAATTATCGGCGGTATCGGGGCAGTGGTTCTTGTTGATGCGGCGAACCGAGCGGATGAACCCATTGTCGGGGAAACCCCGAACAACTTGACTGATCTTGGTGGGCTAAAAATTGGTGTTGGACTTCAGGCCTTCACCTTGAGTAACACGCCAACCCCTGATGCAGCGGACCAGACTCCTAAAATCGAGATTTACGTTGACTACCAGTGCCCAATCTGTCAGGCCTTTGATGTTCCCAACTCTTCTCAGATTCGCTCTTGGGCCGACGTCGGTGCAGCAACGGTTGAAATTAGGCCGATTTCCTTTCTTGACCGCGCGTCCTTGAATGCCTACTCATCAAGAGCTGCGAATGCTGCTTTTTGCGTTGCCAACTTCGAGCCAGATTCTTTCTACGACCTTCACGAGCTCTTGATGGCTAATCAGCCTGAAGAGGGAACCCAAGGGCATGATGATGATCAGCTATTTGCATACGTCGAAGAGGCTGGTGCTGGAACTGAAGAAGTAAAGGGCTGCATCCAAGCCAAGAGCTTCGGGGACTACATTGAACAGCACACGCAGGCAGTGCTCTCGTCTCCTCAGAACGGAGTCAGTGTTACCGGTACTCCAACCATATTGGTAAATGACAGGCAGTACACCTGGGCAACCGGGGAAGAGCTGGTGTCCGCTGAGCGATTTGCCCAGTTCGTCCAATTGGCAACTGCTGAGTAGTCGGTCAGGTTCGTTCCAAGTAACCCTGCTGTTTTGAGAACTTGAAGTCGCTGACTCTAATTATCGACTTGAGGAGGGAAGGTCTCTGATCTGTAGATGACCTGGCTGTCAGCATCCAAGTAATCGATATTCGCAAGATAGTCCTGAGCGCCAACCCCGTCATACATTTGGTAAAAGGTTGCAGACAGTGCAACGTCTACACCGATCAGCGCAGCCGAATCAGTGGCTTCAAAAGCCTCTTGGTCGACTTCAATGGTGATTGACCTGAAGTCTTCACTGTGAGTTATTGCAAGAATCGAAGGCTCGGAGGAGACCATTGCCGCAAAGGCTCCTTCCACGCTCATTGCTGCTGATTGCAACGTTTCGTCGCGCTTAGCTAAAGACATCCTGTAGGTCACCGAACCATCAGGGTTACGCGCATAACCCACGTAGCCTTGATCCGCGACCATCTGGTAGAGCTCATCATCGGTAAGGTCACCTAGCAAGCTTGCTGGAATTGTTATGTCAACCGTTTCGAGGGTTTCGTCCACTGGGTTCGAGGTGGGCGCAGTCGCCTCCACTGTACTTGGTGAAACCGAAGACTCTAAAGTGTTGGCTGCGCAGCCAGTCAGTAGCAGCAGGCTAGCGCCAAGGACGGCTGTTCTAAACAAGAGTGTCATGTGTTCCTAATTTCTGTGGATCGAGCTCCAAGCATAGGCGACCATTATCAGTGAGATCTGCGTGGGCGGTAATGTGCAGCTCGGACCCGTAAGCACGCGGCGCTCGCTGTCAGGTAAGAGGGGGTCATAGGGGGAGAATCCCCCTAAATTCAAGGGAAATGCTTACAACTAGATGCCGATAAGCGATTATCCATTAGGCTATGGCGGGGCTAAAACCCCAAGCCGACCTGGCGCAATTGGTAGCGCACCACTCTTGTAAAGTGGGGGTTACGGGTTCGAGTCCCGTGGTCGGCTCTGTATTTTTAGCTAGTTTCTAGGGCGAAGTTCGGCAACCATTGGGCAGTTGAATGGATTCACGTTGTTGCTAAGGCCCACCTTGTTCAAGTGCTTCATGATCACCAAGTAGCTTGAGAACAAGTTCATCTCAACCATTGTGACGTCATTCTTGCGGCAGAACTCCGAAACCATCTGGTGAGCCCTACGCAGGTATGGCCTTGCCATTGATGGAAACAGGTGATGCTCAACCTGGTAGTTCAAGCCACCCATTAGGTTGTCTTTCAACCAACTTCCGCGAATGTTTCTAGAAGTCAGAACTTGCCTGGAGAAGAAATCAAGCTTGCTATCTTTTTCAACGAGAGGCATTCCCTTGTGGTTTGGGGCAAAGGCTGCTCCCATGAAAAAACCAAAAGTCATCATCATGGCAAACCACAGGGCGATAGCCCAAAGCCAGCCGAACATCCATGCCATCACCAAGTAGGGCGCTGTCTGGCGGACCATCATTAGGCTGAATTCTAAAATCTTGATCCCCACGGACCTGTCCTTGCGGCCCAGTCCTGCAAAGGAGTCAACCAACAAATCAAAGCCAGTGAAAAGCAGCAGGAATGGAAAGAGGTATCCCTGGCGATCAGAAAGCCAGCGCTCCGGTCCTTTTTTCGATTCTTTAGATTCGGTTGTGAAGCTTAGAACTCGGATGGCAATGTCTGGATCCTCACCAATTTGGTTTGGTCGCTGGTGGTGCTTATTGTGCTTTTTTAGCCAAAAGCCGTAGCTAAGACCAGCAAAAAGGTTTGCTAGTACTAATCCGAGCCAGTCGTTCGCTTTGTTGTTTTTGAAGACTTGACGGTGAGAGGCTTCATGCGCAATAAACCCGTACTGCGCGCTCATGATCCCGAGGAGGCCGGCGAGAACGAAACCAGCAACTATCCACCACTGACTTTGCTGCAATGCGTAGCCAGCAAAACCAGCACCGACCCACAGGGATGATGCGATCAAGCTGATAACCACAAGACGAATTATGTAGAAGCTTGGGCGCTTAGTAAGCAGCCCCGCTTCTCTAACTTGCTCGAGAATTAGGCTGAAATTAGTTTGTGTTCTGGTTTCGGAAGCAATGCTCATTTCCTAAGTCTACCTGTCCTGCCTCAAGTGTTGCTGTGAAACGCAATAACAATAAGTGTCATACTGATGAAGTGAAAGCGACGCGGCTTGAAAGTGACCTGCTTGGCGGTAGAGATATCCCAAATGAGGCCTACTGGGGAGTCCATACCCTCAGAGCAGTAGAGAATTTTCCAATCAGTGGAGTGCCGATCGGCCACTACCGCTCACTGATAAGAGGCCTTGGTTTTATAAAAGAAGCTTCAGCATCAGCCAACCTAAAACTTGGAGTTATTACCGCCGAAATAGCGGAGCCAATAATCAAGGCCTGCATTGAGGTTAGAGACGGCAAGTTTGATGATCAGTTTGTGGTTGATGCGATTCAAGGTGGTGCCGGAACTTCAACGAACATGAATGCGAATGAGGTCATTTGCAATCGCGCTCTAGAGATAGCTGGCTTCAAAAAAGGGGAATACCAGCACATTCACCCACTGAACCATGTGAACGCGTCACAATCAACCAACGATGTTTATCCAACCGCAATTAGGGTTTCGATGATCATTGAGATCAGGGCATTGCTGGAGGAGATCGCATACCTTCGGTCGACCATCGACGACAAAGCAGAAGAGTTCTCCGAAGTTCTAAAGATGGGTAGAACGCAGCTTCAAGATGCGGTCCCTATGACCTTGGGTCAGGAATTCGCGGCTTGGTCTCAGACGCTTAGTGAGGACGAGGGCCGACTTCAGGAGATGATTCCTCTGTTGAGCGAGATAAACCTCGGCGGCACAGCTATTGGCACAAAGCTAAACACCCCAGCCGGCTACTCGCAACTGGTGACCGACGTCCTCAGTGACATTTGCGAACACCCGTTCTTTCCTGCTGTGAATTTGATCGAGGCAACCAGTGACACGGGGGTTTTTGTGTCGGTTTCGAGCACCTTCAAGCGTTTAGCTACCAAAATATCCAAGATCTCAAATGACCTCAGATTGCTTTCATCTGGTCCAAGGGCCGGCATCAACGAGATAAACCTGCCCGCAAGGCAGGCCGGATCCTCGATTATGCCCGGCAAGGTAAATCCGGTAATTCCAGAGGCGGTAAACGAGATTGCCTTCACCGTAATCGGAAATGACCTAACGGTTACGATGGCGGCCGAAGCCGGTCAGCTGCAGCTCAACGCATTCGAGCCGATCATCGCAAGGTCGCTGATGATGAGTGTTGTATATCTAAGACAGGGCTGTCACATTCTTGCCAAGTTTTGCATCAGTGGAATTACTGCCAATGTTGAGCACCTTAGGCTTACAGTCGAAAACTCAATTGGCCTCGCCACCGCACTTGCTCCGAAGCTTGGTTATGAAAAGACGTCTTTGATTGCCAAGCACGCATCCGCGATGAACATGTCGGTCAGGGAAGCGGTGATGGACCTGGGCCTGATGACCGAGGACGAATTCAATGCGCTTCTAGGTGACGTGAGAAAGCTAACCGGCCAAGACTAATTTGGCCCTCAGCTAGATAAAGCTGGCCACTGCCCAGGTTATTAGGGGCGCAAGAACTAGAGCGGGAAGCATGTCTGCGACAGAGACCATCCTGATTTGCAACACCCTTAGGCCGGTTCCTAGTAACAGAACTCCACCGGTGGCAGTGATTGATGCCACAAGCGCATCGCTCATGAGAGCCCCGGCGCTCGCGGCCAAGAGAGTCAACAGACCCTGCCAGATACCAACTGGAATTGCCGCAAACGCAACGCCCCAGCCAAGGGCTGCCGCGAAGGCAACCGAGGTCAATCCGTCCAGGGTGGATTTCAGAGCTAGAACATCAAAACCTTGACCTAAGCCATCCTGAAGTGCTCCGAGCACGGCCATTGGTCCAATTGTGAAAAGCAAAGAAGCGTTGACAAAGCCCTCTATGAATTTTTCTTTGTCTCCGCCTCGAGAAGCCTTGAGCTGAAGCCAGGTGCCGAAGTGGGCAAGGCGCTGCTCAATCCCGAGCATTGAGCCAAGAACGCTGCCCAATACCAAGGATGCCAACACCACGAGCAAGGTACCTGCGGAACTGACTGCCCTTACGAAGGACGAGTCCGTTAGGGCTACCAGGTTTAGGCCACCGATAACCAGCACTACCAGACCCAGGGCGTCGGTCAGGGTTCGCGAAATGTTTTCGGGGAGTCTGTGACCAAGAGCTACGCCGATACCTGCGCCGATCAAGATGGAAAAGACATTAATGATTGTTCCCAAGGACACCTTTTCTAATGATTCCGGTAAGAATCAAAAGACTACTTAATAGTTGGCTAGTCTTTTTTCTCCGCGAAGCTAATCGAAACAGAGTTAATGCAATAACGGTTCCCCGTTGGCGTTTGTGGCGCATCGTCAAAAAGATGACCCAAATGGCTGCCGCACTTGGCACATCTGACTTCGGTCCGAACCATCCCGTGAGCACGATCCTCTAGGTACTCAATCGCCTCGTTCTTCAAGGACTTGTAAAAAGAAGGCCAGCCGCAGTGCGAATCAAATTTAGCCTCGGCTTCGAAGAGCTCGGCGCCACATCCTCGGCAGCTGTAAGTTCCCACACGCTTCTCTTCGAGGAGTTCCCCTGTGTAAGCGCGCTCGGTTCCCGCCAAGCGCAAAACTTGGTATTCAAACTCGGAAAGCTCATCGCGCCACTGCTGGTCGGTCTTAAAAATCTCGTATTTCACTAAAATCACCTCTTCAATACTTTATAACCGTTGGATAACACATTCCATACCGACAAATATCACTGTCTTTTTAATGCAAAAACCCCTAGAATTGGTCAGGTCGAGCTGTGACCGAGGTTAAGCTTGATGCATTTGTGAGTTACGCAAATGGAACAAGCAACAGGAGCAGCAAAAATGGCACAAGGAACCGTAAAGTGGTTTAACTCTGAAAAGGGCTTTGGATTCATCACTCAGGATGGCGGACCGGACGTATTCGTTCACTTCTCCGCAATCGAGTCAGATGGATACCGCGAACTTCGTGAGAACCAGCGAGTTGAGTTCAACGTTAAAGATGGGGACAAGGGTCCTCAGGCTGAAAACGTAGTTCCAGTCGCATAAGTAGTTAAAAATTCGAACACCGGTAGCTTTTGCTGCCGGTGTTCGTTTTAACCTGGGGTAACTGTTTTCCTCAATTTATTTGCACTCAGAGCATTAGAGTGCTAAAACTTTATTAGCACTCTCGAACCGGGAGTGCTAATCCCAGTCTTGAATTCAAACGGAGAAGGCCCAAATGGCAAAAATTATTCACTTCAATGAGGAGGCCCGTCGCGGTCTTGAGCGCGGCCTGAACATTCTTGCCGACACTGTCAAGGTAACCCTTGGACCACGTGGTCGGAATGTTGTGTTGGAAAAAAAGTGGGGCGCACCTACTATTACCAACGATGGCGTTTCAATCGCCAAGGAAATTGAGCTAAGCGATCCGTTCGAAAGAATTGGCGCTGAGCTAGTTAAGGAAGTTGCTAAGAAGACAGACGACGTGGCCGGAGACGGAACCACTACAGCAACTGTTCTAGCTCAGGCCCTAGTTAAGGAGGGCCTAAGAAACGTCGCAGCAGGCGCTGACCCAATCAGCCTAAAGCGCGGCATCGAAAAGGCCTCTGACGCAGTTATCGAAGCCTTGATCAAGATGGCCGTTCCTGTAGAGACCAAGGAGCAGATCGCGGCAACCGCGTCTATCTCCGCTGGCGACTCAGTAATTGGTGACATCATTGCCGAAGCAATCGACAAGGTTGGCAAAGAGGGTGTAGTAACCGTTGAGGAGTCGAACACCTTCGGTATTCACCTTGAGCTAACTGAGGGAATGCGCTTTGACAAGGGTTATGTTTCTGCCTACATGGTCACCGACCCGGAACGCCAAGAGGCGATCCTAGAAGATGCCTACGTGTTGATCGTAAACAACAAGATTTCCAACATGAAGGACTTGCTTCCAATCGTTGACAAGGTCATGCAGGCTGCAAAGCCGCTTTTGATCATCAGCGAGGACATTGAAGGCGAAGCTCTTGCCACTTTGGTAGTCAACAAGATCCGTGGAATCTTCAAGTCAGTTGCCGTCAAGGCTCCAGGCTTTGGAGATCGCCGCAAGGCAATGTTGCAGGACATTGCGATTTTGACCGGTGGCCAGGTTATAGCCGAAGAGGTCGGCCTGAAGCTTGAGAACACCGAGCTTTCAATGTTGGGACGCGCTCGAAAGGTTGTAATCACCAAGGACGAGACGACCATTGTTGAAGGAGCTGGCGACAGCGACCAGATCAAGGGCCGTGTCGAGCAGATCAGGCGCGAAATCGCAACAACAGATTCTGACTATGACCGCGAGAAGCTTCAGGAGCGCTTGGCGAAGCTTGCCGGTGGTGTTGCAGTGATCAAGGCTGGAGCGGCCACAGAGGTTGAGCTCAAGGAGCGCAAGCACCGCATTGAGGACGCTGTTCGCAATGCCAAGGCTGCAGTTGAAGAGGGTATTGTCGCCGGCGGTGGAGTAGCACTACTCCAGGCTGGAAAGCTGGCTCTTGACAAGCTAAAGCTGACGGGCGATGAGGCAACCGGAGCAGACATTGTTCGCGTTGCAATCTCTGCGCCTCTAAAGCAGATCGCAATCAACGCCGGCCTAGAGCCTGGTGTTGTTGCCGAGAAGGTTGCCAACTTGCCAGATGGCGAAGGACTAAACGCTGCAACTGGCGAATACGTCAACATGCTAGAGGCCGGAATCAACGACCCAGTAAAGGTAACTCGCTCTGCTCTGCAGAACGCAGCCTCCATCGCTGGATTGTTCTTGACCACTGAGGCGGTTGTGGCCGAAAAACCAGAGCCAGCATCCGCGATGCCTTCTGACCCAAGTGGCGGAATGGACTACTAAAGCCAATCAGTACTAAAAAAGGAACGGGATGGCGTAGGCCATTCCGTTCCTTTTTTAAGTCGATTAGTTACTCGAGTGTTTCCTTGGAAGCTCAAGTACGAAAGTAGAGCCCCCACCCGGAGTCTCTTCCGCCCTGATTTCCCCGCGGTGCGCGGTAACAATTGATTTCGCGATTGCCAGGCCGAGTCCAGACCCCCCGGTACTGCGGTTTCTGGAACTGTCTGCTCGATAAAAGCGCTCGAACACCTTGGTCCTTAGCGGTTGTGGGATGCCCTCGCCGTGATCAATTACCTTGACGTTCAAGTTCTGGCCGGATGCTTCAATCTCAAGGCCGACCTCTGATCCGGTGGGAGCAAAGCGAGAGGCATTAGCAACAAGGTTTGTTAGCACTTGCTTTACGCGGTCAGGATCCACCTCGGCCACAAAGTCCTTACCTAATCTGACAGTACGGAAGTTGACATCTTGGTTCGCGACCGAAGCGTCTTTGATTACTAGGTCAGCAAGCTTGGCTAGGTCGGTCTCCACTAGATCCAGATTCCCACTCTCATCCATGCGCGTGAGAGTGAGCAGGCTCTCGACGAGACCCGTCATGCGTATCGCTTCACTTTCAATGCGGTGCATGGCTTCGGCAACATCCAGTTTTTTGGTAATTGCCCCCATGCGATAAAGCTCCGCGTATCCCCGAACTGTCACAAGCGGTGTGCGAAGCTCATGGCTTGCGTCTGAGACGAATCTGCGCATTTGCTCAAGAGTTTTATCCCGGCCGGTGACAGCGCCTTCAATGCTGTCAAGCATGCTGTTGAGAGCGTTATTCAACCTGCCAATCTCGGTCTTTCCATGTTTGGAGAGTAGACGAGATGAAAACTTTCCTGCCTGAACCGCCTCAGCCGTTCGCTCAACTTCTTTCAGCGGCCGCAGCGCTGAAGTAATTGTCAGCCAGATACTGAAGCCCGAAAGCACAACTAGGAATATTCCGAACCTGCCACCGATCACCGCGTACTCCGCCAAAATCTGTCGGTTCGAATTTGTCGGCAATGCAATAACGACTGAGCCCCTTGCAAGCTGGAGAGGGACAGCAACCATTCTCCACTCGGCTCCCATGCGTCTTGAGCTTTCGACGTCAATGTCAAACGGGGTGCCTTGGGTTGCCATGACGGTTTCAAGTGTCAGGTTTGAAAAGTTTGGTATTGCTCGACCACCGCCAGTTGATGAGATCAGCCCAAGAAACTGATTGCCGTCAGCATCCAAAATGGCGATGTAGTAGTCGCTGGGTAGCGACGGAAGAGCAAGCTTTCCAGATGAGACCATCGACTCGAGCTTGAGGGGGTCCTGAGTTCGCAGCTCGTTGGCTGTTGTGATCAAAAGAGTGTCAGTACTTTGTTGCAGGTAGGTGCCTAAAAGCGCGATTGTCCCTGCACTCGAGACTGCCAAGAGCATGCCTATTAGACCAACCGATAAGGATGTCAGTTTGGCGCGAAGGGAGATTCGCGCCCAGCCTGCAAGAAACTTCTGCTTCACGAATTAGCCCTTTGGCCCCTTGAGCATGTAGCCAACACCACGCTTGGTGATGATTAAAGGCTCCTGGCTAAGAGGATCTAGCTTCTTGCGAAGGTATGAAACGTAGCTTTCGACGATTCCCATCTCCCCATTGAAGTCGTATTCCCAGACGTGGTCAAGTATTTGCGCCTTGGTTAGAACGCGATTGGGGTTGGTGGCTAGATAGCGAAGCAATTGGTACTCGGTGGGGGATAGGTCCACCACCTGCGCTCCAACGGTTACCTCGTGGGCGTCCTCGTTGATTGAAAGCTCTCCGACCGTAATCATCGAGCCGTCTTGTCCGTCTTTGCTGGTTCTTCGCATGATTGCCGAGATGCGCGCCATAATTTCGTCCAAGCTAAATGGCTTAGTCACATAGTCATCTCCGCCGACAGTGAGCCCCGTGATCTTGTCCTCAGTGTCATCGCGCGCGGTGAGGAAGAGAATTGGCACTTCAATGCCCATGCCTCTGATTTTCTTGGTAACGCCGAACCCAGAAATATCTGGAAGCATCACGTCTAGCAACACGATATCGGGCTTGGTTTCGGTGATCATGTTAATCGCGTCGGTTCCATTAGCCGCAGTGGCAACCTGGTGCCCGGCGAAACGAAGACTTGCTGAGAGCAAGTCACGAATGTTTGGCTCATCATCTACAACTAGAACTTTTAGTATCTCCATGTTGACAAGTGTGTGACAGTTTGCTGGAAGTTGTCTGGGAATTTCCTCTTACAGGTTTTCGGCATCAATAATCTCGTATGAGTAACCCTGCTCAGCCAAAAAGCGTTGGCGGTTTTGCGCAAAGTCTTGTTCGACGGTATCGGCGGCAACGATTGTGTAGAACGCAGCAGACCTGCCGTCCTGTTTTGGGCGAAGCAGGCGGCCTAGTCTTTGAGCCTCCTCTTGCCTTGAGCCAAAGGCTCCCGATATCTGAATTGCAACGGAGGCTTCCGGCAGATCCACTGAGAAGTTTGCGACCTTTGAAACAACCAGTGTGCTAATTTCGCCGTTCCTGAAGCTTCGGAAAAGTTCCTCGCGAACATCGACCGGTGTTTCTCCAGTTAGCTTTGGAACTCCTAAGCCCTCCGCGACTTCGGCTATCTGGCTCAGATATTGTCCAATTATTAGAGTCGGCTCACCCTTGTGCTTGCTAAGAATCTTTCGCATTATCGCGAGTTTGGCGGTTGCCGTCGAGGCGATGCGGAAGCGGCTTTCCTGGTCAGAGATTGCATATTCCATGCGTGCTTCATCCGGTAATGCAACCCGAACTTCAAAGCAGTTCGCTGGCGCAATGTAGCCTTGCGCCTCGATGTCTTTCCAGGGGGCGTCGAAACGCTTTGGGCCAATTAGGGAAAACACATCGGACTCTCGACCATCTTCTCTAACCAATGTGGCCGTCAGTCCAAGCCTTCTTCTGGCTTGAAGGTCAGCGCTCATTTTGAAAATTGGTGCGGGCAGCAGGTGCACTTCGTCGTAAATAATCAGACCCCAATCGCGCGCGTTTAGAAGCGCCAGGTGGGTGAACTCATTTTTGCGCTTAGTCGTCAAGATTTGGTAGGTGGCTATTGTTACCGGGCCAAGATTCTTGCTACTGCCTGAATACTCGGCAATATCTTCTTCGGTGAGGCTGGTTTTTTCTAGTAGCTCATCGCGCCACTGTCTGGCTGCGACGGTGTTGGTCACCAAGATCAGAGTGTTAGCCTTCAAGTCCGCCATAATGGCCGCGCCAACCATGGTCTTACCGGCGCCACAAGGCAGAACCACAACTCCCGAACCTCCAAGTTCGAACTTGTCTGCTGCTTCGCGTTGGTATCCGCGCAGTGACCAGTTTTGTTGATCTAGTTCTATTGGATACGGCGCACCCTCGGTGTAACCGGCATTATCGTTAGCGGGCCAGCCGAGCTTTAGTAGCTGCTGCTTTAGTGCTCCTCTAGCCCAATCTCTAACTCGGTAGCCATTTTCGATTTCGCCCTCTAGGAGTTCGGCGACCTTCGAATTGGCACTTACTTCAGCCAGAACTGCCCTTGAATCCGAGGTGAGGATAAGGCCTTGGTCATCTCTTGCGATCTCGAGTTTCCCAAATCGCGCAATGGTGTTCTCAATTTCTGAGGACACCAGCTGAGGTATGTCGAACTTCGACCATTTCTTCAAGGAGCTGAGAATGTATTCGGCGGTGTGACCAGCTGCCCTAGCGTTCCAGAGGCCAAGTTTGGTTATTCGATATGTGTGAATGTGCTCAGGCGCTCGCTCGAGTTCAGCAAATATTGCAAGCTCATGACGAGCTGTTGTGGCATCCGCGTGGTCCGTTTCCAAAAGCACGGTTCTGTCACTTTGAACAATCAGGGGCCCTTGAGACATCCTTATACCTTAAACCAGAAGTACTGACTGGATGCGCGATATCGGTAGGGTTCGCTCAGCATCTTTGAGTTGATCCTTACCTCTAAGTCGACCAGCTGCCACGCCCAATACTGAAAGAGTGAACTGTTTGGCGTCACCATCTTGCATCTGAACCGAAATCTGAACCATGATTTTATTCTTTTGGGCAAATAAAAGTTGACGCATCACGTCATCGCCACCCATTTGGTTTTTCTCTCCGGAGATCAGCGAGGCAACCCGTGAGGCGATTTCGTCTTCCATGGGAATTTCTGGCATCACTGAAACTGGCACTCTTGGGGATTGAACCTTGCCCTCGTCGTCGAACATCACCGCCGCGTATCCGGCGTCCCTCAGGTTGAAGTAGACGAGGTCTGCGCCAAGCCTGCTGCCAAGTTGCCCACTGGCAATCGGCTGAAGCATCAGCCCGCGAAGCGATTGCTCGTTTGAAATCTGCGCGAGCAAGATAGTGTCATTGGCCTCGACAATAGTTCCTTCTTTTCTAGACAGCACCTTGAGTTGTCCAAACCGGTCACCAGTCTGCTGAAGAACATATTCAACCGGCTGAGGCAAGCCCTTGCTTCCGGACTTTAGAAGTACCTCTGTAATCTCGGCAATGCTCATGCCAGTTTCCATGGCGTGCGAAATGCTGAGGCTTGAAATCCGGAATCTAGATGCCAGCCCAAGGTCCTCAGAATCCGCAAAAGTGTCTAGCTTTCGATGAAGACTCGTTGAAATTGGACCGGGCGAAACAATGCTGAGGTCCGCCTGCACCAATAGCTTGTCCTGAATTCCGGGCAAGTTCTTGGCTATGTCCTTGGCTGCCTTTTCGACATCCCCAAGGGTCAGCGGGTAAAGGGCGTTGTCAAAATCAGTCAAACCCAGGTCGGCTCCATACTCGAGCAGTTTGACGTTTGCCAGGTTTGCTAGCGGGTATGCCGCTGATATCTGCTCTGTGATTGGTCCTTCATGAAGCTTGAGCACCGGCAGGTCCCAGCAAGATTTAGCAAGCATTAGCCAAGCCTGGCTTCGTTCTAGCTCCAGCCACTCCATGCCAAGTGTTGTTGCGACCCAGCGGGACTCGTTCTGACCAATTAGACCGGCTTCGAGGGCTAGCTGAAAGATGCGCTGAACATCTTTTGGTGCGATCTTTAGTTTGAGTGCAATTTCTTTTGCGTCCTGAGAGCGGATGCCTGCTCTAATGACATCAAGCCAGTGGCGTTCGCACGCGAACAATAACTCCGTAATACAGATGAGGCTCTCGTAAGCAGTTAGATAAGAACCGTGACGATTGGCCGGCTTGTACTTCGCGATCTCAAGTTCCCGACCCAGGCTTGCGGCCTCAGGAAGGGCCGATTTGGTCGCTAAATTTTGAGACCTCAAGTGGGCGGTGGTCTTCTCGCTTCTAAGCGCCTCTAGTTCCGAGGCTGGAAGTGCGCGAATCTTCGGTTCCAGCTCTCTTCTAGAAAGCAAGACCCGACTCAAATCAAAGTAGTCATCACATCCATGCCCATGACCGAGTGAGTTTTCCAAAGTCTGGCTAAGCTCTTCAACATTTTTTGCTCTTAGCTGTGATGCAAGTTCGAGTATCGAAGACACTAATCCCTATTTTCTTTCGTACGTCGAATGATTGACACAATCAGCATGCTGATGATTATCAGAAAACCGACGGGCAATCCGATGAGTGGCAATTGGGCGAAAAACACTGGGAAACTATTGAAGCCAAGGGCGCTTAGGCCCAAAGTAAGTAGCATAAATACAATGGAGACACCAATCACACCGACGGCCATGTAGGCCAAGGTGGTTTCGATTTGGGGTTGCTTTTGATTTTTAGCCATCAGATAACTCTAACCTTTCAGATACACTAAACGCCGACCAGTTGAAAGTAGGAAGCATGCCGACCGGCAAAGTAAAATTTTTTGATGACGAAAAAGGCTTCGGCTTTATCGCAGGCGATGATGGCACCGAGGTTTTTTTGCATGCCAGTGCTCTTCCGGCGGGGACCGAAACAATTAAGCCTGGGAGTCGCGTCGAGTTTGGAATAGCCGACGGTCGCAAGGGTGCTCAAGCTTTATCCGTGAGGGTTCTAGAAGTCCCGACGCTAACATCGCCAAATCGCAAGCCAGCCGAAGACTTGGCAATCATTACCGAGGACCTAATAGGTCTTTTGGATCAGGTCGGTGGAAACCTCAAGCGAGGCAAGTATCCGGAGGCTGCTCACGGCAAAAAAGTAGCGCAATTGTTGCGCAGGGTGGCGGAAGAGCTTGAAGGCTAAAAACCAAGAGATGGCCATTGAGCTTTTGAAGGCCGAGCTTCCAGAATCAAGCTACGGCGGATTCGTAAGCGAGACCGAGCCGACCAAGGGTGTCATTGAACTTCGCTATCTCTGCAACATGCGCGGTTATAGCGGTTGGCACTGGCTTCTCACTCTCACTCAAATCGATAAGCGCAAGCCCGCAACGTTTTCCGAGCTAAATTTGGTGGCTTCGGAGGATGCCCTTTTGGCACCGGATTGGGTACCCTGGTCAGAACGGCTGAGCGAGTTTAGAAAGCAACTACGTGCAGAAGGTAAGGCTAAGACTGACGCCGAGGCCGACGAGCTAATTAAGGCTCTAGTCGTTACGGATGATATAAAGTCCGATGATTCCGAGGGAAATTCCGACCACGGAAGTATGCAGCCACCACTGAAGACCCGCGTCCGTCAACGCCGGATAAAACACAGCGAGCCCGACGAAGACTAAGAGCCAAATTATTATGCCCACCCTAATAATCGGCTTTGAATCCAGAGCCTTAGGGGTTGGCTCAGCTTCTCGCTCGCTCAGTTTCAGGTAGAAACGCATTTAGATTCTTTCTAGCACGTATTCAATTGATGTGATTAGTCTTTCGACTTCTGAGGGCTCCGTTGAAACAAAGGTGGCTATACGAAGCTGATTCTTTCCAAGCTTTCGATACGGTTCGGTATCGACAATGCCATTATCTCGAAGTATTGAAGCGATCCCGAGGGCATCTATCGAATCATCAAAGTTGATGGTTGCCACGACCTGCGAACGATGTGCTGGGTTTTCAACAAACGGCTTGGTCAACTCGGTTTTTTCGGCCCAGTTATAAAGCAGGTCGGAGCTTTGTCTAGTTCTGCTATCTGCCCAAGCCAAACCGCCGTTGTTATTTATCCACTGAACTTGGTTATTGGCGAAAAATATCGTCGCGAGTGATGGGGTGTTCAGCGTGAAATTTTGCCGTGAATTTTCAAGCGCCAACTCCAGGCTCAATATGTTTGGAATGTAACGTCCAGATGAGGCAATCGTTTCAATCCGACCGATGGCCCTGGGTGAAACTAGAGCGATCCAAAGGCCTCCGTCAGAAGCCAAGTTTTTCTGCGGTGAAAAGTAATAGACGTCGGTTTGCTTCGGGTCAAAATCGATGCCGCCAGCAGCACTAGTGGCATCGGTGAGCATCAGGGCGTTTTCGTCAGCACCCTTTACGCGCCTCACATCAGTAACAACCCCCGATGAAGTTTCGTTGTGTGGGTAGGCGTAGACATCGACTCCCTCTTCGGCGATTAGGTCACCTCGAGATCCCGGGTCAACCGAGATGACGGTTGGGGCCTCCAGCCAAGGGGTGTTGAGAATGTTCGCAAACTTATTGCCGAATTCACCATGAACAAGGGCCTGACCCTTTTGTTCGACAAGTGAGAAGGTCGCGGCATCCCAGAATGCGGACGCGCCACCATTTCCCATAAGTATTTCGTAACCCGCTGGAGCGTTGAACATGTCCATTAGGCCTTGCTTGAAATCGCCAACCAAGCGCTTTATTGGCTCTTGGCGATGACTGGTTCCCATGAAATGCTTGCCGAAATCCTCAAACGCTGTGAGTTGCTCGGAACGCATCCGAGACGGCCCACAGCCGAATCTTCCGTCTAGGGGTTTGATTGAGTCTGGGATTACGATGTTTGGCATAGCCTCAAGTTTAGTATTGCAAGTAACCGACCAGGCTTAGCGACGAAGAGGGATTGATGACTGACCTCATTGACACAACCGAAATGTATCTCAAGGCAATTTACGAGCTCGAGGAAGAACACATTCCGCCAATGCGAGCAAGAATTGCCGAACGTCTAGACCACTCCGGACCAACCGTTTCACAGACTGTTGCCCGGATGGAGCGGGACGGCCTGCTTCGCCTGCTAGACGACCGCCAACTGCAGTTCACTGATGTTGGCCGCCTGACCGCTGTCGAAGTTATGCGTAAGCACCGCCTAGCTGAGCAACTCCTGCTTGAAGTAATTGGGCTGGAGTGGTCAAACATTCACGACGAAGCTTGTCGCTGGGAACACGTCATGAGTGAGTCAGTGGAGAGAAAACTTATTGGTCTTCTAAAAAATCCAAGCGTCTCGCCCTTTGGAATGCCGGTTCCGGGCCTTGAACTTCTGGGGCTGGCACCAGCTGACATCCAAGAGTGTTGGGCACTGTCGTCTTTGGAGCCTGGCGAGTATGAGATTGTGAGAATTGGAGAACCGCTTCAGCTGGACGGATCGTTTTTAAATCAGCTGGCAGGGTTGTCACTTTTGCCGGGGGCTAGGGTCACGTTGTCTACCCAGGAGCAGGGATGGCTTTTGGTATCCACTGGCCTGAACGAAGGGTTGCTAGTTGACACAGGGATTGCACAGCATCTGTTTTTAGGTGTTTCTAAAGTTTTATAGTTAGAATTTGGGCAGTAGAATCAAAGAAAGTTTTTCAGAGGACCCCTATTGATTTCAGCCACTGCTGACGATTTGCTGAGCACTCGTAGAAACCTGCGACTCAGCGAACGAAAAAGAACTGCAAAGGTGCAGCGCCACTCGCTTCGCACGTTTATGACAATGCTTGCCTCAACGGGCCTCATGGCAACCGCTGCACTTCCTTCTTACGGTTTCGCACCGGAAGTAACGGCCGCCTCTGGTCTTGCCAGAGACTCCGAGATGGTTCAGATCTCAGCTCCGAGCCAAGGTCTATCGGTTGCGACAGTCAGGGCTGTTGAATTCACTCGCGGAGACTACGCTCCGGCAGAAGCCTCCGAATTCCAGGTTGCATCCAAATCTAAGATTTATTATTACGAAGGCCCAAGGGCCGCAGACTACTTGGCTAGCCCAAGATTTACCGACATCTCCAGCGCGAACCTAATGAAGTCTTCGGCTGAACTAGTTGGGACCCCGTACGTATTTGGCGGTCAGACTCCAGGCGGTATTGATTGCTCTGGTTATGTGCTTTTTGTTTACTCTCAATTCGGTGTTGACCTCCCGCACAGTGTTTATCAGCAAGCAAAACTGGGAACTAAAATTTCTGCCGAGGAAGCTCTTCCTGGCGACCTAGTGATTTTCAACGACTTCTCTCACAACGGAATCTACGCTGGAAACGGCAACTTCTATCACGCCCCTCAACCGGGCGACCGCGTAAAGTTGGCTCCAATTTTCACTGATCGATATCACTTCATACGCGTCGCGGAAATCCAAAACTAGAAAATCAAGTAATTTCCACTTTTCTGCTCTAGCGTTTCTAACCAAAAAATACTGATTTCCCGCATACTATTTTCTTAAAGTATTGATTCTTGATCTTCGGGGAAGGAGTGCAGATGCCAGCAAGCATGCCAGCCATGTATGGCGACTGGATACATCTGTGCCAGCACCCCTGTATATCTAGCTGGGAGAACCTACGCGTCGCATTATTGCGGCGCGTTTTTTATTACCCGGGGTCAATTCGGATGCCAGCAGGCCGTGCTGGCGATTTCGATCGGAGATAACCATATGCGCACCCTTGTTCTAAATGCAGGCTACGAGCCGCTGGCTGTTGTGTCTTTCAAGCGAGCCTTAGTTTTAGTCCTAAATGAGAAAGCCACAGTCTTGGCGGGAATTGACAATGAAGTAGTTCGAAGCGCTAGCCAAGAATTTGAGATGCCCTCAGTTATTTTGCTTTCGAGATACGTCCGAATTCCGAACGCCAGAAGGGTTCCGGTTTCTAGAAGGGGAGTGCTGAGGCGCGACGCTCAGCGTTGTGGTTACTGCGCCGGCCCTGCGAACACAATCGATCACATCATGCCAAAATCCCGAGGAGGCATGGACACCTGGGAAAACCTGGTGGCTTGTTGCCTTGAGTGCAATAACTCAAAGGGAAACCGCACTCCGGCAGAGATCGGCTGGAACTTGAAGGTGCTACCAAAGATGCCGACTGGAACTGTTTGGAGCGTCAGGGGATCTGACAGGCCGCTGCCACAGTGGAGTGAGTTCTTGGCTCTGCAAAAGCAGGCCGCGTAACTAAATTTGACAATGTAAAAAATCTTTTACATAATGTAAGAAATTCTTTACATTGGAGCGAAATGAATCATCAAGAAAAAACCGTCTGGGCAGAACTGCTCGCAAACTTAGCAGTGCTTATTGGCTACTCGGCATGGCTCTTGGGTCAACTGGCCCAAAAGGATGTGAGCGAGATTGAATACGGTTGGGTATTAGTCTCAGTCTTCCTCTTGAGCATATTGTTTTCTATCGTGGCCCAAATTGTTCTTGTTGTTTCGGCTCACGTCACCCCAGTTATCGCTGCGCACGTTCGACCGGTCATCGCGGAAAGGTCCGGCAGGCCTATTCCCCTTGAGAATCCAGCGGTTCAAAACGACACTCGAAGTCCAGGCCTAGTGGATGTTCGGGATAAGGACATTAGCCGTCGCTCTAACTCCACAGGCATGAACATAATGAGCGTGGTTGCCCTAGCAGCTCTGGCCTTGGCTGCTTTTGAAGTTGGCTTTTTTGAGATTGCCCACGTCTTGTTTTTTGGTGGCCTTTTGGCGAGCATTGCGATGAACATCGCGAAAATTTGGTTTTACCGCAAGGGTGTCTAGGTGACTAGACCCACGAAAATAACCAATCAGGTGCGCCAGCACCGCGTGGCCAAAGACTTGACTCAGGAGCAACTGGCAAGTCAGCTTGGAGTATCGAGGCAAACCCTGATAGCCATAGAGAACGGCAAGTATTCGCCGTCATTAGAGTTCGCATTCGCGCTTGCAAAAGCGCTTGAGGTCCAGATCGGTGAGCTTTTCAGCTATCCGGAGTAATTGCGACGGTGCTTACTGGGCCATGGTGACATGGCAACTTGGGTTCGTCCAAACCCCATTTTATCGTCTCGCAAAGAGTTAGACTTTTGTGCGGTGAGACACGCAATACTCAAAGTCAAGCGCCCAAACAAAGGAAGTCAAAATGGACTCAACTGCACTTGTAGGAACCTGGAACACCTTGAGAAAAAGCATCATCAACTCGCAAATGTCATCAGTGATTATGTTGGCGGTCGCTCTTTATTTGGTAGCAACCGGAACATTTATTGGAGCAAGCACTGAAGTAAAGCTGTTCGCAGTAACAGTCTTAGTTACAACTGGCGCACTGTCATTGATAAATCAGTTCGCAGCCATTCGAGAGGGATCGGCGTTGATCAAGGACATGAAGGCTTCGGGTTCTGCACTCGAAACCGCGATTGCCTCCTCAGCCCGCTTCGTTAGCCTGACTCAAGCAGCGATGGCAGTTTTCGCTGCAGCAACAATCGTTTTGTTTGTAGTGGCTATTTACTAACCGCTAGATTAAAAGCTTTAGGGCGTGATGACCTTGCGGTTATCACGCCCTTTTGCATGGCCAACATTTTTCTAAAAAAGTGGCCCCGAGGTGAATCGAACACCCGACACACGGTTTAGGAAACCGTTGCTCTATCCACTGAGCTACGGGGCCAGCAGCCGTAATAGGTTACTAGGCTATTGGGCAAGACAAAATTTCTTGGCCTTGAGGTGCAACGGGCTGCAGTAAAAATCCTGTTGGAATTATTGGATCCTGGCTTCCCGATTCCTAAATCCCTCCGTCAGCACGCAGTTACTGCTTAGCGGGCAAGTCAACCCTGTGTTTCTTGGGTTCGCTTCTAGTATTTTCCACGTGGAACGCAATGAGTTACTCGAGCTTTGGCATAAGCAGCGACTGAGCATTGGCGGAACTAACCCGCTGGTTCAGTTCGAATTGTCTAGCTTCGGGCAAGTGGACCTTAGTAGGTCTCACCCGGGTGGACTGGCTCAATTGGCTTCGGCGAGAATTTCGACCATCTCTAATCTGGTGAGAGATGGGGTTGCTCAATCCAGGGCCCTGACAACTTCGCGAAGAGTTCTAAAAAAAGCTCAGCGAATCGAGCGTAATTTTGGGATTGATGCCCTGTTCGTTGTCGGAGGTTTGGTTTCTATCGGCACAACCAAGATGCCGATTCTGCTTTGGCGAACCCACCTGCTGCCAAAAGGCGAAGATTTTGAATTGCGAGTGGATTCAGCACCGAGAGTAAATCCAGCCTTGGTAAACGTGATCAAGACTTATAGAAGTGACTTTCGAATCTCAGACTTGATAGCTGTGAGCCAAGGTCAAACTGACCTCATTCCAACCGGCGTTCTTTCTTTGGTATCCGAATTGATTCAAAGTCCAGATGTTGAAATAGAAAAGCTTCTAGTGCTGGGAAACTTTGTGCCGGACCTAACCTTGGTCCAGGAGCTTGAACTAGAAGGCTCATCCGCTGCGATTATGAGTCTTACGGGCAAGGAACCTGCGCCCGCCATTGAGAATCTAACAAAACCTGCCACCTTGGTTCTGAATGCGGATGCAGACCAGCAGCAAGTACTGGAACGAGCACTTGCCGGGAACAGTTTCGCGGTAGAGACACTTCCAGGCTGCGGCTACCTTCAGACCGCAGTTAACCTGATTGCTAACCTCGCGGTATCTCAAAAGCGAGCTTTGGTTATTGCCCCTCGTCAGCAGACGCTTGATGAAGTCGCGGAGCGGCTAAGCGCTTCGAAGCTGCCGGGCTTAGCGGTTAGGCAAGGTGATTGTTGGAGCGACACTGTCGCTGCAATTTCAAGAAACGAAAAAGCTACTCCGGGCAATCTCGAATCGGCCAGAGAATTGGTGGCTAGGAGACAGCTGGATGTCGACCAGTACTTCTCGGTGGTGCAATCCAGAGATAACAGCCTTGGCGTGAGCGTTATCGAAGCTCTTGAAAATTTGGCGACTTTAGCTTCTCTTCCCTCGGCCCCGGTCAACAACGCCAGAATGAAACCTGAGATTTTGCCGACGATTCGCAATGATGCGGCTGAGCTTCTCAGCCGTGCGCACGGGGCCGGACTGTTTGCAACCTCTCCTCAAGACGGCCCGTGGTTTCAGGCAAAATTCGATTCCGAAGCGCAAATTAGTGACGCTTTGGTTGCAGTTAGATCGATTGCGGGCGAAGAGTTTCGACTACTCAGATATCAAATAAGCCTGTACCTGTCAGACCTGAATCTTTCGCCCAGCAAAAAGGTTGAGGATTGGTCACTCAGGCTGAATCTACTCATTGGAATTCGAGAGACGCTGGACAAATTTAAGCCAGAAATATTTGATCGGTCTCTCAAGGAAATGATCAGTGCGACTGCCTCGAGGGCAGAGCGAGGGGAGCTCTCCGGAGCCCAGCGCAGGAGATTTAGAAAGCTGGCAAAGAGTTACCTTCGACAAGGAGCTGCGGTCGCAAATCTGCACCAGGCCCTGATTGAAGCCGAACGACAACGAGCTACCTGGTCACAGCTGAATCTAACTCAAGCCCCGCCGACTGTTCCGCTCGGCCTAGGAGATGTGCAATCAAAGTTCCAGCAAATCTATCGAGTGCTTGAGGTTTTGCAGCGACACTTGGATCCTGACCCGGAGCTAGCGCTGTTGACCCGCCTGGATTTAGATCAACTTGCTGTCATGCTTGAAGAGTTAGCGACCAAAACTGAGGATCTAGATCATTACATGCAACGGCTGCCAATTTCTAAAGAGTTGGTGGAGATGGGCTTGGGGCAGTTCACCAAGGAAGTCAGTAAGTCGAGGCCTGAAGTTGAACTGCTTCAAAGGGAGTTCGAGCTCACGTGGTGGCAGTCTGCACTGGAGGCAATTATTCAGTCTGACTCCAGAATTTTGGAATACACCGCTGAGGCGATTGCGACGCTGGAGAGCGACTTCGAGAAAGCAAACGAAGACCTTATCGCTCAGGGGCTTTTGGATGTGAGGCATCAATTGGCAGAGGCTTGGCACGCAGGAATTGCTCGGCAGCCTGCGCAGGCCGATGCCCTGAGGGCTCAACTCAGAACCAAAAAGCTAGAACTCAAGACCGCCTCTCAGGTCGGTGGAGATTTGTATAGGACGCTTGTTCCTGCTGTTTTGGTCTCGCCCTACAAAATTCACGAACTGGACCCAGCTGAAAAATTTGACTTGGTTATAGTTCTGGATGCATCTTCTACGGGGCTGGCTGAGTCTCAGCAGGCAATGTCTATTGCTAATCAGGTGATCGCTTTTGGAGACCCAGTGATTGCCACTCCCGAGAACTTTGACACCGTGGCAAGGGCAAACCAGACTCACGTTGAAACCGACCGGGGATCGGTATTTGATTTGGTGGCGGAAGTATTCGGCTCCTTGTCGATGAGTCGGAGTTATCGAATCGAAGGCCAAGTGCTCGGGAAGTACTTGAACGAGAATTTTTATGATTCTCGTGTGGTGCTAGAGCCTGCAGCTGGGCAACTCTTTGGGTCCCATAATTTCGAGCAGATAGAGATTACCGAGGATGCCAACGCCTCAAGCACAATCGAGGGGTCCACTGAATCCTTAGATTCTGAGGTTAGCAAGGTTGCCGAGTTGGTAATGAGCCACGCCAGATGGACTCCGGAAGATTCCCTCATGGTCGTGACCGCATCGCGAACTCACGCAGAACGCATTGACCAATTGGTTCGTCAAGTTACCTATAAGCAGCCTCAGCTTGCCGAGTTTTTTGATGCTCACGGGAGAGAAAAGTTTGAGTGCATCAGCATGAGCGAACTTACTCACCGGCTGGCTGATCGAGTGATCTTTTCGGTCGGGTTTGGCCGCACACCAGAAGGCAAAATCTCTGGAACCCTGGGGGATTTCAATTTCCAAAATGTCAGTGGCTGGATGGTGAACCAGATTGTCTCGGCCAGAAAACGCATGACAGTTGTTTCTTGCTACAACTTTGAAGACTTTGCCGCCGGGGGGCTCCCGGAGAATCAACGGTGGCTAAAGGATCTAATCGCGCCAAGCTTTATGAGTGATGTTTCAGAGGGTAAAGCAGACCCGTTGCTAAGGGATCTGGCTCGCAGGCTTGAGAAGCTGGGACTAAAAGTTGCACTGAATTTTGGTGGCCGCATCGGCTTAGCTGTTTCGTTTGGCAAAAATGCGGCGGTCGTCGACCCGGACTGGGCGCTCGTGGGAGAAAACTGGGACGAAAAGCTTCGAGTAAGACCTGGGTTACTGAGAGCCATGGGCTGGGACTACCAGCGTATTCACGCTCTTGAGATATTCGCTAAGCCCCAAGATGTGGCAAACCGAATTGCAATGTCACTGGGGGTTGACCTGATTAGTCGGGCTCAACCGCTATTTGAGGATCGAGCCTTTGAGGACACAAGCGGCGCATGGGGTCATGAAAACGACTCGAATGATGACAGGCTAAGAGACGATAAGCCTCCGCACTGGGGTTAGTTCGATTGTCTAGTTGTCTGTGGAACTTGGTCTCGCGGGTGCAGAGTCGTTCTTATAAAACCCTGAGCCCTTGAAGCTGACACCAAGGTTTCCAAATTGCTTCCTCAGTTCCCCTGAACACTTTGGGCAATTCTCTAGCGCCTCTTCAGCAAAAGTCTGATGCATCTCGAAGGTATGCTCGCATGCCTTGCATACGTAGGTGTAAGTCGGCATTTGCCCTCCGCATAGATTCTAACCAGACTAAATTGCAATCAACCTGGTTGGGGTTACAATCCCGTTGATTTTCTTGTCATGTGGCTCGTTGGGAACAATCTCCAACACTTCTGAGTCAAAAACGACCGCGAAAATATTCTTACTGGCAACATCCTCGAGCCATCGGTCATAAAAGCCCTTGCCTTTTCCCAGCCTGTTTCCAAGTAAGTCCGCAGCGAGGGCTGGAACAAGAATCAGATCGAGGTCTCTCGAAACTATTGCTGAGCCTGTTGGTTCCATAATGTCGAATCTGCCAATCCGAAGTGGTCCTTGAGCAAATTCGAGCCTGTCGTGGACCACTCTTGGAAAGTAAAGATTTGCGCTTTCGATCGCCCAATTATTGAAATCCCCAAGATCGGGCTCGTTTTCAAGAGGGCTGTAGCTGGCAATTTTTGTGGCGTCGGTCTTTTTGGCAAGTCTTTGAAGTTGTTCGAACAGTCCCAGGGATGACTGTGGGCGTTGTGAGTTGATGATCTTTCGGAGTTTCGACTTGGCGCTTGCAGTATCCATAGCGGTAATCTTGCCAGCGTGCAGAGATTTCCTCCATTGACTCACGGTGATATCACGCTTCGGGCTCTAGCCAAGCGTGACTTTAGGGTGCTTCGAAAGCTACTGATAGCCGACAGGGAATGGCTGATTCGTTGGGAGGCCACAACCCCTGGGATTCGCTACCCGCTGGATGTTCGCTGGATGATTCGTTCCCTGATGTCGCAGGCCAAAAAGGGAACCGGGTTAGCGCTAGTGATGGAGTATAAAGGCAAGGTCGTAGGGCAATTGAATGTGGCAAATATTCTTTTCGGTTCAGTTTCGTCGGCGACGATTGGCTATTGGATAGCTAAAAACTCTGCAGGCAAGTCGATTGTTCCGATTTCCGTCGCTATCGCCATCGATCACCTCTTCGCCGAAGTTGGTCTTCATCGGGTGGAGATAGATATTCGCCCCGAAAACACGGCATCGCTAAGAGTCGTTCAGAAGTTGGGCCTGCGACAAGAAGGAACCAAAGAGCGATTTATTCACATCGATGGCCAATGGCGCGATCACAATATTTTTGCCATCACATCGGAAGAAATAAAGGGGTCCTTGCTTTCTAGAGTTCAAAACACGGGCGGTCAATAGCCTGTTTTTACCAACCGGGACATATCTTGGTACTCATGGAAAACTCGGCGGGACTAGGTGGCATAACTCTTGTTGTCGCAGCCGTGGTCTGGCTTTTTATCTTCGTCCCCGGGTACACCAAGCGCTCTCAGATCAAAGAGACAACCAAACTCATTCAAGCCGCTCGGCGCACAGAGGAAAAATCTAGAGTGCTGACCGATGATGATCGACTCAGAAGACTAATCTCAACCCAGCGTGGTTTTTCGATAATCTTTGTCTTGGCAACAGTCGCCGCACTGGCCTCCGTGGTTGCGGCAACTGCTCAAAACTCATGGTGGTTTGGTTTCGCCATCGCACTCCCGCTGAGTTTCGCCTCACTGTTCATTCAACGAGCTGCGGCCAATCAAGCCGCAAAGCTGGCTGGCAACATTCACAGAACTAGACAGCGAGTCCGAGCTAGTGCATCCAAAAGCCAGACAAAAATAGCCAAGGACCGGCAGTGGAGTCCTAACCCCCTGCCCGCGCCAATGCCCGATCTCAAGAGGGGCGAGCTCGTCCAGCCTCTGGCGGAAGTCATCGAAATTTCTGCACCAAAAAAATCGTTGGCTTCAAAAGAAATAGACGAGATTCTGGCTCGCCGTCGGGCAATTTAGCCAAAGACCTCTAAGCTTTCAATCGTCCATCCCAACCAAAACGGAGACCAACATGAGCCTGCTTGACTCAATCAAAAATCTTTTCACACGCACCGGCAAGGCTGCTTCCAGCTCCGCTGCAACCGTCGCACACGAAGTTCGTGACGCCGCCAAGGAAGTCCCCGCAGAGGCGTTGGCCTTGGTTGAAAAAGTCGCCACAAGGGTCGCAAAGACCGCCGCAACCGCTAAGAAGCCAGTAGCCAAGAAGCCAGTTGCGAAGACTACTGCAGCGAAGAAGCCAGTAGCCAAGAAGCCAGTTGCGAAGACTACTGCAGCGAAGAAGCCAGTAGCCAAGACCACTGCAGTTAAGTCAACTGCAGCGAAGAAGCCAGTAGCCAAGACCACTGCAGTTAAGACAACTGCAGCCAAGAAGCCAGCTGCCAAGACCACTGCAGGTAAGAAAACTGCAGCCAAGAAGCCGGCAGCCAAGAAGCCGGCAGCTAAAAAATAGTTAACTAACTACGTATGAAGCCGACTGTTTCAAGGTCGGGTGTGTGAACTTGAATCCTGATTCGGTGAGTTTCTCAGCACTCATTTTTTGAGAGCAAAGTAGTAATTCTTTAGCAGCTACACCTATGACAAGGTTCATTGCCCAGGCCGGAACCTTTAGAAAAGTCGGCCTGCGGAGTTCTTTGCCAAGAGCTGTAACAAGCTGTTTGCAGGTGGCCGGTTCCGGGGCAGTGAGATTGAATGCCCCAGTTGCTTCCTCGTTGTCTATCAAATGAATAATTGCCCTAGCTTCGTCCTCGAGGCTAATCCATGCCCACCATTGGCTGCCTCGCCCAATCGAAAAGCCAACACCAGCACGAATAAATGGTAATAGGCGACCGAGGGCACCTAGCTTTTTGCTCATGACTAAGGTCGTTCTGGCAAGTACGACGCGGGTGTTGGCTTTGAGGGCTTCGCCTTCCCAAGAGGCGGCCAAGTCGGCAAGAAATCCCTCTCCCCGACCTGAATCTTCTGTCAGTAGCTCATCTCCGCGATCGCCATAGATCCCTGAGGCAGAACCGCTTACTAAAACTTTTGGTTGGTTCTTTGCGTTGTTTATTGCGTTCACCAACGTTTTCGTTGAGTCAATCCTTGATGAGATGAGCAATTTCATGTATTTCTTTGTCCATGGAATGCGTCCAGTCGTGGCTCCGCCCATGTTTACGACCGCGTCAATGGATTCCATCAAACTCGGGTCAAGTGCTTCTAGGTCAGGCTTCCAGCTAACTTCGTTGCTCGCTTTGGCTTCGCGTCGAACCAGCACAACTGGCTCGTGCCCGAGAGCCAACAGCTGCCTAGAAAGCTCAGTTCCAACTAGTCCCGATGCTCCTGAAATCAATACCCGCATTCAAAACCTTTCGCCACTGGAAAGATTACCTACAATTGGCGAAGACTGTTTATTCCAACGGTCGGGAAAACAGAAGGTCATGAACGTAGATATTTGGGTTTGGTTAATTACAATCGGCGCATTCTCAGCCGTGATCCTGGGCGACCTGGTTTACCAGGTGCGAAATCCCCATGAGCCCGGCTTCCGGGAATCCGCAATCCAAAGCGCCATCTATATTTCACTGGCTTTGTTGTTCACTCTGGTCATCGGCCTTGTATGGCCAGGTCAGTATGCCGGTGAATACCTTGGCGGCTTTATTACCGAAAAGGCACTGTCGGTGGACAACCTATTTGTCTTTTTGGTTATCTTCACCCAGTTCAAGGTGCCGAGAAAACTTCAGTCTGAGGCCCTCCTAATAGGCATCGTCATAGCCCTTGTGCTCAGGGGTATTTTTATTGCCGCAGGTGCTGCGTTCATCGAGAACTTCAGCTGGGCTTTTTACGCCTTCGGTGCGTTCCTGCTACTGACGGCTATAAAGCTAATCAAGGACACTGCCAAGGGCCTAAAGCCAGACGGAGAAATCGATGACTTCGAAGACGGGCGACTAATTCGTTTTATTCAACGGCGTTTTCGTTCAACCAGCCAGTACCACGGGACGAAGTTGGTGATTATAGAAAACGGCAAACGGGTAATTACGCCACTGCTGCTAGTCATGGTTGCGATTGGATTTACCGATTTACTCTTCGCGCTCGATAGTATTCCGGCGGTTTACGGTCTAACCAATGAGCCCTACATAGTTTTTGTGGCAAACGCTTTCGCCCTGTTGGGCCTGAGGCAGCTTTATTTCTTGCTAAGCGGCCTAATGCAGCGACTCCGATATCTTGGCTTTGGACTGAGTTTGATTTTGGCTTGGATCGGCATCAAGCTCGTAATTCACGCCCTTCACAAAAATGAAGTCCCGTTCATTAATGGCGGAGAGGCCATCAAAGTCATTCCGGAAATCTCCACTGGCTTGTCACTGATGGTGATTTTGATAACACTGATTGTCACCACTGCCTGGTCACTTCTTGCAACCAGGGCAAAAGGTGAAAAAGACAACTAGATCCAGAACGGAAAAATCATTTGCATTCGCCAGACAAAATGTGGGACCGGCAGCGCCATCCAGATGGACAAGAAGTAAAGAGCAAAGAGCACAACGGCCACCATGAGAACTACCAACGCCCCTGACCTGCCCCTCAGCCTCCAAGCCACGCCCTTTCGCCAATAAGCGTGCATGCCAAAAGCTAGAGCAAGCACTAAATAAGGTGCGTAAGCAACGGCGTAGAACTGAAAAGTAGTGCGTTCAAGGTAGAACACCCAGGGCAACCAACCGGCCAAAAAGCCAATGACCAGTGCGAAGCTACCCGCATCAAACTTCCGAATGTTTCTAAGGCCTAACCAAATAATTGCCAACAACCCGCCCAGCCAAATTACAAGATTAGGGATCGCCGTCAGTGCAACGGTGCAATCAGTGAGCACCCCGCAGGCACTGGAGGCCTCGTAGCGCTCGAAAAACAGGGCGGTTGGCCTCAGGCTAAAAAGCCAGTCGAAAGCGTTTGCCTGATAGGGGTGGGGGCTTGTGAGCCCAGTGTGGAAGGCGTAGGCGTTGAGGTGATAATCCCAAAGAGACTCGTACCAACTTGGCTTAGCGTTTCTACCCCATCCATCGCTCCCGGTAATCCAACCAAGCCAGCTGAGCAGGTAAATTCCGAAGGCTGGAACCAAAAGCACAAACGCATTTAGTGCCCCTTGGCCAATTGCCAGAACACGCGTCATGCCTAGCCGACCCCGAAGGTTCAGATCTACAATAAATGTGTAAATACCAAACGCTGCCAAGAAATACAAACCCGACCACTTGACTCCGATGGCTAGCCCAAGTGCGATACCTGCCAATAACAGCCATCCGCGTATGACTAGTCCGTTTGATCGAGAATGTCGGAGCCTGCGCTCCCAGGCTTCTTGGTCTCGGATCACAAGGTAAAAAGCCAGCAGAGCGAAAAACGCAAGAATCCCATCGAGGATTGCGGTGCGCGAAAGAGTTATTGATAGACCCTCTAGGGCCATCATTAGCCCAGCGACAGCCGCAAAGAAGTTTGATCCAATCAACCTTCGGGCAATCAGGATTACCAGCGGAATCATCAGTGTACCCAGCAGGGCTGTCGCGAAGCGCCAGCCGAAAGCTGAGTCGGCACCGAATAACTGCATGCCAAGCCAGATCATCCACTTGCCAAATGGCGGGTGCACTACATAAGCGGCAGTGTCCAGAAAGCCAGAGAGATTGCCCATTTCAAAGTCGACATTGGCATCGGCTGGCCAATTACGCTCAGAACCGAATAGGCCAAGGGTATAAGCGTCTTTCACGTAATAGGTCTCGTCAAATATCAGAAGCCTTGGGTGAGCAAGGTTTCCGAATCGAATTATCAGGCCCACAAGAGTTATTACAAGCGTGGAGACCAGCCCAAACCGGGGATTGCCTGCGAGCTTGGTCGAAACGCGAATTGCTGCTGATATCACGCTTAGATGCTAGTTTGCTTAGCGTGTTGATACTCGCGGCCACTCCAATCGGAAATCTTTCCGATGCGTCCAAGCGCTTGGAGAAAACTCTTACTGAAGCCAGTTTTATTGCAGCCGAGGACACCAGAGAGTTAAAGCGACTGTGTCGAGGTCTGGGCATCACCCTAAACGCCAAGCTCTTCAGCCTGCACGAACACAATGAACGCGATCGCATTGATGAGCTCGTCGAGCTAGCCCAAGACGAAACAGTTGTCTTGGTAAGCGATGCAGGCATGCCAACAATTTCCGACCCGGGTTTCTTGCTGGTTAGGGCCTGCGCGGATGCAGGCGTGGAAATCCAAATTGTTCCGGGACCATCGGCCGTCGTTTCGGCGCTCGCGGTTTCAGGTTTACCGACCGACCGGTTTAGCTTCGAGGGCTTTTTGCCTAGAAAATCCGGCGAGCGAGTTCGAGTCTTTGAGTCGCTGATAACCGAGAAGCGAACCATGGTGTTTTTTGAAGCTCCCCACCGCATTCTTGAGAGCCTCAAGGATGCACGCAAAGTATTCGGTGTCGATCGCTTAGCCAGTGTTTCGCGAGAACTTACGAAGAAATTTGAGGAAACAAAGCGCGGAAGCCTTCAAGATCTTGTCGAGTGGGCAGAAAAAATTCCAAAAGGTGAGATGGTTTTGGTTGTTTCAGGAGCTGGTGAAGAACAGCTTGATTATGAGCAATTGGGCCACAAAGCGTTGTTATTGGCTGAGACAGGGATGGGTCTAAAACAGGCCAGCACCGAACTGGCTGATAAATTTGGCGCCTCGAAGACTGCTATCTATCAGCACGCACTGCAAGCTAAAGCCTAAGATATCTCAAGTGTCCAAGTCCTTTTACGTAACTACGCCGATCTTCTACGTCAACGACGCCCCGCACATCGGCCATGCCTACACCGAGGTGGCCTCCGATGTTCTAGCCAGGTGGCATCGTCAGCGCGGGGAAGATACCTTTTTGCTGACTGGAACCGATGAGCACGGTGAAAAGGTTTTGCGAACGGCCCTTGGAAACCAAACGGATCCGAAGAGCTGGACCGACAAGCTGGTAACCGAATCTTGGCTTCCTCTTCTTGAGACCATCGATATTGATAATCAAGATTTCATTCGAACAACCGAGCCAAGGCACGAGGTCGCGGTTCAGAAGTTCTTACAAAAGCTTTACGACGACGGTTACATCTACCAGGGCTCGTTTGAGGGAAATTACTGCGTTGGCTGTGAAGAGTACAAAAACGATGGTGATCTCATTGACGGAATCGACGCATTCGTTGGGCAGAGAGTTTGCGCGATCCATTCGAAGCCGGTGGAGCAGCTCAACGAAACAAATTACTTTTTCAAACTAAGCCAGTTTCAAGAAAAACTTTTGAATCACTACGAGCAAAACCCAACTTTTATTCAGCCAGCATCTGCCAAAAACGAGGTTGTTTCATTTGTGAAATCAGGCCTCAGCGACCTTTCAATTTCTAGGTCCAAGGAGCGATTCGACTGGGGTATTGATATTCCTTGGGACTCCGAACACATCACCTATGTCTGGTTTGACGCACTCTTGAACTACATCACCGCAATTGGCTATGGCAGTGACGAAGAAAAGCTCAAGTCGCTTTGGCCAGCCGATGTTCAGGTCGTAGGTAAGGACATCCTGCGCTTTCACGCCGTGATTTGGCCGGCGATGCTCATGGCGGCAGGGCTAGAACCACCACGTCAAGTTTTTGGTCACGGCTGGTTACTAGTTGGTGGCGAAAAGATGTCCAAGTCCAAATTGACTGGAATCTCTCCAAATCAGATAACCGATATTTTCGGCTCCGATGCTTTTAGGTATTACTTCATGAAGGCAATTGGTTTCGGCTCTGACGGTTCGTTCAGCTGGGAGGATCTCTCCGCAAGATATCACTCTGAATTGGCAAATGGCTTTGGCAACTTAGCCTCCAGAACTGTGGCAATGGTAAATCGCTACTTTGACGGCGTCATTCCTGCGCCTGGAGAATTTACCGATGCCGACAAACATGTGTCGAACATCGCCGCAACCGCGACTCGTGAAGCCGATCTTGCAATTGCACAGATTGCACCCCACGAGGCAATAGCAAAAATTTGGACACTTGTCGATGAGCTCAATATCTACATCACGACTCAAGAACCTTGGGTCCTGGCCAAGGATTCGGCAAATAAAGAGCGTCTCTCGACTGTGCTTTACACGGCAGTTGAAGGACTTCGTTGTCTGGCCGTGTTGCTTTTCCCTGTTATGCCCAAATCCACCAGCAGGCTCTGGGATTCGGTTGGCAGCTCCCTAGGCGAGCTTGCGGATCAGCCGCTGTCATCCTGCGAAACCTGGGGCTTATTGCAGCCCGGAGTTAAGTTGGGTGAATTGGAAGCCCTCTTCCCAAGGGTAGAAGAGAGCGCATGAGCGAGTTTGCGAGAACTCGCAACAGCTATGACGGCGGCGAGAAATCGAAGCGTCTTTACCCACCGCTACCTGAACCGCTGGAAGTCGGCACCTACGATAACCACACGCACTTAGAAATAGCCGATGGCGATGAGCCGCTGAGTGTGGCTCAGCACATTGAGATGATGCGGCAAGTCAACATGTTAGGAGCTGTCCAGGTTGGAGTGACTGTGGAAAGCTCAAAGTACTCCGCGGAAATCGCAGCTCGGGAGCCGATGCTACTTGCTGCGGTCGCAATTCACCCCAACGAGGCACCGCTTTACGGGTCACTCAAGGAGCTTGACGATGCAATTTTGGAAATTGCCGACTTAGCAAAACTTCCGAGAGTAAGAGCCGTTGGAGAAACAGGGCTTGATTATTTCCGCACTCAGGGTGACGACGCTTTATGGATGCAGCAGCACTCGTTCGAGCAGCACATTGCAATTGCCAAGGAATTCGATTTAGCGCTTCAGATTCATGACCGCGATGCTCACACTGATGTTGTTGCAACCTTGCTACGAGTCGGCGCACCAGAGCGAACTGTTTTTCACTGCTACTCCGGGGATTCTGAGCTGGCCCAAATCTGCAAAGATAACGGCTGGTTCTTGTCTTTTGCAGGCAACGTGACTTTCAAAAAGAACCAACACCTCCGAGACTCACTTCTGGCGGTTGATCCCGGTCAGCTTCTCATAGAGACCGATGCGCCATTTTTAACCCCCGAGCCCCTTCGCGGAAGACCGAATGCGCCCTATCTGGTCCCGCACACACTCAGATTTATCGCTGCACTTATGAAGTGGAGTGACAATGACCTTGCCCTTCAGCTGAATAGGAATACCGAGAATGTCTATGGTTCTTGGTCGGAAGGGTTGAACTAGTGCTCGGGGCTAAGGAGATTCGCCAGTTAGCCGGGATGCTAGAGATCAAACCAACAAAAAAACTTGGACAAAACTTTGTGATTGATCCAAACACGATTAATCGAATAGTTGCAGCAGCCGGTCTGGTTCCTAGCGACATCGTGGTGGAAATTGGGCCCGGTTTAGGCTCCCTCACCTTGGGACTATTGGAAAAGGTTGAAAGTGTGTTAGCGGTCGAGATCGACCCGAAGCTTGCCAAGCAACTACCTCTGACAATTGCCAAGCATGCGCCTAAAAAAACCGTGGAGCTAGTGATTGCCGATGCACTTCAGATTCGGGAATTACCGAAAGCTCCAACGGCGTTAGTAGCGAACCTTCCCTACAATATTTCTGTTCCGGTGCTGCTTCATTTTCTAGCCACGTTCCCGAGCCTGGAAAAAGGTCTGGTGATGGTTCAGGCCGAGGTTGCTCATCGGTTAGCAGCTACTCCCGGAACGAAGGACTACGGATCCCCGAGCCTCAAGATGTCGTGGTACGGGCCGTCAAGGCTAGCGGGGAACATCGGCAGAAATGTCTTTTGGCCAGCGCCCAATGTTGATTCAGCCTTGGTGTATTTCGAGCACACTGTGACTAGGACGGTAGACAGAAAAGCCGTCTTTGCGGTCATTGATGCTGCTTTTGGCCAACGAAGAAAAACCCTGAGGCAGTCTCTATCCAGCTGGGCGGGATCTCCAACTGCCGCCGAAGAGGCACTTATCAGAGCCGGCATAGACCCGAAGTTCAGAGGCGAGCAGTTGCTTATTGATCAGTTCATTTCTATCGCGGAGGCCAAATGATCAGCGCGGTAGCACCGGCCAAAATTAATCTGGCTTTTCTTTCGGGCCCAGTTCGTCCGGATGGCTACCATAACGTAATCAGCATCTACCAAGCCCTTGACCTTTTTGAAAAGGTCAGCGTCGAAAGTGCTAATACTTGGGAGGTAGAACTAATTGGAGCTGATCTTGCTGAAGCTGAGCGCGTCCCAGTAGATAGCTCAAACCTCGTTATTAAAGCCGCGCTTGAGTTGGCCAAGCATGTTGGAATTGAAAGGCCTCAGCCGATGCGGTTTGTCATTGAAAAGCACGTGCCTCCAGCCGCCGGAATGGCTGGGGGGTCGGCGGATGCCGCCGCCAGCCTCGTTGCACTAAACCGAGCATGGGGTCTTGATTTGAGTTCAGCCGAGCTCACTAAGATAGCCGCCAAAATCGGAGCGGATGTTCCATTCGCACTTCTTGGGGGAACAGCACTCGGTCTCGATACTGGCATAGAGTTGAGTCCGCTTCCGCCTTTGGGTCTGCAGTTTGTCCTGCTAATCTTCAGCACACCAGGGCTGTCGACTGTCGACGTTTTCAAGGAGTTCGATCGACTTTGTCCGGACGGAAATCTAACTAAGACACCTGATCAAGTGATGTCCCAATATGAGTCGGGCCTAGGCACGATTCTCGGCGATAACTCTCTTGAAGTGGCGGCCTATTCACTTAGACCAGATTTGTTTGGTATGGCTCAAATGATTCCAGGAAAAAAAGCTTTCGTGTCTGGTTCTGGTCCAACTCTGTTTATGCTGTCCAAGGACTCTCAAGAAGTCGCTTCTTGGCACAGGGCATTTGTTGCCAGTGGATTTAGTGCGATGGTCTGTAAAACATCTAACGGCAGTGCGGAGCTTGTGAACTAATGGCACACCTAATGGGCGCCGAAGTCATTACCCATGAGTTTCCAACTAAGGAAGTTTTTTCCGGGGTAACGGTCGGCATAAACGATGGCGATCGAATAGGCATTGTTGGGCGTAACGGTGACGGAAAATCCACGCTTGTGAAAATTCTCACCAAGCAGTTTGCTCCCGATTCTGGGCGTGTGACATGGCGGGGCGGTTTGCGGATTGGCTTTCTAACCCAGGTAGATGTCATTGATGACGAAATTTCCATTGCCGAAGCGGTAGTGGGTGACAGGCCAGAGTTTGAATGGGCATCAGACCCAAAGATTAGGGACGTACTGTCGGGTCTAGTGGCAGATCTAGATTGGCACCAAAAGGTCGGCACGCTATCTGGCGGCCAGCGCCGAAGGGTCGCTTTGGCTGCTCTCTTGGCAGGCGAGTACGACGTTGTTTTTCTTGACGAGCCAACAAACCACCTCGATGTGGATGGAGTGGCTTGGCTTGCAAATCATCTTCAAACCCGCTGGCCGAAAAATGTTGGTGGCTTGGCTGTTATCACTCACGACCGGTGGTTTTTGGACGCGGTATGCAACCTGACCTGGGAGGTCTACGGAGGCCGCATTGAGCCATTCGAAGGCGGCTACGCGGCTTACGTGCAGCAGCGAGCTGAAAGATTCAGACAGGCCGATGCGATTGAGTCCAGAAGGCAAAATCTGCTTCGGAAAGAACTTGCCTGGCTTGGCCGTGGCGCCCCTGCCAGAACCGCCAAACCAAAGTTCAGAATTGATGCGGCACTTGCGCTTATTGGCAACGAGCCCCCGCCGAGAAACAGCGTTGAGCTAGCAAAACTTGCAACCACTCGCCTTGGCAAGGACGTACTGGACATGGAAGACGTGGGCTACAGTACCCCGGATGGCTTGGTGATCGTTGATGACTTCACGCTTCGCCTTGGGCCAGGTGATCGAATTGGCCTGGTCGGGGCAAACGGCGCGGGCAAAACGACTCTTATGAGGCTGATTACCGGCGAGTTGAAACCCGAAACCGGCCGCATAAAAATCGGAAAGACTGTCAAATTTGCAAAACTATCGCAGGATGTTCATGAGCTAAATAAGCACTCGGATGAGCGAATTTTTGACCTAATTCGCCGTGAAAAGACGACATTCATGGTCGGCAAAAAAGAGGTTGGCACCGGGCAGCTCCTCGAGCAGCTGGGTTTCGACCAGCAACAACTGCAAACCCCGATCAAAGACCTTTCGGGTGGACAACGAAGAAGGTTGCAATTGCTAAGGCTGCTTTTCAGCGAGCCAAATGTCTTGATCTTGGACGAGCCAACAAACGATTTAGACACAGATATGCTCGCGGCCATGGAGGATGTTCTAGACAGCTGGCCGGGCACGTTGATTGTGGTTAGCCATGACAGGTACTTGCTCGAGCGCACAACCGACAATCAGTACGCGATGCTCGGAGACGGCAAGCTTCGGCATCTAACTCGAGGTGTCGAGCAGTATTTAGAGCTGAGAAAAAGTGTTGGAGTGGAATCTAAATCAACGGGGGCTGCGTCTGCGACTCCGCGAGTTACTGGAGCAGAAAAGCGCAATCTCGAAAAAGAACTAGCGCGTCTAGAGCGTGCAATTGCGAAGTCTCGCCTTGAGCTAGATGAGCTAAATAAAACCCTTGGCGACCACGATCCAGCCGATTACGAGGGTCTAGTGCCTCTTGGGTCTAGGCAAAAAGAACTCGAAACTAAAATTGTAAAATCTGAAGAGCTTTGGTTGGATGTGGCTCAAAAACTGCAACTGAGCTGAACTTCTGGCAGACTTAGGCCCGAGACTTAGGTCTCATTCCGCCCTAGTGTAACGGCAGCACGGCGCTCTTTGGAGGCGTCCGGTCTAGGTTCGAATCCTAGGGGCGGAGCTATCGGAGTTGAGGAGGACCTAAGTGCAGTTAGCAGTTGTTGTGCTCGCGGCTGGTGAGGGCACCAGGATGCACTCCAGCTTGCCCAAGGTTCTCCATCCAATCGCCGGGTTACCGTTAATCGGACACGTGCTCTCAACCGCCTTTGCTTTATCGGCTGATTATGTCGTGACTGTTCTGGGTCATCAAAAAGACCTTGTGGCGGGTTATGTCACTGAGCATTTTCCTTCGACCATCGTGACTGAACAGGGTCTTACCCCAGGAACCGGCGCCGCGGTTGAGGCGGGGCTTGCCGCTCTTCCTGAAGGCTTCAAGGGTGAGGTATTGGTTTTGTCCGGCGATGTGCCGCTGCTGGATGTAACGAGCATCTCCGAATTGGTGGACATGCACCGCAGCTCCTCAAACGCTGCCACGCTGATAAGCACGATTCTGGATGACCCGAACGGCTACGGTCGAGTTCTGCGCTCGAAAGAAAGCCTCATAGCAATCGTCGAGCAAAAAGATGCAAGCGAGTCGGATTTGCTGGTGAACGAAGTGAACGCTGGCGTTTATGTTTTTGATCGCGAACATTTGGATACGGCTCTTTTGAGCGTGACCACAAAAAATTCTCAGGCTGAAAAATATTTGACCGACGTGGTCTCAATCATGCTCGAGCAAGGGCAATCTGCCTCGGCACATCCGATAACCGACCATTGGTTGGTTGCCGGCATCAATGATCGTCAGCAGCTGTCTCAGGTTGCCGCTGAGCTGAACTCAAGAATTGTCAAGGCCTGGCAGCTAGCCGGAGTAACGGTGATGGAGCCGGCCACAACGTGGATAGACGTGACCTGTCAGCTTGCCAAAGACTCCACATTGCTACCCAGTACACGATTGCATGGGCTTACTCAAGTGGGAACTTCGGCGACTATCGGACCTGACACAACAATCACTGACAGCTTGATTGGCCAGGGCGTAACTATTTCCAGATCGCAGGTTTCTTCAGCTGAGATTTTAGACAACGTAACAGTGGGGCCATTTGCATTTATCCGACCGGGAACCGTCTTAGGAGCCGATGGAAAAATCGGCGCATTCGTCGAGGTCAAGAATTCGGTTATTGGGCCAGGTGCCAAGGTCCCTCACCTGAGTTACGTGGGTGATGCCTCAATAGGCGAGGGGACAAACATTGGTGCAGGAACCATTTTCGCCAACTACGACGGAGTCGCAAAGCACCGCACAACAATCGGTTCTTTTGCCAAAACCGGCAGCGGCAACACCTTTGTTGCGCCCGTGACTATTGGGGACGGCGCATACACGGCCGCAGGTTCGACTATTCGTCGGAACGTCGAGTCTGGAGCGTTAGCATTGAACCCAGTGGCACAGAAAAATCTTTCCGGTTGGGTGTTGGCCAATCGACCGGGTTCAAAATCAGCGGAAGCAATAAATCTAGATACGGAGTAAAAAATGGCAATCGAAAAAGCCGCCAGAAAGCAATTAGTAATTGCATCGGGTAGAGCCCATCAGGCTCTGGCTCAGGAGGTTGCCGACATTTTAGAAACAGAACTAGTTCCCGTGACTGCCTACGACTTTGCCAACGGTGAAACCTTTGTTCGTTACGAAAGAAGCGTTCGCGGTGTTGATGCTTTCATAATTCAAGCCCACCCCGCACCCATCAATCACTGGCTCATGGAGCAGTTGCTGATGGTTGATGCCATGAAGCGTGCGTCGGCTAAGCGCATAACGGTAGTCGCACCCTTTTTCCCGTACGCTCGCCAGGACAAGAAGCACAAGGGTCGCGAGCCCATTTCCGCAAGACTGGTTACTGATCTATTCGCAACAGCTGGCGCGGATCGCCTAATGTCGGTCGACTTGCACGCTCCGCAAATTCAAGGTTTCTTCGATGGTCCGGTGGATCACCTTTGGGCTCTACCGCTCCTTGCTGACCACATCGCCGAAACTTTCGGCACCGATAACCTGACGATAGTCTCACCAGACTCCGGTCGCGTGAGAGTGGCTGACATCTGGGCAGATCGACTCGGCACCCCCCTTGCAATTGTCCACAAACGTCGTGACCCAGACAAGCCAAATCAAGTCGAGGTCAACGAAATTGTTGGAGATGTTGAGGGTCGTGATTGTCTTTTGGTCGACGACATGATTGACACCGGAGGCACCATTCTCGCAGCCGCCAAGGCTCTGAAAGCAAAGGGTGCGGCGCGCGTTATAGTCGCTGCTACGCACGCAGTTTTCTCAACACCGGCCGTCGAGCGCCTAAGCGACGAAGCAATTGACTCAGTCGTTGTCACTAACACTCTTCCGGTGACGCCGGACAAGGAATTCAAGACCCTAACCGTGTTGTCTATTGCTCCGCTGATTGCCAAGGCAATAGCTGCAGTTTTCTATGATGATTCCGTTAACTCACTGTTTCCTGGCCACTCCTAAAATTAGTTTGTGACATCACGCCTAACGACTTTTGATGCGGTCAGCATTGGGGTCGCCTCCATGCTCGGCGCTGGTGTTTTCGTTGTTTTTGGTCCGGTTGCTGACCTGACCGGAAGCCTGATGCCCTTGGCTATTTTGTTGGCGGGTTTTGTCGCGTACCTCAACGCTGGCTCCATCTCACAGCTTGCAGCTAAAGTCCCGAAAAGCGGCGGAGCTTATTCCTACGCTCGTCACTACCTGAATCCAACCTGGGGATTCCTTGCTGGTGCTAGCTTCCTGGTGGGCAAAATTGCCTCCAGCGCCGCCATCGCACTCGTTGTTGCTGAATATGTGTCGGCTGAAACCTCAATCCTGTTTGCTCTTTGCGCCGTTTTGCTCCTGACGCTTATAAATATTGCTGGAATAAACCGCACTGCTCTTGGATCAAAAGTCCTAGCCGGCATCACCCTGTTATTTTTCGCTGTCCTGATAACAGCGGCGTCATTTGCGCCCGCAGCAAGTCAGGCTATGCCGGCGGGTTCGATTCTAAATATCCCGAGTGCAGCAGCGATAGTGTTTTTTGCCTTCGCCGGATATGCCAGGGTTGCAACCTTGGCCAACGAAGTCACAAACTCGGCTAAATCGGTTCCTAGGGCCATAGCGTGGTCACTTGGAATAGTTGGGGTTGTTTATCTCGCTCTCGGATTCCTGTTACCGAGAAAGCTCGGCAGGAATTTGGAGGGGTCACTGACTCCTATAGCCGATTTAGCGGCTGTCGCTCTTCCGAATCTGAACTCTAGTTTTGTTGCCACCTTTGCCGCATTGGCTGGACTCGGGTCATTGCTTGCTTTGTTGGCGGGGATGACAAGAACGTCAGCTGCAATGGCTGATGATGGCGAGCTAACAAGGGTTTTTCGCATTCGCCTAAAAAATGGAGTCCCGATTGTGGCGGAGGTTGTTATCGCTCTGTTTGTCGGAATATTGATACTTTCCGGAAGTGTCGTTCTCACCATCGGCCTGTCCTCTTTTGCCGTGCTCAGCTACTACGCGATAGCCAATTTGGCCGCTTTCAGGCAACCGAAGGCTGAGAGCGGAAGGCCGAAGTGGCTAAACCTTATCGGGCTTGCCAGCTGCTTGCTTCTGGCCCTGAGCGTGCCAGTGCAGGGACTGATAGTGGGGATAGCTGTTCTGGCCTTGTTGCTATTTCTAAGGTGGGGCTTGGTAAAGCTTCGCTAACTCGGCTAAGCTTTCCAGAAGTTCAGCGGCGAGGGGTACAACAAAGTATCCGTAATCGACGGGGTCCCTTTCCTCGCCCGTAATTTGAAGAGGAAACGATGTCTGAAGTGAAGCTAGTTGCGGAGTCCCGCGAATCATTCGGTAAAGGCGCAGCGCGCAAGCTTCGTGCCGCCGGCCGCACCCCAGCCGTTATTTATGGTCACGGCCATGACACCCGCCACATTCACCTACCTGCGCACGAGGTAGCTCTTGCCCTGCGTATTAAGAATGCGCTGTTGGAGCTGACCATTGCAGGCAAGTCCGAGCTGGTTTTGGTGAAGAGCGCTTCAAAGGATCCTTTCACTCAGGTCATCGAGCACGTCGACCTAGTAGAGGTCAAAAAAGGCGAGAAGGTTCACGTTGAGATTCCAGTGCACATTGTTGGCGAGCCAATGAGCGGTACTGTCCTAGAGCTCGAGCACAAGACTGTGAAGGTAGAGGCTGAGGCAACTCACATTCCTTCGTTCATCGAGCTTCATATTTCCAAAGATAACCTCGCAGGTCACCACTACTTGGTAAGCGACTTAATCGTGCCGGATGGCGTGATTATGGAGCTTGAGAGCAATGAGCTAGTGGCATCCGTAATTGAGACTAGGGCCGGAGCTGCTGATGAAGAATCTGATACAGAAGCTAAAGCTGAAGGCGAGGCCACTGAGGCCGCAGCCGAAGACGCAGCAGGCGACGCAGCAGGCGACGCAGCAGAGTAGTTCTTGGTTGATAGTTGGACTCGGGAATCCCGGGTCCGACTATAAATCCAACCGTCACAACGTCGGTCAGCAGACTCTCGATGTCATGGCATCCAGGCTTGGGGTTGTATTCAAGAGCCACAAGTCCGTAGCTTCAGTTGCCCTAGCCAAAACCGCGACTGGCGGTAGCCTGCTGCTTGTAAAAAGCTCCGGATTCATGAACCTGTCCGGGGCCCCAGTTGCCGCCGTTGCAAAATTTTATTCGGTACCAACCGAAAAAATAATTGTCATTCACGATGAACTGGATCTTGAGTTCGGTGACATCCGTAAGAAATTTGACGGCGGTCATGCTGGCCACAATGGCTTGAGGGATATCAGCTCCAAATGTGGTGCTGGTTATCACAGGGTTCGATTTGGCATCGGACGACCACCAGGATCTATGCCAGTAGTCAGTTTCGTATTGCAGGATTTCTCAACCACTCAGAAAAAAGAGCTTCCTGTGTTGCTCGAGCTGGCAGCAGATCGGGTTTTCGAGATTTTGCAACCAGATTCCAAATAGACTTATGCCCGTGACCCTGGGCCCTTTACTGCAAGCCGCGGCTTTGTCACGCTCTCTGGCTCAGATTTCCGAGTCAAAAACCAACCTTTTTTACTCACCGTCTAAGTCCAATTTTTTGGCCTTGGCGGCTTTAGTGCAGTCTTCGAGTAAGCCAATCGCAATCATTACTTCAAGTTCCAGGCAGGCTCAAGAGATAGCCAGCGCACTTGCACAGCTGGTTGATAAAATAGAAGTTATTGACTTTCCATCGTGGGAGACTTTGCCTCACGAGCGCCTCTCTCCTTCTGCAGAGACCGTCGGAAAGAGGCTCCAAGCTCTTCACCGGATGAATCAGTTCTCGAGCACGAACCCCAAGCACAAAGTTGTTGTGATGGTCTCTATAAGGGCTGCCCTGCAGCCGGTGATCGGTGGTTTGGAAGATCACCCACCATTTGAGATGACACGAGGTAAGGACTACCTGCTTCCAGAATTGGCTTTGAAGCTAATTGAGATTGCCTATGAGCGCGTAGACATGGTGACAAGACGCGGAGAATTTGCAATCAGGGGCGGAATTTTGGATGTTTTTCCGACCACTGCGGAGCACGCTGTTCGCCTTGAATTTTTTGGGGACGAGCTTGAAGATATTCGGGAGTTTCAGGTGGCCGATCAGCGGTCAATAGCGACATCTTTGTCGAATATCGAGCTGTATCCGGCCAGAGAGATGTTGATCACTCCAGCTGTTGCCTCTAGGGCCAGGGAGATGGCTTCGGAATTTCCAGGACTCAGCGAGATGCTCACGAAAATTTCGGAGGGCATACCGGCCGCGGGCATGGAGTCCCTGGCCCCAGTCCTGGCAAAAAAGCTGGGACCACTGACGCAATACTTACCAACAGCGACCTTCGTCTTGCTGGATCCGGAATTGATCGGTTCGAGAGCCAAAGCCTTGGCCGACACCAACGAAGAGTTTTTGCACGCTGCTTGGGACACGGCAATTGCCGGTGGTAGCGCCCCGATTGACTTATCGACGGGCGGCTTCCTTGAGCTAACAGTGTTGTTAGATTCCATTCGTGACACTAACCGGCTGGTTGAAATCAACTCTTTGCCGCAGGACCACTTTATTGACCTTGGCCTAAGGGAGATCCCGACTTTTCAAGCCGGAGGGGCTGTCACCGATTGGATTATTGACCAGTTAGCGCAGTCGCAGAAACTTGTGATCACCGCCAAGGGGCATGGCACGGCGGAGCGGATAGTGGAAGTTCTTTCAGCTCTTTCTGTTCCAGTGTCGCTAAGCGAAATCGTAAGAGAGCCTGCCAGTGGTTCGGTGATGGTTGTGGTGGCAGATTTGCCTCACGGATTCTTCGTTGCCGATCAGAACCTCATGGTCCTTACCGAGACAGAGTTCTTCGGTGTCGCATCGAGTTACCAGTCTCCAAATTCACGCAAGCTTGCCAAGCGTCGCGGTCCTCAGGTTGACCCTTTGACCCTGAAGCAGGGCGATTACGTAGTTCACGAAATACATGGCATTGGTAGGTTCAAGGAGCTGGTGCAGCGCGATAATCGCTCTCAGGTCAGGGAATACCTAGTTATCGAATACGCGTCTCCAAAACGTGGCTATCCGCAAGATACTCTGTTCGTGCCGACGGACCAGTTGGATTTTCTATCTCGATATGCTGGCGGCGAAGCCCCGGTGTTATCGAAGATGGGTGGCACCGATTGGGCAAGGGCCAAGGGTAATGCTAGAAAAGCTGTTCGAAAGATAGCTATAGACCTGGTGAAGCTCTATTCAGCGCGCATGAAATCCAAGGGCTATGCATTTGGGCCAGATACCGAGTGGCAACGTGAACTAGAAGAGGCGTTCCCGTTTCAAGAAACTCCTGACCAGCTCACCACAATTAACGAGGTCAAAAGGGACATGGAGAAAGACATCCCAATGGATCGTCTTTTGGCCGGTGATGTCGGTTACGGCAAAACTGAAGTGGCGATTCGGGCCGCCTTCAAGGCAATTCAAGACGGCAAGCAAGTCGCCATGCTCGTGCCCACCACGCTGCTGGTCCGTCAACACATGCAAACTTTCAATGAGCGCTATGGCGGGTTTCCGGTAAACATCCGCGCTCTTTCTAGATTCCAAAGTGCCAAGGAAATACAGGTCACTCTTGCTGAGACAGCGTCCGGCGCAGCAGACCTCATTATTGGAACCCACCGACTCTTGTCTAGCGGGGTCGAGTTCCGAAACCTGGGACTAATAATCATCGATGAGGAGCAACGCTTCGGGGTCGAACACAAGGAAAAGCTCAAGGAACTCAAGCACAATGTCGATGTCCTGGCAATGAGCGCAACTCCAATTCCAAGAACCCTCGAGATGGCCGTAACGGGAATCAGAGAGATGTCCACTCTGGCTACTGCTCCAGAGGAGCGGCATCCAATCCTGACCTTCGTTGGTGGATATTCAGAGCAACAAGTTGCAGCTGCGATCAGAAGAGAGATGATCCGTGAGGGTCAAGTTTTCTTTGTGCACAATCGCGTCGCAACCATCGAAAAGGTCGCCGCGGACATCCGCAAACTAGTCCCAGAGGCCAGGGTCGCAATGGCTCACGGCAAAATGCCTGAAGCGGCACTCGAGCAAGTGGTTATTGATTTTTGGGAAGGTAAATACGACGTGCTGGTTTCAACAACAATTATTGAAACCGGGATTGACATCCCAAATGCCAACACCTTAATTGTTGATCGAGCGGAGAATTTTGGCTTGAGTCAGCTGCATCAAATTAGAGGTCGAGTTGGTCGCTCCAAGGAGCGCGCCTACGCGTATTTCTTCTACGATCCGTCTAAAACCTTGAGTGAAACTGCCCACGATCGACTTGCAACAATCGCAACTAATAATGAGCTAGGCAGCGGCATGCAGATTGCAATGAAAGATCTAGAGATTCGTGGGGCGGGAAACATGCTCGGTGGGGAGCAGTCCGGCCACATCGCAGGAGTGGGATTCGATCTTTATCTTCGAATGATTTCTGAAGCCGTAAGTGAGTTCCGGGGTGAGCCAGTTAGCTCTCCTGCCGAACTGAAGCTTGAGATTCCAGTTGACGCTCGCATTCCGCCGGAGTACCTGGACAGCGAGCGGCTGAGACTAGAGGCCTATCACAAGCTCTCGGCGGCAAGCTCAAGTAAAAGCAGCCGCAAGGATCTCGACGCAATTCTGGCTGAGCTCGAAGATCGATTCGGCAAAGCGCCGGAACCTGTTCTCCAGCTATTGCAAGTGACCGAGTTGAGGCAGCAGGCGAACCGGCTGGGATTGAAAGACGTGAACCTGCTCGGTGTCCAGGCAAAGCTTTCTCCGGTCGAGCTTTCCGATGCAAGGGTGGTGGCGCTGAGTCATAAGTTGCCTCAGCTTCGCTATCTTCAAAGCTCCAAGCTCCTGAGCGTTCCAATGCCTATTTCTCAGGGCTTAGAACCAATTACCAGCTCAGAAGTGATTAACTGGTTATGGCAATTATTCGCGATTGTGTTTGAGGAGTCCCTTGGAAAAGCTACAGAGCCTAATTAAGACCGCCCACCAGCTTCGGGCTCCGGGTGGTTGCCCTTGGGATGCCGAGCAAACCCACGGTTCGCTTGTGCAATACCTAATGGAGGAAACTCACGAACTCATTGAAGCGATTGAGTCTGGCAATAGAGATGAAGTCCTCGAGGAATTAGGGGACGTGCTCTACCAGGTCCTATTTCACGCCGACCTTGCAAGTCAGGGGAGCCTCGGGGAGCCTTTTAACCTAGAGGATGTGGCTCAAAAAATGGAGAACAAAATGATTTCGCGTCATCCTCACGTCTTTGGCACGGCTGAGGATAAGGAAAAGTTTCTCGCCGAGACCGGCGAGGATGTGGTGAAGAACTGGGAATCTCACAAAAAGCTTGAGAAACCAAGTCGAACAAGCATTTTGGACGGTGTTCCTCAGGCCATGCCCGCGTTAGCTCTGGCGAGCAAAGTTATGGGCAAGGCGGAAAAGGCCGGGATTTTAGAAACAAGTGAAGTACCAGCGATTCCAATGGAAACTGAGGAGCAGCTGGGAAAGCTCTTACTCGCCGTAGTCGCTAGTGCCAGATCAGCTGGGCTCGACCCTGAGCGAGCGCTTCGGGAAGCAAATCGCGAGCTGCAAGCTGAAATTCGAGCATCGGAATTACAAGGGGACTTTGACGCAGGCGTTGTTGGGCTTCCGACTAGCTAAAAAGTTCTTCGAAGTCGCTGAATCCGGCATCAAGAACTTCAGAAGGTGTTCTCGGGTCGTCAGTCTCTGCCCACCAAATTAGTATCGCCATTGATGCCGATAGCATCGCGGCGGAGACGGCCCTTGCCCGAAGCTTCTCTCCTCCTAAGCGGGAAACTGCATCCTCCAAAACCTGCCTTGCCATATCCAGTTGTCCTTGTCCCCAGCCGTAAACCTCCGGCGATGAACCAATAAGTTTTAGTCTGAGCCGAACGGTTTCAAGAGAGTTGTCGGCCATGTGCATAGTCTCAACCCACGAGCCGTGTAGGAGTTGCACCACGCTGGAAGATGAGTCATTCAATAGGTTCTTCTCTAGCTCCGCCCTAAATAGGTGCATCCCACCCCAAACCACTGCGGCTTTAGATGGAAAAACCCTAAAAAGATTTGAACGGGATATCCCCGCGGCTTCGGCAACCTGATCCATTGTGATCTGGTCAATGCCGTGTTCGCTGAACAGCCGAAGGGCTGTGAGCCCCACTGCTTTGGGGTCAGTGGTAACCGGACGGCCGCGCCCTAGTTTTTTTGACTCTTCTGGCATGGCCCCAAGGTTATCAAGACAATGCTGGGGACGCCGACAGATTTTCAAGATAGCCGCGGTTTAGGGAAGTAGATAATTACGAGTCTGTGCCAGACTTTGAACGTGGCTAATCAAGTGAATCCTCCGCGCGGAATGCGCGACATCCTCCCGGAAGACAAAGTCTTGCGGGAACGACTTATTGGAAGCGTCCGTCAGGGATACTTGGCGCGAGGCTTTCAAGAGGTCGAGACTCCTGCCCTAGAGGATCTGTCAAGGCTCACTTCGGGCCAGGGCGGGGACAATGAAAAGCTAGTGTTCCAGGTCCTAAAGCGCGGTGACGAGCTGGATGCCGCAATCAAGAGCGGGTCCGCCTTAGCTGATTTGGGCTTGCGCTTTGACCTCACGGTCCCGTTGACCAGATATTTTGCAACAAATCAGGCCGTCTTGCCAAGAGTTTTTAAGGCGATACAAATTGGACCAGTCTGGCGCGCGGAACGACCTCAAAAGGGCCGATACAGACAGTTCCTTCAGTGCGATATCGACATTATTGGCGATGGAAGCATTTTGGCCGAGGCTGAACTTCTATCGGCTTCCCTAACAGCGCTTGCGGACCTTGGTCTGGATGATGCGGTCATAAGAATCAACCACCGTGAAGTTCTAATTCAGAGCATTTCAAAAATAGGCATTCCCGAATCCGAGCAGCTGTCTGCCATGGTCACGATAGATAAATTGGACAAGTTAGGTATTGAAGGCGTGACCGCTGAGCTAGGCGAAAAATTCGGGCAGTCGGTTGCTGACGCTAGTTTTGAGTGGCTATCGAACCTAGATCAGAGTCGATTCCCTGCAATCTTGCAGCCATTGATTGATGCCATGGGGCCCTTGGCCTCAAAGATTCGATACGACGCGAGCCTGGTGCGGGGAATGGGTTACTACACCGGAGCAATTTTTGAAATAGAGCACCCGCTCGCATCATCGTCGATTGGCGGAGGCGGCAGGTATGACTCCATGGTCGGAAAATGGTCGGGCACCGATGCTCCAGCAGTAGGTATTTCACTGGGAATTGAGCGCATGATCGAACTTGCGAGTTTGCCAAAAGAGCAAGCCTCTAGTCTGGCGTTGATGATCGACTCTGAGGATCTAGCCGGGCAGGCGTTGAGCATCCAGAGTGAACTGATCGCCCAAGGTTTTAGGTGTCGCATCGAGCTTCGACAAAAAAACTTCAAGGTTCAAATGGCGTCGCTGACTAAGCAGGGCTTTGAAAAGTTTGCTCAACTTGACTCCGGCACCTTGCTTGTGAGCGACCTTGATATTCGGATGATTGACTAACTGACTAAACTCTTTTTTGAAACCAGCGCCGTTTTCGTAACTTGACCATTTTTCTATTCACCCATAGCTAAGGAGACATCTTGTCCATCATCACTGCGATCGGCGCCCGCGAAATCCTGGACTCTCGAGGCAACCCAACGGTTGAGGTTGAAGTGCTTCTTTCGGACAATTCGTTCGGCAGAGCTGCCGTCCCCTCTGGCGCATCTACCGGAGCCTTTGAGGCTCACGAATCTCGCGACGGCGATAAAAATCGCTACCTTGGTAAAGGTGTCCAGAATGCCGTTCGGGCAGTGGTCGAGACTCTCGATGAGGCACTTTTAGATTTCGACGCCACCGATCAACGAGCAGTCGATATCGAGCTGATGCGCATTGATGGCACCGCAAACAAAGCCAAGCTAGGCGCGAACGCTATTTTGGGTGTTTCACTAGCGACCTCAAGAGCCGCAGCTGAGTCGGTTGACATGCCTCTATATCGTTACTTGGGAGGCTCAAACGCCCACGTCCTGCCGGTTCCACTGATGAACATAATCAACGGTGGTGCTCACGCCGATAACGGTGTTGACATACAAGAGTTCATGATTGTTCCACTCGGGGCTGAGTCATTCTCCGAGGCACTGCGATGGGGCGCTGAGGTTTACCACACACTCAAGAAGTTGCTAACCGAGAAGGGTTTGGCAACCGGTTTGGGAGATGAGGGCGGTTTTGCTCCTGACCTTCCGACCAATAGGGCGGCCCTGGATCTTATTTCAGAGGCGATCAAATTGGCTGGCTACAAGCTCGGCACGGAGATCGCACTTGCTCTTGATGTTGCATCTACTGAGTTTTACGATGAAGCAACCTCCAGCTACAACTTCGAGGGCGTCAAGAAGACAGCCGGCGAAATGGTTGCCTACTACGCGGAGCTTTTGGAGAACTACCCTTTGGTCTCAATCGAAGACCCACTTGCCGAGGATGACTGGGCTGGTTGGGCAAGCATCACCAAGGAACTGGGTGAAAAAGTTCAGCTGGTGGGAGACGATTTGTATGTCACGAACCCAGTGCGCTTACAAAAGGGAATTGATATGGCCGCGGGCAACGCGATCTTGGTAAAAGTGAACCAGATCGGAACCCTTACCGAGACAATGGATGCTGTTTGGCTAGCTCAGACTCACGGAATGAACGCAATTATTTCTCACCGTTCCGGTGAGACCGAGGACACTTACATCGCAGATCTTGCAGTTGCAACCAACGCAGGACAGATAAAAACTGGTGCGCCGGCGAGGTCCGAGCGAGTTGCTAAGTACAACCAGCTTCTAAGGATCGAAGAAGAATTAGCCGAGTCAGCCAAATATGCCGGACGATCAGCTTTTCCTAGATACCGCGACTAGCCTCGGGGAAAAGTGGCTTCTGGGGCTATAGCTCGTAATATCAAATAGTTATGCGGACAAATTCACGCGAGTCAAAGGTCCCGGTGGCATTGAGCCAGGGGAGAATTCTTCAGCGAATGCTGAGGCTGAACAGCGTGTCGGTGAGCGTGATTCTCGTAATTATTCTTGGCACTTATCTAATCTCCCCAGATGTCCAGAGTTATCTAAACCAGCGTCGAGAAATAGTTGAGATGGAGCAGAGCATCCAGCTTGCTAAGGACGCCGTGGTTGACATGCAAGCAGAACGAGACCGCTGGCAGGATCCGGTTTATATTCGCTCTCAAGCCAGAGACAGGCTCTACTACGTGCTCCCAGGAGAGGTTTCGTACCTGGTAATGGACTCTGAGGGTCTCGATTTTTCCGATACTTCCAAAACTTTGGGGGCCTTGCTTGCCCAGCAGCGGAATGCCGATGAGATAAGCCTAGAGGTTTCAGCGGCTAAGGCTAACTGGGTGGATTCACTGATGGAGACTTTGCTTCGCTCGGCAATGGAAACTCCGGTCGAGGAGTAATTAATTTGGTGCTTGCAAAAGACGTTGATGAGGTTTCCAGGCAGCTAGGCCGGCCGGCAAGGGGAATATTGGAGATAGCGAGGCGCTGCGTTTGCGAGCGTCCACTTGTCGTCAAGACTTCGCCCAGGCTAGATGATGGCACGCCGTTTCCAACCCTTTACTATTTGACGCAACCCGCAGCTACTGCCGCAATTTCGACCCTCGAAGCATCGGGGTTCATGGCTGAATTGCAATTGGAGATGGCGAACAGCGAGGAGTTACAAGCTGCTTATCTGTCGGCGCACAAGTCGTATCTGGCCGAGCGCGATGAGCTGGAAGCGGTTGAGGAGCTGGCTAATTTTTCAGCCGGAGGCATGCCAGAGCGAGTTAAGTGTCTTCATGCTCTGGTTGCGCATTCGTTAGCGAAGGGCCCGGGCGTCAACCCAATGGGAGACGCTGCCCTCGAGGCCCTTGAGTGGTCCCCTGGGGTTTGCAAGTGCAGTTAGCCGCCGGGATTACGGCAATGGCGATACTGGGTGCAACCCTCTCGCCCTCTGAGCACTGGTGGCTTATGGAGCTAGGGGAGAAGGTGGGCAAACCTCTGGGTGGCGAGGGAGTAGTGGTAGCAGTCATTGATACCGGTATCGATGTCACCCACCCGGATTTGGAATCCACGGTTATTGGGGGAGCTGACTTTTCCAGGGTGGGGACGCCCAAAGGAACAACACCGGTTGGCTCCAGTGGTTATCACGGCACGATGGTCGCTTCATTAATTGCCGGCCAGGGACTTGAAAGCGGAGGAATCATCGGAGTGGCACCGGGTGCAAAGCTGCTATCAGTCTCTGTTGGCTTGGGTGTTGACTCGAGCGACACTGATGCTCAAATAGCGGCCGCAATTATCTGGTCGGTTGACGCCGGTGCGAATGTAATAAACCTGTCGTTTAGTCGCGACTCCAGCTCTTGGCCAATCAGTTGGGACAGCGCGTTTTTATATGCCTTTGAAAACGATGTTGTAATTGTTGCCGCAAGCGGTAATGACTCTGATGGAAACTACCGGCCAGCTTCTCCAGCAACCATCCCGGGAGTGATTTCAGTAACTGGACTGAACAAGGACCTTGAGGCCACTTTGCTATCAGGAACAACCGGTCTCGATGTTACTCTAAGTGCCCCAGGAGCTGGAGTTTTTGGGAGCTATCCCGGGGATCAAATTGCTGGTTGGTCAGGGTCTTCGGCTGCGACTCCAATTGTTAGCGGCGTTGTCGCTCTGATGAGGGCTCAAGACCCTAAAGCCAGTGCGAACGACATAGTGTTTCGAATGATTAATACCACCCGAGATTTGGGGGAACCTGGGTTCGATGAGGTTTATGGGTTTGGCATGGTTGATCCAACAGCCGCCATCGCATCGGCATTGACGGCAACGACAAACCCACTTGGCTCGCTGAGTTATTGGGTAGATCTTTATCGAGCATCCGAAACAGCGGAGCCCGAAGGTTCAAATCTTGTAACCCCAATTGCACCCGAGAGTTTTGTGGGTGCGCCGGACGCGCAAAACTATTCTCAATCGCAAGCTTCCCAAGCGCCGTGGTACTTAAATCCGCTACTCTATGTACTTATAACGCCCGCGGCACCGTTGCTCTGGTTGGCACTGCGCAAAAGGCGCAATGAGGGCCAGGGTAGAAAAATACGAAAGTAACCAGCGCAAACATCATGACTATTGCGAAATTGAACTCAAAGACCCCTAAAGCTGTGGCTGAAAAAATATTTGATCCAAAGCCGAAGCAGCAGATACTCATTATTGGTGGCGGCTATGCCGGCTTCTACACTGCCTGGAAGCTCGAGAAAATCTTAGGCAAAAACGAAGCTGAAATAACGCTCGTCGATCCGCTTCCCTACATGACCTACCAGCCGTTCTTGCCTGAGGTGGCGGCCGGCTCAATTGAGCCTCGCCACGTTATCGTCTCTCACCGTCAGCATCTGAGGAAGACAACGCTTATTGCCGGCAGCATGACCAAGGTGAACCACAAGCTAAAAAAAGCAACGGTTAAAGTTCCCGGTGGCAAAAACAGAGTTCTGGAATATGACCAAATAATCATGACGGCCGGAGCTGTGACCAGAACCTTCCCTATCAAGGGCGTTGCCGAAGAGGCAATTGGAATCAAGACGGTCGAAGAGGCAGTTGAGATCCGTAACCGCATGGTCGGAAACTTTGAACGTGCAGCAGCACTTCCCAAAAACAGCAAGGCACGAAGACGATTGTTGACCACCGTGGTTGTCGGCGGAGGCTTTGCTGGAGTGGAAGCTTTTGCTGAACTTCTGAGTGCCGCGACGTCATTGGTTCGCTACTACCCTCAGATTGACTTTGAAGAAATTGAATTTCACTTGGTTGAGGCAGCCGGACGAATTATGCCTGAGGTATCTCTGAAGACTTCGCTATGGGTGATAGCTAACCTAGAAAAGCGGAATGCGAAAGTGCACCTAAACACTCAGCTTTCATCGGCTGACAAGGGCTTGGTTACTTTGTCGACCGGACAATCTATGGAGTCAGATTTGATTATCTGGACCGCGGGCGTTGCGGCAGCTCCAATTGTCAAGAACTGCGATTTTCCACTCGATGACCGATTCCGGATTTCGGCCAACACTAAATTGCAAATTGTAGATGGCAAAAAAGTTGTCAAGGGCGCCTGGACTGCAGGTGACGTAGCAGCTGTTCCAGATACCTCCGGTGGTGGAGTCGGTGGCTACTGCGTTCCAAATGCCCAGCATGCAGTTCGCCAGGCAAAGCTTTTGGCCAAGAACATCGTCGGAGACATTCGAGGAGAAACTCCTCACGAGTATCACCACAAGAACCTCGGCGCAGTGGCTGGACTTGGTATTGGAGTCGGCGTTTTCCAATCCGGGAAAATTGGGCTAACCGGCTTTGTCGCATGGATAGCCCACCGCGGTTACCACGGTCTTGCTATGCCAACCTGGGAACGCAAAATCCGCGTTGTGTCGGGCTGGTTTTGGAACATTTTCCTGGGACGCGACCTATCAAGTGTCGAGGCAATGCGTAACCCACGATTATTCTTTGAAACCTGGGCTGCCAAAACTGGAAAATAAGTTCTAGGACGAAAAACCTCGGAGAATTCCTTGAGATTTTGTCCTTTGCCCCGATAGCCCAATGGCAGAGGCAGACGACTTAAAATCGTCACAGTGTGGGTTCGAGTCCCACTCGGGGCACCAGGCTTGTCAGATACATCACAGCAAAAGGGCATAGTCTTTGGGTCTAGACGCTAAGGAATAATGTGGATATTGCAATTTGGGTCGTAATCGGATTAGTAGTTCTCCTAGGGCTTTACCTATGGGTGACATACAACGCTCTCGTGGCCCTTAAGGTTCGGGTAGATGAGGCCTGGAGCGACATCACCGTTCAGCTAAAGCGCAGAGCGGATTTGATCCCCAACCTTATTGAAACTGTTAGAGGCTATGCCTCCCACGAAAAAGAAGTTTTTGAAAACGTAACCAAGGCACGTGCTGCCACCATCTCCCCTGAGGCGCTCGAGCACCCAGCGCAAGCTGGAAAGGCCGAGGGAGCCCTTCAGGGAGCCCTGAAGAGCCTTTTTGCGGTATCGGAGGCCTATCCGGTATTGGTGGCATCAACTAACTTTCTGGAGCTGCAGCGGGAGCTTACCGACACCGAGGATAAAGTCATGGCGGCCAGACGCTTTTTCAACGGCGGAGTTCGCGAATTGAATACCAAAATCTTGCAGTTCCCAAATAATGTTTTTGCCTCAAACCTGGGTTTCTCTGAGCGTGAGTTCTTCGAGGTTGAAGACCCCGACGCTATTGCAGAGCCGCCTACCGTCAAGTTCTAAGCGCCACACATGTATTCGGCAATCGCCAGAAATAAAAGAAATACCGTATTTATAATCACCGGTTTCATTTTGCTTCTAGGAGGAATTGCCTGGCTTTGGGGTGCCTACAGCGGCAACGGCTCCAGTGCGATATTTATCGTCGCATTTGCAATTGTTTACGCGTTGATCCAGTACTACGCGGGATCGCGAATAGCGATTGCCGTTAGTGGGGCCAAGCAAATTGAGAAAAAAGACAATCCACGGTTGTGGAACATCGTCGAAAATCTGAGCATCTCACAGGGCATGCCGATGCCCAAGGTGTATCTGATTGAAGAGGCAGCCCCAAACGCGTTTGCCACCGGAAGAAATCCTGAAAACGCAGTCGTTGGTGTCACAACGGGTTTGCTCGAGATCATGGACGACAACGAGCTTGAGGGAGTCATGGCTCACGAGATGTCGCACGTGAAAAACTATGACATCCGAGTCTCCATGATAGTTTTTGGACTTATTTCTGCGGTTGGAATTCTGGCGGACATAGCAATTCGGATGTCCTTCTATTCCAGAATGGGAAACAATCGCAATAGCGGTCAACTCGGTCTGATTCTTGTCTTAGCGGGGGTTGTCGGTATGATAATCGCTTGGCTAATCGGACCGCTGGTTTCAGCTGCCGTGTCAAGACAACGCGAATATCTGGCCGATGCATCTGGAGTTCAGATGACTCGCTACCCAGATGGGCTGGCGTCTGCTCTAGTCAAGCTCGGAGAATTTGGGAAGCCTATGAAGCGGGCAAACTCCGCGATGGCCCACATGTACATAAACGACCCTCTGAAACCCGGACTCGTGGAGCGGGCATTTTCTACTCACCCTCCGATTCCTAAGAGAGTCGAAAGACTCAAGCAAATTGGAAAGAGCTTCTAAATCACTAGACTTTTACTCATTCTTAGATTTTGAGGTTTCCTAATGGCAGCAGTTGATCCAATCACGCTAGAGCAATTCGAAGAGGCTCAGCAGACCATCATCGATGTCGCGTTAAGAACGCCGTTGATTCAAAGTGACTGGTTAAGCGATTACATCGGCTCCCCGGTATTTTTTAAGTGTGAAAACCTGCAGCGAACCGGTTCTTTCAAGCTCCGCGGCGCCTACAACATAATTTCTAAGCTTTCACCGGAGCAAAGATCGCGCGGAGTGGTTGCTGCATCGGCGGGAAATCACGCACAGGGCGTGGCTTACGCGGCCAAGGAACTTGGAATTAACGCCACTATTTTTATGCCGATAGGCGCGTCTCTTCCTAAATATCAGGCAACCTTAGATTTTGGAGCCGAAGTAATACTGGCTGGTGGGATTGTCGACGAGACGATGAAGGCTGCTCGGGAATTTACCGAGAAATCAGGCGCGGTTTTGATTCCGCCTTTTGACGATCGCGACGTAGTTATAGGACAGGGCACGGTGGGCCTCGAGATTCTTGAAGACTTACCTGATGTCGACAACATCTTGGTTTGTTTGGGCGGCGGCGGGCTAGCTGCAGGCGTTGCAACGGTTGCGAAACTGTCTGCTGCCAAGCGCGGTAAGAAGATAAAGGTGATTGCAATACAGGCTGAGGCAGCAGCGGCTTATCCAGGGTCCATTGCTGCCGGAAAGCCGGTCGCAATAAAAATGTCACCCACAATTGCAGACGGAATCGCAGTGGCTAAACCTGGTCAAATCCCATTCGATCTTATAAGTCAGCACGTCGACGAAATACTTACCGTCACCGAAGACGAGATGGCTAAGGCCATGGTCATTGTCATGGAGAAGTCAAAGCTTGTAGTCGAAGCCGGTGGAGCAGTTGGAGTTGCGGCAATTTTGGCGAACAAGGTAAAACTTTCCGGAACAACTGCCGTCATACTTTCCGGGGGAAACATCGACCCACTGCTGTTGCAGCGGGTTATTCGTCACGGGCTAGCTGCATCTGACCGCTACACAAACATCGCTGTGATGCTTCCAGACCGTCCCGGGCAGCTTGTGCTTACCGCACAGGCCGTGGCCGCCGCCGGAGCCAATGTCGTAGAGGTTCTTCACACGAGGCACGGCAACGGGCTTCAAATAAGCGAAGTTGAATTAGATTTGAGTATTGAGACTCGTGGGAAGTCTCACCGCGACGAGGTTTTCGAGTCTCTGAAGGCGGCGGGCCTCAGCCCGAGGATGACCGAAGACTAAAAGTTAAAGTTTTTTAGGCCGGATATTTCAACTGCAATTTCCTTGCCGTTTGGAGCGCTGAAGTTCACGGAACTCCCAACTTTTTGTCCCATTACAGCTTTGCCAATCGGTGAATCTGGGCTGTAAACGTCCAAGTCTCCCTCGTCGATTTTTGCCTGAAATTCAGTGCCGTCAAAGACTTCATTGCTACCCAGGTAAAACTCCATTGGAGAACCATTTAGTTTGCAGCTAACAACAAGCCCCTGTTTTACGACTCCATCAGAGGGATCCGCTTCGCCGATCTGAGCGTTACCGAGCATGTTTTGCAGTCGGTTAATTCTGGATTCCAGTTTGCCTTGCTCTTCTTTAGCGGCATGGTAGCCTCCGTTTTCTTTCAGGTCGCCTTCTTCGCGGGCCTCTTGGATTTTGCGGCTAATAACCCCTCGCTCGACTGTCATTAGTTGAGTGAGTTCAGCCATGAGCCTGTCAAAGGCCGCTTGGGTCAATAGTAGGTCGTCGCTCATAAAAATCTCTTTCGGGTATTAAAACAGCTCGCTTAGCGAGCCATAAATACTCTAACGCAGCCTGCACTCGTCGACCAAGCCGGTTACAGCCATCGAATATGTGTTGAGGTTTATGGTGTACCGGTTGGTTTCGGTGTCGGAAGGTCCAAATTCGTACTCTGCCCAGCCAACAACTCCGAAGCTGTTATCCAGTGCTTCGAAAGAGCAGACAACAGCCGCATCGACTGGTTTACTCAACTCAAAGTCAACTTCAGTACGCCATTCTGAAATTACTCGGAAACCAACGTCGGTGCTTACGACCGGTGAGTAGTTTGCCCACGCGAAATATCCAGCCATTGCGATAAGTCCGGTAACACCCAGTATCGAAAGCACTCGATTTCTGGCTAGGTTACTGGGTCTCTTGGCTCCGTAACGCTCGGCTAGCAGATTTTCATTTGCACTCATCGTGAGAAAAGTTTAAGGCACAGGTGGAATACTTAAGTAATGAATTTCTTGCTAGCGATATTGATCGAAGTTACTGCCACTCCCATCCCAGTGCCGGATGACACTTATAACTCACCCGGCCTCATTGGCTTTATTGTCACTTTTTCAGTTGCCGGCATTGCCGTTGCGCTAATTTTTGACATGAACCGCCGGGTCAGAGCCACTCGCTATCGCACTGAAATCAGGGCAAAACTCGCGGCAGAAGAGCTGGGAAACATCGAAATTACCAAGCCGAATCGGCCTGAGCCTCCTATGAAGCCAAAGCGATCGAACCCAGAAGAGGATCCAGCCCAATAAGTAAACATGCGGTCCAGTGGCAGAAGAATGCCGCAACCGTCAGCGCATGGAAAATCTCGTGAAAGCCAAAGTGCTTCGGAGATGGGTTCGGACGCTTTAGTCCGTAGAACACGGCTCCTAATGAATAACACAGCCCACCGACAATTACCAGCGTCATCATGACCCAGTTTGTTTCAAGGAAATCCGGAACGAATAGAACGGCTATCCAACCCATTCCAAGATAAATCGGAACGTATAACCACCTGGGTGCGTTGATCCAAAAAATCCTAAAGCCGATTCCCAGAAGCGCTATTGCCCAGACAGCTGTCAACAGCAAGACGCCTTTATCAGCGACCAAAGCGGTGACGGCCATCGGAGTATAAGTTCCAGCAATCAGCAAAAAAATGTTTGAGTGATCAATGCGCTTCAGTATGACTTTTGTAACTGGCCCCCAGTTAAAGCGGTGATAAAGCGCAGAATTTCCAAAAAGCAAAACAGAGCTTGCGAAATAGACGGCTGCAGCAGTTTTGGCCTGCCAGCCATCAGAGAAAACGATTAGTAAAACACCGGCAGCGATTACGAACGGCAATACTCCAGTGTGAATCCAACCTCTCCAACTTGGCCGAAAGTCATCCTGCGTGACGGAGCCCTTAAGCTCGTTGAGCGGTATGTGAAGCGGATCCGGGGAATCTGACTTTGCCATGCTTCCAAGGCTAGGGCATTGATTTGTTTCGGGTAGCATTCAGAGGTGCAGAATTTGTTATACGGCCTATATTCCAAAGTTCTTGAGCGGAACCTGAGCAAAGAGGACATGCCCAAGCACATTGGTGTGATGGTGGATGGAAATCGACGTTGGGCAAAGGTGCAAGGCTTCGAAGCCGCCGGCCAAGGTCACGCTGCCGGGGCAAAAAAGATAATCGAATTTTTGTCCTGGTGTTCTGATCTGGGCGTCAAGCACGTGACCCTCTACCTGCTTTCCACCGACAACCTAAAGGGAAGAACCAGTCAAGAGCTCACCGAACTGGTGGACATCATCGTCTCAATGAGCGAAGAGCTTGCTGACATTGGGCGTTGGAAATTGCAAATGGTCGGTGATAAGGAGGCACTTCCTGCCACAGCACTTGGTCGCATGGCAGCGGTCGAAAAAGTGACAAGTAAAAATTCGGGAACCCATGTGAACCTTGCAATTGCCTACGGGGGGCGCAAGGAAATAGCCGATGCAATGCGGGATATATTGCGGAAGCACTCAAAAGACGGCAGCACCGTGGACCAGCTTGCCGAGGTAATGACCCCGGAACTGATTGCGGAACATTTATACACTGGGGGCCAACCAGACCCCGATTTACTTATTAGAACCAGCGGTGAGCAGCGCCTGAGCGGTTTCTTGCTTTGGCAAAGCGCCAATAGCGAGTTTTACTTCGCGGAGGCCCTTTGGCCAGATTTTCGCAGAGTCGATTTTTTGCGGGCGCTTCGAGACTTTCAAGGCAGGCATCGCCGCTACGGAAGTTAGCAAATAGTTTGGTGAACGATTTGATATCCGGCGTGTCTTTTCACTCCTTGCGAAAAACGCAGGTCTAGATTTAGAAAAAGGTTCATACCGACAGGAGCCAAATTGGCAAATACCTCAAGCCCTAGGACCAATTCGAAAAACAAAGCCGGAATTGAGCCTGAGGCGGTGAGCCCAAAAGCCAAAAAGCCCAAGCAACAGACACCCACTTCGTTGAGGACATTTGTCCTTGATACCTCCGTGCTGTTATCCGACCCCAAAGCAATGTTCAGGTTTGCCGAACACGAGGTTGTTTTGCCAATCGTGGTTATCAATGAGCTTGAGAAAAAGCGAAATGATTTGGAGATCGGATTCTTCGCAAGAAAGGCGCTTCGCCTTCTAGACGATCTGCGAAAAAAGCACGAGCGACTTGATTTCCCCGTAGAAGTGGGTGATGGCGGAACTCTGAGGGTAGAGCTAAACCATATTGAGCAAAGCATTTTGCCAACAGGTTTTCAGCTAGGAGATAACGATTCCCGTATTTTGGCGGTAGCGGCGAACCTTCAAAACGAAGGTTTTCAAGTGACGCTCGTGTCCAAGGATCTTCCGATGCGAGTAAAGGCATCATCCATTGGGCTAAACGCCGAAGAGTACCTCCATGAGCTGGCAACCGATGAGTGGAGTGGTATTGCTGAGGTGTCTCTTTCTGGCGATGACATGGCAAACCTTTATGACAACGAGGAATTAGTTCATGAGTCGGCCAGGGAGTTGCCGATGAACACCGGCCTGGTTCTGGTTTCTGAAAGAGGTAGCGCACTCGGTCGAGTTAGCGAGAACCGCACTATCCGCCTAGTCAAGGGCGATCGAGAGCTTTTTGGTCTTCATGGCCGCTCGGCAGAGCAAAGACTGGCCATCGATTCATTGCTGGACCCCGCAATGGGCATAGTTTCACTCGGGGGACGGGCGGGAACCGGAAAGAGTGCGCTAGCACTCTGCGCGGGCCTCGAAGCAGTTCTGGAAAGACGACAACACAAAAAGATCATGGTCTTCCGTCCGCTATACGCTGTTGGCGGCCAGGAACTGGGCTACCTGCCCGGCACCGAAGCCGAGAAAATGAACCCCTGGGCGCAGGCAGTTTTTGATACTCTCGGGGCTCTGGTTTCCAAAGAGGTAATCGAGGAAGTTATGAATCGCGGCATCTTGGAAGTGTTGCCGCTAACTCATATTCGCGGTCGATCTCTCCACGACACCTTTGTAATTGTCGATGAAGCACAGTCCCTTGAACGAAATGTTCTGCTCACGATGCTGTCTCGGGTAGGTCAGAAATCCCGCGTTATTTTGACTCACGACGTGGCTCAACGCGACAACTTACGAGTCGGAAGGCACGACGGAGTTGCGTCGGTTGTAGAGAAGCTCAAGGGCCAGTCAATCTTTAGTCACATCACTCTGACTAGATCCGAGCGAAGCGAAATTGCAGCGCTGGTAACCGAGCTACTTGACTAATAACTGGGGATAACCCAGAGCAGCTTCATCGGTTTGGTTCTAGTTTGTGGTCATGTCCGCAGGCTACTTATCTCTGGTCCCGATGGCACTAATTGCTGCCCTTGCCATCCCGCTGTCGGTTAGTGACATTAGAGAACATCGACTTCCAAATAGATACACCTATTTTCTGATCGCCACTGCCATTGCTGGAACGCTGCTTGCCAGCTTCCTTGGGGCTTTCTGGCTGGCCTTTGCGTCCGGAATTGCCATGGGAATTGTCACTGCTCTTGTCGGATACTTGCTAGCTAGATTCGGCGCCATTGGAATGGGCGACGTAAAACTTTTGATTGCGATGCATATCTGCCTGGGCTGGCATTCGCCGGTTTTGGTTTTATTTTCGCTAAGTCTTGGTTTGGCGTTGGGAAGTTCCGTCGGTCTTGTTGGTTTGGTAATTGGAAAACTAAATCCCCGCACGCTTATACCGTTAGGCCCATATCTTCTGATTGGGTTTTTGGTCGTTTCCTATTCACCGGTGTCGGCAGTTATGACTGGGGTGGCCTGGTCATAGGAAGTACTGCTAGCAGCTGGTCAAGTTGCTCGAGGCTCAGTGTGTCGCCGTCGACATACCCTAGATCAAGCGCGGCCTGTTTCACTGTGACACTGTTTGCCACCGCGTGCTTGGCAATCTTTGCGGCCGCTTCATAACCGATGACCTTATTCAAGGGTGTGACTATCGCCGGTGATGATTCTGCGAGTGCCTTCGCCCTATCCTCATTCACCAGTAAGCCATCGATTGTTTTGTCGGCAAGAACACGCATTGAGTTTGAAAGCAGCCTGATCGACTCCAGGAGAGCGTTCCCCATGACAGGGATAGCAACGTTCAACTCGAAGTTTCCACTTGCACCGGCCCAAGTCACGGTCGCATCATTTCCAATTACTTTTGCGCAAACCATTAGTACCGCCTCCGGGATGACCGGATTCACTTTGCCGGGCATGATTGAGCTACCGGGCTGAAGATCTGGAATCTGCAGTTCGCCGAGTCCAGTGTTTGGGCCAGATCCCATCCAACGAATATCGTTGTTGATTTTAGTTAGGCTTACCGCCAAAACCTTAAGCGCACCGGATGTCTCCACGAGCGCGTCTCGCGCGCCCTGCGCTTCAAAGTGGTCACGAGCCTCGGTGATCGGGAGGCCGGTTTCCTTGGCTAGATGTCTAATTATTGCCTGGGGGAAGCCCTTGGGTGTGTTTATGCCGGTGCCTGTGGCGGTACCGCCCTGCGGGACTTCGCTGACTCTCGGCAGGGTCGCTTCGACTCGCTCGATCGCGTATCGGATTTGCGCTGCATAGCCGGCAAATTCCTGCCCAAAAGTGACCGGGGTGGCGTCCATCAGGTGGGTGCGGCCAGGCTTCACAAGATCAGACCAAGCCACGGCTTTTTTTTCAAGGTGTCCGGCTAGGTAGTCAAGTGATGGCAGCAGGTCTTTGATTAACGCGCTGGTGATTGCAACGTGAACCGAGGTTGGAAATACATCATTCGATGATTGCGACATGTTTACGTGATCGTTCGGGTGGACCTCGGAACCCAGGTGAGTAGTGGCTAAAGTCGCCAAGACTTCGTTCATGTTCATGTTGGAGCTGGTACCGCTGCCGGTTTGAAATACATCAACGGGGAAGTGCTCATGATGCTCGCCGGCAATAATCTGGTCCGCAGCGAACTGAATTGATGCGGAGATAGCAGCTTCAAGAATGCCCAGCTGGGCATTTGCTAGAGCTGCCGCTTTCTTGATTCTGGCCAGCGCGATTATCTGTTCTTTTTCCAATCTAGTTCCAGAGATTGGAAAGTTTTCAACCGCACGTTGAGTCTGAGCGCGGTAGAGAGCGTGTTTAGGAACTTTTACTTCGCCCATCGTGTCTTGCTCTATGCGGTATTCCATCAATCTCTCGCTATCTGTCTATTAGATTTTTCCACGATATTCGACTACGTGGACTTCACCAAGCTCTAGTTTGTACTGTGCTCCGACGATAGCAACTTGACCTGCCTGAATTGCCTCACGAATGACCGATGATTTTTCGGTCATTTCTTGGACGGTGTCTTTGATGTGACGGTTCGTAAATTCGTCTATAGAAGTCTCTCCAAGTGCAAGGCCACGCTCAATGGTGGGAGTTATTCGATTCACAATATTGTGAATGAACTCGCCTTTTGCAGCAAGCGTTCCCTCTTGAGCGGCAATGCCAGCCTTGATGGCGCCGCATTGATCGTGGCCGAGTATGAGAATCAAAGGAACGCCAATCACTTCAACTGCGAACTCCAGAGAACCCAGAATTGTCTCTGCCAACACTTGACCGGCATTTCGAATAACAAATAGATCTCCAAGCCCGACATCAAAGATCATCTCTGCTGCAAGCCTCGAGTCCGAACAGCCAAAAACCGCTGCGAATGGAGTCTGCTCTGCCGCCAGCTCTCGCCGTTTCTCAGCGTCTTGATGCTGGTGCTCGGGGAATCCAGATACGAAGTTCTTATTACCTCGCACTAGCTTGCTCCAAGCCTGCTCGGAGGTCACAACTTCGGCCATGTGTTTCCTAGTTGATTTCAGATGAAATTGATTTTGCTAACTCTTCAAAATCTGCGGTCGCGGCTGTTCCATAAATTACAACCACAGAATTCTCTAGTCGGTGCAACAGCGCATATTCGGTGGTCCCGGGAGGAGAAGAGGGGTTTATTGTTGGCCAAATTTCCCAAGTCAATCCCGATAGTTCAATTTGTCCGTCTTGGAAATTACTGCTTAGTAACGAGCTCTCCCAGGAGGGATTTGAATCAAAGGCTTGAGATAAACCAATGTACTGGTTTTCCTCGGTTACGAATCCGACGTACCAACTCACAACTCCGAGAGTCGTCTCCAAGCGTGCTGCGTTTGCCCACCAGTCCGAGGGGACCTCCGGGCTCAGAGCTTGCTGCCCGAGTGACGCCGATGCGTCAATGGAAATCGTCTGGTAATCCACCGCCGCGATTCGATTGCTGTCATCTCTTGGAACACCCAGATAGATTGCTGCCACTAGACCCATCGTGACTATTAGCGAAAGGACCAAGTTTCTTATGGTTTGTTTTGCTCTGCGCTGCGCTGGAGTGAGGCTCACTTGGTCTGACGCTCCTTGGAAGCCTTGTCTAGTTTCTTGCGAGCGCCACTTAGCCACTCTTCGCAGTGCTTAGCAAGAGCCTCACCGCGCTCCCAGAGGGCCATTGAGGACTCTAGGCTCACATTCTGCTGCTCGAGTTGCTGAACGACTTCCTGAAGCTCGTCTCTGGCCTGTTCGTAGCTCAGTGAACTAATTTCTTTTGACATCTCTCTCCTTAACGTCATTTACTGTTGCCGAAATTTCCTGACTGGCTGAAATCACACTAAATTCTTGGCCTTTTTTTGCTTTGTTGAGCACTTTGCCATCGACCGAAGTTATCACCGCGTAGCCGCGCTCCAAAGTCAGTTGTGGCGAAAGAGATCTAGCGCGCGCGTGCAACTGTTCAACCTCGGAAGTGCTCCGTTCAATTCGGAAGCCCAGGATTTCGCCAAGCCTTCTGATTGCTTGGGTCAAGATCTCCTGTTGGTTATCAATGAAACCGAAGGGGGATGCCAGAACTGGCCGTGATCTCAGCGAGGCGATGCTTTGCTGCTGGTTCTCAACTAATGACGACATTCGAAACCAAATTCGTTCTGCTGCATTGGAGAGCTTAGAAAATTCTTCTGAGATGTCGGGGACAACTCTCTTAGCGGCATCGGTGGGCGTTGATGCCCGCAGGTCCGCAACTAAATCTAAAAGCGGCTGGTCATTTTCGTGGCCGATGGCGCTGACTATCGGCGTTTTCGCAGCAGCAGCGGCCCGCACGAGGCGCTCGTCGCTGAAGGGCAAGAGATCCTGGAAACTTCCACCACCACGGGCAATTATTATCACGTCAACATCACTCATCAGGTCCAATTGCTCAAGCGCCAAAATGATTTCCGCCACCGCTCGATCTCCTTGAACCAGAGTGTTTATGACTTCGAACTCGACCTCTGGCCAACGCAGCTTGGAGTTTTGAAGAACGTCTTTCTCAGCGTCAGATTTTGCTCCGGTAATGAGACCAATTTTGTTTGGCAAAAAAGGGAGAGGCTTTTTTTGGCTCGCATCAGTGAGGCCTTCGGAAATTAGCTGCAGTTTCAGTTTTTCGATTCGCTCCAGAAGCTCTCCGAGCCCAACCTTGTGCATTTGTATAACGCGCATCGTGAGCTTGCCGTTTTTCGGCCAGAAAACTGGTTGCACAAGTGCTACGACTCGGTCACCCTGACTAAGTCCGGGTGCTATCTCAGCGCCGGAGTTGGTAAAGGCATGTATTTCAATTGAATTTTCGATGTCTAGATCGCGGATTGACCCAAACATGTTGGTGCCACGCTCGGTGAACGACTGCAGTTCTCCTTCAATCCATACTCGTCCGAGCTTCTCTATCCAGTCCTTCAGCGATTTAGATAGCGTCGAAACCTGCCAAGGGGAATGCTCAGTGCTAACTTTGGATTGCAACTCATTACCGACCGCTTGCTCCAAACTGACCTCCTTGCTGGGGTTTGTAGAATTGAATGGTGACTGTTATCAACAATACCGACCTAAAAGACACTGGCTCGAACAAGAAAGTCCTCCTAGCCGCCCCGAGAGGCTACTGCGCAGGAGTCGACCGAGCAGTGATCGCAGTCGAAAAGGCTCTTGACCACTACGGTGCCCCGGTGTACGTGCGCAAGCAAATCGTTCACAACAAACATGTTGTGCGCTCACTAGAGCGTCGTGGAGCGATCTTTGTTGAGGAAGTCGACGAGGCCCCCGAGGGTTGCGTCATGATCTTTAGCGCCCATGGGGTGTCTCCGGCGGTAGTTGCGATGGCCGAAGCTAGGAATCAACAAACCATCGACGCTACCTGTCCCTTGGTAACCAAGGTCCACCGTGAGGTGCAGCGTTTTGAAAAAGAGGGTTACGACATTCTTTTGGTCGGCCACGAAGGCCACGAAGAGGTCGAGGGAACTGCCGGGCAGGCTCCAGGCATAGTCCAGCTAATTGACGGCAATGAAGACATAGCCAAGGCTAAAGTGAAGGATCCGAGCAAGGTCATCTGGCTCTCTCAAACTACTTTGTCGGTCGATGAAACAATGGAAACTGTCCTGAAGATTCGCGAGAAGTTCCCACTCCTAGAGAATCCACCAAGTGATGATATCTGCTACGCAACCCAAAACCGTCAGGTAGCAATTAAGAAAATCGGCGCCGATTCTGATCTTGTGATTGTTGTCGGATCCGCAAACTCCTCAAACACCGTCAGGCTAGTTGAAGTTGCTCTTGAGGCTGGAGCCAAAGCAGCCTACCGAGTCGACTTTGCATCGGAAATTCAAGACTCCTGGTTTGAGGGCGTTGCAACAGTTGGAGTAAGTTCGGGCGCATCAGTACCTGAAGAGCTTGTTTCTGACGTACTCGACTACCTCGATGAGAAGGGTTTTGGTAACGTATCGACGGTTACTACTGCAGAAGAGGACATTCAGTTCTCGCTACCTAAAGAGCTTCGCAAGGAGCTAAAAGGCGCAGGGCACGATACATCGAACAAAAAGCGCTAATTACCTCTAGAGAGGTTTTTTAGAAAATTACCAGGCGGACTTGCCAGCAGAACCCAACTGTGTGGCAGCCTGAATCACTCGAGAAGCCATTCCTGCCTCTGCGGCGGCTCCCCAGTTCCTCGGGTCATAGAGCTTCTTGTTGCCAACTTCACCATCAATGCGCAAAACGCCATCGTAGTTTTTCAGCATGTGGCTGACGACTGGCCGGGTGAATGCGTATTGGGTGTCGGTGTCAATGTTCATCTTGATTACACCGAATGAAACCGCATCGGATATCTCTTTGTCAGTTGATCCGGATCCGCCATGGAACACCAAGTCAAACGGATTCTCTTGGCCGTATTTCGCGCCAACTTCGCGCTGAATCTCCTCGAGTAGCTCAGGTCGCAAGTGGACGTTGCCTGGCTTGTAAACACCGTGAACGTTGCCAAAGGTTAGTGCCGAAAGGTATCGCCCTTTTTCGCCCATGCCCAGGGCTTCGATGGTCTTGATTCCGTCTTCGACAGTCGTGTAGAGGTGCTCATCTATTGCACCCTCAACGCCATCTTCTTCGCCGCCAACCGCGCCCACTTCAATTTCCAGCACCGCTCCCACGTTGTGGGTTTTTGCAAGTAGCTCTTTTGCAATAACCAAGTTCTTATCCAGGGCGATTGCCGATCCATCCCACATGTGGGAGTTGAAAATTGATTCTCCGCCGGACCTGACCTGCTCGGCCGAGAGCTCCAATAGCGGCCGCACGAATCCGTCAAGCTGATCTTCCGCGCAGTGATCGGTGTGGAGGGCGACCTTAATGTCGTAGTTTTTTGCGACCTCTTTAGCAAACGCGGCAAAGGCCAATGCGCCGGAGACTCGATGCTTTATTGTCGGTCCCGACCAATAGTCGGCTCCGCCCGTGGAGACCTGCAGGATGCCATCGGAGCCGGCTTCTTGCAATCCAGCAAGAGCTGCATTTAGCGTCTGGGAGCTTGAGACGTTCAGGGCTGGATATGCAAAGCCACCGGCTTTGGCACGGTTCAGCATCTCAGAATATTCGTTGGAAGTTACAACTGCCATGATGTTTGCTCCTTAGGGCTTTGCTGGCTCACCAAGAAGGTGATCTCGGTTTGGACTTTGGTCAACGGTAGCCGACACAAGGTTTTCAATACTCTGGAGTCCACTGGTTGGCTGTTGGACTTTAGCCGCTCCCCATTGAACCGCCGAGGAAATACCCTCTGCGATATCGAACCCGACGCCGTAGGCGGCTTCGTCTACCGGATGGGTTGCTAAGGCAGCAAGGAAGCCAGCAATGGTCGAGTCCCCAGCTCCAACGGTATTGATGACCTTAACTGGAGCGGTGCGGGCATGGATTGCGTGCGAGCTTGTGACTGCAAGGATTCCGTCTACGCCCAGCGAGGCCATCACGCAGTCGATGCCCCAGCCGTTTAGCTGGCGAGCGGCATCGATGACGTCGCCAAAAGTCGCAAGCTCTCTACCGACACACTCAGCCAGTTCGTGGGCGTTGGGCTTCATGATTGTTGCGCTTCCATTCTGAGCCCAGAATCTAAGAGCGGGGCCGGAAGTGTCAAGCACAACGCGAACACCGAGTTTCTTTGTTAGATCAAATAGTGGCTGAAGATTTATTGCCTTGCCTGTTTCCAGTATGTCCGGGTGCGCACCCGCAACAACCAGCCACTTGGCTCCGCTAGCCACCAGAGTCTCCTCGGTGAGCCTTAGAACGTGGTCCCAGTCGGCTTGCTTCAGAGGTCTTGGGCTTTCGTTTATTTTTGTGGTCGGTCCGTTTTCTTCTACGATTGTGGTTGAGACACGAAGTGTTCCTTCAACCCAAAGAGGCGTGAGAAATTCAGAACCGGTACGCTCCAGGACGCCAGTGTCTGAGTCACCGATTGGCACGATTCCAGGGGCTTCTATGTTCGCAAGTCTCAGGGCTCTAGAAACGTTGATTCCCTTGCCGGCTAACTCTTCGCCCACGCGAGTCGCACGATTTACTCCACCGGCCTCTAGGTTATTTACGAAGTAGGTTCTGTCGAGAGTTGGGGCAGGTGTGAGCGTGACTATGGAGGAATTGCCTGCCATGGTTACTCCTTGAAGGTGGGTAGTAAAAACTGAAATTTCACTCACATCTTTGTAGGCGCGTCCAGAACACTATAGCGAAAAGGACTCAATCTTCGGAAAGCTCCTTGGAGGTCATCGCAGTTGGAGATTCTTCGATTTGCTTGGGTTCGCCTATCGAATCGATTCCGAGCTCATTCTCGTCAAGATCATTTAGCTTCCGGGCGGTCACCAACATTCTGGACTCCAGGCTGGACACGAAGGCGTTGTAGGACTTGACCGTAGAGGTGAGTTTGTTACCAAGGTCTGAGGTGAGAGTGGCAAGTTTTCCAACACGTTCATACAACTCCCTGCCCAGTTTGATCATCGAGCGCACTTGCGACTCATCTGCGTTTTGGCGCCAAATGTAGTTGATTGTTTTCAGAACGGAAAACAGTGAAACCGGAGATGAGAGCGCGACGTTTTTCTTGAAGGCGTACTCCATCAGCGCAGGGTCTGAATCCAGGGCGGCAGAAAGCAGCGACTCGCTCGGTAGAAAGCAGATTACAAAATCTGGAGATGAACCTAAGCCAGTCCAATAGGCCTTGCTGCCCAAGTCGTCGATGTGCTTTCTCACTGCGGCCACGTGATCCTTGATGAGGCGGTCTCGCCTGCTGGCTTCTTCGCCGGTTGCAAGCTCCGAGATTGCGCTGGCTTCCTGATACGCGCTGAATGGAACTTTGGAGTCAATGGCAAGTGACTTGCCTCCGGGAAGGTTGATAACCATGTCGGCCCGACCCATGCCGGTGTCGGTGGTGATGGTTGCCTGCTCGGAAAAGTCTGCATGCTTAATTAGACCCGCAAGCTCAACCAGTTTTCGAAGTTGGGTCTCACCCCAGACGCCCCGAAGGCTGTTTGAGCTAAGCGCCTGGGAGAGCTGCTGGGTTTGCTTTCTAAGATTCTCATCGGTTTCGACCGCGGTTCTCAACTGCTCGGAGATTGAGCTGAATTGCTCGGTGCGCTCCTTCTCCAGGCGCTGGACAACATCTTGCATTTGTTGAAGTTGTTGCTTTACAGGTCCCAGCTGAACCAAAACTTTATTTTCTTGGTCTTGCTGATTAGCCTGAATTGCAGAGGCCTGATCGGCCTTTAGAAGCTGAGCGCGCAGCTCTTTTTCTGTCGCCTCTAGACCAGCCAGTTTGCTCCCAAGTTCCGGGTCAGATCCAATTAATTTTCGCTTCTGGAATCTGATGCCGAATCCGGCTCCAACTATTAGGCCCAATAGCAGAGCACTGACGCCTGCCCAAATGGCTGTGCCGCTTGAAATAAGTCCAGTATCCATAGTTCCAAGTATCGCAGTGGGGTCAGACTAATAGGGGCTTAAAACGCTGCTTGGTTTTGATCAGCAAGTCCTCTAAAGAGTCCACTTCGTGACGGTTACCCATATCCAGCGCAATCCTGGCGCAGGCGTCCGCATCAGCCAGCGCATCGTGGTGAGCAAATTCTTCGTGCCCGATCGCATAGGCGACTGCGTTTAGGCGGTAACTGTCTAGGTTGTAGGTCTTCCTGGACATGAGCAGCGTGCAGCCATAGCTCAAGTTTGGTAAATCAAATGACACGGCCGCCGCTGAAGCACGAAGCACCCCCATGTCAAATGCGGCATTGTGAGCCAAAAGTGGCAAACCATCTGTGAAAAGCAATAATTCTGGGAGCACTTCATGCCACTCGGGGGCATCCAGGACATCCTCGGGCTTGATTCCGTGGACCCGAATATTTCCTTCGTGGAACCAGTTGTTTGGAAAAGGTGGGCGAAACAACATCGACAGCGTCTCGGCTATTTGACCATCCGAAACCCTCACGAGGCCCACTGCGCAGGGGGACGCCGGGGAGGAATTGGCTGTTTCAAAATCAATGCTTATGAATTCCATGGCCACACATTAAGTATGAGGCAATAAGCTTTGCCGGTGGCCCTAACTATCGGAATCGTCGGCTTGCCCAATGTTGGCAAGTCCACCCTGTTCAACGCACTCACTAAAAACAACGTTTTGGCAGCGAATTATCCTTTCGCCACGATCGAGCCCAACATTGGAGTTGTGAATCTTCCGGACGTGCGCCTCAAGAGGCTGGCAGAGATATTTAGTTCGGAGCGAATCCTTCCGGCAGCAGTGTCATTTGTTGACATCGCTGGAATCGTCAAGGGTGCATCAGAGGGCGAGGGACTTGGAAATAAGTTTCTGGCGAACATTCGCGAGGCGGATGCAATTGCTCAAGTAGTTCGTGGATTTGCCGATAGCGACGTCATTCACGTAGAGGGCAAGGTTGATGCCGGTGGAGACATCGAAACAATTAATACCGAATTGATTCTTGCCGATATGCAAACTCTCGAGAAGGCAAAACCAAGACTTGAAAAAGAAGTAAAGGGCAAGAAAGCCGATCCGTCGGTGCTCATAGTAATCGATGATGCACTGTCTTGCCTAAACGCGGGGACGCCACTTTCTCTTTCGAGCATCGACTTAGAGCCGATTCGAGAACTCGGCCTGCTGACCGCCAAGCCAATTTTGTTTGTGTTCAATGTTGACGAGGAAGTTCTTGGAGACTCGGGGCGACTTCAAGAACTGGCGAACTTAGTCAAGCCGGCAGAGGCGGTTTTCTTGGATGCCAAGGTCGAATCCGAACTTATCGATCTGTCTCCGGAAGAGGCGAACGAGCTGCTTGCGTCTCTAGGGCAAAACGAGTCTGGCCTTGACCAGCTTGCTCGAATTGGCTTTGAAACCTTAGGTCTTCAGACTTATCTCACTGCCGGGCCAAAAGAATCTAGAGCCTGGACAATTCCCAAGGGTGCCAAAGCTCCTCAGGCTGCCGGTGTTATTCACACTGATTTTGAAAAAGGCTTCATCAAGGCCGAGGTCGTTTCTTTCAGCGACCTAGATAGTGCGGGTTCCATGGCGCAGGCTAAATCACTCGGTAAGGCCAGAATCGAAGGTAAGGACTACACAATGCAGGATGGCGATGTTGTGGAGTTTCGCTTCAACGTTTAGCAAGCAACTGACACCCAGTTAGCTTCACGATTCGCCGTTGGGCTTGCTTCGTTCTTTTCGGCCCCGTAATAAACCAAGCTCGTACGAAGTGACAGCAATAATTGTCACCGCCAGTAAGGGCAAAACAAACCAGAGCATGATAATCGTGAAGCCTTGGGCCGCGTCATGCTCTGCTGATGCAAGAACGAGATAAAGAGTGTAGGCGGCGTAGAGCGCCACGAACATCAAGCCTTCCCAGCGCGCAATTATGAAGCCGGTGAATGCAATTGGCAGCAGCGCAACTGCCGCTGCGAGCATCAGTGGAAGATCAAGTGCGATCGCTGCCGAAGGCACCGGAATGCCATCTCCGAAAATAATTGCTGGCAGACCAAGCACCAAACCGATGTTAAAAAGATTGCTTCCAACAATGTTTCCAACCGCCATGTCTCGCTCTCCACGCCTGATTGCAATGATCGAGGTGGCAAGTTCCGGCAACGAGGTGCCAAGGGCGACAACGGTAAGTCCAATAACCAGACTGTTCACGCCGAGCCCGGTAGCAATATTCACGGCCCCCGATACCAACAATTGAGCTCCAAGAACCAATGATCCAACCCCGACTGCAAGTAATAGTGCGGCCAGCCACATGGATGTCGGTTTGCTATTAAGCGGTAGCTCATTTGGCTGATAATCCAGCTTGATAGCAGAGCGCCTGCCAATCAAAATGCTCATAATTATATGGAAAATTAGAACGGCAAGTAACAACATCCCATCAAATACGCTGATTCTTCCGTCTAGGCTCACCAGCACAAGCAATAGCGAAAGCCCGACCATTACCGGAATATCGAACCTAATCAGCTGACGTTTGATGACCAGCGGACTGATGATTGCCGATATTCCAAGAATCATCAGAATATTTACGATATTGCTTCCGACGACATTTCCCACCGCGAGGTCGGGCTCTCCTTCTAGAACGGACCCAACCGTCACGGCTAGTTCAGGAGCGGAGGTTGCAGCTGAAACAATTACCAGACCGATAACCAGTGGCGATAATCCCACTTTAGATGCCAATGTTGATGCGCCACGAACTAGGGACTCGCCCCCCGCTATTAGGAGCAGCAGGCCAGCAATAACCATGACGATGTCGGCAACACTCACTTGGTTAGCTTACGCTTCGGCTATTCCGGTTATCGCCAACTCAACACGTTCATTCAGATAATCCTCGAGGGGTCGTAGGCCTGAGTCGGGAGCAGTTGGCATCCAACGGACCAGCAGTTGCTTTACAGGATTCCCGTCAACAATTGTCTCCCTTAGCACCAGTGGTCCGTTTTCATTCGCTAGTGCCTCTAGGTCGTCAATCGGCAATCGACGAGCGTCAATCAAAACAGTCCTATCCTCGGGGAATTTCGCCGCAAGAAGTTTTCTCCTCAGTTCTAGACGCTCTTGAGCGCTCTGGGCTTGATGGCCAGGTAAAGTCTTTAGGCTCGCCCTGATTATCAAGCCTGGTTCAAACACCTCCCCATGGGTAGTTACCACGAGCGCGCCAAGCAAAAAGCCTTCGCCGGCCTTCTTGAACGAGCTGGAAAAAGGGAGGAGCCCAAGAAGCCTGCGAGCAGGCGTCGATAGTGCAAGCTGCTCAGGGTTCGCACCGGCAGCCAATAATCGGTTGGCTGCAGAAGCGATTAACTCTCTAGTTTCGGTACTCACCGAATTGTGATTCATGGCTATATCGTCTCGTCCAAGTTCCCTTCTGGCAAGCTTCCCCACGGGCCTTGCTGGCATCTTGTCATTTCATTGAATTCGGCTGCAGAGGTCCGGCTTCGGCACTCAAGCTTTTTAGCGAAATTACCGAGATAGAATTAGATACGTGCCTTCCACCATAATTCGCCTCTCAGTCTCTGACGATATCGTCAGTTGGTTCGACGTAATCGGCCCATTTCTTTTCTACACCGTCGTTTTTGGGCTGGTATTTGCCGGCACTGGCCTGTTCATAGGAGCGTTTATCCCCTTTATAACAGGGGATTCCTTGGTATTTGCTGCCGGTTTGGTTGCAGCAGCCCACACCGATTCAATTAACATTTTTGTCATGGTTATAGGGGTTGGAGTAGCAGCCTGGCTCGGCGATCAGGTTGGCTACACGCTTGGCCGGCACTACGGACGCCCGTACCTCGATAAACGTCAGGGAAACTGGTTACAAAAAGCCATCGCGAGGTCGGATCAGTTTTACGAGCGCTACGGCTGGTGGTCGATTGTTGTTGCAAGATTTGTGCCCTGGGGCAGGGTAATAATGCCCGCCCTAGCCGGCATCAGCAAGATGAACTACTACAAGTTTTTTAGTGCAAACGCAGTTGGTGCGATTGTTTGGGGATCAGGACTAACTACCGCCGGTTACTTTACCTATTCGATCCCGGGAGTCAGATCTGCGGTCTACATAATTGCACTTGTTGTAATCACACTCAGCGTTATTGCTGGAGTTCGAACTTGGCGGGCAAACCGCGTCTAGTTTTCCACCCTAATCTCGCATAACTCACTTGTTTGTTCTTGCTCGTAAAACTCATCTTCCTGAATAGACCAAGCTGCCCAAAAAGAGTCAAACTGCCCCTGATCTCTTGCGGAGAATCTCGTCTTTCTTTGGCTTGAGTCACTCTCGATCCAGATGGTTAGGTCCGCTAGTTCGCTGGATGCCACAGAAACAGAGCCGCAGCCCTCCACAATTATTAGATTGCCGCCCTCGAAACTGCGCCAACCATTCGCTGGTTCGTTTGCCATGCCTCGCGCACCAAGTTGCCAATCCCATACCTGCCAATCGGCCTGCTTTCCTTTAGAAATGGGCCCGAGAATGCTTCGGTTTAGATAAGACGATCCTGCCCTGAGGCCATCCCAGCCAGGATATAAATCGTCCATGTGAATTAGCTTGGGGAGTTGCTTCTCTGATTGAAAAATTAGCTCTGCAAGCTCACCGGCAAAACGCGACTTTCCGGATCCAGCTCTGCCGTCAATCAGAACTATGGCCGTGTTTTTTGTGTTAAGAAGAACTTCAAGCTTTGAATGAGCTGAAACCAGGGCGTCTTCGTAGCTAGGCAAATTTCGCGGCATATGGCGAGTTTAGGCGGAATACCCGTAAGCTTAGAAAGGCTATTCCAGCCTCCTCAGAATTTTACCAACCCAAGGTCTATATAAAAATGAAAAACAACGCGCTTAGGAACCTAGCCATCGTGGCCCACGTGGACCACGGTAAGACTACTTTGGTGGACGCCATGTTGCGCCAGACCGGCTCTTTTGCCTCCCACGGAGCACAGGACGAGCGCGTCATGGACTCCGGCGACCTTGAGCGTGAAAAGGGAATTACCATCCTGGCCAAGAACACTGCTGTTCGCTACGAAGGACCTGCAGCCAAGGGTGAGTCGATTGTCCTAAACGTTATTGACACCCCGGGTCACGCTGATTTCGGCGGCGAGGTTGAGCGTGGTTTGTCCATGGTTGATGGTGTGCTACTGCTAGTTGACGCATCAGAGGGCCCATTGCCACAGACTCGGTTCGTGCTTCGTAAGGCACTTGAAGCAAGACTGCCCGTGGTGCTACTTGTAAACAAGACCGATCGTCCGGACGCCAGAATCGACGAGGTGGTTGAGGAAAGTCACGACCTACTCCTAGGCCTCGCCTCTGATTTGCACGACACTATTCCAGACTTGGATGTCGATGCAATCTTGGACCTACCTGTTATTTATGCGTCAGGCCGAGCTGGTCGGGCATCACTGAACAAGCCAGCCGATGGAGAGTTTCCGGACTCGGAAGACCTAGAGCCACTGTTTGAAGCAATCTTGAAGTACATTCCGGCTCCTTCTTACGAAGAGGGTGCTCCACTGCAAGCACACGTTACCAACCTTGATTCTTCGCCATTCCTCGGTCGTCTAGCACTGCTTAGGATCTTCAACGGCGAAATCAAGAAGGGCCAGACAGTTGCCTGGGCTCGTCAGGATGGAACCACCCAGAACGTGAAGATTACAGAGCTGCTTGGTACAAAAGCTTTGGAGCGTATGCCAATCGAGAGTGCTGGTCCTGGAGACATCGTGGCTGTTGCCGGCATCGAAGACATCACCATTGGTGAATCACTCTGTGACCCAAATGATGTTAGGCCGCTACCGCTAATTACAGTTGACGATCCTGCGATCTCGATGACCGTTGGTATTAATACCTCTCCTATGGCAGGCCGAGTCAAGGGTGCCAAAGTAACCGCTCGTTTGGTGAAAGACCGCCTAGACCGTGAGTTGATCGGTAACGTTTCGATTCAAGTTCTCCCAACCGAGCGTCCAGACGCCTGGGAGGTTCAGGGACGAGGTGAGCTTGCTCTAGCCATTCTCGTTGAGCAGATGCGTCGCGAGGGTTATGAGCTAACAGTTGGTAAGCCACAGGTAGTTACCAAGAAGGTCGATGGCAAGGTTCACGAACCGGTTGAAGACCTGACCATTGACACTCCAGACGAGTTCTTGGGTGCTGTCACGCAGCTTCTGGCTGCTCGCAAGGGCCGCATGGTCAACATGACCAACAATGGCACTGGATGGGTGCGAATTGAGTTCATGGTCCCATCACGCGGCCTTATCGGATTTAGAACTGAGTTCTTGACCATAACAAAGGGCGCTGGTATCGCGAACGCACTTGCCGCCGGCTACGAGCCATGGTTCGGACCGATTATTACTCGTCAGAATGGCTCGCTTGTTGCAGACCGTGCCGGTGTTGCAACACCATTTGCGATGATCGCACTGCAAGAGCGCGGGTCATTCTTTGTGGAGCCAACCAGCGAGGTCTATGCCGGAATGGTTGTAGGAGAAAACTCCAGGGCTGATGATATGGACATCAATATCACTAAGGAGAAGCAACTAACAAATATGCGTGCTGCTTCCGCTGACAACTTTGTCGGCCTAACGCCTCCAAAGAAGCTTTCTTTGGAAGAGTGCCTTGAATTTGCTCGCGAAGACGAATGTGTCGAGGTTACGCCGGAAGCCACCAGAATAAGAAAGCTGGAGCTAGATGCAAACGTTAGGGCACGCAATGTTTCTTCAAGAAAGCGCGCTTCCGAGAACTAAACGATCTTGGAATCTATTGAATAGATTTCGGACGGGTCTCTACGGGTTCTTGTTGCTACTTCACGCTCAACTACCTCTGCGCTCTGGTTTTCAGTTGTTCCTTGCTTGCCAATTGCAATCACGCAGATAACATCCCGGTCCTTAGCGCCGACTATGTCTGAGACGATCTCGTGATTGACGCCTCCCATGTAGTGAGCCTTAAGGCCCATGGCTTCGGTTTGAGTAACTAGCTGGCTCGCTGCAAGGCCAACATCGAAGTGGGTTCCCCCTTGGTTTCTAGGTTCGCCATCAAATTTTATATCAGCCAGCAACACCGCATAGGCAGAGCCCTGAGGCGCCCAGGTCTGGTTAAAGCCCTTTAGCCCAGATTCTGATATTTTCGCAAAGAGATCGGTTCCAGATCTCAGTATCACCACGTGCCAATTTTGATGGTTGCTACTCGACGGGCTCCAACGGAAGGCTTCACCAAGGCTTGTTGCTTCGCCGTCGGACAGTCTGTAGCTTGAATCAAAGATTCTTGGGCTCCAGCGGTTAGCGATAAGTGGGTGCAGGTCTGCGCTAGTTTGGGCAGGTTTTTCTATTAGAGAACTCATAATTACTTCAACAGTAGCCGGTTAGTCATTAGTCCCTTCCGACGCTAACATTGGGGAGTGTCATCTCGGGGTTTGATTCTGTTCTCGATGGCTGGCCTATTTTGGGGCCTTCCATACTTCTTTATCGCACTTGCTCTGGAGAGCTTCTCAACACCCACAATTGTTTTTGCCAGGACATTCCTTGGCGCACTGGTTCTGATTCCTTACGCGGCCTTGACCGGTGGGCTAAGACCAGCCCTTAGGGCTTGGCCTTATGTGGTGATGTTTGGACTTATCGAGATGGTGGGTCCTTGGTTCTTGATTACCGAGGCTGAGAAAAACATATCTTCCGGTCTTGCCGGTCTATTGATTGCGACCGTGCCATTTTTCGCCGTCGCAGTGCTGGCTATTTTCCTAAAGGATCGCAAGGCTCTGCGTCCGCGCTCTTTAGCTGGAATGCTCATCGGCTTCTTCGGTGTTCTTGTCTTGGTTGGAATTGACTCATTCTTGGGGGCAGTGAATCCGCTATTTGTGATGATGGTCATCCTGGCTGCCGTGGGTTACTCGATCGCACCG